>Ga0184637_10003225_pt1 | contig 10233 bp, 9 predicted proteins | sample PLM3_127_b2_FD_133143 | JGI IMG/M metagenome (GOLD analysis project Ga0184637, IMG submission 133143) | Groundwater sediment microbial communities from an aquifer in East River, Colorado, USA - PLM3_127_b2 | ecosystem: Environmental > Terrestrial > Soil > Riparian zone | place: USA: East River... | reverse complement strand
TGCCGGAGCCCACGGACGCGACACGCTCGCCTTCGGTATCGGCAGCGCAGCATTGCAGCTGTTTTCGGGCGCCAATGAGGCGGCGCTGCGGATCGCGCAGGAATCGCTGGCGGCGGCGGAATCGGAGGGAATGCGCGACTACGACGCCTGGCTGCACGCCATCCTGGCGGCCGCCGCGCTCAGCGCCGGTCAACGCGACAGCGCACGCAGCCAGCTCCAGCTGCTCGATGCCGCGGGCGCGCGCGTGCGACGCGGTGACCGGGCGCTACACCACTATCTCCGCGGCTGGCTCGCCGCCCTCGATGGCGACACGGCCGGTGCACAGCGGGAGGCAAGGACGGCGGTGGGGATGGCGGTGGAAGCGGGAATCCCGTGGCTCGAGTGCCTGGCGCGCGCGGCTCTGTCCCGCTTGCTCGCTGACACGGGCGATCGCCGCGGCTGCGAGATTCAGTTGCGCAGCGCCGAGGCGCTTGCAGCGCGACTCGGGTGTGCGTCGCTGCGTTTCTGCGTGCTGCTTGCGGCGGCAGAAGCGGCGCTCGCGATGAACGAGGAGCCCGCCGCGCTCGACTCCCTGAAAGCTGCGTTTGGCCTTGGCCGCGAAAACGCATACCAGCACACGCTGTGGTGGCGGGCGCGCGAGGTCGCCGATCTGTGCGCGCTTGCGCTGCGACACGGGATCGAGCCTGATTTCGCGCGCGCGCTGGTGCGTGCGCGAAAACTCGTGCCGCAATTGCCGCCGCTGCGGATTCGCGACTGGCCTTGGCCCTTTCGCATCCGCACGCTGGGGGGATTTCAGCTCCTGCGCGGCACTGCGTCCGTGGAATTGTCCGGCAAGGGGCCCGGCCGCACGCTGGAGCTGATCAAGGTGCTGGTTGCGCTCGGCGGAGACAACGTGCGCGCCGATCAGCTCGCGGATGCGCTGTGGCCGCATGTGGAGGCCGACTTCGCGCACAAGTCGTTTACCGCGACGCTGCACCGGCTGCGGCGGCTGTTTGGCGAGGAGGATGCGCTGATCCTGCGTGACGGACGGCTCGGCCTGAACCCGGCGCTGGTCTGGGTCGACACCTGGGCGCTGGAGCATGTGCTGGGCGAACTCGACGAACTGCTGCGCCTGCCGAACGCGGAGCGGACGGCGTCGGCGCTGCGCGCCCTCGCTGACGACGCGCTGGCAGCCTATCGCGGCCCGTTCCTGCCCGATGAGTCCGAGCAGCCGGGCTACATTGCGAGCCGGGAGCAGATTCGGGCCAGGCTGCTGCGCTCTCTTGTGCGGGTCGCTCGCCTGCACGAAGAGGCCGGTCGGGCCGATGCGGCGGCGGATTGCTACCTGCGGCTCATCGAAGCCGACGATCTGTTCGAGGCGCCGTATCGATACCTCATGCAGTGCCTGCAGCGCGGCGGCGAGCACGCCGAAGCCCGCGGCGCGTACGAGCGGCTGCGCACGGTGCTCTCGACCCGGCTCAAGGTCATGCCTTCGGCGGAGACGCAGGCGGTGTACGCCAGCCTGGGGCTCCCCGGGGCAAAGTAGCGGCCCTTTCAGCGCTTCGGCTGTGTGGCGCGCTCGCGGTCGTACTCCGCCCAGATCTTGTCGAGAGCCATGCGCACGCCTGTCGGCGGCGGGTAGTCGCGGCGCGGTACGCCGGGACGAGGCACGATCTCACGCATGCGCGTGGTCAGCGAGATTCGCGAGGTGCGATTCGCCGCTTCCAGCACCGTGGCATTGATCACGATCACGTAATCCTCAGGCTCGAAGCGGATCTGGCGGCAGTACTCGCCCAGGGTCGGGCACAGGATCCCGGCCATCAACGGTCCATCGGCTTCCACCACGCGGCGCCATTCGTCGGCGCTGAGCGGCCGCGGCGCAGGTGCGGCAACCGTCAACGTCCCGGCGTTGGAATCACGGCTTTCCACGATCATGCCGAGCCTGCGCAGCGCGGACTCCAGCGCCTCGAAGGCGCTCGCGCGCCCGGCAGGGTCGGCGCGCGAGCCGCGTTCGTCGAGGATGCGCTCGTAGGCGTCCTGGAAGGCATTGTTGAGGCGCGTAAGCGCCTCGTTCACCTGCACGGCCGTCGGCGGCGCGGCTTTCGGCGCAGGCTTCGGCGCCGGCTCGGACTGCCAGGGCGGAGCAATGCAAGCGGCGACCAAGGCCACGGTCGCGCAGAGCATCACGGTGCGGGCAAGGCGCATTCGTTTCCCCTGGTCGGTGTTACCGGCTTGAAGCTTAGCCGCTTGCAGGTGCCTGTCCATCGGCCCAATCCTTGCATTGCTTCAGCTCCCTGGACTGCAACTTGAGTGCCAACGCGTCCTTCCGCGCCTTTGCGCCGGGGACGCCGCGCCGCGCCGCAAGCTCGTACCATCCGCAGGCCCAGACGCTGTTCTGTGCGACTCCGCGGCCCGATTCGTACGATTCGGCGACTTTGAGCGTCGCTTCGCCGTTGCCGCGGTGCGCGGACGCGAGGTAGTAATTGAACGCGGGCACGTCGCCCGATGGCGGATTGAGGACCGGTTTTTCGGGCACTGCTGCCACCGCCGCCACTGCTTTTTTTTCGTCAGCACGCCCCGCTGCCGCTTCTTGCGCCGCTTTTTCCTCGGCCGCTCTGGCTGTGGCCGCTCTCTCGGCGTTCTCCTTCGCCTTTGCCGCCTTCTCCGCGATTGCCCTTGCTTTCGCGGCCTTTTCGGCTGCGTCCTTCGCTGCGGCTGCCTTCTCGGCCGCATCCTTCTCCGCCGCGGCCTTCGCTGCAGCGTCCTTCGCTGCGGCAGCCTTCTCGGCCGCATCCTTCTCCGCCGCCGCTTTTGCGGCGGCGGCCTCCTCGGCCGCTTTCTTATCGGCGGCAGCCTTGGCCTGCGCAGTCTTGTCGGCATCGATCGTCGCCGTGCTTGTCGACGGCGACCCGCGAGTCATCATGTACGCGCCGATGCCGCCTCCGATAACGGCGACCGCCGCCAACACGGCGGAGATGGCGGCCACCCGCATGAAGGGCCTCCTCGCGGGCGTAACCTGCGCTGTCCGCTCGCCAGGCGTGGGGCCGATGGCGGTCGCTTGCGGCGCAGGCGTGATGGCCGCCGCAGGGCGTGCCGGCGCGTCGACAGCTGCATCTTTTCCGAGAAGCTCCGCGCGCCAGTCGGCGATCGTCTGCGGCCGATCCTTTTCGGCGAACGCAAGTGCGTGGTCGATCGCCGTGAGCAAACGCGCCGAATAGCGGCCGCTGCCGATCGCGCTCGCGGGCACGAGCATTTCGCGTGCGCTGCCAAGCACCCCTTTGCTACGCGCGATCGCGTCGAGCGGCGCTACGCCCGCGATCGCCCGGTAGCAGGTGGCGCCGAGCCCGTAGAGGTCGGTCCATGGCCCCTGATCCTCGCCGCTCGAGTAGTACTGCTCGAAGGGCGCATAGCCCGGGGCGACGAGGATCGTCACCGTGCGCGCCTGCCCGAGCGCGGCCCGCGCCGAGCCGAAATCGAGCAGCACGGAGCTGCCGTCGGCGCGGATATGGACGTTGTCCGGCTTGATGTCGCGGTGAATGAACCCGGCGTTGTGGACCAGCTCCAGCCCATCCAGCACGGGAAGCAGCACACGCATTAGATCGGCTTCGGGCAGCGTGCGGCGGCGCTCCAGCAGCGCGGCGAAGTTCTCCCCCTCCTCGAAGCGCATCACCATGTACGCGGTGTTGTTGAATTCGAACACCGAATGCACGCGCACGATGTTCGGATGATCGAAGCGCGCGAGCGTGCGCGCCTCGCGGATGAAGCGGTCGAGGCCCCAGCGGTAGCGATCCGACTGATCGTCGGTGCGCGGCCTGACCGTGGTGTCCGACCGACGCGTGGCCACTTCGAGCGGCAGATATTCCTTGATCGCGACCAGCTGGTCGAGATTGGTATCGCGCGCGAGGTAAGTGATGCCGAAGCCGCCCTGGCCCAACACCCGTTCCAGCACGTACCAGTGCAGCCGGTACTGCGGGGGCAGTGCGTCGGGGAAGGCGTGGTCGCTCATGGTCGGGCAGACGGACCACACTTTACTACTACCCCTCTGTCAGCGATCTGTAAGCGGCCCGTATCCGGCGCGTAACCGGGCTCGTCCGAAGATGGCAGCACCGGGGCGCGGGCCCCGGATCGAACCGAGGAAGAGGCCATGGTCAGCACTGCTACCCCACGCAACGCAATCATTGCCGCGCTCGCGGCATCCACGCTTTCGCTCTCCGGCTGCTACGTACTGCCGGTGAACCCGGAGGGCCACTTCTACGGCTATCCGGCCGCAGTGCCGCCGCCAGTCGCTCCCGCACCCTACGCCGGTGCGCCGTCGAGTCCGCAGCCGGCAGTGCTTCAGGCGCGGCTCTATCCGGCCAACGACATCGCGACGCAGACCGGCGTGATCCAGGGCACGGTCACCAACATGATGACCGGCAAGGGTCGCTTCCAGCTGAATTACCGCGGCGAAACGCTCGCCGGAGAAGCGACCCGCGTGGACGGCGATGCCCGGCGCGGCGTGGCGAGCGCCTACGGCAGCGGCGGCGCCTACATGAGTTGCGAGTACCAGATGAGCACGCCCAGGCAGGGCGCCGGCACCTGCACGTTCTCCAATGGCGCGAAGTACCAGGTGCATATCGGCAGCTGAGCAAGCTGATGCCGCTCACCTCACGCGAAATCGACGTGCTTCGGTTGCTGGGTCGCGGCTGCCGTTACGCTGAAATCGCAAAGCAACTCGGCATCACGAAAAACACCGTAGCGAGCTACATGAAGAGCGCGTACCGCAAGCTGAACGTGCGTTCAGGGCCGGCGGCGGTCATGCGCACGGTCGAACTCCGGCTGTTCGGGCAGACGTGAGATCCCGCGTTATCGGGACAGGATCATGTTCAGTAGCTTCCGCTTGATTGCCAGTGCAAGTTTAGCGCTAATGATTGCTGCGCTGCTCTCCGGCTGCATTCCGTTCCCATACATTAGCTCTCACGCAGCGCCTGACGCGATGCCCCACGTCCCTGCAGACCTGCGCTCAAGCGATGACAAAATGCTGGTACTGGTAAGGACGCTGAAGACCAGTGACGGGAACGTCACGGTACTTACCTCCTTTGTGGATGCGCCGACCTTCGTAAAGGGCCGCGACCTCGCGTCGGTCGCTGAGACATGGAAACAGAGGGTTGAGAGTCAATGGCACATCTTCTTTTGCGGCAGTACGACGTGCGGTGCCTTCCCGCTGTCATCGAAGAAAACTCAGCGCCTGGCCACTGTCTGTGTGATTGCTCCGGATGGCAGACACGTTACGCTTTCGTCGCCTCAAGAGAAGGATTGGAGGGTCAGCCGCGTGGATAGACTGACGGCCTGGCGAAGGGATGCGATCGTTGCCGCTCTGCGACGTGGCGAGAAAAATCCTTTTGAAAAGGTGGATGGGCCGTGCGGGGTCTTCGGTGACGTGGATTGGACAAGAGAAGCACGAGCTCGAGTGGCTGATTTTCTTGTTCGAATTCCGGATCCAGAACCACGGACGACGAATGAGTCACTCGCAAAGGCTCTTATGAGGGCAATGGCCGCGGCCGATGCAGCAAAGCTCGGGAGGAAAAGCGCAATGCTGTTGGCGGTCACGAAATGGCGAGATCAGCCGGTCGTGGAATCGCCGATGTTCCTGCTGGACACCGACTTCAACCGGTTTGAAGAAGTTGCCGTCGCTTCGACAGGCGTCGAAGTCATGTCGCTGCTCCCTGAAAATGCGGCTGGTACGCGTGCTCCGGAGAACCTCGCCGTCGAGCGACTCTGCGCGATCGGCGCTGACGGGCGGGTTCTTTGGTGGTCGGAGGAGAAGAAGGCTTGGCAACGGCAGAGCGAGAATCCTCCCTTCCGCCAGTGGAAGGAAGACGTGCTGGCCACCCTGACCGGCGAGCGGGCAGCGGAAGGTTGGGATAAAGGTTGCGCGCCCCCAAATGTTGCAAGTTGGTCAGTGGAAGAAAAGCGCCAGGCAGTCGAATTCATGGAGAATCTTCCGTCACAGGAACGCCCACTGGCTAGCGAAGTTCTAGCCAAGATAAGAGTTCCCGCCGAGACTGCGGCAGCCGCAGCGGTCGACGTTATGGTGCTGGCGTATTCATGGCTTGGCGGGGCGGGCCACCTGATGACACCGGTTTTCCTCCGGGTCGAGAACCCCTTCGCACTGGCCGAGGCGCTCGGTTCGTTGACGGTGCGGGAAACAATGGCCCTTGCTGGCCCTCTGTCGCAGACGAATCTTTCCAGATCGGAGACATTAGCGGGATGCTCTGTGTGTCTGCTCGCCGCTGACGGACAAATCATAGGGCTCCAGAACTTGAGGCTGAACATTTGGCGGGAGCGTGAGCGTTCCTGGGTAACGGATGAGTGGCGCCAAGAAGCTATTAATGCCGTGCGCGGTGAAAGCAGTTACAGCGCGCCGCTCTTCTGTTTTCCCTACCTATTGACGAATGACTGGTCGGACGAAACGCGCAAGAAGGTAATCGGTTTCCTCGAGAGAGCCCCGATAAGGAGCGCCGAGACGGCGGGGCGCTGAGCCGTTGTTTGCCGAACCCGACTACCCCGCGAGCCCTGCGCTGATCTCCTCGATGCAGTGCTCGGGCGACTGAGCAACGTCCACCGCAATCGCTCGCGCCGGCGGTTCGAGCGCCGCGAACTGCGACTGCAGCAGCGAAGGTGGCATGTAGCGATGCTGCCGCGCTGCGATCCGGCCGTGGATCAGGTCATACGATCCGTGCAGGAAAACGAATTCGCAGCGCTCCAGGCCGGCAGCGAGCCGGTCGCGATACGCCTGCTTCAGCGCCGAACAAGCGAGCACCGCATGCTTCCCTCCCGCCGCGCGTTCTCGCAGCATTGCATTGAGCCGATCGAGCCATGGCGAGCGGTCGTCGTCCGTAAGCGCCGTACCCGCCGCCATCCTGGCGACGTTCTCCGCCGGATGCCAGTCGTCGCCGTCGAGGAATTCGCAGCCGAGACGCCTCGCGAGGGCGCTCCCTATGGTGGTCTTGCCCACTCCGGATACGCCCATCACGACCACGATCATTGCGACCTGCTGACCGGATGGCCGCCGAACTTCGCGCGCATCATCGCGAGCAGCCTGCGCGCGTAGTCTGCCCGCCCCTGGCTGGAAAAGCGCGCCATCAGCGCCATCGTGATCACCGGAGCGGGCACGCCAAGCTCCACCGCTTCCAGCGCGGTCCAGCGCCCTTCGCCGGAATCGGCGACCACGGGCGTCACCCCCTGCAGCTCCTCGTTGCTGGCGAGAATTTCGGCGCACAGCTCGAGCAACCAGGAACGGATGACGCTGCCGTGGCCCCAGGTCTCGGCGAGCCGCGCGGGATCGAAGCCGAACTCCTGCCGCGCACTGAGGAGGGCGAAGCCCTCCGCATAGGCCTGCATCATCCCGTACTCGATGCCGTTGTGGATCATCTTGGCGTAGTGGCCGGCGCCGCTCGGCCCGCAGTGCAGCCACCCCCGGTCGGGCGCCGGCGCGAGAACTCTGGCGAACGGCTCGAACATCTCCACCGACTTGGGCGTGCCGCCAAGCATCAGGCAATAGCCGTGGGCCAGTCCGTGCACGCCGCCGGAGATGCCGGCATCGACGAAGCGCAGCCCCTGCTGCGACAGCTCGAGCGCGCGCGCCATGGAGTCCTTGTAGTACGCATTAGCGCCGTCGACCAGCGTGTCTCCGGCCGAGAGCAGCGGCAGCAGCTCGTTCAGCGCACTCCCGGTCGCTTCGCCCGCCGGCAGCATCAGGAGCACGATCCGCTCACCTCCGAGGCCCGTGGCGAGCGCCGCAAGGTTGTCGGCGATCTCGACCCGATCCTCGTCCGCAATCGCCTCGCACTTTGCCTTGTCCTGGTCATGCGCGACCACGCGCACGCTGCCGCGCGCAAGCCTGCGCGCCATGCCCGCGCCCATCCTGCCCAGTCCGACGATGCCTATTTCCATGAATGTCCTCCGCGCAGAGGACATTCTATAATCGGGTCACTGAGAGGAGGGACCAATGAAGAAGTGCCTTTGCGGGTTCATGCTCGCCACGTTGTCGCTTTCGGCGGCGGCGCAGTTTCCGAGCAAACCGGTGCGCGTCGTGGTGCCGTTCGGCGCGGGATCGTCCACCGATATCGTGATGCGCATCATTGCGCAGCCGCTCGGCCAGGCGCTCGGCCAGCCGGTCATAGTCGACAACAAGCCCGGTGCAGACGGCATCATCGGCGCACAGGACGTAGTGAAGGCGGCGCCCGACGGGCATACGATCTTCATCGCTACCAACAGCCCGCTCTCGGCCGCGCCGCACCTGAAGAAGAACCTGCCCTACCACCCGATCAACGACTTCACCCCGATCAGCTTCATCGGCAACTACACCTTTTTCGTGGTGGTGCATCCGAGCGTCCCGGCGAAGACGCTCCAGGAACTGATCCAGCACGCGCGCACCAACCCGGGCAAGCTCAATTACGCCAGCGGCAACACGACCTCGATCGTCTCCACTGCGATGTTCGCCACGCTCGCCAAGATCAACATGCAGCACATCCCTTACAAGACTGAGCCGCCTGCGATCACCGACCTGCTCTCGGGCCAGATCCATCTCATTTTCAGCTCGTACTCCACGGTCGCGCCGCATGTGCGCGAAGGGAAGCTCCGCGCACTCGTCACCACGCTACCCGGTCGGAGCCCGCTCATGCCCGACGTGCCTTCGATTGTCGAGGCCGGCTTTCCGAAATTTCCGATCGTTCCGTGGGCCGGCATGGTCGGGCCGGCGAAGATGCCGAAGGAGGTGGTGGAGCGCCTGAACCGCGAGCTGAACGTGATCCTCAAGCGCGCGGACCTGCGCGAGCAACTCGCAAAGCAGGCATTCGAAGCAAGGGGTTCATCGGCGGAAGAACTCGCCGCCTACGTGAAGGAGCAGCTCGAGGTCTGGGGCAAGGCGATCCGCGACGCCGGGATCCAGCCGGAGTAGCCATGAGAACCTGCGTCCGCCTGGCCGTGCTCGCGATGGGGCTGCTCAGCACTGCGGCAACCGGACAATACCCGAGCAGGCCGGTTCGCCTGATCGTGCCGTTTCCGCCCGGCGGCGCCGCCGAGATCGGCGCGCGCATCTATGCGCAGCCGCTCGGGCAGGCGCTCGGCCAGCCGATCGTCATCGAGACCAAGCCTGGCGCCGACGGCGTGATCGCTGCGGATGCCGCGATGAAGGCGGCGCCTGACGGCTACACGCTCTTTTATGCGACCAACACGGCGTTCTCCTGGGTGCCGGCGGTGCGCAAGAGCCCGCCCTACGATCCGATCGCGGACTTCACGCCGGTGTCGCTGGTCGGGACCTTCGGCTTTTTCCTCTTCACGCACCACAGCGTGCCGGCGAAATCGGTCGCCGAACTGCTGGCGTACGTGCGCGCCAATCCAGGAAAACTCAACTACGGCAGCGGCAACAGTACCAGCATGGTCACCACGGCGCAGCTGGTGCTCCTCGAGAAGCTCGATATCGTGCACATCCCGTACAAGGGCGATGCACCGCTGACCGTGGATCTCGTGAGCGGCCGGGTGCACATGGCGTTCGCAACGCCCGGAGCCTATGTTCCGCACGTCAAGGAAGGGCGCGTGCGTGTGCTTGCAACGCTGCTGCCCGGCCGCAGCCCCCTGCTGCCGGATGCGCCGACAGCGGCCGAGGCGGGGCTCAGCCGCCTAACGATCACGCCTTGGGGCGGCCTGTTCGGCCCGGCGAACATGCCGCGGCCGATCGTGGATCGCATCGGGCGCGAACTGGCCATCGTGCTCAAGCGCCCCGAAGTGCGCGAGGCGTTCGAGCGCATCGCGTTCGAGGCGCGCAGCTCGACGCCCGAAGAACTCACCGCCTTTGTCAGGGAGGAGCTTGAGACCTGGCGCCGCACCGTGCGCGAGGTCGGCATCACGCAGGAGTGATGCGCCGCGCCACCCGCTCCGCAACCAGCGGATCGCCCGCATCCAACGGTTCCACCTCTTTCAAACTGCGCAGCCAGGTGAGCTGACGCTTGGCGAGCTGGCGCGTTGCAGCAACCGCCTTCTCGCGCATCTCTGCCTTTCCGTACTCGCCCTCGAGAAAGGCCCACGCCTGGCGGTAGCCGACGCAGCGCATGCTCGGCATGTCAGCGCTGAGCTTGTGGCGCTGACGCAAGGCTCGCAACTCTTCGATCAGTCCCGACTTCAGCATCCCTTCAAGGCGCAACTCGATGCGGCGGTGAAGTTCGGCGCGATCTTCGGGGACAATCGCGAATGCCTTGACCTCGAAGGGCAGCG
>Ga0184637_10003224_pt1 | contig 10244 bp, 8 predicted proteins | sample PLM3_127_b2_FD_133143 | JGI IMG/M metagenome (GOLD analysis project Ga0184637, IMG submission 133143) | Groundwater sediment microbial communities from an aquifer in East River, Colorado, USA - PLM3_127_b2 | ecosystem: Environmental > Terrestrial > Soil > Riparian zone | place: USA: East River... | reverse complement strand
TTGGTCTGGTAGGCGCCCAGGTGCATCCGAAACGTCGCGCGGACGACCCGGCCCTCGATCTCCAGGCCGTCCGGAGCCTGCGCGAACTCGACGACGGTGGTCCGGTGGGCCCCGTCCAGGCCGGTGGATGTGAACTGGATCCGGTTGCCCTCCGCCGTGGGGCGATCGGGCGGGATGTGCTTTTCCCGGGCCATGCCCCGGACCTCGAAGATGTCGGCGAAGTCGGCCGCCATGGAGAACCCAACCTCCACGGCGATCGGATGGGGGTTGTAGTTCTTGATCCGGACCCGCTCGAAGAGCTTCCCATTGATGGCTCGGATCCGCCGGATGTTGAGGGTCTGCTGAGCCACCGCAACGACGTCCCCGTCGTACAGGTCGGGGTTCGTGAGGTCCACGTAGGACATGTAGCCGCGCTCGGACGAGGAGGACAGGAGCACGGGGTTTCGCCCGGAGACGTCCATACGGAATTGAGAGAGGAACCGGGTGTCCTTGTGGTACAGGCCCAGGCCGTAGTCCCCGCCGTGGTCAAGATTCCCCTCGAGGTCCGAATACAGGAAGGTCTCCCCTTCCTTGATCGCGAGGGTCTTGCTCGCAAGGTCGGTGATGAGGACGGGGACGGCGATCGTCTCCCGCCGGTCCTCGGCGAACTGGGCGTCCGCCTCGCGCTCGGGCTCAGCGTTCATCGGTGGGTCGGTGGATGGATCGTTCACCCTGGATACGAGCCCCGTCGGAGTCTAGGTTGGCGCATCTGCCCGTTTCAACGACATCGGTCACTCAATCACATCGGTCGATCGCGACCCGGACTGAGGCGGGGCGACGCCACATCCACCTCCACACCGGTTGCCCGGGGCGGTACCCGGAGGATCCGCCACCCGGGCCCGATGTCGGGCACCGCCCGCCCCTCCTGCTCGAAGGCGAGCAGCGACGGCCCCGCGCCCGAGACACAGACCGCGAAGCCCTCGTCCCACAGCCGCTGGAAGACCGGTTCGACGGAAGGAAAGAGCGCCAGGCGGGCCGGTTGGTGCAGTCGATCCTGCAGGGCATCCCGCAGCAGGTCGGGACGCTCGGTGATCGCCACCACCGCCAGGGCGGCCCGCCCGGCGTTGAACGACGCGTCCCCCAGGGCGACCTGGCGCGGGAGCGCGTCGCGGGCGACCGACGTGGCCAGTCGCTCGTGGTCGGGGATCAGGACCGCCGGTCGAAGGTCCGGGGAGGGGTCCAGCCGGACGGCCCGATCGTCGAACGCGATGGTCAGCCCGCCGTGAACCGCCGCAGCCACGTTGTCCGGGTGACCCTCCAGGCGCGATGCCAGGGCCAGCGTGCGCCCGGCGTCCGATCCGTGTCCCAGGAGGGCGGTCGCGAGCTCGATCCCGGCCACAGCCGCCGCGGCCGAGGACCCCAGGCCCCGTTCAAGCGGGATCCGGTTGACCGAAGAAAGGCCGAACGACGGGAGCTTCTCACCGAGGGCCGCCGCAGCCTCTCGCATGGCCCGGGAGACGGCGTCGGTGAAGTCGGTGGGAAGCTCCTCGGCACCCTCGCCCTCCCAGACGACGCCGGGGTCGGCCTCGGTATCCACCATGACCTCGTTGCACAGGTCCAGGGCCAGCGCCAGGCAGTCGAACCCAGGCCCCAGGTTGGCCGAGGTGGCCGGGACGCGGGCGATCAGCCTCATCGATTACAGGCCGAGCTCTGCGGCCACCGCCGCGGCGTCGACGGGGACCGTCGGGGGGTGGCTGGCCCCGGTGATGGCCCATTCGGGGTCCTTCAGGCCGTGGCCGGTCAGCACGCACACCACCGTGGCGCCCTTCGGCAGTCGGTCCTGGCCGAACAGGTGGAGCATGCCGGCCACCGATGCAGCAGAGGCGAGCTCGGCGAACAGTCCCTCGTGCGCCAGGCGCTTGTACGCGCCGAGGATCTCGCGGTCGGTGACGGCCAGGATCGCGCCCTCCGATTCGCTCGCGGCGGCGACGGCCTTGTCCCACGACGCCGGGTTCCCGATGCGGATGGCCGAGGCGATCGTGGACGGGTGCTCGACCGGGTGTCCCACGACGATAGGGGCGGCCCCCTGGGCCTGGAACCCGAACAGCTGCGGCGGCTCGACGATCGTCCCGTCGGCCAGGTACTCGCCATACCCCATCCAGTGGCTGGAGATGTTGCCCGCGTTGCCCACCGGGACGCAGTGCAGGTCCGGGGCCCGGCCCAGCGCATCGCAGATCTCGAAGGCGCAGGTCTTCTGGCCCTGGAGGCGGTAGGGGTTGACCGAGTTCACCAGCGTGACCGGGTACTGGCCCGCCAGGGCCTGCGCCAGCTCGAGCGACTCGTCGAAGTTGCCGTCGATCTCCAGGACCCGCGCGCCGTGGATCAGGGTCTGGGCCATCTTGCCCAGGGCGATCTTGCCCTTCGGCACGAGCACCGCGCAGGTCAGGCCGGCCTTGGCCGCGTACGCCGCGGCCGACGCGCTGGTGTTGCCGGTGGACGCGCACACCACCGCCTTCGAGCCCTCCTCCAGCGCCTTGGAGATGGCGAGGGTCATGCCCCGGTCCTTGAACGAGCCCGTGGGGTTGGCCCCCTCGAACTTCAGGAACACCTCGCACCCGGTCTCGGCCGACAGCGACTCGGAGTGGACGAGCGGGGTCCCGCCCTCGCCGAGCGTCACCACGGGCGTGGCGTCGGAGACCGGGAGGCGGTCGCGGTAGTGCTCGATCACGCCGCGGGTCGAGGCCGAGGTCATTCCTCCGCCTCGACCCGAAGGATGCTTCGGACCTCCTCGACCGCCCGGATGTCACGGAGCTCCGTCACCGCCTGCTGGAACGAGCCTTCCCGAGCCCGGTGGGTGATGAACACGAGCTGCGCGTCGGCCCCGGTGCCCTCCTGCCACACGCTCTTGATGGAGACCTCGTTCCGGCCGAACACGCTGGCGATCTCGGCCAGGACGCCGGGACGGTCCTCCACCCGGAGCAGGATGTAGTACTGGCCCTCCATCTCGGACATGGGCCGGATGGTCCGCTCCAGGAAGCACGTGCACCCCACGCCGCGCGCGCCCGCGAGCACGTTCCGGGCCACGGTCACCAGGTCGCCGACGACCGCGGTGGCGGTGGGCTCGCCCCCGGCGCCCCGGCCGTAGAACATCAGCTCCCCCACGTTCGGGCCTTCGACGAACACGCCGTTGAAGGCCTCGCGAACGGCGGCGAGCGGATGACCCGACGGGATCATCGCGGGGTGGACCCGCGCGGCGATCCGCTCCTCGTGCAGCTCCGCGATGGCCAGGAGCTTCACGACATAGCCCAGGCGCCGGGCGAACTCGATGTCCTCGCTTGTGACCGTGGCGATGCCCTCGCGGTAGATGTCGCCGGCCACGACTCGCGCGTTGAACGCGATCGAGGCCAGGATGGCGCACTTGGCCGCGGCGTCGTGCCCGTCCACGTCGGCGGCGGGATCGGCCTCCGCGTAGCCCAGGCGCTGGGCTTCGCGCAGCGCGTCGGCGAACGACATCCCGTCCTCCGACATCCGGGTGAGGATGTAGTTGGTCGTCCCGTTGACGATGCCGATGACGCGGGTCAGCCGCTCGCCGGTGAGGGACTCCTTCAGTGGCCGGACCAGCGGGATCCCCCCGCCCACCGCGGCCTCGAAGTACAGGTCGAGGCCCTTGGCCTCGGAGGCGTCGAACAGCTCACGCCCCCGCGTGGATAGCAGCTCTTTGTTCGCCGTCACCACCGGCTTGTCGCGGTCGAAAGCGGCAAGGATCAGCGAGCCGGCGGGCTCGGACCCTCCCATCAGCTCGCAGATGATGTCCACGTCCGGGTCGTCGATCACGTCCATGGGATCCGCCGTGAACGCGGAGGGGTCGAGGGGCACGTCGCGCTGCTTCGAGGGGTCGCGCACCGCGACCTTCGAGACCTCCAGGCGGCATCCCGCCCGCCGGGCGATGTCCTCCCGATGCTCGTGGAGGAGCCGGACCACCGCGGACCCGACGGTGCCGCAGCCGAGGAGCCCGACCCGCAGCGTCCGATCGCTCACCCCGCCGGCCCTCCTCCCCCGGGCTCCCCCGCGATTCGCGGTCCCAGCCACACCGCCATCAGTATCTCGTCCTCGTAACCGTAGGACTTCTTGGCGTGGCGAACGAGCCTGCCCTCCTCCACGAACCCGAACGTGCGGTACAGCGCGATGGCCGCCTGGTTGTGCGGGTACACGGTCAGGTCGACCCGCTCCACGCCGGCGTCTCGGGCCCACCGCATTGCCTCCTCCAAGAGCGCGGTGCCCACGCCCCGGCCCCGCCATCCCGCCGTCACGAACATGCCGACCGAGGCGGTGTGCCGGGTGACCGGGTGCGCGTCGCGCCGGATCGAGATGGAGCCGACCACCCGACCGCCCGCCACCGCCACCAGGTGCGCGGCCTCCTCGGTGACCGACCGGCGGAACCGCCGCCGGTACGGGCGGGCGGTCCGGGAGACCTCCTCGGTCTGGATGAACCGCCGCTCCGCCGCGACGCTTCGGAACGCCTCGAGGAACGACCGGGCGTCCCCGGGGCGGGCCGGCCGGACCTCGAACCCTTCGGCCGGCCGGGGCCCGCTCGGGAAGCTCGCGGCGCTCGCCTCCAGGCGATCGAGGTCGGCGGCGTCTTCGCGACGGAGCCACACCCGGCTCTCGCCGTCGCGCACGGCCACGACGGCGGGCCGCCCCACGCGGTTGTAGTTGCCGGCCATCGAGTACGTGTAGGCGCCGGTGCCGGCGAACGCCACCAGGTCGCCCGGCCGGACGTCCTGCGAGAGCTTCACGTCCCTGGCCAGCACATCCCCCGACTCGCAGTGCCGGCCCACGACGTCGACCTCCACCGGTCCCGCGTCGCGGGGCGGCCCGGCTGAGGCGACCGTGTACCGGGCCCCGTAGAGCATGGGGCGGATGTTGTCGGCCATCCCCCCGTCCACCGCCACCAGGGTCCGGCCCTCCGGGGTCTCCTTCACCGTTCCCACGCGGTACAGCGTGACCATCCCGCTCCCGACCACCGATCGTCCCGGCTCCACCAGGGTGTGCGGGATCCGCAGGCCCCGCCGTGCCGCGCCGTCCCGGACCCGCGCCAACAGTGCGGGCGCCAGCCGGTCGAGCTCGAGCGCGCGCTCGTCGGTGTACGACATGCCGAACCCCCCGCCGACGTCCACCACGTCGGCCTCGAATCCCGTGTCCCGCTTCACCCGCTCGAGCAAGTCGAGCACCACGTCCACCGCGGCCAGGTACGGCTCGGGCTCGAGCACCTGGGAGCCGATGTGCGCGTGAATCCCCACCGGACGCACGTTCGGGAGCTCCATGGCCCGGCGGACGGCGTCGGGGACGGCCGGGAGCGGCATGCCGAACTTCGTCCCGGCCGCACCGGTGCGGATGGCCTCGTGGGCGCCGGCCCCGACGCCGGGGATCACGCGAAGGAGGACGGGCTGCACGACCCCGGCCGCCCGGGCGATGGGGTCCAGCCGCTCGAGCTCGGCCTGGTTGTCCACGTTCACCAGCCACACGCCACTTGACACGGCCAGGCGGAGCTCGTCGTCGGACTTGTTGTTGCCGTGGAAGACGATCCGCTCGCCGGGGATCCCCGCCGACAGGCAGGCCTGGAGCTCACCGCCCGTGGCGACCAGCAGGTTCAGCCCCTCGTCGGCCACCAGCCGGATCATGGCCCGTGAGGTGAACGCCTTCACCGCGTACAGGGGATGGGGAAAGAGCCGGGCGAACGAGCGGCACCGCTCGCGGATGTGCTCCTCGTCGGCGACGAGCAGCGGGGTCCCGTACGGGGCCGCAAGGGCCTCCGCGAGGACGCCGCCGATCGACAAGCCCTGCGGCCCGAACCTGGCGTTGGCCGGCCACGGACCGGCGGCGGCGGCATCCGGCTCAGGCATCGATGCGCTCCATCGACTCGGGGGCCGACACGCCCAGCAAGGCCAGCACGTTCGCGATGGCCTGCTTGGCTCCCGTGGACAACCACAGGCGGGCCTGCGTCAACGGCTCGTCGTCGGTGATGACCCTGCACTCGGTGTAGAACCGGTGGAACCCCGCCGCGAGCTCCTGGGCGTAATGCGCCAGCCGGTGCGGGCCGCGGAGCTCGGCCGCCCCCAGGACCAGGTCCGGCATCTCGGCGATCGTCCGCAGGAGGTCGAGCTCGGCCTCCGTCGACAGGAGCGACAGGTCGGTCTCCTCGATCGGCTTCATGCTCACGCCCCGCTCCCCCGCGTTCCGCAGGATGCTGGCGATCCGGGCGTGGCCGTACTGCACGTAGTACACGGGGTTGTCCATGCTCCGCCGCTTCACGTCCTCGATGTCGAAGTTCATCGGCGAGTCGTTCGAGTGCATGAGGAGGGTGAACCGCGCGGCATCGGTACCCACCTCGTCGATGAGCTCATCCAGCGTGATGTAGGTGCCGGCCCGCTTGCTCATCTTCACCGGCTGCCCGCCCCGCAGGAACGATACGAACTGGTAGATGACCATCTCGACGGCGTCGGGATCGAACCCCATGGCCTGAGCGGCCCCCTTCACCCGGACGACGTTGCCGTGGTGATCGGCCCCCCACACGTAGATCAGGTGATCGAACCCCCGGGCGAACTTGTCGATGAGGTAGGCGCAGTCCGCGGCGAAGTACGTATGGGTCCCGTTGCCCCGGATGAGCGGACGGTCCTTGTCGTCGCCGAACGCCGTCGACCGGAACCACACCGCCCCCTCCGACTCGTACACGTATCCGGCCTCGCGGAGGCGCCGGATTGCGGCGTCGATCTCCTTCGACTCCGCGAGCTGTCGCTCGGAGATGTAGGAGTCGAACCGCACCCCGAACCGGTCCAGGGTGGCCCGGATGCCGTCGAGGACTCGTCGGGCTCCCTCGTCGCGGAGCTCGGCCATCCGCCCCTCGGGCGGCAGGTCCGCGAACGCGTCGCCATGCTCCTTCAGGATGTCCTGGGCGATCTCCGCGATGTACTCGCCGTGGTAGCCGTCCTCCGGCACCTCCGTTTGGCTCCCGAGGAGCTGGAGGTACGCGGCCTCCACCGACGCGCCGAACCGGTCCATCTGGCCGCCGGTGTCGTTGAAGTAGTACTCGCGGTCGGCCCGCCATCCCGCCGCCTCGAGCAGGCGCGCGAGGGCGTCGCCGAGCGCAGCGTTGCGCGCGTGCCCCACATGAAGCGGGCCGGTCGGGTTCGCCGAGACGAACTCCACCTGCACGGATCGGCCGTTCGGCTCCGCCCAGCCGTATCGGGGGCCGAGGGCCACGGCGTCCCGGAGCACGTCGCGGAGCCAGTCGGCGCGGACGAAGAAGTTGACGAACCCCGCGCCTGCGACCTCGGCCCGCTCGATCAGGTCGTCGGCCGGCAGGTGCGATCGGATGGCCTCGGCCACCTCCCGAGGGCTCTTGCCGAGACGCCCGGCCAGCGCCAGGGCCACGTTGGTGGAGAAGTCGCCGAACTCCCTCTGCCGGGAGGCGGCGACCTCAACCTCCGGGAGCTCGCCGGACAGGCCGAGCTCCTCCCGAGCCCCCTCCAGAGCCTGGCGGACGATGCGCGCGAGCCGTTCCTCGATCATCGGCGGTGGGGCTCCTCGATCATCGGCGGCGAGGCTGCCGCCTAGGCCTGCGCCGTCTTGCCGGCCAGGGCGCGACGGACGATCTCGACCAGGTGCGACGGATCGAAGGGCTTGGTGACGTACTGCTCCACGCCGAGAGCGTAGCCGCGGGTCCGGTCCTCGTCCTGAGCCCGCGCGGACAGGAAGATGCAGGGGACGTCCTGCATGGCGGGCATCTCCTTCAGTCGCCGGCGGACCTCGAAGCCGTCGATCCCGGGCATCATGACGTCGAGGATGACCAGGTCGGGGACGTGCTCGGCAACCAGCCGGAAGGCCTCCTCCCCGCCGAGGGCCGAATCGACCTCGAAGCCCTCCAACCGGAAGTTGATCTGGAGCAGCCGGATGATGACCGGATCGTCGTCGACGATCAGGATCCGCGGGTTGGCTTGACCCTCCATGAGGGCAGGATAACGAAGGGTTTCCCCCACACCAGCACCTCTGCCGCCCGGGCCGAAGGCGTTGCTAGACTCGGGGACGAAAGGCCCTCGTAGCTCAGCGGATAGAGCGCCGGCCTCCGGAGCCGGGTGCGCAGGTTCGAGTCCTGCCGAGGGCACGGGCAACTCTCATCGATGACTCACCGTCCTCTCATCGCCGTCCTGCCATCGTCGACCTGCGAAGTCACGGCCGCGACCGAGCGGTCTCGCAGCGGAAGGAGGCATGAGCATGAGGCGCAGAGCCATGTGGCTCATCGGCGGAGCGCTTGCCGCCGCCGTTTCGGCCACAGCAGCCGCACCTTGGGGGTCCTCGGCCCAGGACCGCTCGACGAGCGGCCTACCGGAGGTCTGCCGGGAGAATGGGAGCCCGCAAGGACAAAGGACGAAGATCGCGACGGCCAAGTTGATCATCGAGTTCAACTCCACCGACGACGATCTCGGCGTCCATGGAGCCTTCGATGACCAAGGATGGTCGGAGCTCTGTGTCTTCGATCCGAGTGGTCGCCCCATCGCGGCGGTCGATCCCCTCAGTCAGCTGAACGATCTCACGATGGCGGGGATCTTCTTCGAGTCGCGGGAGCCACCGGCTTCGGAGTTCTCCATGGCCGATCTCGCGGCGGCCTTCCCCGAAGGACGGTACAAGGTCCGAGGATTCTCCTTCGACGGGACGGTGCTGATCGGCAGTGCTTTGTTCACACACGACGTTCCGGCGCCCCCGGCGATTACTTCTCCCGAGATCGCCGCCGAGCCCGACCAGACGGGCACTCCAGTGCCGAGGGCCAATCTCGTGGTTGGCTGGGATCGCGTGACGGAGACGGTGACGGGTGGGCCGGTCAGGATCACCGGATACGAGGTGATTATCACCAAGGAGGTCGCTGACGACCCTCATGGGTTCTCCCGACCCACGTACGACGTGCACGTGCCCGCCAACCTGAACACGCTCAGCGTCCCGATGGAGTTCCTCGAGCCCAGCACCGTGTACGAGCTGGAGGTGTTGGCCCTGGAGCAGAGCGGCAACCAGACCATCAGCGTCGGTTTCTTCATGACGGACTAGCCCGGGTGCGGAGACAAGGACGGGGGCTGGAGCCCCCGTCCTCGTCTTCGGTCCCTCTCGGAGGCGGCTGAGCAGTACCATCGAGATGTTCGAGTGCCGCAACACAACGGTTCGACCACTGCTTCCCGTCCGGTCAAGGAACAACGTCCGGACGTCGCTTCCTGTACTGTCCGATTGGAGCACCGGTGGGGGAAGCAGACGGACCACGGGCGTCACTCTCCAACAGCGACCTGGATCCCGATCCGATCGCGCAGTTCCTCATGTGGCTCGACGACGCGCGCGACGCCGGGATCCGGCTTCCCGAAGCGGTAGCCCTGGCGACCGCCGATGCCGGCGGGCGTCCCTCCGTCCGCCACGTGCTGCTCCGAGGACTGGACCAACGCGGGTTCGTCTTCTACACGAACTACGAGAGCCGCAAGGGACGCGAGCTCGAGGGCAACCCCCGCGCCGGGATGGCCTTCTACTGGCGCGAGCTGGACCGGCAGGTGTGCGCGACCGGGACGGTGGAGCGGATCAGCCGGGAGGAATCGGAGGCGTACTTCCGGACCCGGCCCCGCGAGGCGCGCCTGGGCGCGTGGGCCTCGCGCCAGAGCGAGGTCGCTTCGTCCCGTGAGGAGCTCGACGCCCGGTATTGGGAAATCGACGCCCGATACCCGGGCGATGACGTGCCGCTGCCCCCGAACTGGGGCGGCTTCCGCCTAGCGCCGGAGGTGGTCGAGTTCTGGAAGGGACGGGAGCACCGCCTCCACGACCGGTTCCGCTACACGAGGCAACCCGACGGCAGCTGGGTGATCGAGCGCCTGTTCCCATAGGTCACCGCGCCGCCAACCCTGGGCGCCGGGACCTACGGTATCGTTCGCACTAGTATGGCCGACGACCTTCGAGGAGCCGTTGCCGGGCTGATGCCCGGCGTCCGGGCCGACCTCGAGCACCTCGTTCGGATCCCGTCGATCGCGTTCCCCGGCTACGAACCGCAACCGGTTCGGGAATCGGCCGAGGCGACCGCCGAGGTTCTTGCGGCCGCCGGGTTCTCGGGCGTGCGCCTCATCGAGCTCCCCACCGGCGAGCACCCCGCGGTTTACGGAGAGACGCCGGCCGTTGCGGGCGCGCCGGTCGTCCTGCTGTACGCCCATCACGACGTCCAGCCCGAGGGCCCGGTGGACGAATGG
>Ga0184637_10003223_pt1 | contig 10245 bp, 12 predicted proteins | sample PLM3_127_b2_FD_133143 | JGI IMG/M metagenome (GOLD analysis project Ga0184637, IMG submission 133143) | Groundwater sediment microbial communities from an aquifer in East River, Colorado, USA - PLM3_127_b2 | ecosystem: Environmental > Terrestrial > Soil > Riparian zone | place: USA: East River... | reverse complement strand
GGCATGCCGCAGAGCCTGGCCCTCGACGAGCTGCGCATGCTCGCCGAGGAGGTGTTCCCTCGGGTGCGGAGCGGCTGAGCGCGCCCGTAAAGTCAAGAGTCTGCCGGCCGGCGCGGGTCGGGCCGAGGAAAGGGGAGCCATGGGACATTCATCGCTGTCGAGGATCGTGCTCTCAGCAGTTGCCATCGTGACCGTGCTCGGCGGATGCACCGCGATGCGACGCGACCGAGCTCCCGAAACCACGAGCTTGTTGACGCAGGCGGGGTTCAAGGTCCTCAAGGCCGACACGCCGGAACGGGTGGCGAGGCTGAATACGCTCACCCCGTACAAGGTCGTCCCGTGGAAGCGAAAGAGCGGCGGCACGGTCTACGCGTACGCCGAACCCGATCCCTGCAAGTGCGTCTACGTGGGCAGCCCCAAGCAGTACGCCAGGTACCGGCAACTGTTGAGCGCCGAGCAGGCCGCCGAGATAGCAGCCCAACAGGAGGCCTGGAGCGCAGAGCCGGAGGAGTTCTCGGACTCGACCATCGAAGAAGGCGGCGGGTAAGACTGCGGCCGTCGCCCCGGTCATGACGCGCCGGGCGTCAGCCCTGGCGTGAGGTGCCGGCCGCCACCCCTCCGTACAGGCGACGGGCGTTGTCACCGAGGATCTTCCGCCGGCTCTCCGGGCTCAGATCCTCGCGCGACGCCATCTCGTGGAGGTTTTCCGGATAGTCGTGGTCCCAGTGAGGGACGTCGGTGGCATAGAAGACGATGTCGTCCCCGAGCCGGCGGACCACCTCGGGCACCGAGCCCTCGTCCCCCTCGGCGGCGAAGTAGAGCTGGCCGCCTCTCAGATAGTCGCTCGGCTTCTTTGTGCACAGCGGGGCTTCCACCTCGCCCCGCTTCTTCCACTCCTCGTCCATGCGGTCCATCCAGAAGGGCAGCCAGGAGCAGCCGCCCTCCATGAAGCCGATGCGCAGGCGCGGATACTTCTCGGGCACCCCCTCGAAGATCATGCCGGTGAGCTGGATCATCTGGGCCACGGGATGGGAGAGAGTGTGCACTTCGATGAACTTGTCGAATCCGTCCGCCCCGAAGGCGTGGGGACCCCGCACGGTGGCATGGCTGGCCACCATCGATCCCAGCCGCTCCGCCTCCGCGTAGATCGGATGGAACTCCGGGTGTCCGAGCGGCAGCCGCAGGCCGACGGCAGGGGCGAAGGCGCCCACCATCCCGAGCTCGGTGACCGCGCGCCGCAGCTCCTTCACCGCCTCCGGCACGTTCTGGAACGGCAGCAGGGCCACGGCCTGCAGGCGCGGGCTCACGGTGAGGAATTCCTGGTGGACGAAGTTGTTGTAGGCGCGGCAGAGGGCGGCGGCGAAGTCGGGCTCACGCACCCACCCAATGGCCAGACCACCGGTGGGATAGAGGATGGTCGCCTCCAGCCCGCCCTCGTCCATGATGCGCAGCCACGACTTGGCATCGCTCACGTTGCTCCCCAGCCGCCCGCCCAGGGAGCGGTCCCAGGCGTCTTCCGGATAGTACGAGCGGCGACGGGCCCACAGCTCCCGCTCGCGGGGCGAGCCTTCGAAATAGGCCCGAACCTGCTCGGTGGACTCGGTGATGTGGCCGTCGGCATCGATCACGGGGAATTCGGCCATGGCTGCCTCCTCTTCCTCGGACGCGGGCCCTTGACAGCCCCTTCGCGCCCTGTGTATCGCTACGCCGTGGGTCGCTCGTGACGGATTCTGGCCGACTTGGAGCCCTACGACAAGCGCGCGCCGAAGACACCCGACCCGAAGGAGTGTGCGATGAGCGAGGCCAAGGTGTTCATCTTCGCCCCCGTGAACGAAGCGCCCGAGACGCACCGGACCCTGGAGGCGAACGGGTGCGAGCTGATCCTGGGCAAGGCCTCCTGGGACACGCCCCAGGGGAACAGCGAACCCGAGATGGTGGGCATGGCCAAGGGATGCGACGCCCTCATGGGCACCTCCATCCGAAACGCGCCCATCAGCCGGACGATCATGGAGAGCTCGGACAGGCTCCGCATCGTGGCCAAGTACACGATCGGCACCGATGACGTCGACGTCGAGGCCGCCACGGAGCTGGGGATCCTGGTGACGCATGGCCCGACCGAATCGAACTGGGGCGGGGTGGCGGAGGGCACGATCACGGCCATGCTCACCATGCTCAAGAAGGTCCGGGAGCGCGACCGGCACCTCAAGCAGCGCGGCGAGTGGCGAGACCCCACGCTGCAGGGAACCTATCTCGGGTCCCGCGCCGACGGCTACGCCGGCATCACGCTCGGGCTGATCGGTCTGGGCCGGATCGGTCGCCGCATCGCCACGCTCATGCGGCCGTGGAACATGCGGATCCTCGCCGCGGATCCCTACGTGCCCGACACGACGTTCGCGGAGCACGGGGTGACGCGCGTGGACCTCGACACCTTGCTCCGCGAGTCCGACGTGGTCAGCCTGCACGTCGTGCTCACCCGGGAGACCCGGCCCCTCATCGACACGGCGCAGCTCGCTCTCATGAAGCCAGGCGCGATCCTCATCAACACCTCCCGGGGACCCTGCGTGCACGAGCCCGCCCTCATCGAGGCCCTGCAGCGCCGACAGATCGCGGGAGCCGCCCTGGATGTCTTCGAGCACGAGCCGCTCTCCGCGGACAGCCCGCTGCGGAACCTCGGGGACCGGGTACTCCTCTCTCCCCACATGGTCTCGTCCAACGTGGGCAGCGGCCTCGGCCCCGGCATCCGCTGGGCCACGGAATCGGTCCTCCGCGCGCTGCGCGGGGAGGTCCCGGACAACGTCTACAACACGGAGGTGATTCCGCGCTGGGAGCGGCGCTTCGGCGGCACCAGCGTGTGGGCCGAGGGGACTCGATGAGGAGGGCCACCGACCGCGGGCGCTCGCATCGCGGCCAGCGATCGGACGAGGGACGACGGAGGCGATCGCTGCGTGGCCGTCTGACGCAGGCGGGCCCGTCAATCAAACCGGAACGCCGATGGCGCGCAAGACGGCACGCTCGACCTCGGCAAGACGCGCGGGGTCGAGCGCGGCGCCCAGGGGTGCGATGTCGAGGTCTTCCTTCGGCAGAGTCGTGATCTGCTCGCACTTGAGCACGCACGTCCGGGGCGCACCCCCATCGCCGCGCCCGAGTCGTACATGCGTTGGCGCTTCCCGGATCGTCGTCGAGCACGGAACGACGATCACGTCGTTGGCGCGCTCGTTGCGCGCGTTGACGGAGAGCACCAGCACGGGGCGCCGCTTGTCGAATCGGGCCCAGTAGAGGTGGCCGCGCCGCGGCAAGCTTAGCTCTGCCTCCGCCGCGATGACCGCCGCAAACCCGAACGCGGCGATGGAGCGTCGTCGATCCGCAGCTGCCGCGCCGCGCGCGACGCCGCGGCCGCCCACCCGGCGTCGTCTTCCCGCTCGGCGGCCGTCAGCGAATCGTAGTAGGCCGCCGTCTCTTCCTCGAGCCGAGCCGCCCTCTCCCGGGTGGATGCCTCTCGGAGCCAGCGCTCCACCACGGCGCTCCGGGTGGCCCCTTCCTGCGCCGCCAGCCGGTCGATGGCGCGGAGCAGGTCGGCGCCAACACTCACGCTGACCTTCACCTTGCGGGCCACGTTCATACGCCCAATACTACCATTCTTCCTACCAGGCGTCCTACCGCCCCTCTCCCCGCGCCCGCGCGGCACCGTTCTACGACGCCAGGGCCCTGAACAGGGCCAGGCGCCTGACCCGCGGGGACTTCAGCAGCCCCTCGGGAATGCACAGGGCCACGGCCAGCAGGGTGATCCCGAAGAAGAGCATGGAGGGAATGGGCAGGCGCAAGTAGTGGAAGAAGACGGTTTCGATGATCCGGACGATGGCGGTGCCGAAGACGGGACCCAGAACGGTACCGGCGCCTCCCAGGATGGCCATCAGCGGAGGCAAGAGGCTCCGTTCCACCCCGAGGGCGATGGTTGGATCGATGAACCCGGAGTTCAGGGCGAAGAGCACGCCGGCGGCGGCCGTGGGCAGGCTGCTGATGACGAGGGCCATGGTCTGGTACTTCAGGAGATTGAGCCCGATGCTGCCGGCCGCCGCGTCGTCCGCCTTGATGCAGCGGAACGCCAGGCCGAGCGCGCTCCGGGACAGATAGAAATTCAGGGCCACCGACACGATGGCCAGCACCAGGGCCAGGTAGTAGCCGACGAAGGTGCTCATGAAAAAGACGGGCGGCACATAGAGGCCATAGGAGCCGCCGGTGAGCGGGCCGAGGTTCAGGGCCAGCACCTGGAGCAGAAAGATCAGAATGAGCGTCCCGATGGCGAAGTAGAGGCCCTTGAGGCGAAACAGGGGAACCGCCATCACCGCGGCGAAGAGCGCGGCCACGAGGAGCGCGGACACCGTGGTGACGATCAGGGTGAGGCGGCCCAATTTCTGAATGGCCGGAACATTTATCAGGATAGTGGCCACATACGCGCCGAGACCGAAGAAGGCGCCCTGGCCCAGGTTGATGTACCCCAGGAAGCCGTCCAGCACGTCATAGTTGGCCGTCATGACCAGCCACACGAAGCTCAAGAACATGATCAGGAGCCAGCTCGACGACAAGAAGGGCGGGAGCACGCACAGCCCCGCGATGACTCCCACCGCAATGGCCATGGCGCGTCGGCCGGGCCAGATCAATAGACCCCCTTTCCAAAGAAGCCCGTGGGCTTGACGACGAGAACCAGGAACAGGATGGCCAGACTCACGGCGGGCGCCCAGATCGAGCCGAGGAACTGGCTGGTGGCCACCTCGGCCAGCCCCAGCACCGCCCCCGCCACCAGGGTGGCGGGCAGATTGCCCACCCCGGCCAGGATCACCACCGTGAATCCCTTGAGGGTCAGCGGCAACCCCTCGTAGGGATTCAGGGGCACCGCGAGCACGTAGAACGCGCCCGAGATGGCGGTGGCCATGATGGCCAAGGTGAACAGGATCCGCGAGAGCCGGTAGGGGTTGAGCCCGATCACGAGAAACCCGTCGAAATTCTGAGCCATGGCCCGCGCCCCTTTGCCCAGGAAGGTCTTCTGGAGAAAGAGGTGGAAGCCCGTGACCATCACCAGCACGAACCCGAGGATGACGAGCCGGCTGCCCGACAGCGCCACCCCGCCCAGGGCCACGGGAAACATGGCGAGGGACGAGGTGAACACCGGGTACGGATCCACGTACGTCACCCAGGCATAGCCGAGAGCGCTCTCCATCGACAGGCCCAACCCAAAGGTTGCCATGATGCTGCCGATGAGCAGCAGGTGCACGCTCCGCCCGAGCAGCGGGCGCACGATCCCCCACTGAAACACGAGGGCGAAGGCGAAGAAGCACGCGGTCAGGATCAGGATGGCCAGGGCGGGATGCAGCTTCAGGTGCTGGGAGAAGAGGACGAAGAAGGCCCCGCCCCACACGAAGAACACCCCGTGGGCGACGTTCAGGATTCGCGTGGTGCTGATGGTCAGCGAGAGGGCGAAGGCGAGCAGGGCGTAGATGCCCCCCAGGGCCACCCCGCTGACCACCAGCTCGAGCGCGCGGGCCACTCCGGCTACGACCGAGGACGGTACCGGCTGGTGGCCAGGTCGGCCGGCCAGATGACCTCGATCTTTCCGTTCTGCCACTGCGCGGGAAAGACGGCTTTGTTGCCGACGCCATCCACCTTCTTCCCCGCGACCTCCACGCCAAAGCTGAAGGCGAGCTCGCCGTGGAGCGTTTCATAGCGCAGAGCGCGGAGGGCGGCCATCACCTTGGCCCGATCCAGGCTGCCCGCTTGCTCGATGGCCCTGGCCAGGGCCTCCAGGGCGATGAAGCGCAGGGAGGTCCAGCCCGCTTCGAAGCCGGACAGGCCGACCTTCTGGCGCAGCGCGAAATAGGCGTCTCGATCGCCCTTCTTGAAGAGCGCCTCGTGGGTGATCCCGGTGATCCCTTCCCCGATGTTGGCCCCCACCATCCCGTAGTACTTTTCGGTGATGGTGCTGTGGGGGATGTGAAGCTCCTTCTGCTTCAGTCCCAGCTCGTAGCCCTGCTTGGCGAAGGCGGCGGCGGTCCCCGCCCAGGTCGCCACGTAGACGACGTCGGGCGACGCCCCTTTCAGCTTTCCGATGATGGCGGCAAAGTCGGTGGCGCCCGGGGGCATCGTCTCGGTGGCCACCACCGTCAACCCGGCGAGGCCGGCCTGGTTGATGGCCCCCCAGCCCACGTCCATGGTGTGGGGCGTGTTCTCCTGGATCACGGCCACCGTCTTGAGGCGGGGCAGCGTGCCGCGGTCCATGAGGGCTTTGAGCATGCGGTAGTAGTCCTCCGCCCACTGAGGCGCCGGCCGGTCGGCGCCCACCAGCCACTTGAACCCGCGGGCAAAGACGGCGGGACTGTTGGCCTCGGCGGTGACCATGGGGATCCCGTACTTCTCGGCCACCGTGGAGGCCTTGATGGTGATGGGGCTGGAGGCGGGCCCCGTGAAGAAGTCCACCTTGTCGGTGGTGGCCAGCCGCTCGTACAGCTCCACCGCTCGATCGGCGCTGGACCCGTCGTCGTACACGATCAGCTTGATGGGGAGCTTGGCGTTCGCCTCCTTGACGAAGACGCCCCCCCGCTCGTTCATCATCTTGGCCCACTCTTCCATGAACTGGCGCGCCTTCGGGCCCCACTCCACGGAGAAGGTGCCGGTGATGGCCATGGTCCCCCCGATCTTGATCTCCCGGGCCTGAGCCTGGGCGCGGGGGGCGACGGCATGAAAGGCACCGAGGAAGCCGCTGATCAGGACGAGGACCACACTCACGGCCCACCATCTCATCCGCATGGCCGGTCCCTCCTTGTGCGTCGAGTCAGATTCCCAGATACGACTGCCTGATGGTGTCAGAACTCCGCAGCTCAGCGCTGGAACCCTGCATGACGATCTTCCCCAGTTCCAGCACATAGGCCCGCTGGGAGATCCTCAGCGCCTGCACGACATTCTGCTCCACGAGCAGGATGCTCATGCCCTGCGCGTTGAGCGTGCTCAGGACCCGGAATAGCTCCTGGACCAGGAGCGGGGACAGTCCCAGGGACGGCTCGTCCAGGATCAGCAACCGGGGTCTCGCCATCAGCGCCCGGCCGATGGCCAGCATCTGCTGCTCGCCCCCGCTGAGCGTCCCGGCGGGTTGGCCTCGTCGGGTGTGCAAGCGGGGGAAGAGTCCGTAGACCTCGTCTCGCGCCTCGCGCTTCCGAGCGCGGGCGTGGGGAGGGACCGCGCCCAGCTCCAGGTTCTCCTCCACCGACATGTCGGGGAAGAGCAGCCGGCCTTCCGGAGCCAGGCTGACTCCCAGCCCGACCGTGCGGTGCGGGGGGAGTCCGGTGATGTCCGTCTCGTTCAACCAGATCTGCCCGGCCCGGGGCTTCAGCAGTCCGATGATGCTCTTCACCGTGGTGGTCTTGCCGGCCCCGTTCGGGCCCAGGAGGCAGACCGTTTCCCCCGCCTGGACCTCGAGGCACACCCCGTGGAGGGCCGGGACCAGGCCATAGAAGACGTCGAGGTCGTGGACTCTAAGCACTCTCGACGCCCAGATACGCATCGATCACCGCCCGATCGCGCGCCACCGCCTCCGGCGCGCCCTCGGCCAGTTTGCTCCCGTAGTTGAGCACGACGATCCGGTCGCACATGGTCATCACCACTTTCATCACGTGCTCGATGACCAGCACGGTGAGACCCAGCTCTCGCCGGAGCCGGCCCAGGATGTCGATCATGTCCTGGGCCTCGGCGACGGTGAGCCCGGCCATGACCTCGTCGAGGAGCAGCAATTCCGGGCCGGTGGCCAGGGCGCGCGCCAGTTCCAGCCGGCGCCGCTCGGAGAACAGCAGGTCCTGGGCCGGGGTGTCCCCGCGCTGATCGAGCTTGACCCAACTCAGGACGAGATCCGCCTCGGTGCGGGCCTCGCTCAGCCGAGAAACCTTTCGGTGGTTTCGACCGAACAGGACGGCCGCGGCCACGTTGTCGCGCACGGAGAGCTCGACGAAGGGTCGCGTGAGCTGAAAGGTGCGGGCGATGCCTCGCCGGCAGAGCTGGTGCGGCGGGCAGCCGGTGATGTCCTCGCCCCCGAACAGGATCCGTCCGCGGGTGGGCTTGAGGCCGCAGATCACGTTGAACAAGGTGGTCTTGCCGGCCCCGTTGGGACCGATCAGCCCCACCACCTCCCCGCCGTCGATGGACAGGTCAATGCCATCGAGGGCCTGGACCCCTCCGAAGTTCTTGCTGATTCCCTGCCCTTCCAGCAGTGGCCTCACTCGTTCCTCGATCTCCGACAGGGTCGTAGATCCCGCGATACTGCTCCGACGCGAGCGGTGCCGTCAAGGACCCGATCGCGCCGACAGCCGTTTCGGAAGTTGGGTCCAGTAGCCCCGAAGAATGATGCGCAGGTGAGAATTTACCGCGCATTCGGAAGTTCGGCTATCTTCGCGAGGACCGGTTGGCCCCTGAAAGGGCCAGAAAGCGGGAGGGAGAGACACCGCGGCCGAGCACGCGCCCTGGGCCGCGGGTCGTCGAGAGCACGACTGCTGGCGACGCGGGCGTCAGCCGGGCGCGGCAGCGGGCGCCGACCGGCGGGGCGGACACAAGCTGAGCCGGAGGGCGCGGACGAACGCGATTGCCGTCACGGGCCGATGGCGGCCGCGATGCAGATACCGCAGCCGATAGAGCCGCTCGATGGTGAGAGCCAAGATCGTCAACAGCCACCCGACCAGCAAGCTGTTGGCGTGGTGGTGCGTGAGATGCGCCATGCCGTGCCGGGTCTTGCCATCATTGAAGCCCGCGTTCTCGATCTCCCAGCGGCTCTTGGCAAAGCGGTAGAGCAGGCGGCTACTCACGCGCTGGGGCGGCAAGTCCGTGAGCCAGTACGCCTCGACGACGGCGCCCTGGCGTTGGTGCTGCCGATAGCGCAGCACCCGCACCGTGGGCCAGCGCAGCGTCGCCCACGGATCGAAGTCGTCCGCGTCCCAGAGTTCGATGTGCTCGCCGCCGTCGTCGAGCGGTAGCGTGGGCGGCTGCGCGGTGAACCGGGCCGCGGCCGCCGCCAGTAACGTCGGGAGGTTGTTCTTCAGCCGCGCCACCACCGGCAATCCCAGGTCGCTCGCCACGTGGAGAAACGGCGCCGTCGCGAATTCGCCGTCCACGACCACGTCGTCGGCAAAGCGCGGCCCCACCCGGGTGATCGCGCGGGCGAGTAAGCGCTGGCCCGCGACGTATTCGCTGTCGCCCGGCCCGTAGGACTCGACATCGAAGGGCAGCGCCAGCCCGGTGCCCACGACGCTGATCATCGTGAAATGGTGCAGATAGCCGATGACCTGGTCCTTGGCGTCCCGCACCGGATGGCACAGCGCACAGCCCTCCGCCTGGCCGTGCCCCGCCGCCGTGCCGTCGAGCGCCAGGCCGATCCAGTGGCCGAAGGCTTTGTTCCGTTTCGCCTGCCGCACGGTCGCGGCCAGCGCGGTCCGCGTCGGCTCAGGCTCCAGCCGCTCCGTGAAGTAGGCCAGCGTGTCGTCCCCGAAGCTGCGCGCCACCCGCAACGCCCGCCGGGCGGGCGAGCGCACCAAGGCTTCCACGCCGTGGAAGCTGCACTCCCGGAGGATCTGGCCGATCACGAGGGCCCACACCAGCGCCGCCGCCGGAATCTGGGGCCGGCCCCGGCCATCGCCCGGGGCGCGGAAGTAGGCGGTCAAGCGTAACGGCCCACAGACATACTTCCAGAGCCGGCCCGGCGTTGCCCTCGTCACCGCCGGCGCTGTTGCCGCTCCAGCACGAGCAGTTGTGCATTGGCCGCCAAGACCTCGGCGACCGCCGCCTTAAACTCTCGCCCCGCGGCCACGCGGCGCTGCACGGCGGCCGCCCAGGCCGCGGGGATATGCTCCACGCGCTGCTTGCCCCCGACCATGAACGCCAGATACCAGCTGGGATGGCCGGCCCCCGTGGCGCAGTGACACGTCGGCTTCCCGCACCGCCGTCGGCTCGGTGACAACGACCCGGGCAGCAGATCGGACACGACCGCCTCCGGGATGCGGTAGCGCCGCAGCAGGGCGAACTTCCGCTGCCGGAGCCCCGCCGCCGACCCGCCCCTCGGCTTGGCCTTTCTCATCTGACTCTCTTTATATAGTAAGATCACCGGCCGACCACGCTTTTCGTGCGACTGCGAAAATAGGCCCGGCGACGGGGTGGGCCGTAAGGCCGCGCTGTCAAAAGGGGCGGCGGTCACCTACTGGGGGACTTGCGAAACGCCTG
>Ga0184637_10003222_pt1 | contig 10248 bp, 4 predicted proteins | sample PLM3_127_b2_FD_133143 | JGI IMG/M metagenome (GOLD analysis project Ga0184637, IMG submission 133143) | Groundwater sediment microbial communities from an aquifer in East River, Colorado, USA - PLM3_127_b2 | ecosystem: Environmental > Terrestrial > Soil > Riparian zone | place: USA: East River... | reverse complement strand
TCTCGGTCCGGTCGCCATCAGAGCTTCTCTGAGGCTTCCGGGGCCAGAATCGTTGAGGTTGGTAACCTCTATCACTCCCCCCCCTCTACCGCCGGTAGCGGACGCACCAAAACCTTCCGCTCCTGGAAATGCTTTGAGCCCTTGGGAAGTCACTGGAGAGGCCGCGAGACAGGCGAGCAGCGCGAACACCCAGCGGGAGCTTTGCTGCACCGCGGTCCCGCGCCTCCGGAGTAGCGAAGACAAGAGCGGAGACGATAGAGAATGGGGAAGCTTCTCGTTCACGCGTCGCGTCTTGCTACTCGGCATGGGTGCCTCACTTTCCCTTCCGATAGGTCGCGCGGGTTTTTCTTCTTCTGCGTTTGTGCAGAATTCTGCGATCTGGAACGGGCGTTATCTCAGATACCCATGTCCGTTGCACCATTAGCCGCACCTCCGCGGGGAGTGTCATAGAATAGACCTCAACACCCGGGCCGAACAAGACGGAACCACCAGCTCGGGGAAAGGTGCAGCCGAGTCACGTTCTTCAAATAGGTCGACGAAGCTCATCGCGAAGCGGGGGGGTCGGCTCATCGAGACGCAATCGACGGAAATGGCTGGCGGGCGTCTTCTGGTTGTGGGTCCACTACCACCGCCATTGGACGGAACCAGCGTGAGCTTCGAGATTTTTTGCAACGAGACGAGGCGTGCTACCAATGCCCGCCTCGAAGTCGTCAACTCCTCCCCCACGAGTCTCAAAGACAGGCCTCGCCTGATAACGGTGGCAAACTTGGGGCAGGCGGTTCGCATTCTCCTGCCGTTTTGTCGACGGATTGCAACCGTGGACCAGGTGCTGATCTTTGGTTCGGACAACTTCTTGCTTGCCATGGCACCCTTGCTCCTCGGTTTGGCCAAGATCTTCGGCAAGCCGTGTTTTCTTCGTTCCTTCGGGGGGTCGCTCGACCGCCACTACTCCAGTTTGGCATGGCCTCTTCGACGTCTCCTACTCTGGAGCCTCCGAAACGCCGACGGCCTCATCGTACAAACCGACTTGTTGCGCCAATTCTTCACCTGCTGGATGGGGGGTAAGGTGAGTTTGGTGTCCGGTTATCGTTACCTTCCTGCGGAGGACGCCCACCGGACGGCCGTTGAGAGCAAACTCGGAACACCGTTGCATCTCGTCTACGTCGGGCATATCCGGGAGGAAAAAGGTGTTTTCGTGCTCCTGGAGACTTTGAGTCAGCTTCAATCTTGGCAGAAGGGGGCGATCCACTGTGACATCTATGGTCCCATCTACGACTCCGCTCGCACTCGTTTCGAAGAGGAGCTCGCCAAGGCCGAAAACACGACCTACAAGGGCGTGTTGGACCCAGAGGACGTCATACCCACTCTTCGTCGATACCACGCAGTGGTTCTCCCTTCCTACCATCTCGGTGAAGGGCATCCCGGCGTCCTGATCGAGGCTATGATGGCCGGCATCCCAGTCATCACCACCGCCTTTCGGTCTATTCCCGAGCTCGTCGAAGATCGAGTCAATGGCCTGTTGGTTCAACCACAAGACGTCGCTTCCCTGACCGAAGCCGTTCAAACACTCGAGAGAGATCGTGATCTGCTGGCGAGAATGGCGTCCAATAACTGGGCGCTCCGCCACCGCTACGATGCTCGCCGCGTGGTTCCCCTCATTGCGTCGCTGCTTGGAATCGAAGCCAGGCACGCCGAGGAGCCCAACGAGGAGGTCAACCGGTAGAACAAAGACTTCGTTTGCGCCTTCACCCAGTGCCGACTCTTACTCATCCGGAACACAAGGATTCGTCTTGGGCTCGTCGCGGACCTCCTCGAGGTCTGTGCGCCCATCCCCGTCCTCGTCACCGCTCCCGTCTCCCACGATACCGCCGCTCTCAAAGCCGGCAAGAGCTACTTCCCCCTCCCGGACAGCTTGGCGGGAACCACCACGAGATAAAACGGCGACAAGATACAGACGGCCAGGGAGAACGCCAGGCATTTCCAGCTGGATTCTCCAGCGTAGGTCAAGAACTGGCGCCGCAGCTGTCGTGCCAAGCCCTGAAGGTAAACGCGCAGGTGCGGTTGTGCTCGTCTGGCGCCACGGTATCCCTTCAAAAAGCCCATGATGTCGGACAGGGAAGCCTTTCTTCGCGACACCAGCACCATGATCACGCTATTGATATGTTGTACGAGGTCTTCGTGAACGTTTCCGAGACGGCCCCAAGCCATGCCCGGGTCGATGACGGTTATCGATTGGCCGGGGAAATCAATAACGATGTTTTGAACGCAGAAATCGGTGTAGATGAGGCCCTCATTGCTCGCGCCGAGAACCTTGTTATGGTACTGCGCCAAAAGGACGCCACAATGATACTCGGCTTCCTTCATACGCGCCTTCGGAACATCAACGAGAACGTTGCCGCTAACGAACTCCAGTCCCACTGATTTCCGATCGATCCCCAGACAGAGCAGCTTCACGCTGCGGTAGGACCAGCCCTGGTAGTCGACTTCCCCGAAGGCTTCTTCAATGTAGAGCAGGCTGCGCTGGTCGTGCAGCACGCGTTCGACGGAGTTCTCCACGAAATAGCGCTTGACTACGAGGTTGTCGTCGAGCCGCCAAAGCTCTGCTTTGTTCGTCCGCTTGATCAGTGTCTCTCGCGTCACGGATCTTTGCACGAGCGCGTGCTGCCTCGCCCAGGCGCCATAGGTCCCGAAACTCCTCCTTCCGGGTATGCCAAATCAAGCGGCGCAAATGCGATCGAGTCTATTGGCTTCTCCGGCTTCAAGGAACCGAGGCGTTCGCAGGCAGGGAACGCCGAGGGCTTCCCTGACAGACACGTTTATCACACCTCGCTCGGCTAGGGGGCAAACTTATATCCAGCGGGACCTGGCTGGTGCGGGGTTTTCCCCCACGCTGGGTGGCGGGCGAAATCCCCGATCCCGTGTCACAGATGGCCGCGATGAAGCCTTGTTAGCCTTGGCGATGGTTTGCGGAGATCATTTTGAAATCCGGTGGTGCCGTCTCGGTGCACGAGCGAAGCCAGGACAGAATCAAGAGCTGGCGGACGGGATGTGCTTGTGATTAGGATAGCCGAACATTTAGCCAAGGCATCAATCTTGCAAAATCCGTCACCCTTCCGGCGGAACTTTCAGGAGGCCCGTCCAAGATGACAACGACCACCAGGATTATTTGTATCTGCGTCGTGGCTTCGAGCTTGCCTTTTTTTTCCCGGCCGATACTTGCTCACGTGGGCGTCCATGAACGGATCGAGGCGCTCACGGCCCAGATCGAGCACAGCCCCGGCAGTGCGGAGCTGTATCTGAAACGCGGCGAGCTGCACCGTCTGCACGAGGACTGGGAGTCCGCGCTCGCGGATTTCAACCGGGCGCTTCAGATCGACCCCGATTTTGATTCCGTGTACCTCGCCCGTGGGCGGATGAACTTCGAAGCTCGGCGTCTGGAAACGGCGCTGGTGGATCTGAGCCGCTTCTTGGCCCGCGAGCCAAATCACCTCGAAGGCTTGGTGACCCGCGCAAGGGTTCTGGTGCTATTCGAAGAGCCCCTCCTTGCGGCAAGGGATTATGACCGCGCGATCGAACAGATGGTACAGCCCACGCCCGAGTACTTTCTCGAGCGCGCGAACGTGCTGGCCATGGCGGGCGAGTCTTACTTGGACGAGGCGATTGTCGGGCTGGATGAAGCCATCGAGGTACTTGGCCCGCTGGTTACGCTCGAGCAACCAGCGATCGAGCTCGAGATCCGCCGTCATCGGTACCCTGAAGCGCTGTCGCGTCTGGACCAGATCGAGCGCTGGACGGCGCGGGAGCGATGGTTTCAACAGCGTGGGGAGATACTTCATGAGGCGGGGCGCATCGAGGAAGCGCGGCAAGCCTTCTCTCGAGCGATGGCGCACATCGAGTCACTTCCCCCTCACCGAAGGCGAAGCGAATCGGTCAGGGAGCTCGAGGAGAAATTGCGGGTCGCTCAGCGTCTAGCGGAAGTACGTTGAGTCGAGACTCGTGGAGCGTTTAGCGATGCACAGTAAAGGCAAAAAGACACGGTTTCTGACCTTGCTCTTCGTCTCCCTTGGGGTGATGGAGAGCGATGCTCTCCTTGCTCAGGTGACGCGGGGGCCTTATCTGCAAACCGGTACGCCCACGAGCGTCATCGTCCGATGGCGGACCGGCGGCGCGAACGAAGGAGTCGTGCGTTATGGCAGCGACCCTCTGAACCTCACGCTGAGTCGGTTCGAAAGCGCCGTGAGGACGGAACACGCCGTGCCCCTGACCGGGCTGTCTCCCGAGACCAAGTACTACTACACGATCGGCACGCCCACGGCGACGCTCGCCGGGGACGGCTCGTACTTCTTCGTAACCTCACCAGTGCCGGCAGCCCCGAAGCCCATCCGGATTTGGGTGCTCGGCGACTCGGGAACCAAGAACGCCAATGCGGCAGCCGTTCGCGACGCCTACCTACAGTTGCCGAACGCGCCCCGCACCGACTTATGGTTGATGTTGGGAGACAATGCCTACTCCGATGGGACCGACTTGGAGTATCAAGCGGCGGTTTTCGACATGTACCCGACGCTCCTGAGACAGTCCGTCCTATGGCCCACGCTCGGAAACCACGACGGACACACCGCCGACTCCGCCAGTCAAAGCGGACCCTACTACGACATTTTCACGCTCCCCAAGAATGGCGAGGCGGGGGGGGTCCCCTCTGGCACCGAGGCCTACTACTCCTTCGACTACGGGAATATCCACTTCATCTGTCTGGAATCCTATGAGACCGACCGATCTCCGTCCGGCGCGATGATGCAATGGTTGGAGGCAGATCTTCAGCTCAACGACAAGCCGTGGATCATCGCCTTCTGGCACCATCCTCCGTACACCAAAGGAACTCATGATTCCGACACGGAATCGCGGCACATCGACATGCGGCAGTACGCTTTGCCAATACTCGAGCAGTATGGCGTCGATTTGGTTCTCGGTGGCCACAGCCACAACTATGAGCGTTCGTATCTCATCGATGGGCATTACGGTCACTCGAGTACCTTCACCCCGGCGATGATGCTGGATTCCGGCGATGGCCGGGAGGCCGGCGATGGGGCCTACTTGAAGTCGCCGTCCATTGGCGCTCCCCGTGAGGGAGCGGTTTACGTCGTCGCGGGTAGCTCGGGGGCGACCTACCCCGCCAGCCTCGATCATCCCGTCATGTTCATGTCCCTTCAATCTCTCGGTTCGATGGTCATCGATGTTTCCGGGAATCGACTGGATGCGACATTTCTTAGGGAAAACGGCAGCACCCCCGACTACTTCACGCTGGTGAAGGGCGCGGACAGTTCGCCTCCCACGGTCGTTTCCGTGGAGGCCCAGGGAGATCCGAATTTGGTCCGGGTCCAGTATTCGAAGAGCATGGATGTCGTCACCGCAACGACACTTTCTAACTACTCGATCGACCGCTCCGTGACCCTTCAGGGCGCCGTTCTCGAGACGGGAGACAGGACGGTGACGCTCGCGGTGAGCACCCTGACCCGGGGGGTTCAATACACGCTCACCGTCAGCAACGTTACCGATGTCCAGGGCAATCCTATTGCTCCCGTCTCGACCGCGGTATTCGAATACTTCGATATCGTTAGCGCCTCCTTTCAGGACGGTGTCGCGCCCGATCCGGGCTATGGGGGCACTCGCGACACCTATATCGCGGAAGCTTCTCCAAGCTCCAACTTCGGCTCCGATATCCTCCTGCCCCTCGATGGCGATGATTCCGGTGTAGGTGACGACGTGGTGGTGCTTCTGAAGTGGGACATCTCGAAGATACCACCGGGAGCACAGGTCCAGTCGGTGGAGCTCACCATAAACGTTTCGAACACCAGCCCTGGGCCTTACGAGATCTACGGTTTGACGCGCGACTGGCTCGAGGACGAGGCGACCTGGATTGAGTCCTCCTCTGGAACGAGCTGGGGGGCCGCTGGAGCCCAAGGGTCCTCCGATCGAGATCCCCTGTCCGCCGGTACGGTCTCGGGAAATTCAACGGGGCCACAAGCGTTTTCGCTGAACGCGAAAGGGGTCGCGTTGGTCCAGTCGTGGGTTGACGACCCCGCCACGAATTTTGGCTTCGTCATCGGGAACACCAGCACCACCAACGGCCTGGATTTCCACTCGAGGGAAGCGGCGATTGCGACGAATCGTCCCCGACTGAGCGTTGTCTACAACGCGGGCGGCGCATCCAACAACGCGCCGGTCGCCGTGGACGACGGCTACAGCGTGGCGAATGGAGGATCGCTCACGGTGCCGGCGGCCGGCGTGCTCGCCAATGACACGGATCCTGACGGCGATAACCTAACGGCCGTTCTCGTCTCGGGCCCAGCGAAGGCGTCGGCGTTCAACCTGAACGCCGACGGGTCCTTCAGCTATCAACACGACGGTCTCGGAGCCACTAGCGACAGTTTCACCTACAAAGCCAACGACGGTGCGCTCGTCAGCAATACGGTTACCGTCACGATCAGCGTCACGGCAGCAAGCGCCGGGCCGGACGAGCTCGTGGTGGATTTTGGCTCCATGGGTTTCTGGCACCGGGATCGAAGCGTCTGGTCGTTGGCTTCGAGCTGGAACGCGGTGGCCGCCGTCCGGTGGCAGGACAGAGTCGCGGTCGCGTTCGGATCCGGTCGAGGAATCTACGTATACGACGGGAACGGGTGGCAGCACCTGACAGATTGGGATCCCGTGCAAATGGTCGCGTGGGGCGACTCCCTGGCAGTGGATTTCGGCCCGGGGCGTGGACTCTGGGCGTACAAGGCCTCCGGTTGGGTGGAGCTGACGCCCCTCGACCCGGAAAGAATCGAAGCTTGGGGTGACAAACTTGCCATCGCCCTTGGAGTGGGCCGAGGGCTTTGGATCTACGACGGCTCGAACTGGACCAACCTGACTTCGTGGGACCCCTACGATATCGAAGTCTGGGGCAATCGGCTCGTCGCGGCGTTTGACGCTGGCCGGGGTTTGTGGGCCCACGATATGACGGGTTGGGCTCAGTTGACGATCTGGGAGCCGATCCAGATGGTCGCGGGACAGGAAAAGCTCACGGTCGCCTTCGGCGCCGGCCGCGGCCTTTGGAATTACAGTGGGGTCAATTGGGAGATCCTCTCGAGTTGGGATCCCTATGACATCGTACCCTGGGGCGACAATCTCGCGGTCGCCTTCGATGCCGGCCGAGGCCTCTGGCTAAGAGAGGGCAGCGCCTGGCGCCAGATGACTCATCGCGAGCCCGCCCATATCGAGGCCGTCGCGAATGAACTCATCGTTGGGTTCGGACCGGGACTGGGGTTGCACGCCCATGACGGCGCCAGCTGGTCTTCGATTGCGTCGCTGGATGCAGAGGGTCTGGAAGCCGTGCAGCTCAAGCCCTAGACCCAAAGAAGCCTAGCCTCGGGCCTAGAAATGGAGTGTCGCCAAGTTTGCGCCCGCGCTGGCCGATCGACGCGCACCGCCCAGGCGGCCCTCGACCGACTCGATATTCGGTGCTGCTGGAGGTCATGACGGCATGCGATGCGCTCGGCTGCGACCGTGCCGAGGAGTGCCATTCTGGAAACCGAGTTCTTCTTCTTGAATAGAAAGGCGCCCCCTCCCCACAACGAAAAAAGTAACGGGTTCCCCCTTTACTTCGTGGCCGTACGTGTGGCAGTATCCTCCGGGGTCGGGGGGGGAAGCAGAATCCGGTAGCCCAAGTGGGAGCCCCGTAACTTCGGTGGTGCGGGTATCTTAGATAGGCGTCTCGCTCCGAGCGTTCCGCAGCCGAACACCGACCCGTCGAGGACATCGCCGCCGGGCGACAAACTGATGACGGCACGCGGTTTATTGACGGGTTTCACCGTTGGTTTGCTCTTCTTCTGCGGTTTCCCCGTGTCAGCCCAAGATCGCGCCGAGCAGGAAATCTCTACTGAGCCGGGGAGCCCCATCCTTCACGACCGAACGAAGCCCCTCTCTTCTTTCGTTCCCGGTGAAGTCCTGGTGAAGTTCAAAACGGAACGGGATGTCGTCTCGCTCGAGGACAAACCGGGCCGGCGCTGGCTCCAAGCGAAGGGCCGCCCATGGCTCAACGCGGTTCTCGAGCGCCACGGCGTGGTGAAAGCGGAGCGAACCCGCTTTGGAGCCGGTGACCGAAGGGGCGGAGCGAATCGCTGGGTCAAGCTGATTTCCCAATCACGGGACCCCACATTGACGAAACGTCTTCTTTCCGAGCTGAGAAGCAACCCGGCCGTCGCCAGCGCAGACTTGAACGCGATCCTGACGACCCAACTTGTTCCCGACGATCCGTACTTTACTTCCGCAGGGACCTGGGGACAGGAATTTGCCAACCTTTGGGGTCTTCACAATATCGATGTCGATTTGGCCTGGGATAGCGCCCAGGGAGCCGGAGTCGTCGTCGCCGTCATCGACACAGGAGTGGACTACGGCCATGCGGACTTGGCCGACAACATCTGGGAGAACCCCGGTGAAACCGGGCTCGACAGTCAGGGAGGGGATCGAAGGACCAACGGATATGACGACGACGGCAATGGGTTCGTAGACGACTGGAGGGGATGGGATTTCACGGGCGTCGGCGGCGATAACGACCCTATGGACGATCATGGCCATGGCACCCACGTGGCGGGAACGGTGGCGGCCATTGGAGGCAATGCCTCGGGTGTCATCGGGGTTGCCCCCCAAGCGAAAGTCATGGTGGTGAAGGTCCTGAACTCAGGCGGTAGTGGGACGGTCGAGGATGTCGCTGCGGGGCTCCGGTACGCTGCCGACAATGGGGCCGAAATCATCAACCTCAGCCTGGGAGGCTACGGAGAAACTCCTCTGAGCCTGCTCGAGGCCGTTGGCTACGCACACGATACGAAAGGTGTCGTGGTGGTGGCGGCCGCCGGGAACAATAACGCCGACGTCGGTTCGCAAGGATCGGGATTCTTTCCCGCGAACATCAGAGACGTCGTTACCGTCTCGGCCTTCGACCACGAGGATGAGAAAGCCTCCTTCTCGAACTTTGGCGCCAAAGTCGACATCGGCGCTCCGGGGGGTGGTGATACCGATCCAACGGGGACCATTTACGCTCCCCATCGTTCCGTGCTCTCCCTTTTGAGCTCGAAAGCGCAGAGCGGCATGACCGGAGGGGGAAAGCTCATTGTTGGCTCGAGCTACCTGCGCCAGGCAGGCACGAGCATGGCTTCGCCACACGTTGCCGGGACGGCGGCGCTCGTTCGTTCGCTCCACCCCGAGTTTTCTACCGAACAAGTACGGCAAGCACTCCGCGCGGGAGGCGAGGACATCGGGGACCTCGGCTTCGACGTGTCCTCAGGCTACGGTCGATTGAACGCGATCTCCAGCTTGAGCGAAGCTTCTCCTCTGGCCGTTCAACTCAGCTCTCCCGTAGAGACTATGACCCAGAGGAGCATCGTAGAAGTTCGCGGGACTGCAGTGGGACCGGATTTCGCGAGTTGGCAGCTAGAGTACGGCTTCGGCAGATCCCCTGTTTCTTGGACTTCCATCTCGTCTTCGACCAGCCCGGTGACGGAAAGCACGCTCGCGACCTGGGAGGTGAACGGCCTTCCCGATGGTGTGCATACCCTCCGCCTGGTGGCTACCAATCTCACGGGGCAAGTATTCGAGGATCGAATGGAGATCCTTTTGGACAGCGTCGTCATCACCACACCCGCGCCGGACGAAATATCCATCTTCGGACCGGGGCGAACTATTTCGGTGACAGGGACGGTGGAGCCGGCCGAGTTCTCGAGCTACACCATCACGGTGAGCGGCCGCCGCACGGGGATCATCGAGCCCCAAGTGACGCTCGCAAACCAGGGCCTGGAGACGGTTCGCGACGGCCTTCTGGGAGTCTGGAATCCCGCTGGAGTGCCTGCTGACCATTACACCGTTACTGTGGAAGTTGGCTTAACGAGCGGCGCCGTTCTCAAGGAGTCGACCCAGGTCATCGTGGACCCGACGCTGCACCCAGGCTGGCCTCTCGATTTGGGGGCCATAAGCGGCTCCATGGCTCAGCTTGCCCTCACCAACCACCTCGTGGGGGGGGATGTCGATGGAGACGGCCGCGACGACCTACTGGTCGCCTACGGCGATTCCATCCGCATCTTCGACCACACGGGAACCCAACTACCCGGCTGGCCGCAGTCGGTGGACCCCGAGAACATAGGTGGCAGGCATGTCCAAACGGGGCCGGCCCTCGGGGATCTAACGGAAGACGGCATCCCGGAAGTCGTGGCCATGACCTAC
>Ga0184637_10003221_pt1 | contig 10253 bp, 12 predicted proteins | sample PLM3_127_b2_FD_133143 | JGI IMG/M metagenome (GOLD analysis project Ga0184637, IMG submission 133143) | Groundwater sediment microbial communities from an aquifer in East River, Colorado, USA - PLM3_127_b2 | ecosystem: Environmental > Terrestrial > Soil > Riparian zone | place: USA: East River... | reverse complement strand
GGGGTTTCCACAGGGGTTTCCACAGGAGTCTCCACGGGCGTCTCCACAGCAACCTCTTCCGGAATCTGCACGGCGGCGGCGCTGGTCGGGCTCGAACCCGCTTCCGCGCGGCCCATGATCTCGTCCCGGCTGCCGAAGACGATCGCCATGATCATCGCCGCCAGGTTGGTCGGAACTTCAAGCGCGTTCAGCGCGGCCTGCATGTGGCCGGCGAACGCATCGAAGTGGGAATCATTCATGCCCCTGGCGACCGCGCCGGCATGTGGGCGTTTGAGGTCGACCTTGCCGTAGCCGTCCGGGCCGCCGCAGATCTTCGCCAGGTAATCGCGCATGCGGCCCTGGATGTGATCGACGCTGGCGCCTTCGAAGAACGGACTGAGGCGCAGATCGCCCATGATGCGGTTGAACATCACCTCGACCACCGCGTCGATGGTGCCCATGCCGCCGACCTGTTCGTAGATCGAGGGGCCGGAAGCCTTCGCCGGCTTTGCGGCAGCGGCGGACGTCGCGGCCGGAGCGGCAGCCGCCTTCGGCTTCGCGGCAGGTACGGCCGCGGGCTTGGCCGCGGCCGCATTGGTCGCAACTGGCGCGGCGCCGCTTTCAGCCATTTCGTTCAAGCGCCGGATCAGCTCCGAATCGTCGCCTTCAGGCTCGCTGCCGGTGGCTTCCAGACCGCTCATGATGTTGCGGATCCGGTCGAGGCACTCGAGCACGGCGGAGATCGAGTCGGGTGTTGCCACCATTTCGCCGTCGCGCAGCTTGCCCAGGATGTTCTCGCCCGCATGCGCCACCGATTCGAGGCGCGGCAGACCGAGAAAGCCGCAAGTGCCCTTCACGGTGTGAACCAGCCGGAAGATGCTTCCAAGCAGTTCCATGTCGTTCGGATTCTGCTCGAGCTTCACCAGCTCGACGTCCAGAACGGAAAGATTTTCGGAGGTTTCGGTGAGGAACTCGCTCAGCAGATCATCCATGGTGGACTCTTGTGACCTTGTTACGAGATTGACCGCTCGCTGCGGCACGGAAGGACGCGCGACACTGCCCGCAGGGTCACAGAAAACAATTAATTTTAGGTGAACCCCGCTGTATCGCGGTTAGCCATACGGCCTAGTTGGAGACCGCGAGAATGCGTAGGATTCCAGACCCTTGCTGATCGGCGGACAGACGCAAACCGAGACGCTGTGCAAAGGTCGCGCACATATACGGAAGGATATTGTGGGCACTTAATTCGTCGGACGTAAGCTGGCGCAGAATCGCCCGGCCGAATTCCTGTGGCCACGCAATTTGCTGGCCCGAACAGGTCGCTTCGATGGCACCGCGACCAAGCTGCGGCGATGCCACGGTGAACTCCAAGGAACCGCCGCGCGGCAGCGCGTCGGCCGCCAGCACGATCAGATTGATCGCGACCTTGCCGTAGCCGGCGGGGAATTGCGACGTTTCCGGGAGGTTGACGGCATGCAACTGCACCTTGCCGCCGGTCAACAGCTCCTGCGCCATCGCCACCGCCTCGCGCGGGCCGAATGACGCCTGATTGCCGGCATTGCCGAAGGCGCTGCGATAGACCTGCAACAGGATGCTGGCGCGGCGCGCGCTGCGTTGCGCCAAGGCTGTCGCCTCGATCTTCAGCGCCGCATCGTCTTCCTCTTCCAGCAGCTCCAGGCCGTTATTGACCGCGCCGATCGGGCTGATCACATCATGGCAGAGCTTGGAGCAGGCCAGTTCCAGCGCGCGCAATTCGATATCCATGCCTGCACTCATACTTGGGACCTAGAGCTCCTGTAAGGGCCGCATTGTGCCGCGGGTTCCTGGATTTACCGTCCGATCTTGTCCGCAAAGCGTGTATGCTTCGTTACATATTGGCATTGTGAGGGCAAGAGCTTGCAAACCAAGGCCGATTGGCTGACCCCCGGAACCTTTGTCCGGTCGCCCGCCAACCCCGATTGGGGGCTGGGCCAGGTCCAGTCGGTGATCGCCGGCAAGGCCACCGTGAATTTCGAGAATTGCGGCAAGCTGGTCATCCGGCTGGATACGGTTGCGCTGACCACGGTGGATCAGGCCGAGCTGGGAAAGCCGTGATGCGGCCCGCGCACAAATTGTCATGACCAGCGCCGGCGCGGCCGTCGGCCGCTTCATCGAGGATCTGGCATGGCCGGAGGTCGCCGCCGCCTTCAAGGCCGACGTGCCGGTGCTGGTTCCGGTCGGCGCGATCGCCAAGGAGCATGGCCATCATCTGCCGCTGAAGAACGATTGGCTGCTGGCCCGCGCTCTGGCCGAGGGCGTTGCCGCGCGGCTGCCGGTGCTGATCGCGCCCATCATCCCGTTCGGCTATTACCCGGTGTTCCGCGCCTATCCAGGCAGCCAGCACCTCAGCGCCGATACGTTTGTCGCGGTGGTGACGGAGCTTTTGGAGAATTACCTGGATCAGGGCGCGCAGCGCCTGGCGATCCTGAACACCGGCGTTTCCACCGAGGGACCGATCGGCCTGGCGACGCGCGGCTTGCTGGAACGCCGCGGGATCAGGATCGGCGTCGCCGACATCCGCCGCCTCGGCCGCGGCGCCGACCACCTGTTGCAGCAGAAATTCGGCAGCCACGCGGATGAGCGCGAAACCTCGATCATGCTGGCGGTGGCGCCGGAATTGGTGCGCATGGAACTGGCGCGGCCCGACTATGGCAAGGAAGGTGCTACCGGGATTTTCCTGACGCCGACGACGATGCAGAGCGCGGATCCGAACGCCGCCGATTACAGCCAGACCGGCGCCTATGGCGATCCGACGCTGGCCAGCGCGGAAAAGGGGCGCCAATTCCTCGCTGCGATGATCGAGGATCTGGTCGGCGGGTTGATCGTCATGTTTCCCGATTTGGGGCCGAGCGCGAGATAATCCATGCGCTCCAACCGTAACCCCGGACAGCCGGCATCGCGCCAGCGATGGCGGCGTGATCCGGGGCCAATGCGACCTCGCCGGAGTCACCATGGGTCCCGGCTCGCGCTGCGCTTGGCCGGGATTGCCGCTGTGTTTCGTGATGATGTCTTTGAGGATAGCCAGTCCACGTTTTCGCGCCCAGCCTTCCGGGCATCGTCACCATCGATCATCGGCATTTTTCTTCTGGCGCGCGGCGGCGCATGTTCATAGGCGTGAAACGGGCCTGGCTTCGATGCCGCATCCCCGCCCCTTTCAGCCTCCCTGTCGTCAAAACTAAGGCCGCGCGGGTTCCCCACCCGCGCGGCCCTTTCTCACTCAGGGAGTTCGAAGCTAGTACTTACGCCTGCGGCTGAGGCTCCGGCCCGCCTTCCTGGCCATAGGGTCGCCGCTTGCGCTGCTCGGACATGAACTCGTCGAATTCGGTCTTGTCCTTGGCCTTGCGCAGGCGCTCCAGGAAATCCAGGAACTCCTTCTGCTCTTCTTCGAGCCGGCGCAGCGTCTCGGCGCGATATTCGTCGAAAGCGCTGTTGCCGCTGGCCCCATGGCGATGGTTGTCGTAGCGATGGTGGCGCTCATGCCAGCGCTCCATCTTGTCTCGCATCCGCGCCCATTTTCCCGAACTGCCACAGCCCATGCGTCCACTCCATATCAAGAAGGCCAAGAGGGCCAGACCGGCGGGCCAGAACAGGATGAAGGAAAGAACCAGGAGGCCGATCCAGGCCGCCTGTCCCATATCGTCCAATCTTGCTGCAACACCCATCGGAAGCGCCTCATGTGAATGTTAATAACATTAACATAAATGGCAGAAGGCCATCCCCTCGTCAAGGGCTTGGTCGCAAAAAAGCCCAAAAGGTTCGAATGTTTCCCGGCGAGCCATCTTCGCTACGGCGCGCCATGGCACGCCGTAGCACTCTAAGCCCACCCCACGCCGAGACAGCGGCTTCCAGATCCCGCTTACGCGTTAGGCGGCGGCAGACTTTTCAGCTTGACGATGAACTCACGCACCGCGCCCCGAAGCGGATCGAACAGTCCATTGTTCCTTTCCTGGAGCATGACTTCGCTGAGCAGCTTCAACCCCACCGCGACCGCCGCCGCCGAGTCAGGCCCGAGACCGGAACTGCCGCGGATGCGCTCGACGATGGCGATGACATCGTCATGGTTCACATGCTGGAAACTGAGCCCCGCGGCCTCGCGCGGCGGCAATCCGTCCCGACCGCGCAGAAGGTTGAGAGACACTTCATAGGTATAGCCGGCTGACGCCATCATCATGTTCCTTGGGCTGGTTTCCGCTTAACGGGGCGACGCTGCGCTTGATCCACCTCGAGCCCCCTCACCGCGGCGTCGACAAGGGGCTCGATTGCCTCTCGCTGGCCGAGTTGCCCGGTCAGCAGATGGAACCAGCTCACGGCGATCAAATGGGCGACAGCGGCATCCACGCCAGAGCCGTCACGAAGCTCACCACACTCGACGGCGCGGTCGAACACGACCCGCACAAACTTTTTCCGGCGCGGGATGAATGCGCTCCGCAGTTCGTCCAGCGTCGCCGTGTCCAGCTGGGCCTCGGCGATGATGCTGCGGAGCGCTTCGCCGGCCCAACTCTCGTCCCACCAGGTCCAGAGCCTGGTAAGCCGCGCGATCAGATCGCCACGCAGCGAACCGGTGCCCGTCTCCCCTAACGCCGCCTCGTTCGCCTCTTCATAGACCTCCATGATCAGCGCCGCCTTGTTGCGCCACCAGCGATAGATCGTCGGCTTGCTCGAATTCGCCCGCCTGGCAAGCTCATCCATGCTGAAGCCTGCGTAGCCGACCTCGTCGAGGATCGCCGCCGCGGCATCCAGAATGGCCCGATGCGTCTCCGGGCTTCGCACGGCACCGATTGACGTACGGGCGCGCGGCCGGCGCCCGGGCGGAATGACCGTGCCTGCCGTTGCGGCGCGCCTCGGTTTGTGGGCAGCGGGCATACTGATTTCATATACACTGGTGGTTTCGTTTATATAAACACCACCGGTGTCGGTGGCAACGATTTTTCGGCCACAGCAAGTGGGGAACCATGAGAGTTCGTGGTTCGCGTCTTCGCCGTTCCCGGGGAGCGCCTGATCAGCCCTTGGGCCCGCCGGTGATGCCCAGCCCGCGCAGATAGACCAGGATCGCCGCCTCCAGCAGGTCCTCGGGCGGCATCGGCAGCCGGCGGCGCCCGGCATCAGCCCGGGCGAACAAAGAGGCGATGCCGTGCGCCATGGACCAGATATGCAGGCTCATCATCAAAGCCGGTGGGCGACCGTCCTTGGGCAGATGCGCGGTCAGCGCCTCCGACGCCCGGCGCAGGACGCCGAAGGCATCGTCCGCCGCCTTCTGCAGCTCAGGCGTGGAATCGTGCGGCACGCCGGCCTCGAACATCGCCGAATAATGCGCCGGCTCCTTGCGGGCGAAGGCCAGATAGGCCCGCCCGACAGCCTCGAACGCGACATAGGGATTGGGCTTGCCGTCGTTCCAGGCGCGCTCGAGAGCGGCCGCGAACAACTCGAAGCCGCGCTTGGCGACGTCGGCCAGCAGCGCGTCGCGATCGCGGAAGTGGCGATAGGGTGCCGCCGAACTGACGCCCGCCGCCCGCGCCGCGTCGGCGAAGGTGAAGCCCGCCGGCCCCTTCTCTCCGATCAGATTCAAGGCGGCGCGGATCAGCGCCTCGCGCAGATTGCCGTGATGGTAGCCCTTGCGCTCGCCCGACCCGTCTTTCGACCAGCTCATGTGAACGGGTCTTACATGAGTCGGGCGGCAAATGCAGTGGGAATCGCCTAGAGGCCCGGATTGGCCGTCAGCAGCCGCTCGGCCTCGGCCAGGTCTTCCGGCGTATTGGCATTGAAAAACGGATCGACCGGCTGGACCGGGAAGCTGGCCGTGACGCGGCGATAGCGGGCGGTCCAGGCATCGACCTTGTGCACGTTCTCTTCGACCAGGGCCCGGCGCAGTTCCGCGCGCAGCCGCACCGGCCACAGGCCGACGACCGGATAAGGCTGGCCCGCGCTGGCCGCCACCGCCAATTCGGCATCCTCCGCCAGCATCACGTCGCTCAAGTGCCGCACCAGGTCGCGCGGCAGGAACGGGCCGTCGGCAGGCGCGGTGACGATGTAATGCGCCTCCGGCAGCGCGTCCGCCGCCCACTCCATCCCCGCCAGAACGCCGGCCAAAGGCCCGGCGAAATCGGGCAGGGAATCGGTCACGACCGGCAGCCCGAACTCGGCGAACCGCGCCGGATCGCCATTGGCGTTGAGCACCAGCCGATCCACCTGCGGCGCCAGCCGCTCGATCACCCGCGCCAGGATGCTGCGGCCGCCGAGCCGCTGCAGTCCTTTGTCGCCGCCGCCCATGCGCCGCGCCTGGCCGCCGGCCAGGATCACGCCGATGATCGGACCGAGATCATCCATGATCTACGGCGTCCACCAGTAGCGCGTGACGTGAAAGAAGACCGGCGCCGCGAAGATCACGGAATCCAGCCGGTCCAGCATGCCGCCATGGCCCGCGATCATGTGGCCCCAATCCTTGACGCCGCGATCGCGCTTGATCGCCGACATCACCAGACCACCGAAGAAACCCATGAGATTGATGATGAACGCGATCAGCCCCGCCTGCAACGGCGTGAAAGGCGTGATCCACCACATGGCGGCCCCCAGCGCGGTGGCGCTGAGCACGCCGCCGATCAGCCCCTCCCAGGTCTTGGAGGGAGAAAGGTTCGGCGCCACTTTGTGCCGGCCCAGCAGCTTGCCCCAGACATATTGCAGCACGTCGCTCGCCTGCACGATCAGGACCAGGAAGGCGATCAACAGCAGGTTGCCGCCGTCGAAGCCCGGAATCCGCAGGGTCAACAGCGCCGGAACATGCGACACGCAGAAGACCGCGATCATCAACCCCCATTGCGTTTCCGCGATGCGCTCCATGTAGCGCTCGGTCTCGCCGCGCACCGCGCTGATGATCGGCAGGAACAGGAACGCATAGACCGGAATGAAGACCGAATAGAGGCCGTACCACTCGATCCAGATCAGATAATATTGCAGGGGCAGAACCACGAAGAACCCGACCAGCAGCGCCCAATGATCGCCGCGCCGCGTCTGGATCAGGGTCAGGAACTCGCGGAGCGCGTTGAACGAGGCGAACGCGAACAGCAGGATGACGCCAATCTCGCCGCCGAGGAACGCGAGCGCGATCAGCAGCACCATCACGCACCAGGTGCGGATGCGCGCATTCAGGTTCTCGATCACCGCGCTCGGTCCCGCGGCGGAGAACTTGCGTTCCAGCCACCAGCCGGCCAGCCACGCGACCGCCAGCACGGCGCCCAGCCCCTCGAAGAGATAGAGGATCTTCTGCTGTGGGGTCATGGATGCCACTCCCGTGGCGCGAGGTCGAGCAGCGCCGCCTGTGCGCGGCCGAGGAACTCGGCCTTGGCCTCGCCCTCCCGCAGGCTGAGCGGCGCGCCGAACCTGACCGTGCACAGCAAAGGCACCGGCAGGAACTCACCCTTCGGCATGACGCGATTGAGATTGGCGATCCACACCGGCACCAGCTCGACCCGCGGCCGCGCGCGCGCCAGGTGATAGAGCCCACTCTTGAACGGCAACAGCCGCTCGGAACCCAGATTGCGCGTGCCTTCCGGGAACACGATGAGGGATTCGCCGGTATCCAGCGCCGAAGCCATCGTCTCGATCGGATCGTTGGACCTGGTGACGCGCTCGCGCGAGATCAGCACGGCGCGCAACACGCCTTTGCCGATCAGCCGCCGCAGCCAGCCGCGATCCCAATAATCGGCCGCGGCGACGGGCCGCGTGCGGCGGCGGAATTTCGCCGGCAGGACCGACCAGATCAGCACGAAATCGCCGTGGCTGGCGTGATTGGCGAAATAGATGCGCTGTCCCGGCGATGGCGGCGCACGCCAGTCCGATTGCGGCGCGGTGATCAGGCGCGTGAAGGTCACGATCAACTGCCCGGCGATCTCGCGGCCAAGGCTGGCAAGCGGCATCGTCATGCCTTCACCTCGGCGACGCCGCGCCGCACCCGGTTGACGATGGTGACGGCGAGCAGCAGGGCCATCACCGGCATCAGCCAGGCGAGCCAGCCGGGCATCGCCCCGCCGATTCCGATCCACAGGCCAAGCGCGCCGAAGACCAGCGCCCGGTCGCTCTTGCCCAGCGGGCCGTCATAGCGGCGCGACGCCCCCGCCATCGGACCCAGCGCGCCGGCGAATTCGCTCAAGCCCGAAAGGCCCACCATCAGCATCACCCAGCCGGCCGAGAATGGCGCAACCAGCGCGAAGGGCGCATAGAGTGCCGCATCGGAAACCACGTCGGACAATTCGTTCAGATAGGCGCCGAGCTTGCTCTTCTGGTTGAACTCGCGCGCCAACATGCCGTCGATCGCGTTGAGCGCCATGCGCAGGAACAGCCAGACCGGCAGCAGCAGGAATATGGCCGTCGCGGCGGCGAAGTGGCTCAGCAGCAACCCCGCCAGAATCGACCCCGCCAACGCCGCCAGGGTTACCTGGTTCGCGGTGACGCCGAGCCCTGCCAGCACGCCCACCAGCGGGCGCAGCAGGGCCTGGAATTTCGGCTTGAGATCGTAGAGCGTCATCGTCCCCCGCCTTGGCCGTGCCCCGGCTCACCCTGCCGCGGCGTCGCCTAACGCATTGATCCGCCTCATTTAGCATGATTCCCGCGCAAGGCGAGCCAATCTTCCCGCGGCAAAGGTAAAAGTCCCGATAAATTTGGGGTGGGACGCGACCCGAATCGCGCCATATATTCGCCTGGATATAACGATGGCACCCATGATCGACCCGCCCATGATCGACCCATTTGGCCGGCACATCTCCTACCTCCGCGTTTCGGTGACGGATCGCTGCGACTTCCGCTGCGTCTATTGCATGGCGGAGGACATGACCTTCCTGCCCAAGGCGGATCTGCTGACGCTGGAAGAGATGGATCGCCTCTGCAGCGCCTTCGTGCGCCGCGGCGTGCGCAAGCTGCGCCTGACCGGCGGCGAGCCTTTGGTGCGCAAGAACCTCATGTCGCTGATCCGCAATTTGTCGCGGCATCTGAAGACCGGCGATCTCGACGAATTGACGCTGACGACCAACGGCAGCCAGCTCGGCAAGTATGCGGACGAGCTCGCCTCCTATGGCGTGAAGCGGGTCAACGTCTCGATCGACACGCTCGATCCGGAGAAGTTCACCCGCATCACCCGCTGGGGCAAGCTGGGGCCCGTGCTCGATGGCATCAAGGCCGCGAACGTGGCCGGCATCAGGGTCAAGATCAACACCGTCGCGCTGAAAGGCGTCAATGACGACGAGGCGTTCGACCTGATCGAGTGGACCGCGCGCGAGGGCCATGACCTGACCTTCATCGAAGTGATGCCGATGGGCGATATCGGCGGCGAGGACCGGCTGGACCAGTATCTGCCGATCTCGCTGCTGCGCGCGAAGCTGAAGACCCGCTACACGCTGGATGAGATCGATTATCGCACCGGCGGCCCGGCGCGCTATGTGCGCGTGGCGGAGACCGGACAGCGCGTCGGCTTCATCACCCCGCTCACCCATAATTTCTGCGAAAGCTGCAACCGCGTGCGCCTCACTTGCACCGGCACGCTCTTCATGTGCCTGGGCCAGGACGACGCCGCCGACCTGCGCGCACCCTTACGGGCAAGCGAAGACGACGCGCTATTGATGCAGGCGATCGACGACGCGATCTCGCGCAAGCCCAAGGGCCACGATTTCATCATCGACCGCCGCCACACCGGCCCCGCCGTCAGCCGGCATATGAGCGTGACGGGCGGGTAGCGCGTTACCCCCAGCCACACTCCGTCATGCCAAGGCGATGGCGGCCCGCAATAAACACCAACCGCAACCCCGGCCAAGCGCAGCGCGAGCCGGGGCCTATTGTGACGCAGGCGAGGGCGCATGGGCCCCGGATCACGCCGCCATCGCTGGCGCGATGCCGGCTGTCCGGGGTTGCGAGGGGACGTGTGTAGCGTGCGTTTTCGAGCGAGACTGGATCAATCGATAATAATCTGATGACAGAAGTCCCGCCCGTCGCTGATCGTCACCTGGCGGAAGCCGAGCAGTTTCAGCAGATCGAGAAACGTCGCCTCGTCGGGCTGGGTGTTCTGCTGGAAGAACGAGGTGGCGCGCGCCACTGAGGTGAACATCGCCAGCAGCGCGCGGGCGCGATAGATCGTGTTCAACTGCACGTCCATCAGGCCGACGTTGATCAGCTTGTCCGAGGCGCCCCCCTTGGCGACGATGCCATAGCTCGGCGCGTATTGGCCACAGACCAGTTGCTTGGTGAGGCCCATG
>Ga0184637_10003220_pt1 | contig 10253 bp, 6 predicted proteins | sample PLM3_127_b2_FD_133143 | JGI IMG/M metagenome (GOLD analysis project Ga0184637, IMG submission 133143) | Groundwater sediment microbial communities from an aquifer in East River, Colorado, USA - PLM3_127_b2 | ecosystem: Environmental > Terrestrial > Soil > Riparian zone | place: USA: East River... | reverse complement strand
TTTCATCGAAGGCCTCAGCGGCCCCTTCGCGAACGTCGGCGAGATCGGGCTGCGCCACTACCAGATCGCGACGGAAGCCGTGAACGGGCGCGGGGGCGTGCTCGGCGGGATGAAGTTCGAGATGGTGCCTTTCGACAGCAAGACCAATCCGCAGGAAGCGCTGTTGGTTCTCAGGCAGGCAATCGATCAGGGCATCCGCTACATCGCACAGGGCAATGGCTCCAGCGTCGCGCTGGCTTTGACGGACGGGGTGGCCAAGCACAATGCCCGTAATCCGGATAAGAGCGTGGTGTATCTGAACTACGCCGCGGTGGATCCGGCGCTGACCAACGACAAGTGCACATTCTGGCATTTCCGTTTCGATGCCGATGTCGACATGAAGATGCAGGCGCTGACGAACCACATTGCCACACAGAAGGGCATCAAGAAGGTGTATTTGATCAACCAGGACTATTCCTTCGGCCAGGCGGTGGCGAAGTCCGCCCGCGCGATGCTCGCCACAAAGCGGCCTGATGTCGAGATCGTCGGCGACGACCTGCATCCGCTCGGCAAGGTCAAGGACTTCTCGCCTTACGTCGCCAAAATCAAGGCCACCGGTGCCGACAGCGTGATTACCGCCAACTGGGGCAACGACCTTGCCCTTTTGGTGAAGGCAGGCAAGGACGCCGGGCTCAAGGTGGATTACTACACGTACTATGCGGGTGCCGCCAGCGTGGTTACCGCCATCGGCGAGGCCGGCGTTGGCCACGTCAAACAAGTCACCACCTGGCATGCCAACATCGGTGGCAAGGACGCGACCGATCACACGGTGGCCTACCGAGCGCGTTTCCCTGACGTCAGGGACGACCTGTATTTCTCCTCGGTCCGGGTGTCGATCGATGCGCTGGCCCGGGCGATTGAAAAGGCCAGGACCGCCGATCCGGCCAAAGTGGCGCTGGCGATGGAAGGCCTGATGCAAGACGACGACTCCGGCGAAGTGACCATTCGCGCCGACAACCACCAGTTGATCCAGCCGCTATACATATCCACGCTGGTGCGCGCCAACGGCAAGGACGTGAAGTTCGACATTGAAAAGACTGGGCTGGGGTTCCGTACCGATGCGCGCATCGAAGGCAAGGACACGGTGATGCCCACGACGTGCAAGATGCAGAGGCCATGAAAGGAAAGGCCCGAGGCACTAGGCACGAGGCACGAGGTGAAAAGCGCCCAGCGCGAGCTCTCCTTCTCATTCATGCCCTTCGCACGTTCTTGGAGCTCCAGGCAATTGCGTGCGCACCGAGAATGATCCGTGCTCCGATCTTTGGCCTTGTGCCTAGTGCCTCGCGCCTCGTGCCTGAATAATCATGGAGTTTTTCCTCGTCACGCTGCTGAACAGCCTGTCCTACGGGCTGTTGCTGTTCATGCTGTCCTCGGGGCTGACGCTGATCTTCAGCATGATGGGCGTGCTCAATTTTGCGCACGCCAGCTTCTACATGCTCGGCGCTTACTTTGCCTATCAGACCGGGTTGTATTTTGGGTTCTGGCCGGCGCTGTTCCTTTCGCCCCTCCTGGTGGGCGCGCTCGGCGCGCTCACCGAGCGTTATGGGCTACGCACGGTGCACAAGTTCGGCCACGTCGCCGAACTGCTGTTCACCTTCGGCCTGGCCTACGTCATCGAGGAGATCGTGCACCTCATCTGGGGGCGCGCGCCCGTTGATTACCGCATTCCCGCCGAATTCGATTTCACTCTGTTCACGCTGTTTACCACACAGTACCCGGCCTACCGCGGCTTTATGATGCTGGTGTCGGTCGGCATGCTGGCGGCGCTGTACTTGGGGCTCACCCGCACCCGCATCGGCCTGGTGATCCAGGCGTCGCTTACGCACCCCGACATGGTGGAAGCGCTCGGCCACAACGTGCCGCGGGTATTCATGCTGGTTTTTGCCGGCGGCGCGGCGCTGGCGGGGCTGGCCGGGGTGATCGGCGGCAATGCCTTCATTACCGAACCGGGGATGGCGGTGGCGGTCGGCAGCATCGTATTCGTGGTGGTCGTGTTCGGCGGCATGGGCTCGCTCACCGGTGCTTTCATCGCGTCCCTGATCATCGGCACGCTGCAGACTTTCTCGGTTGCGCTCGACTACTCGATGCTGGATTTGCTTGAGAAGATCGGCGTAAGCATCCTGCCGGATTCATCCTGGCACGGCCTGTGGTCGATCACGATATCCCAGACGGCGCCGGTGATGCCTTACCTGTTGATGGTGCTGATGCTGATAGTGCGTCCGCGCGGACTGATGGGAACGCGGGAATCGTGATGAAGAGCCACATCTGCATGGCCACGCACCGCGCCACGGGGTAATTCGCATGAACCCGGTCATTACCAAACGCCGCATCATTTTCTGGGCCGCGGCTGCGCTGTTTTTCGCGTTGCTGCCGTTCGTGTTTACCCAGAGCTTTGCGCTGTCCATGCTTTCGCAGATGGGCATCGCCATCATTTTCGCTCTGTCCTACAACATGCTGCTCGGTCAGACCGGGCTGCTGTCTTTCGGCCACGCCGTGTACTTCGGCCTCGGCGCTTTTTTTTGCGCGCACGCACTGAACTTCGTCGGCGCCGGCAAATTCTGGTTCCCGGTAACGTTCATGCCGCTGGTGGGCGGGCTGGCGGGGATGTTTTTCGGCCTGGTGCTGGGTTTCGTCACCACGCGCCGCGCGGGCACGCCGTTCGCGATGATCTCGCTCGGCATCGCCGAGATGGTGGCGGCGAGCGCGCTCATGTTCACGGGATTCTTCGGCGGGGAGGGCGGCATCGCCACCGACCGCACCGTTGGTGGTACGGTGATGGGCATCAGCTATGGCCCGCAGATCCAGGTCTATTACCTGATCACCGGATGGTGCCTGGTCTGCATCATCGGGATGTTTGCGATCACGCAAACGCCGCTCGGGCGCATGGCCAACGCCGTGCGGGACAATCCGGAGCGGGCCAAGTTCGTCGGCTACAACCCCACGCGGGTGCGCTGGCTGATGATGACGCTAGCCGGGTTCTTCGCCGGCGTGGGCGGGGGGCTGGCCGCGATCAACTACGAGATCGTCACCGCCGAGACGCTGGGCGTGATGGCCTCGGGCAACGTGGTTTTGATGGCATTCATCGGCGGCATCGGCCATTTCTGGGGGCCGATCATCGGCGCGGTGCTGGTGACGCTGCTGCAATCCGCACTGTCCAATTACACCAAGGCCTGGCTGCTCTACTTCGGACTGTTCTTCCTGGTGATCATCATGTTTTCCCCGGGAGGCATCGCCAATCTGATCACGTTACACAAGCCGGTCCGGCAAGCAGGGCGGTTGAAGCGTCTGTTGCCCTCCTATTCGCTGTCGGGTGGCGCGGGACTGGTGATGTTGCTGGGATTCTTCGCCCTGATCGAGATGATTTATCACTTCGAGGCCAAAGAGGCCGCAAACAAGGCGTTCTCGTTCTTCGGCATCACTCTCGATCCCACTCAGGCCACATTCTGGATCGGCACGCTCGTCGTACTTGCGGCCGGCATTGCCATGTTCTACGCAACGACGCGAGTGGTGAAGCGCGCATGGGACGACATTACCGCCGAACTGCAGATGAAAGGGATGGTATGACCTGCCCGGCGCTGCAACTGAGCGACGTACGCAAGAGCTTCGGGCGTACCTCGATCATCAACGGGGTGAACCTGGCGATCGTCAGGGGGGAGCGCCACGCCATCATCGGCCCGAACGGCGCCGGCAAATCCACGCTCTTCAATTTGATCAGTGGCCGTTTTCCGGTCAGTTCTGGTCGCATCGACCTGCACGGCGAGGACATCACCGGGCTTGAGCCGCACCTGATCAACCGCAAGGGCCTGTCGCGCAGCTTCCAGATCACCAACATTTTCCCGCGCCTGTCGGTGTACGAGAACCTGCGCTGCGCGGTGCTGTGGTCGCTGGGGTACAAGTACTCGTTCTGGCACCGCATCGGCGCGCTCAGGGAAGTGCGCGGCCGCACCGACGAGATCGTCGAGCGCATCGGCATGGCAACGCGCCGGGACCGGCCGGCGGGCGTGCTGACCTACGCCGAGCAGCGGGCGCTGGAGATCGGCGTCACCATTGCGGGCGGAGCCGACGTGATCCTGCTGGACGAGCCGACGGCGGGAATGAGCCGCAGCGAAACCGGCGAGGCGGTGGAATTGATCCGCAATGTGACCGAGGGCAAGACCCTGGTGATGGTGGAGCACGACATGAGCGTGATATTCAACCTCGCCGACCGCATCTCGGTGCTGGTCTATGGCGAGGTCATCGCCAGCGGAACGCCGCAGGAAATCCGCGGCAATACATTGGTGCAGGAAGCCTATCTCGGCACCGAACAACATTGAAGGACAGCTCTAACCGCAGAGGCGCAAAGGCGCAGAGGAAACGCAAAGGAAAGCAAAACAACTTGTGATGGAAGGGCAAGAAAGAAACGGATTGTCATGACAACGGTGATTCGACGATTGGGCGACGACGCAAAATTCCCCCTGGCTTTCTCACCGGCTTCGTTTGGTTTTCTCTGCGTTTCCTTTGCGCCTTTGCGCCTCTGCGGTGAAGGTTTAGTGCGCCTCTGCGGTGAGTGCTTAGGGTTTTGAACCATGCTAGAAGTCAAAGATCTCCACGCGTACTACGGCAAGAGCCACATCTTGCACGGGGTGCATTTGAACGTTCGCCAGGGCGAGATCGTCAGCCTTCTGGGGCGCAACGGCGTGGGACGCTCGACCACCATCAAATCGATCATGGGACAGGTGGATTCGACCGGTTCGGTCAAGTTCAAAGGCGAGGAGATCAACGGCCTGAAGACCTATATGATCGCGCGCAAGGGCCTGGGTTACGTGCCGGAGAATCGCGAAATCTTTCCGTCGCTCACCGTCAGGCAGAACCTGATGCTGGGAATGAAAAATGCGCGCCGCAGCGGCCGCTGGAGCGTCGACGACATGTTCAAGCTGTTCCCGGTGCTGGCCGAACGCACCGATGCACTCGCCGGCGTGGTGTCGGGCGGCGAGCAGCAGATGCTCACACTGTGCCGCACGCTGATGGGCGATCCGGACCTGGTGATGATCGACGAGCCGACCGAAGGGCTGGCGCCGAAGCTTGTCGAGCTGGTCGCGCGCCTTTTCGAGGAAATCAAGAACCGCGGCGTCTCCATCCTCCTGGTCGAGCAGAAGCTCACCATTGCGCTGAAGATTTCCCAGCGGCTCTACGTCATGGGACACGGCCGGATCGTGTTCGAGGGCACGCCCCAGGATCTCAAAGCAAACGAGGCCATCCGCAAGGAATGGCTCGAAGTCTAGAGAGCACCTTTGCCGCCAAGGCGCCAAGAGCGCCAAGAAAACCAAATACCCACCGTAAACCTTGCGGAGTGGTGAGACAATCTGGCTCGAAGCCGAAGACTTCGATCCTGTGCATTCTTTCCCCGCGATCACGTATTTGTTGTTTTGACGTTTTTCTCTTGGCGCTCTTGGCGTCTTGGCGGCTAGCGTTTCTGTTGGAGTTCTCATGACCAATTCAGTCGAGTACCAGAAGCAGGGCAGCGTCGGAGTCATCACGCTGAACAATCCGCCGGTCAACGCGCTGTCGGTGAACAAGGGCGTGGTGCAGGGTATCCTCGATGCGCTCAAGGAGGGTGACCACGATCCGCACGTGCGTGCGTTCGTGATCATCGGCGCGGGCCGCAACTTCTCCGGCGGCGCGGACATCAGCGAGTTCGGAGGCGGCTACGAACCCGGCAAGGCCAAGCTGCCCGACGTGCTCGCTTACATGGATACGGTGACCAAGCCGATCGTGGCGGCGATCCATGGCCCGGCCATGGGTGGCGGGTTCGAGCTTGCGCTCGCCTGCCATTACCGTGTCGCGCTTCCCGGCGCGCCGATCGCGCTGCCCGAGGTCAAGCTCGGCATCCTTCCGGGCGCGGGTGGCACCCAACGCCTGCCGCGACTGATCGGTGCCGAGAAGGCGCTCGACCTGATGATCGCCGGCGAACCGATTTCCACCGAAAAGGCCAAGGAACTGGGCGTAGTGGACGAGGTCGTCTCGGGCGACCTGCGCGCCGCGGCGCTTACATTCACCAACCGCCTCGTCAGGGAGGGCAAAGGCGTGCGGCGCGCCAGCCAGCTCTCGGTGGCGTTGGATCGGCCGGCTGCGGAGTTCTTCGAACAGGCGCGCAAGCGCGTAGCCAAGGACTGGCGCGGTTATCCCGCGCCGCTGGCGATCGTTGCCTGCGTCGAAGCCGCCGTCAACCAGCCTTTTGCCAAGGGAATTGCATTCGAACGCCAGCAGTTCGAGAAACTGGTCAAGACCGACGAGTCGCGGGCGCTGCGACACCTGTTCTTTGCCGAGCGCCAGGTAGCGAAGATTCCCGATGTGCCCGAGGACACGCCGGCGCGCGAGACCAAGTCCGCGGCGCTAATCGGTGCCGGCACAATGGGCGGCGGCATCGCGATGAACTTCGCCAATGCCGACATTCCCGTAAAGGTGCTGGAGGTGAACCAGGAGGCGTTGGACAAGGGCCTGGCCATCGTGCGCAAGAATTACGCCGCGACCGTGTCCAAGGGCCGGTTGAGCCAGGAAGCCATGGACAAGCGCATGGGCCTGTTCAAGGGTGTGACCCGCTACGAAGACATCAAGGATGCCGACATCGTGATCGAAGCCGTGTTCGAGGATATGGCGGTCAAGAAGCAGGTGTTCGAGAAGCTCGACAAGGCCGCCAAGGCGGGTGCCATCCTCGCCACCAATACATCGACGCTGGACGTCAACGAGATCGCTGCCGTTACGTCGCGGCCGCAGGACGTGCTGGGTCTGCATTTCTTCAGTCCGGCCAACGTGATGAAGCTTCTCGAAGTGGTGCGCGCCGCGAAGACTTCGAAGGAAACCCTGGCAACGGCGATGAAGCTTTCCAAGACCATCAAGAAGGTCGGTGTGGTCGCCGGCGTCTGCGACGGCTTCATCGGCAACCGCATGCTGCACGGCTACTTCCGCGAAGCCGGCTTCCTGCTCGAGGAAGGCGCGCTCCCACAGCGGGTGGACAAGGTGATCGAGGATTTCGGCTTCGCCATGGGTCCGTTCCGCGTCGGCGACCTCGCCGGGCTCGATGTGGGCTGGTACATCCGCAAGCGCCAGGCCGCGACGCGGCCGCCGCACCTGCGCTATTCGAAGGTGGCGGACCAGATTTGCGAACTCGGGCGCTTCGGACAGAAAACCGGCACCGGCTGGTACCGCTACGAGGCCGGCAATCGCGCGCCGATTCCCGATCCCGCAGTCGAGGCGCTGATCGTGAAGGCCTCGAAGGAGGCGGGCATCAAGCGCCGCGAGATCTCCGACCAGGAGATCCTCGAGCGCTGCATCTACGCGCTGGTCAACGAGGGCGCAAGAATCCTCGAAGAGGGCATCGCGCTGCGGGCATCCGACATCGACATCGTCTACATCTACGGTTACGGCTTCCCGCGCTATCGCGGCGGCCCGATGTTTTATGCTGACACCGTCGGCCTGGACAAGGTGTACGAAGCGGTACAGCGCTATCATTCCGCCCATGGCGAATTCTGGAAACCGGCTCCGCTGCTCGCGAAGCTCGCCGCTGAGGGCAAGAAGTTCAATAACTAAAACTTACACCAACACTTTCACCGCAAAGACGCAAAGGACGCAGAGGAAGGGCGAAAGGACCGTACAGTAAAAATCGCGCGTCGGGGAGTGAGGCAATTCATTGCCCCAAATTCATGCGAGTAATGTTCTTACAATGCCATCGTACCGGTTTTTCTCTGCGTCCTTTGCGTCTTTGCGGTGAGAATTTTGTTTTGGAGACACTAAAATGACAGACGCAGTGATCGTTTCTACCGCGCGCACGCCGCTATGCAAGAGCTGGAAGGGCGCGCTCAACATGACCCACGGCGCCGCCATGGGCGGGCACGTGGTGAAGGCCGCGCTGGAACGCGCAAAGGTCGATCCCGCCGAAGTCGAGGACGTGATCATGGGCTGCGCCACCCCGGAAGGCGCGACCGGTCAGAACATCGCGCGGCAGATCGCGATCCGCGCCGGTATGCCGGTCACGGTCTCGGGCATGACGGTCAACCGCTTTTGCTCCTCGGGGCTGCAGACTGTGGCGCTGGCGTCCCAGCGCATCCTGACCGGTGAGGCGGAGATTTTCATTGCCGGCGGCGTCGAGTCGATCTCCTGCGTGCAGAACGAGATGAACAAGCACATGCTCGCCGATTCCTGGTTGACGCAGAACAAGCCCGCGATCTACTGGCCGATGCTGGCCACCGCGGAAACCGTCGCGAAGCGCTATAAGATCAGCCGCGAGGCGCAGGACCGTTACGGCGTCGACAGCCAGCTCAAAGCTGCCAAGGCGCGCGCCGAGGGCAAGTTCAAGGACGAAATCGTGCCGATCGCGACGCGGATGAAGGTCGTCGACAAGAACACCGGCCAGGAGTCGATCAAGGAAGTTACCGCGGCCGAAGACGAAGGCATCCGGCCCGATACCAACTACCAGGGCGTGTCGCAGATCAAACCGGCGATCGAGGGCGGCGTGATCGCCGCCGGCAATGCCAGCCAGTTTTCCGACGGCGCGTCGGCGCAGGTGCTGATGAGCGACCGGATGGCGGCCAGGAAAGGCCTCAAGCCGATCGGCATTTTCCGCGGCTTCGCGGTCGCCGGCTGCGAGCCCGACGAGATGGGCATCGGCCCGGTATTCGCCGTTCCCAAGCTCCTGAAACAGACCGGCAAGAAAATCGAGGACATCGGCCTGTGGGAGCTGAACGAGGCGTTCGCGGTGCAGGTAATCTACTGTCGCGACAAGCTCGGCATCCCCAATGACCGGCTGAACGTCAACGGCGGCTCGATCGCGGTCGGACATCCGTACGGTGTGACCGGCAGCCGGCTGGTCGGCCACGCGCTGATCGAAGGCAAGCGCCGCGGCGTCAAGTACGTCGTGGTGACCATGTGCGTCGGCGGCGGCATGGGCGCCGCCGGTTTGTTCGAAGTGGCCTGACCTCACCCCCCGCCCTCTCCACTGACGTGTAGAGGGAGCCGGAATACATGCCAATCACGCCAACGCGAATTGATCACCCTCTCCGCATCTGGACCTTTCCTCCCTCTCCGCTTGTGGAGAGGGGCGGGGTGAGGCCAGGGGGGAGAGGGAAGGGGTGAGGTGGGTGTCGAAGCTGCTAAACCGCCGGGACCTCGAGTTCGTTCTCTACGAACTGCTGGACGTCGCGTCGCTGACCCGGCGGGCGCGCTTCGCCGAGCACTCGCGCGAGACCTTCGATGCCGCACTGGAAACGGCGGCGCAGATCGCCGAGGAGAAATTCGCGCCGCACAACCGCAAGTCGGATCTCGACGAGCCGCGCTTCGAAGGCGGGCGCGTGCACATCATTCCCGAGGTAAAGGAGGCGCTCGACGCGTTCCGCGATGCCGGTTTCATCGCCGCGGCGCAGGATTTCGAGCTGGGCGGCATGCAACTGCCCTGGACCGTGGCGCAGGCGTGTTTCTCCTGGTTCAACGCTGCCAATGTCTCAACCGCGGCATATCCCTTCCTGACGATCGCCAATGCCAACCTGATCCGCACCTTCGGTTCGGGGGCGCAGAAACAGCGTTACCTTCCGCCGCTGCTGGCGGGCCGCTTCTTCGGCACCATGTGCCTTTCGGAACCGCAGGCGGGCTCATCGCTTTCGGACATCCGCACCACGGCCTTGACGCAGCCGGACGGTTCCTACCGGATCGTCGGATCCAAGATGTGGATCTCCGGCGGGGAGCACGAACTGTCCGAGAACATCATTCACCTGGTGTTGGCGCGCATCAAGGACGCGCCGGCCGGCGTGAAGGGCATTTCGCTGTTCATCGTGCCCAAGTTCCGCGTCAATGACGACGGCACGCTCGCCGCTCGCAACGACGTGGCGCTGGCGGGGCTGAATCACAAGATGGGTTTCCGCGGCACCACTAATTGCGTGCTCAATTTCGGGGAGAAGGGCGGCGCCTACGCGGAGTTGATCGGCGAGCCCAACAAGGGGCTCGCATTCATGTTCCACATGATGAACGAGGCGCGCATCGGCGTCGGGCTGGGTGCCACCGTGCTGGGCTACACCGGCTATCTCCATGCGCTGGAGTACGCGCGCGAGCGGCCGCAGGGCAGACTGCCCGGATCCAAGGACCCCAACCAGCCGCAGGTGAACATCATCGAGCACGCCGACGTGAAGCGCATGCTGCTGGCGCAGAAGGCGTACGTCGAGGGTGCGCTCGCTCTCTGCCTGTACTGC
>Ga0184637_10003219_pt1 | contig 10257 bp, 11 predicted proteins | sample PLM3_127_b2_FD_133143 | JGI IMG/M metagenome (GOLD analysis project Ga0184637, IMG submission 133143) | Groundwater sediment microbial communities from an aquifer in East River, Colorado, USA - PLM3_127_b2 | ecosystem: Environmental > Terrestrial > Soil > Riparian zone | place: USA: East River... | reverse complement strand
TTCATGATGGTGTTGATGATGGCGCTGCACAGCCAGCTCGAATACCCGCTGTGGTACGCGTATTTCTTGCTGCCGACGGCATTGGCTTTCGGCTTGTGCCTGGGACGACCCCCGGGCGTGGCGCCCAGCGAAAGCAAGACGCCGGCGGGGCGCACCCGCCCCCTCTTGGTGGCGGGGCTGATCGTCATCGCTGGCGGGTTCGCGATGGTGTTCGACTACATGCGCGTGGTATCGATCTTCGCCCCGCCGGAAGATGCCGCGCCGTTGGCCGAGCGCATCGCACACGGCCAGCGCAGCTGGCTCTTCGCGCACCATGCCGACTACGCGGCCGCGACCATCGCGGAGCATCCTTCCGAAGTGATGGACGCGTTCGAAAGGGCGCCGCACTACCTGCTCGATGCGCGCTTGATGCTTGCGTGGGCCAACGCCTTGCACGAACGTGGCGATACCGAACGGGCTCGCCATATCGCACAGCGTTTGCGCGAGTTCGGTCATCCGTTGGCGAAGGAATTCTTCGCCGTGTGCGAAGCGAAGTCGCCACCGTCGAACCCCGTGCCGTTCCAGTGCGTGGCACCAAGGACGAAGTTCGACTTTCGCGACTTCAGGTAGGGGAGTTCGTGGCCGCCACGTAGTGTCCCGACTTCCCGCCTTGCTTTTCGAGCACGCGGATGTCGCCGATGACCATGCCCCGGTCGACCGCCTTGCACATGTCGTAGACGGTGAGCAGGCCGACCTGCACGGCGGTGAGCGCTTCCATTTCGACGCCGGTGCGGCCATGCGTTTCGACCAGCGCAATGCAGCACACACAGTTCTCTGTGCTGTCGATCTCGAAATCGACCGCGACCCGCGTGAGCGGCAGCGGATGGCACAGCGGGATCAGCTCGCTCGTGCGCTTGGCGGCCTGGATCGCTGCGATGCGCGCGACGCCGATGACATCGCCTTTGGCCGCTGTGCCCGAGGCGATCAGTGCGAGCGTGGACGGTTGCATGCGGATGCGGCCGCCCGCGCGCGCGATGCGATGCGTTTGCGCCTTGGCACCCACATCCACCATGTGGGCTTGGCCCTGCGCATCGAAGTGGGTGAGCGATGAGGTCATGATGGGCGCAGGGCGAGATCGAGCTGTCATGATAGCGAGACAAGAGTGAACTTCGCCGCCCGTTTGCCCTCGAAACTTGTGCCTCGCACCCCTGTCTGAACCCGTCGGACGTCGCCGCTTGAAACTTCCGCACCTTGCATCGATGCGCACGCACCTGGCCGCGGTTCTTGCCGCTGCCTTGCTGGCGCCCGGGCTGCCGGCGCCTTCGCAAGCGCAGGTCAACCTGCCGGCGCTCGGCGATTCGGTGTCCGAGGACTTCGGCATCGGCACCGAGAAGAAGATCGGCGTGCAGATCATGCGCGAGATCCGGCGTGATCCGGACTACCTCGACGATCCGATCCTGCTCGACTATGTGCAGTCGATCTGGCAGCCGCTCCTGGCCGCCGCGCGCCAGCGCGGCGACATCGGCGGCGAGGCCAACGATCGCTTCGCGTGGGAGCCGTTCCTGGTGCGCGATCGCAGCGTCAACGCCTTCGCGCTGCCGGGCGGATACGTCGGCGTGCACCTGGGGCTGATCGCGATCACCGCGGGCCGCGACGAGCTTGCGGCGGTGCTCGCGCACGAGCTGTCGCACGTGACGCAACGTCACATCGCGCGCAGCATCGCCAACAGCCAGCGCCAGTCGATGCTCGGCCTGGCGGCGATGATCCTGGGTGCCGTGGCGGCCAGCCGCAGCTCCAGCGTCGACGCCGCCAACGCCATCATGGTCGGCGGCCAGGCCGCGGCGGCGCAGGGCCAGCTCAATTTCTCGCGCGACATGGAACGCGAGGCCGATCGCGTCGGCTTTGCGGTGCTCACCGGCGCGGGCTTCGCGCCATCGGGCATGGCGTCGATGTTCGAAAAGCTCGAAAACGCCTCTCGCCACAACGACGGCAACAGTTTCCCGTACCTGCGTTCGCACCCGCTCACGACAGAGCGCATCGGCGAGGCACGCGCTCGACAGGGCGCCGGGCGCGCGGCGAACGACGCGCCGACCAGTGCGCTCGAACATGCGGTCATGCAGGCGCGCGCTCGAGTGCTGATGGATGCGCGCGCTGTCACATGGCAACGGCTGCAGGCGCTCGATGCGCAGCCCGCGGTCGGTGCGCCGCCGACCGTCCCCGAGCGGCTGAGCGCGCTGTGCACGAGTGCCCTCGCGTCGAGCAGCCTGCGCGACTGGCCGCGTGCCGAGTCCGCGATGCAGGCGGCGCTGTCGTTGCTGCGCAGCGGCTCGCAGCACGACGCGCGTGCCGAACGCGCTTTGGCGATGCTGCACGCGCAGTTGCTGATCGAACGCGGCGACGCCGCGCGGGGAGCCGAGTTGCTCAAGCCGTATGCGGCCGATGCGTCGCGGTCGATGGCGCTGCTGCGCGCGCAGCTCGCGGTGTCGCCGTCCGCGCGCGATGAAGCGGGGCTGCGCCGCCAGGCCGATGCGCTGCAAACGCGAGTCGCGCTGGCGCCGCTCGACGCCACCGCGTGGAGCCTGCTCGGCCAGGCGCAGGAAAGGCTCGGCCACCCGCTGCGCGCGCTGCGCTCACAGGCCGAGTCGCGCTATGCGATCGGTGATCTGTCGGGAGCGGTCGACCGCCTGCGTGCCGGGCAGCGGCTTGCGCGCGGCGGCGGCGCGACCGATTTCGTCGAAGCCTCGGTCATCGACGCGCGCCTGCGCGACATCGATGCCGAGCGCAGGCAGTGGGCCGCCGAGTTGCGAAAAGAAGGGCGCTCCGAGCCCTGAGGCGCCACCTCGCGGCAGATCAGCCCGGGAACACGCGGTCCAGCGCCACTTCGATCACCACGCCGCACAGGCTGTAGATCAACGAGCCGATGAGCGCAGCGACGAAGCCGTTGACATGGAAGCCGTCGAGCACGCCGGCGGCGAAATAGAACATCAGCGCGTTGATCACGAACAGAAACAGCCCGAGCGTGACCAGCGTGACCGGCAGCGTGAGCAACACCAGCACCGGGCGCAACAGCGCGTTGAACAGTCCGAGCACGAGCGCCGCGATCATCGCCGCGCCGAAATTCTGCACGACGACGCCCGGGTAGAGATGGGCCACGAGCAGCAGCGCGGCGGCGAGCAACACCCAGCGAACGACGATCTTCATGCGCGAAAGCATACACGGCAGCACGGCGCTGCCGCGCGCTTGCGAACGAGCCGGGCGAGCCATCCGCAGTGCGTTGGCCGTGGTCTGCGCGGCCTCTCGAAAGTCGCATCGCGCATCGCGCGTACAGGCATCGAAAGCATCCTCGGTCGCTCGCGTCGAGCGCGCTGAACAGCCAGTGCCGCGAGCTTTCGCACGCGTCTACGCATCGAAGGTGATGTCGCGCAGCGACAGATGAGCATCTCCAGAGGCACGAAAGCGCGTTTTCAGAGGGAAAAACGCTTCTCAGCGCTCTATACACGCAGTACCATTCGCCCCGCGGGGTGACCGAGAGAATCGAGAGTTCATGCGGCTCTCACCCGGCCCCGGCACATCAACAACTCACTTGATGGAGAGAATCAACATGGCAACTGCGAAGAAGGCCGCCAAGAAATCGGCGGTGAAGAAGGCCCCGGCCAAGAAAGCCCCGGCGAAGAAGGCGCCGGCGAAGAAGGCCCCGGCCAAGAAAGCCGCCCCGGCGAAGAAGGCTGCGAAGAAGGCGGCCCCTGCCAAGAAGCGCACCCCCAACGCGGCCTTCATGAGGGCGATGACGCCGAGCGCGGCACTCGCTGCGATCGTCGGCGACAAGCCGCTGCCGCGCACCGAGGTGACGAAGAAGGTGTGGGAGTACATCAAGAAGAACAAACTACAGGACGCGGTCAACCGCCGGATGATCAATGCCGACGCCAAGCTGAAGGAAATCTTCAAGAAGGCGCAGGCATCGATGTTCGAGATGACCAAGATGATCAATGCCCACCTGAAGTGAGTTGAGCGTCTGCCAAGTGCAAAGGCCCGGTTCGCCGGGCCTTTTGCATTTGTGCGGGAGTCCTCAGCGCGGATCGGCCAGGCCGAACAGGCGCGCCCCGTTGTCCCAGCCGATGCTTCGCGCGACCGCGTCAGGCAGCTCGCCGAGCCAGCCGCGGGCCTCTTGCATCAACGATTCGTAGTGCTGCCAGCGCTGGTTGATCCAGGTGTCGGAGCCGATCAGGAAGCGCTGCGGCATCTCCAGCATCAGCGCCTTCCACGGCGGCGCGAGGCGGCCGTCTTCGACGAGCCCGGGCCGATACGACAGCTCGCCCATCAGCGACGGGTAGCGTCGCAGCAGCTCGCGCACGCGCGCGACCGGCGCGCCGCCGATGCCGGTGTGGGCCCAGATCAGGCGGGCGCGCGGCGCATGCGCCATCAGCAGGTCGATGGCGGCGTCGTCCACGTGGGCGAGCACGACGAGCTGTCGCTCCTCGGCGAGCTGCATCAGCTTCTTCGCCACCGGTCCGTTGGCGTTGGCGCTGTCGTACAGATGAAATTCGCCCAGACCGCGATACGGGCCCGCGGGTGTGCCGCGTGTCAGTTCTTCGCGCACCATCGTGTAGATGCTCTCGTCGCTGAACCAGCCCGTGTAGTCGGCGCGATTGCGATACAGGCGGATGAACGGGACGACGGTCACGCCGGCCGCCGCCGTCTGTGTCCGGGCCGCCGCCAGCGCTTGTGTGCCGTCGTTGGGCCGGCTGTTGGCAACGATCGCGCGCACGCCGCTGCGCTGCATGCGACCGAGCACATCGGGCAGCGGATGCGGCACTTGCGCCTCGTCGTTGTAGTGCAGGTGCGCGTCGAACAGCGGCCCGCGGTACGGCTCGGCCGCGACCGCAGCGCACGCGGCGATCCCGGCGATCGCGAGCCAGCGCCGGCACCACGCGGTCGCCGCACCCCCGTGCGTCAAGGCATGCATTGGCGTCCCCATGTCGAACCCAGTTTAGCGCTGTAGGGAAACGCTGACACCGGTTTCAGCGCGCCCCGATCGCCGTGGCTGGTGCAGCGTCCTAAGCTGTTGAGACCGGCGCGCATTGGCGCAACAATGCGGGCTGCTGCGAGGAGACTGCCGTGCTGATCCGACTGGGTTTGTTCGACGACCACGACATTGTGCGTGCCGGTTTTCGATACATCCTGAGCCAACACAGCGACATAGAGATCGTGGCTGAAGGAGCGACCGGGCGCGAAGCGCTGGCGGCCATTCGCAGCCACCCGATGGATGTGTGCCTGGTCGATTTGTCGCTGCCCGACATCTCGGGCATGGACGTGCTGCGCCAGGCCAAGGGCAGCAAGCCCGAGTTGTCGGTGCTGATCCTCAGTGCCTACTCCGAAGAGCAGTACGGGCTCAACGTGCTGAAGGCCGGCGCCAGCGGCTTCATCAGCAAGGAGCTCGCGCCCGACCAGCTTGTCGCCGCGGTGCGGGTGGTGGCCGCCGGGCGCCGCTACATCAGCCCGAAGCTCGCCGAGCTCCTGGCCGGCGGGCTCACGCACGACATCGAGCAGCCGGCGCACCTGAAGCTCTCCGAACGGGAGTTCCAGATTTTCTCGAAGCTCGCGGTGGGCAAGAGCGTGACCGAGATTGCCGCCGACCTCTGCCTGAGCACGAAGACGGTCAGCACGTACCGGGCGAGGTTGCTCGAGAAGATGAAATTCAAGACGAATGCCGACCTGACCCAATACGCAGTCAAGAACGACCTGATGCAGTGAGCCGATGAAGCAGGATCCGTCCCGGCCATCCATGCCGTCCGCGACGAGGGAGGGGGCACCCGAGCAGCCCAGCGAGGGCACGGGGGCACCTTCCACGGATCGGCGAGCCTTGCGTGTGCTGCTGGTCGAAGACCTGGTGCGCGTGCAGAACCTGCTGCGCGAGTTGATCGACGAGCCCGGGCGCTTCGAGGTGGTGGGCCTTGTCGAGACCGAAGCCGATGCGGTCCTGCAATACACCGAACTGCAGCCCGACGCGGTGGTGATCGATCTGAACCTGCGATCAGGCACCGGGCTGGGTGTGATCGTGGCGCTTCGCAGGCTCAACCATGCGGTGCGCCCCCTGCTGATCGTGCTGACCAACCATGCGCTGCCGGTGCTCGAGACCGCGTGCCTGAACGCCGGCGCGGACTACTTTCTCGACAAGAGCCGTGACTTCCACAAGGTGCGCACGCTGCTCGAAAACGCGTGGTCGAACATCAGTGTGGCGCCGCCGAACGCGGCGCAGTTCCTGAACGCCCCGCCGCGCGGCTCGCTCACGCACTGAGATCGTGCTCGCGCTGTGGCCTGCGGGTGTAGGGCGCGCCCGACATGGCTTTCGTCCCACGCTGATGCCAAGTTCACCGCTTGTCCGGCTGTCGCTGAACGCAGTGCTTTCTAAGCTTCCCCCGTCGACTTCGATGCGCCGGAAATGGCGCAAACGGATGTCGATTCGATCCACCGACCACCTGGAGGAAGCATGAATCAACCGACTCGTTTCACCCCCGTCAGCCGGGCCGTTGCCGCCGTCACCGTGGGTCTGACGCTGGGCTTGGCAGGCCAGGCGTGGGCTGCCAAGGACCCGTCCGCCTATAAGCAGGCGAAGGACACGGCCGAGGCCACGTACGACAGTGCAAAACAGGCTTGCAAGTCGATGTCCGGCAATGCCAAGGACGTCTGCATGGCCGAAGCCAAGGCGGCTCGCGACAAGACCAAGGCGCAGGCCGAGGCCGAGTACAAAGGCACCGCCAAGGCGCATCAGGATGCCCGCATGGCGGCCGCCAAAGCCGACTACAAGGTTGCTGTCGAGCGCTGCGACGACAAGTCCGGCAACGACAAGGACGTCTGCGTGAAGGAAGCCAAGGCAGTGCGCGACAAGATCGTCGCCGACTCGAAGGCGTCGCGCGAGACCACCGAAGTGCGCCAGGAGACGGCACAGGCCAAGCACGACGCCGACTACAAGGTCGCCGCCGAGAAGTGCGACGCGTTGAGCGGTGCCGCCAAGGACGCATGCATCGCGCGCGCCAAGTCCACCTACAAGCAATAACGAGCCTTGCACCGAAGAGGCCGCGACGGCGCCGCCGTCGCGGCCGTTTTGCCGGTGGACGCCATGCCCAGCAAAGCGCCGAAATCATCCGACGCCATCTCGCTGCTGACGCAGGACCACGAAGCGGTCATGCAATTGTTCAGCGCGTTCAGGGCGCTTGCCCGAAGTGAAGAGCCGGCCGAAGTAGAGAAGACCGCTCTCGCCGAGCAGATCTGCATGCACCTGAGCGTGCACGCGCAGGTCGAGGAAGAGATCTTCTATCCCGCCGTGCGCGAGTCGAGCGACGACCACGCGGTGATGGACGAGGCCGAGGTCGAGCATGCCACCGCGAAGGACCTGGTCGCCGACATCTTGTCGATGCACCCGGCAGACGCATTGTTCGACGCGACGGTGATCGTGCTCGGCGAGTACGTCGACCACCATGTGAAGCAGGAGCAGCGCGAGATGTTCCCGAAAGCGAAGAAGGCAGGGCTCGACCTGGCTGAGCTCGGTGCCGAGATCGCGGCGCGCAAGCAGGCGCTACTGGTCGAGTACGGCGGCCAGACCGCGCGGCTGCGCTGGGAAGACGAAGATGCCGATCCGGTCGGCAGCCGCATCTGAGAGGAGTCGTCCATGGCCACCGCCCCGCGTGTACTGTGGAAAGGCGCGATCAGCTTCGGCCTCGTGCACATCCCGGTGAGCCTGCATACCGCGACCACCAGCAGCGGCGTCGATTTCGACTGGCTCGACAAGCGCAGCATGGACCACCCGGTCGGCTACAAGCGCATCAACAAGAAGACCGGCAAGGAGATCGAAAAGCAGAACATCGTCAAGGGCATCGAGTACGACGAGGGCCAGTACGTCGTGCTGACCGACGCGGAGATCAAGGCCGCCTACCCGAAGTCGACGCAGTCGATCGACATCGAGGCCTTTGTGCCGGCCTCCGAGATTCCCTTCGTGTACCTCGAACGGCCCTATTACCTCGCGCCGATCGGCAAGGGCGCCAAGGTCTATGCATTGCTGCGCGAAACGTTGAAGCGCACCGGCCGCGCGGGGCTCGCGCGCGTCGTGATTTCGACCAAGCAGTACCTGGCGGCGCTCGTCCCGTCGGGGCCGGCGCTGATCCTCGACCTGCTGCGCTGGAGCGACGAGGTGCGTTCGTGGAAAGACCTGGAGTTGCCGGCCGAGGGCGTCAAGAACGCCGGCCTGACCGAACGCGAACTGAAGATGGCCGAGCAACTCGTCGACGACATGACGACCTCGTGGGACCCGGAAAAATTCCGCGACTCGTTCAAGGAAGACGTGATGGCGCTCGTCGAGAAAAAGGTGAAGGCGGGGCAGACCGAAACGGTGGTGCAGCCCGAAGCCGAGGAAGCCGCACCGAGCAAGAGTGCCGAGATCATCGACCTGGCCGAGCTGCTCAAGCGCAGCCTGCGCCGCGGCGCGCAAATCCGCCGCGAAGTCCCGTGCGTCGGTCAAGCCGGCGTCCAAGTCATCGGCGAAGCGGCGCGCGGCCTGACGGGCAGCGCGCGCAGTGCTCCTGATGAAAGAAAACGACGAGGCCGCGAGGCCATCGAGCGAGTTCGACGTCGTGCAGGCGATGCCCGACAGCGTGCTCGATCGCTTGCCGGCGCCCGCAGCGACAACGACGGCGCCGAGTGCGGGCCGCGCAACGCGCACGGGGCGCAGCGCGTCGGTCAGGCGCCGCGCATTGTCCAAACACGTGTTCGCGAAACCTGACGGACGGCGTCGGGTCGCGACCGCAGGGCCGCCGTTGCCCGCCGAGGCGGTGCCTGCCGAACTGCCGCCGAGCCTCGCGCCGCAACTCGCCGTGCTCGTCGATCGCGTGCCCGCGAGCGGCGACTGGCTTTACGAAATCAAGTTCGACGGCTACCGCATGCTGGCGCGCATCGAAAGCTCGCAGGTGCGCTGCTTCACGCGCAACGGCAACGACTGGTGAGCAAGATGCCCTCGCTCGTGAAGGATCTGCTCTCGCTCGGCTTGAGTTCGGCGTGGCTCGATGGAGAGATCGTCGTGCCAGGGGCCAACGGCATGCCCGACTTCCAGGCGCTGCAAAACGCCTTCGACGGCCGCCATACCGAAGCGCTGCAGTATTTCGTTTTCGACTTGCCGTTCTTCGCCGGCTACGACCTGCGAAACGTGCCGCTGCAGGAACGGCGCGCGGTGCTGAGCGCCCTGATCGGAGAGTCGACGCCGCCATCGATTCGCTACAGCGAAATTTCGATGCGCCGGTCGACCAGCTACTAGCATCGGCTCGCAAGCTCGGCCTCGAAGGCGTGATCGGCAAACGCAAGGATGCGGTGTATCGCTCGCGCCGATCGCCCGACTGGATCAAGCTGAAGTGCAATCGGCGGCAGGAGTTCGTGATCGGCGGCTACACCGAACCGAAGGGCTCGCGCAGCGGCCTCGGCGCGCTGCTGCTCGGCGTTCACGACGAACAGACGGGCAAGCTGCGCTATGCGGGCAGCGTAGGCACCGGCTTCAACGAAGAGACGCTGCGCGAGCTGAAGCAGCGCCTCACGAGGCTGCATGTGGGGGCGAGCCCGTTCGTGGACGTGCCGTCGTCGGTGAAAGCGAATTGGGTGCGCCCATCGCTGCTCGCCGAGGCCTCGTTCAGTGAATGGACGCGGGACGGGCGCATTCGCCACGCGGTGTTCCAGGGCCTTCGTACCGACAAGCCGGCGGTCGGCATCACGCGCGAGACGGCGTCCGTCGCCAAGCAGCCGGCGGCGGACATCGCGGGGCCGGCGGCGACCCAACTGCGCATCACGCATCCCGAGCGCGTCATCGATCCGAGTACAGGCGTGACGAAGGGCGACTTCGTGCGCTTCCACGCGAGCGTCGCCGACTTGATGCTGCCGCACCTGCGAGAGCGGCCGGTGGCGCTGCTGCGCGCGCCGCGCGGCGTGACCGGACCGATGTTCTTCCAAAAGCATGTGGACAACCACGCCGAGCTGCCGCACGTCGATCGGCTCGACCCGTCACTCGATCCCGAGCATGAGCCGCTGCTCGGCATCGCGTCGCCCGATGCGCTGGTGTCGATTGCGCAAATGAATGTCATCGAGGTGCACACATGGAACGCGACCACGCGTGCGATCGACCGACGACGGTCGCGGCCTGGTCGGCCCGCGCGCGGCCGGGGCTCGGCGTCTCGGTGCCGGTCGCGTGGGACGAGCTCGACACGCTGCGCTCGGGCGCGCACTGGAGTGTCACCAACATCGCAG
>Ga0184637_10003218_pt1 | contig 10258 bp, 11 predicted proteins | sample PLM3_127_b2_FD_133143 | JGI IMG/M metagenome (GOLD analysis project Ga0184637, IMG submission 133143) | Groundwater sediment microbial communities from an aquifer in East River, Colorado, USA - PLM3_127_b2 | ecosystem: Environmental > Terrestrial > Soil > Riparian zone | place: USA: East River... | reverse complement strand
CGGCAACTACACTATCTCCCAGTGCGAGGCCGACACGTACTATAGCGGCGGCTTCTTCAACTTCGATGACGGGTATCAGCACCCGGACGACCCCTCATTCGATCGCGGCAACTGCGTGCAGAACCGGACGCAGATTGCGAACGTCTCGCTCACCTACCAGACACCGCAGTTTGCGGCTCCCGTCCTGGGCGCGCTGGCGTCGGATTGGCGGGTTGCGGGCGTCCTGAACGCGCGTTCCGGGCAGTGGCTCACGGTCGCGACGAATCGGGATATCGCCGGCACGGGTATCACAGGCAGCACCACAACGGAGTGGTTACAGCGAGTGAACCAGGTGAGCGACGACGTGTACGGCGCAAACCCGGTCACCAATTACCTGAATCGCGACGCGTTTGCGTTTCCGCAACCCGGTACGCTGGGCAATCATCGCAAGAACAGCATCGAAGCGCCCGGTTACTGGAGCGTCGACATGGCGCTGTCGCGGCTGGTGAGCCTCCCCGGAACCAGGACGGTGCAGCTTCGCGTCGAGGTGTTCAATCTGTTGAACACCTTCAACCTGGGTCTCCCGGAAACGGTCTTCGACCTCGCGACCTTCGGTCGTATCACGACGATGACTGGAGGCCCGCGGATCATGCAGTTTGGCGTCAAGTACGGCTTCTGAATGTCCGGCGGGGCAGCGCGCATGCGCTGCCCCGTCAACCGTTGCGGACTACAATCCGCGCTATGAACGTCGAGCTCACTCCAGGCCAGCGCGCCCTGAAACGGCCACCACGCGCACGCGATCGGTGCCTTCTTGTCGCGGTCATGCACGAGATCCTGCGCCGGTGAGGGGGTGCCGCGCATGCTATTGCCCGCCACTGCGGGTGTGGAGTCAAGCGATGCTGATTTCCATAGTGAATCACACGAAAGGCAAGCTGTCGGACGAACAGGTGCTGGAAGGGATCAGGGCGGTGAACCGCCAGATCGCGCACGATTTCCAGCCCTACTGGGATTTTGGGGGCGAGCTCCGGCTCGCAGGCACGGTTGACGACAAGCCCGACGACGAGAAATTGCCCGAGCTGCGAGGCGACGCGATCATTTACTCCGCAATCAACAGCAACGTCCGCGCGGCACCTGAGGGCGCACGTCGACCCTGCTCGAACGATCGATTCTCGCGATCAGGACGACGAGGTGCTTGATGGCGCTGGGGAGACTAGAGTCAGAGCCGCAGTTCGAATCTGTTGAGCAGCGCGGGTGTTGCGCCCGGCGCGGGAACGTCTTCACCGAATCCGAGCACAGACACGTCGGCCGCGGTTGGACTGATGAGCGTGATCCTCGTGACGCAGTGGTTGTCCGCGTCTTTCCAGTCCGGTGAGGAGCCGAAGAACGGCTCGTCGTGGCCCGATCCGCCGGCGCCGTTGACGTGCACGAAGATGCCCTGGGCGATCGGCACGGCGCCCTTACCTGGATTGTTCTTGGGACGTGGACGGTACCAGCTCACGTTGTGATCGTGGCCGGACACGGTGAGCGCGACGAGTGGCGCCGACGTCACCGGGTCGAACAAATCCCGCCAGAGCGAATCGACCTTGTCGACGTCGCCATGCTTGCCTTTACTCAACCGGCTGTGGTGTGCGAACACGATCTTCGCGCGCCCCGGTGTCTCGGTGAGCACCCGTCGCAGCCACGTGCGCCTCGTCTCGTCGGCCATCGGCCACTCTTTCTTCCTGCAGGGACCGGTGTCGACGAAGATCAGGCGCCAGCCGCCGATGTCTTTCACGTGGTCGTATCTGGCACCGCCTCGCGCGGCAACGTTGATGGGCTGTTGCGACAGCGGCGGAGGGAATCGGCGCCAGAACGCCTCATACTGCGTCGGCACTCTGTCGGGCAAGTCGGCGCCGGAATGAGTATTCCAATCGTGATTGCCGGCGACTTCGCAGAGATCCGAGACGTTCCGATCCATCTGGTTGAAGAAAGCGTCGAACTCAGCGGGCGTGCCGTTGTTGTAGACGTCGCCGCCGTAGACAACCAGATCGGGCGTCTGCGAGCGGATCCAACGGATCAAGGTGATGGACGTAGCCTCGACTTTCCCCGCGCCGTCGGCAAACCAATAGATGCCAGCCATTACTTCAGCGCCTTCTGCGGCGCTGGCTTCGTATATGGCTTTCGGATGGCGCGTGCTCGAGCGTCGGACGGTGCCGCCGGACCGATGACGATCACGCCTCCGGGGACCTTGCCCTCCGCGACCAGCTCGCGCGCGTCCTCGATCAGATGCTCGGGCGATGGAAACTGATGCGACAGTAGCGATAGCTTGCCGTCGTCATCTTCGAGACTCAGTTGCCAGTAACCAGTTTCGTCCTGGCTGATATGCAGTCGCGGCATGCAATCTTCCGATCGTTCCAGTCAGAGGTTTTCTTCGAATCCCATAAGCACCAAGCTCGTCGATATGCTGCGCTTTCAAATTCGACACGTCAAGAGTAACGCTGCAGGTGGCGGCGCAACGAGCGTTCGTTCCACACGATGATGTGATCGAGGCACTCACGCCGGAGGGAGCCGATCACGCGCGTTCAACGAACGGATTCTGCCAGGGCGAACGTGGCGCCGATCGCTTCTTCGACGCCCCTCTGCAGGGCAGTACGCCGCAGATCGGTATGGTCGGCGGCCGCATGTGTACCGAATAGTGTTTGCGATCGAAGACGATCTGGTGCAGGTGCTCCAAATCCGGCACGGTCGCCGCGGCCCGCCGCCAACCAGTGAACAATCAGTGAACAATTTGCCGCGATGAGTATCTGGTCAAGACCAGATGCTCCAATCGTCGCAAGTTGCTGCATGCACAGGATTACGAGCCACCGCACCAAAGGCGCGCGTTAGCGACAAGTCTTCATCAGTCGCCACGGCTGACGCTGCTTCGGCGTAGCCGAAGGCCAGTCGACCGTGAGTGGTTTGACCGGACTATTGCTTTCCGGCTACCGTGCGCCTCGTGTGTGATGGGTCGACAGACCTGCTGGAGGAGGCTCGAATGGTCGCTAGCGGTTCAGTCCACTACGCAGCGCTGTCGTCGGTGGTATGAAGGACACCCTTCTGCAGGCGATACGCGTCGCGAATCCAAAGCGACGGCGACCGCTCTCAGTGGTTCGGCGGGCACCCTATCTCCGAGCGCGACGCCGCGGGGGCCAACCGGAGCCAAGAAAAAAGAGCTCCAGAATTGCCACCGGCTGTCTGGAGTTAGAGATCTCCGGGTTCCGCGTTTAAGAGCTGTGAGGGCGGATGCGGATCGGCGGCGGACGAATGTGGTGGTCGTGAGCGGTCCACCAGGAGCAGGGAGGGCGTATGAAGCGACAGCCGGATGGAGATTTGCAGATTGCCCCGGGAGAAGTCGTAACGGTGACGGTGACGGCGTCGAATACGCACTATCTGACGATTTTCAGCGACCTTCAGCGGGCGGAGTGGACCATCGTGGAGCCTGTCCATCAGGTCAGTCATGTTGCGGTTCAAGAAACGAGAAGCTTCGTCGCCGGCGCTTCAGGCAGCGAGGCGTTCGCGCTCACGCTCGATTTCGTGCGGAACCAGCAGGGCGCGACGCATCCGCAGGCCCAATATGTGATTCAAGTGCGCGGGAATCGTGAGCCGTTCACGGTCACCAAGCAAATCGTGCCGATTCCCCCGTTTCCGATTGGCCGCCCATTTCTCTTCGAGGTGGTGCCATGACGAGCCGGACGCCAATCGCGCTCGCCGTGCTGACGGCCACACTGGCGCTGGCCACGCCGCTGCAGGCGCAGAGCGACGAGGAGACCCGACTTGCAGTGCTCCGGCCGACAATCGCAGCCTTGCAGAAGGTGCGCGCCGACAAGGCCGTCCTTCAGAAGCTCCTGGACGACCAAGTACTCGACAATTATGCCCCGTTGGTGCTCGCCGCCGCGACGCGCACGCAGAACGGCCGGTTCATCATCGAGGCCAACCGGCTGGACAAGCAGGTCGGCGCATCCAGCCGCGGCGCCGGCACGACCAACCTGGTCAGCAGCGGCAGCGTTCCGCGCCTCCTGGGTTTTGCCGTGGAGACTGGCGCTATCACGCAGACGCAGTCGGGGACGAGCGTCACGTTTCAGACCAATCCGGCCGGACTCGTGGACGCGCTGACAAATGGGGTTGCGGCACTGAACTCGTCGCTGAACGACACGGCCTCACAGAACACGCTGAACGCGCTTCGCCGGTTCAACGTGAGTCTGACCTTCGATGCAAACCAGGACAGCGACCAGGGGTTTACTGGCAGTTACAGACAACTGCAGCAAGTGTCGGCGCAGGTTTACGTTTATAACCATCGCGATCCGACGCATCCGGCTTGGCGGACGGTGTGGGACGCATTCCGGGCTCAAGCGGGGAACGGCCTGGCGAACATTACGGCAGCCCTGGCGCTCGATGTCAGCAAAAGCCCGGAATTCCAGCCGCTGCGCAGCAGCGTCCGCGCCCGGATCCTGAACGCAACCACTGACGAGGAGATCGAGCGGGCCCTCCTGGACTACGCCGAAGGCTTCGAGCTGTTCGTCTCGGAGCAGGTGTCGAGGCGCATGCTGGACGAATGGGCGCGCTACCTGCGCACGCAGACCGACGTCTACCGCACTCTGGCACGCTCGCAGATCCTGACGTTCGAGTACCAGCTTGATCGCCCGCCCGTTCAAGACGCGCCAGCTGAGGCGTCGCCACCGCAGGCCGCGGCGGACGCGCCGGACCTCTCGGCGTTCCGGCTGGTGTGGGTCCGCCCGTTCCTCGGCGCCTCCGACATGACCGTCAACGCCAGCGTGAGCCTGTTCAATGAGAAAGTGACGGACATGTCTCGACAGCTCCGCGACTGGCAGATTGGGGGCAAGCTGGATTTTCCCCTGAACGCGGTGTTTGGCTTCTCGAAGGCACAGTTCACCGTGGCGGCGCTGTATATGCGGCTGCGTCAGTCGCCGCTCGGCGTGCCGGTCATCGTCAACGGAGTCCCGGTCGACCGCACCGGGTCTCTCGGGTTCTTCCAGGCGCGTCTCAGAATCCCGCTGGCCGACAGCGGGTTCAGCGTGCCGTTCTCGGTCACCTACGCGAGTCGAACCGAGCTGATCAAGGACGAGAGTGAGTTCCGCGGTAACGTCGGGTTCACACTCGATCTCGACAAGTTCGTTGGTCGTTGATCAGAACGCAGGACGAGGGCAACAGGCCCACGTCGCAGCAGCGATTGAAAGCGGCGACCGCGGCGCGGCAGAGGACAATCCGTTTGTCCCGACCGGGACAACGTCGACAAGGCCGAGTTCGCCGTCGAAGGCGGCCTGGGGCCTCGAGCTGGCCCGACAGATTGAAGAAGAACAGAACAGGTCAACGTATCAGCGGCGCTCGAGTGCCGAGTGCGCGACTTGCCACGTGGGTCGCAACCGCGAGGTCACAACGTGTTACGCCCCGAATCATTTGAAAGCATCAAAAAGCGAGGTACACCATGGCCAGCACCATCACCAAACTGATCAGTATCCCGACCGGTATCAACATCGGCGTGAGCAGTGCGAAGCAAGCCACGATGCTCGCGCTGCTCGGCAACCCGCGCAGCCACTACGACGATGTCTGCCGCGAAGTGACGAACCTGACGTTGAAGGCGATGAGCGACATCGCCAACGTCGGTCCGTTCAGAGTGCAGGGCCTCAGGCCTGCGGTGGCGTCGCTGAAGAAGATCTTTGCCGAGATCGCTGTGGCGCAACCCGACGTGCACGCGGGACTTGGCACGGCGGGCATGCTGTGCGCGCGTCTCGTGCGCGGCACGACTACGCAAGCCATCAGCAACCATTCGTGGGGCACGGCGATCGACCTCACGCTCGACGGGATTCTGGACACGCGCGGTGATAATCTCGTGCAGGAAGGCCTCACGAGGATTGCCCCCGTGTTCAACAAGCACGGCTGGTTCTGGGGCGCGGGGTTCCGCACCGAGGACGCCATGCATTTTGAGGCGGGAGACGACCTGATCAGAAAATGGCATGCCGAGGGACACTTCGGCGGGACGCCGGCGCCGACGGCCGAGGCGCTGTTGATGACGGGCGACCGCGGGCCGGACGTGCTGGCTCTGCAACAGCGACTGAACACGCTGGGGGCGGACCTGAAGGAAGACGGCGTGTTCGGGACCGGCACGCGCGCGGCGGTGACGGCCTTCCAGGGCTCGAAGGGTCTAAGGCCCGATGGCGTAGTGGACGCGAAGACGCGCGCGGCTCTGGGGCTTTGATGAACGTGACTGGCTGCTTCGCCCGCGTGCTCGTGGTCGTCGCGCTCGCCGCGGAGTGGAGCTGTGGTACACGGGCGCAGGCGGACAGTGTCTACACGTCGATTCGTCCAGCCGATTGCACGGCGCCGCTGAAGGAGACTGCGGCGCCGTACGCGGCGCGGGACCTTGGCGTGCAGCAGTGCCCCGCGCCGAGCGGATTGCGACTGCTGCTCGTCGCCTCAGACGCCAACACGTGGATCGATCTCGCCGGACCGGGCGTCACGTGGTCCGGCGAGCGGCCAATTGTGTACGAATCGCCGATCGGCAACTTTCCGAGTGTGGGCGCATCACAGACCGTCGAGTGGCGGCGGGACGGCCGGGGTCAGCCGACCGCGTTGATCTTTCAAGTAACTGCGCAGGATCGCGACACGCTCCAGGCGCATCGCTCGATTCTCTACGTGGTACGAGTGCAGCAGGATCGTGCGTGCGTCATCGGACGCGCGGCCACGAATGAGGAGGCGCGGGCACTCGCAGATAGCAGCAAAGTGTGCTGATGCGACGGGAACGCCGGCGCGATGCCTCGGAGAGTCGGACTCTTGACCCGAGCTATTGCGGAATGCTTAATGGATCGGCAGCGCCATCGCTCGCTTCTGTGACCGTGTGATCTCATGGTTAGGCGGGTAGGTGTGGCCATCCGCGTACTCGAACGCGCTGATTTCACCACGCTCGAATGCCTCCGCAAGCTGTAACTCTTCGGCGGTGGGCGCAGTGATAAGGTCCTGGTCATCCCTGCGAACGAGCGCCAGCCTGGCGGGAGGGCCGCCGATCGTCAGCTCGAGCCAGACCGCGTCGTGATCGGGCACGTCGTGCCGCCATCCTTGAAAGATCACTGTCATCTCTCACCCCCTGGCAACAGCCATCATGACTTTCTCGACCGGTGGACGGGCGATGGTTGAGGCTTGCAGGGTCTGCCGCCCGGTCGCTCGCGGGCGCTGGCCTGGCGCCCCTGCTTCTCGATGCGGGCGCGAAGCCGGGCCGCGGCAGCGAACATTGTCTTCAGCCTGCGCATGCCTGGGTCGATGCGCGCGAGCCCGGCCGACCCGGATGGAGTCCCACGCCTGGTCCCACTACGCTGGGGGGCCTGGTCATGTTCACGACCGCACAGGTTTCCGATCCGTTGCTCGTGGCGCATGCATCTCATCTTTCACCCCTCGAACCGCAGGAGCGAGTGTCTCTTCGAATGTTTGTTCATGGTCGCGGTTCGCCGATACAAATATCAGCTCGAACCTAACATGCCGGTTGCAACCGGTATGTTCACTATTGAACAAGCCAGGCCCCGCGGTCTCCCGTTCACGCCGCCCCTCGTTTCGCTCGGCGCGAGCGTGTGCGAGTCCTTGGGCGCCGTAGCGGCTTGCCGCGACTTGTCCGCCGGAGCGCCAAGCGCGTAGGCGGAAGGCGGCCTGCAGGGCGTCGTGACACGTGACGTAATACGAGATCAAGGGCAACGTGACTGGTGTGACCGGGACGTGCCCTGCGATCACATTCATGGTCGGGACGGGCACCATCAAGACGAGCAGCGCCACGGTATTCGATGACCCGTGCTCGCGCATTCTCAACACCGTGCGAGTCGAGGTCAAGGGCTCGACCGCCGCAGACGGGACATTCACGGCCGCGCGTGTGGAGATTGACGACGAGGACCATAGGAAGCGCTAGGGATCGGTGGTCGTACTTCCAGCCGGACCCGTTCTCCGCAGATGCGACGATCATGGGTGTCAACGACCCATTTTTCTGGTCGTCGATGATCGTGTTCTTCGTGTCGTGGATTCCACTGGCCGTGTGTTGCGGACGATCGAGCCAGTATTCGAGGGCGACGGAGAGCGTGTTGCGTGAGTACGGCGAAAAGCTTCGCGTAGACCTGTGGCGGCAGCAGCAGGGCTCGATCGCTGAAACCGTCGGATCGTAATTCCTGAACACCTGCTCCATAGCCGGGAGCCGTTTACATTTCCAGTGCCCGCGGGCTCCGGGAGCTGCCCGTCGTGCAGCGCGCGGCCGGCCAGGGTGGGGAGCCTACCCACGTAGCCCCATCCCGAGGACTAGTGTCCAGTCCCAGTGATTCGTGACATAACTCCCGGGCGGGGCATCCCGGCTGGCGGCGTTGCTCCTCGCTCAAATACTGCCGGTATTCTCACTCGTCACGCCTTGCCAGCCGGGCGCCGCGCTCCGGGATTTACGCCACGAATCACTGGGACGGGACACTAGCGCGTTTTCGTCACGCGCTGAAATTCTTGTAAGTACACAAAGCGCGGAGGCGAAACCCCCCGTCATTACGTGGTGTTTGGCCTGCTGCACGCTTCGCGTCGGCTCTGGCATGAATAACGCGACGGTCCACGTATTTGGTGTGGCGTCGGAAAGGGTGTGGGGTGTGGAATTCGACCAGATTCAGCAGATCCTCGTGAGCGCATTTTCCAGTCTGTTCAATCTCCTCCGGCAGCATGCCGATGATCTCACTGCCGCGTTCGTATTGCTGCTCGGATACCGGCTCATGAAGGTCGGGATTCTTCGCGATGGTTCGGTGGGTGGCTCACTCGTGATACCCGCATACCTCGCCAGGGTAGCGCCCGGCGCCGTCCTCGCCCTGTTCGGTGTCGCGTTCATGTTCGACCGCGGTTCGCTCTCGCTCCTCCTCTGTCTGTTGATCGTGACCGTGGGTGTTGGCTTTGGCTTCGCCGTCCTGGGATACCGATTGTTTCTTCGGGGCGTGACGAGCGACTACGCCCCGGAGACGGTCTGGAACGACAGAGGACTGCTTCTCCAACGTGCAGCGCCGGGCAGTCTATTCGCGCTGTTCGGCTTCGCGATGATCACGTTCGCGCTCTGGCAAGGACCGTCTATGGTGCGCGAGTACCAAGGCGCAGATCTGCAAGCCAACGAGCAGCTGACAACCGCCGTCGATGATCGCCTGGCTGGGCTGATTGATGAAGTGAAGGCGTACGTGGGGACGCCCGCGCGGCAGGGCGCCGTTGAGCCGGCATCTGGAAGCCGGCCTCCGGCTGAAACGCGCGCACCTCGGTAGGGACAGCGTGTTCCGGCGGCGCGTCACACGGGCGCGGCCAGCGCAGCGTCCAGCTCGGCCTGTGTCTTGCTCACCCGCGCGATCTGCTCTTCTGTCGTCCGCACCATCGAACTTGATGGCATCAGCGCCCGCGCCTCCTGCTCCCAACGCGTGGCCTCGGCACCGCGGCCGAGGCCGACGTTGACCGCCCACAGCGACGCGAGCACCCAGTAGCGCCTGTCGGCGCGCAGCTCGGCGAGATCATCGAGTTGCGGCTCGACGTAGCGCAAAATATCCTGACGCACTCGGCGCGCCAGCACCCGGTCAGCGATGGCTTCGTCGCGCTCGCCGGCCCGCGCCGACTGCAGGGCACGCACCTCGAGCAGCCTGGCGAAGTTGATGCCGTTGTACGCGTCCTGCTTCACGTAGAAGCTGCGGGAGTAGGCGTGGATGCTTTCCGACAGCTGTTCGGGGCGCTGCTCGAGATTCCACAGTCGCTTGTGAATGGCGCCCCACAGGCTGAGTGTCTCGGGGTTGTTGGTCGTTTCCGGCCGCAAGGCCGACAGCTGGTCGCGGGCTTCCTTCAACGCGTCCAGAGGCGTCGGCCGCTCGGACTTGTATGTGGCCAGCGCGAGCTGGTTGATGACGAAGCGGTCGTGCGGCCGCCGGTCGCGCAGGAGCTCCAGCAGCAACCTCGCACCGACGAAATCGCTGGGTTGCCCGGCCGCGATCCACGCGAGCGCCAGCTCCAGCAGCACCTTGGCGGTTCTCGACTCCCCCGAGGGTTGCGACGCCGCGCTGTCGCCGACCGGAGCGCCAGGCGCAGCGGACGCGATGTCGGCCGCCAGCTCCGACGCGTCGCGCTCCTGCGGTGGCAACAGCCGGCTCAGGAAGGTGTAGACGGGGCTGTCGACCTTCGCGCAGCCCAGGATCTCGGCCATCGCGTCCTGGAGCTCTTGCTTGAAGCGCGCCGCCTCCTTGCGGCCGATGTCCTCGCCCAGGTGCTTGTAGCGGCG
>Ga0184637_10003217_pt1 | contig 10262 bp, 5 predicted proteins | sample PLM3_127_b2_FD_133143 | JGI IMG/M metagenome (GOLD analysis project Ga0184637, IMG submission 133143) | Groundwater sediment microbial communities from an aquifer in East River, Colorado, USA - PLM3_127_b2 | ecosystem: Environmental > Terrestrial > Soil > Riparian zone | place: USA: East River... | reverse complement strand
CGGGCTGTTCGCGCGGGAGATCCGTGCCCGCACCAATAGCGCAAGACCCGCCCGGGTCTCCTGGAGCACGGCTCCGTCGGCATCGAGCACCACCGCGTGCAGCGATGCCGCGGGAGCGGCGCCCTGGATCGGCGCATCGGCGGGGAGCTGCGCCACGCGATTCCTGGCGTCGATCATCTCCAGCGGTTGCTCCGCTCCATCCCAGGTCGCGGTCGTTCCCGACAAGAGCGCGCGCTGGAGGAAGATCGATGGAACGATCACCGCGTCGAAATCGGCGTGCTGTTTCAGCCTGCCGATGAAGAGGCGCGCCGCGTCGGCGAATCCGGACTCGGCTCCCTTCGCCTCGGCTCGAGCGTCGAGAATGCTCGCGACCCACATCCGGCGAGCCACCGGGAACGAGAGCGTCTGGAGCGCCGGCCCGTGGGCCCGCAGATAGCTCTCGAGCGCGCTCCACACCGCAGGGCTCGCGGGCTCGAGCTCGGCCGGCATCGGCGCAGTCACGTTCAGCGGCAAGATCACCAGCCGCTCGGGGACCCGCGCGAGCACGGTCGTCTCGCGTCGCGGGGCACCCGCACAGCCCAGCACGAGCGCAGCGGCGAGTGCCGCAGCGAGCCGCCTCGAGCACAGACGCAGCGAAAGTCTTACCCTCCGAGGCAATCCCCTGGAGCCGGAGCGCTCGATGCCGGGCACCGTCCGACCCGTCGCTGTGCTCGCTGCGATCACCACCACGTGGCTGAGTGTCGCATGCGCGCCGTCACTCGTGGACGTCGCGTTCGATCAGCGGGAGGACTTCTCGAAGTTCCGCACCTGGGACTGGATCGACGGAGCCGCACTGGTCGTCCACGCGCCGTTCGAGGACCCTCGGGCGATCGAGGCGCGGCTCGCCGCGTTCATCGAGGACGCGCTCCGGGAGCGAGGTCTCGAGCGAGCGCCCGGGCGCGCCGAGCTCCGGGTCGCCGCACTGCTCGTCGCGAAGCGCTCCTACCAGACATTCCGGCGCGCAACGGCGATGCAGACGCTCAACAGCTTCCACCATTCGGGCTCCTACGAAGTCCAGTCGGAGCTCTTGGAGATGCGTCCGATCGACCAGCTCCGGCTCGTGGTCTACATCACCGGATCGCGTCAGGAGCGGTTGATCTGGCAGGCGGCGCTGGATGAGCGCCACCTGAATGGATTCGCTCCGCACCTGGACGGCGCGGTGTCGCACCTGCTCGAGCGCTTCCCGCCGCGCTGACGGCCCCGCCTACTCCGCGCTCCCGAGCCACTGGAAGCGAATCCCGACACCGGCGCGGTACAGCCACGGCGCCACGCGCACGCGCCATGACGCGGTATCGGTGTCGGCGCCGAACTGGTCGTCGAACGACCGGCTGGCGGTGAAGAAGATGTCGCGATCGCCGGGGATGTAGTAGGCGTGGACGCCAGCGAAGACCGAGGCGCCGAGTGGGCCGTAGCGACCCGTGTCCATCTCGAGGTCGATGCCGGGGCCGACCCCGTCGAACACGCCGGAGTCGCGCCCGGTGAGAATCGACTCTCGAAAGAAGCCGTTCGGATCCGGGGTGGCCGGATTCAGCGTGCCGTCCTGGAAGTAGGTATTCGTACAGCGGCTCGCACGCTCTCCGGCAAGGATGACAGACCTGCAGGTCGCGTCGACGAGAGTTCCCTTGACCCCGACCTTGTAGTGGATCCACCCTGCCGACGGCTTGATCCGCACCTGTCGCCCGCGTAGCTCGAACGCGAACGCCACGCCGACCTTCGCACCGTACGCCAGCTGGTCGACCTGCGCGTTGGTTCGCGTGCCCTGGCCGTTGGCCTCCCTGTCTCCGAACGCCCTGTTCCGTGGACCTGTCGCTGTGCCAGGGTCGCCGGTCGTGTAATGGGTACTGTCCTCTTCGCCGGCGAGCACCGCGCCGACCTCCGGTCCGCGAACTCGCGCGGGCTCTCCCTCCACGGCCAGCCCGCGTTCGGACGCGAACGTCGGCAAGATTTCGCCGCTCACGAAGAGCCGGGGGCTCGCAAGCAGCGGTAGCCCGGGAGTCATCAGCTCGACGGCAGCGCCGACGTACGGAGACACGACGCGGTCGTCGCCGGATCGCGCTGGTCGCGCCAGCGGTTCCACACATCCGGCGACGAGAGGAGGCGTCGTCAAGCACACCGGGGAGGGATCATTCGGGTCGGTTCGACTGCGAGAGGCGCTCTGCGCGCCAAACTGTTGCTGCATCGTGACCCCGCTGGTCACTGCCAGCGAGGGCACCCAACGGCTCTCGCGTTGCTGTGCCAGGGCGGCCGAAGGCACCCCCTGGAACGCAGCGAGGGCGCCAAAGACAAGTACGACGTTGACCGCGGCTCGCATCTGGCCGTAGGATTACCACACGCAGTTGCTAAAAAGTTGCGAAAACGAAGCACACGGAGAGTGCTCGCGAGGTCAGTTCTTCGAAATGCCGATCCGGAAACCGCTGCGGGGCTGGCGGTCGATCCTCAGCGGTCTTGGCGTAGCCGTCGCCCTGCTGTCCGCTCCGGCCGCCGGTGGGGAGGACCTCGTGCGCATCGCGCAGGCCGAAGACGCGGGAGCCCAGGCCGACGAGGAGGACCCGGGGCCTCCCGGCTCGGCGGGGATCGAGGAGATCATCGTCAAGGGCGCGGAGTCGCAGGCCGCGGCGGACTTCAAGGCTGCCGACTCGGTCACCTCGTTCTCGGCCGCGGATCTCGTGGCCCTCGGTGCTGCGAACATCGCCGACCTCGCGGCCTTCACCCCGAACCTCGAGATCGTGACCACCGGCGCGACGACCCCGACATTCTTCATCCGCGGCGTCGGCTTGAACGATTTCGGCGCGAACTCGAGCGGAGCGGTGGCGATCTACCAGGACGACGTGGCGCTCAGCGCACAGGCCATTCAGCTCGGGACGCTCTTCGACATGGAGAACGTCGTCGTGCTGCGCGGGCCGCAGGGAACCGGGCTGGCGCGCAACTCGTCGGCGGGCGCGATCAAGCTCTACACGCGCAAGCCCACCGGCCAGTTCAACGGCTACCTGCGCGGCGAGGCCGGCAACTTCGATCACCGGGACTACGAGGGCGCCGTCGAGGCCCCGATCTACGAAGACCTGCTGGCGGGCCGTTTCGCGTTTCGTATCTCGGAGCGGGATGGCACGATGAGGAACCGCTGCGCCGGAGCGATTCCGTTCGCCGACCGGATCAAGACCTCTTTCAATAACAGCGACCCTCCCGTCTCGCTCTGCGGCGAGCGCGTCCAGGGAGCCAGCATCCCAAACCCCACCCCACCCCCCGCATCGATCCCGAGCGGCATCTCGGACATCCCGGTCGGCCTTCCCGAGTGGATGAACGACCGCGACAACTGGGCCGCGCGCGGGACGCTGCTCTTCGAGCCCACGCTCGAAACGTCGTTCCTGCTCGGCGCACACGGCGCCCGCCGCGACGAGCTGAGCCGCGTCGGCCAGTCCTACGGAACCAGCGGCTTCTTCTGTATTGATCTGACGAACTGCGGGCAAAGGGCGAGCGGGCGCGTCGAAGGGAGGCTGGGCGGCGCGCAGAACTTTACGGGCTACATCGCGCCGGAGGTCCGGCAGCGCATCACCGAGCTGGCTCCGTGTTACGAACTCGGCGTCGGAGGAGGAAATGGCTCTTGCGGCGTAAATCCCAGCAACGCCAATTTTCCCGGGTTCAACAATGCGGTGCAGAAGGTTGCCCGCGAGCTGGCCCGGAATCTCGACGACGAGCCCTGGGAGGGCGACTTCAACCACGCGGGCAGTACGACCAACGACACCTGGGGGGCGTTTCTCAAGGGCGAGATCCTGCTGCCGTGGGACCTCGACCTCACGACGGTCACGGGTTACGACACCTACTCTCGGAGCATCGGCATCGACCTCGACTTCTCGCCGGAGACCCTGTTCCACATCTTCACCCTGGACGATGGCTGGCAGTTCTACCAGGACGTCAAGCTCGCTGGCGAGCACGAGCTGCTCCCGGACAGCCCGATCCGCTGGGACATCGGCGGCTGGATCCTGCAAGAGGAGCTCGATGTGAATGTCGTGGTCGACCTGGGCGCCCTCAGCTTCTTCGGAGTTGGCGAGCGCGACTACACGCAGAAGCTGCGCAGCTTCGGGGGCTACGGGAGCTTCGCGTTCGACTTCTGGGACGACTTCACGCTCGACGGCGGCGTCCGTTACAACTACGAGGAAAAGGACATCGACTACCTGTTGACGCAGCAGGGAGGCCTGCAGATCTCGGAGTTGGGCCAGCACGATGTCTGGCGCACGCCGACCGGCACGCTGCGGCTCACCTATCGCTTCCGCGAGGACACGCACGTGTTCTGGAAGTACACGCGCGGCTGGAAGCCCGGGCATTATAACGCGACGGGCTCCCTGATCACGGGCATCACGATCGCGGAGCCCGAGACGATCGACGCGTTCGAAACCGGCGTGCGCGCAGAGTGGTTCGGCGGGCTGCTGAGCGGCGACGCGTCGCTGTTCTACTACAACTACGAGAATTACCAGATCTTCATCGCGCAGCAGTTCGCCGGCGGCGGCCCCGAGTTCGTGATCCTGAACGCGAACAACGCCGAGGTGTACGGGGCCGAGATCGACGCCGTCGTGCGCCCGTGGGATGGAGGGTTCCTGAACGTTCGCTTCGCGTGGCTGGAGACCCAGTTCCTCGACTTCCTTCAGCTGCAGCAGGAACGCGTCCAGGTCGGCGGCCTTCAGTTCATCGTCAACCGCGAGCTCCAGAACACGGGCAATCCGCTGCTCAATTCACCGCAGTTCAAGGTCAGCTTCACCGCCGAGCAGGCGATTCCGCTCGGAAAGTACGGCTTCCTGATCCCGCGCTACGACGGCGTCTGGACCGACGATAGCTCCTACGACGCAACGAACGGGCGCGGGATTCCGAATAACCAGAACGTTCAGTACCTGCCGAAGCACGCGATCGGGCAGCGCGCCTACTGGCTGCACAACCTCCGGCTCGCGTATCGGACGCCCGACGGCCGCTTCGAGCTCGCCGGCTGGGTGCGAAACCTCGAGGACACGCCCACCAAGTCGTACTCCTTCGACGGCAGCACCTTCCTGAGGACCACCATCCACTTCGTCGGCGACCCGCGGACCTACGGAGTGACGGCCACCGTCACCTTCTGACCTCGCGCGCACGGCGGCAGCCCGCGCGAAGCTCGGTCAGGACGGGGTCACGGAATCTGGTAGCCGAGCGCCCGGAGCTGGTTCAGCTCCAGCTCGTCGATCTCGCGGGTTGGCGCGTCGCCCCACGAGGGACGCAACTCGAGGTAGCGGTCGGCGATCTGCCGCAGGCGCTCCAGCGTCTCCGGCTGCTCGGCGGCCCGATCGCGCAGTTCGCCCGGATCGTCGCGGCGGTCGAAGAGCTGCTCGACGGCGCCACCCGGCTGCTCGACGCGCACGTAGCGGCGCTCGTCCTCGACGACCGCGACGGTCGGCCTCGGCTCGAGCTCCGGCCGCCCCCAGGTCTTGTCGAGATGCGCGATCGCGCTGGGCGCCGTGTCGGCGACGACCTCGCCGCGCGCGAGTGCTTCGATCTCCGGCACCAGCGAGCGGCCGTCGGCGGCGCCATCCGGCGGCGCGAGCCCGAGCAGATCGAGAACCGTCGGCCAGACGTCCACGTTGCGCGTGCGCGAGCGGACGGTGATGCCGGGCTCGACGCGGAATGGAAACGACAGCAGGAACGGAACCTCCGTCGTCTCCCGGTAGACTTCGCGCGCGTGTCCGTCGAAGCCGCGCTCGCCGAACGCCTCGCCGTGATCCGCAGCGACCACGATCAGCGTGTTCTCGCGGTAACCCGCCTCGGAGAGCGAGTCCACCAGCACCTCGATCAGGCTGTCAGTGTGGCGGATCGAGTTGTCGTAGATGTCCGCGTGGCCGGATCCGAACAGCGCCGAATCCTCGTCGTAGAGGTACTCGTGCACGTCCATCAGGTGCAGGTAGAGGAACCAGCGCTTGCGTCCGTCGATCCGCAGAAACTCGAGCGCGGCGTCGATCGCACCCTGGTCCGTGGCTTGGTCGGTGAGGGTCGGATTGGCGAGCTTCACCGTCGCCGGCAACGGGCGCTCCGCGGGGCGCTTGTACACCTCGAAACCCTGAGCGAAGCCAAAGGTCGGGGCGACCCATCCGTTGCGGTAGATCCCGACCGTCTGGAAGCCCGCCTTCGACAGGACCTCCGCCGGCATCTCCGCCACCTCCGGAATCACATGGTTGTATCGCGTGATCCCCGTCCGAGCGGGATAGAGGCCCGTCCACAGCGAGGCCATCGAGGCCTTGGTCCACGACGCCTGCGAGAGCTGGCGGGCAAAGCGGACGCCCGTGCTGGCGAGGCGATCGAGCCCCGGGCTGGTGTCGCGCCGGTGACCGTAGCTGCCGAGGCGATCCGCGCGGAGCATGTCGATCAGGATGAACAACACGTTCAGATCGGTGCGCTCGCGCAGCCTGGCGATGTCGTCGGCGGAGCCGAACGGACGGGGATCCCGGTGGCCGGGCAGTCGGATCTCGATGAACGTCGAGAGGAACGCGAGCACGATCGCACCCGCGGCGACCCGCCACGGCCAACGCTTTTCGAGGAGTCGTTTCGGCACGGCGCGCAGGCTAGCAAGCGCGGCCGCAGGCCGCGCTCGATTAGAATCTGGGTCGGTTTCGCTCGCGCTGTCTATACTCGCCGACATGACACTGGCTTTCGACCGACGAATCCTCTTGGAACGCGCGCTCGTCGCCGGGTTGATCACCTGCCTCGCGTCGATTGGCTGCAGCGAAGTCGACCCGCTGGAAGCGATCCGCCAGCGACAGGCGACCGGCGACCTCGCGGGGTCGATCGAGCCGCTCCGCGAGCTGCTGGCCGAGCGCTCCGACGATCCGGAGGCGAACTACCTGTACGGGAGGGCGCTCGTGGCGACTCAGCAGAGCGGCCTCGCGACGTTTGCGCTGCGCAAGGCGATGGAGGATCCCGAGTGGACTGTGGTGGCCGGACTTCAGCTCGCCCACTCGGCGCTGGCCAGCGGGGACTACAACGAGGTGGTCGAGGTTGCGGGGCGGGTGCTGGAGCGAGAGCCCGAGAATCTTTCGGCGCTGCTGGCGCGCGCCGAGGCGCACGCTTACTGGAGGAAGGATTTGGCGCAAGCGCTCGCCGATGCGAACCGCGTGCTCGAGCTGGACCCCGACGCGATCCAGGCCTTCGAGCCGCGCATCGTCGCGCTCTTGTGGCTCGAGCGGATCGACGAGGCCCGCGCTGCGATCGCCGAGCTCGGGCGTCGCATCGACGAGGTCGATTCGCCCGAGGGCACACGCGCGTGGTACTGCGCGACCTCGGCGATCTTTACCCAGGAGAGCGGTGAGCTCGAGCGGGCACGCGAGATCTGGAGCGGCTGTCTCGCAGCCCACGCGTCGTCGTCGGAGGTCGTCTGGACCGCGCTCAAATTCTACGACCAGCAGGGAGAGCCGGCGCGTTCGATCGACGTGCTGCGCGCGGCGCTCGCGGATGCGCCGGCGATCCTGGCGTACCGGACGGCACTGGCCGACCGGCTGCGGCAGGCCGGTGCTGTCGCCGAGGGCGAGGCACTGCTGCGCGAGGCCACGCGCGCCGAGGATCCGAAGGTTGCTGCGGACGCCTGGCTGGCGCTCGGCAAGTTTCGCCTGTCGGCGGGCGAGCGGGTCGCCGCCGCGGAGGCGATCGAGCACGCGGTCGAGCGGGCGCGCGACGCGGGAGGCGTGACACCGCAGCTCTCGTTCGAGTACGCGGACGCGCTGGTGCTCGCCCTGCGATTCGATCGCGCGCTGGAAGTCGCCGAGGGCCTCTCCGTGCCGGCTCACCGCCACCTGATCCGGGCGCGCGTCGCACAAGAGAAGGGCGATCCCGCCGGCGCGCTCGGGGAGTTCAGTGCCGGACTTCGGCTGTGGCCGGACAACCCGTGGGCCCGCTACTACGCCGCACGCGCGGCCGAGGATCTGGGAGACTTCGATCGTGCGCTCGAGGAGTATCGTACCTCGATCCGGATCGACCCGGGCGCCACGGAGGCGCGGACACGCGCCGCCCGCGTGCTGCTCGCCGAAGGAAAGCCGCGGTTCGCCGGGCAGCTGTTGCGCGAGCTGCAGCACAAGCCACTCGACGCCGCCGGCGAGATGCTGGCCCTCCGCCTGGCGGGGCGCTTCGGCACACCCGAGGAGATCGACGCCGCGCTTTCGCGCGCCGTGAGCGGCGATTTCGTGTTGTCCGCGCACGCCGTGACCGAGATCGCGAAAGGGATCGCCGAGGGGAAGGCCGGACCGGCCGCCGCGCTGGCTCTGCTGCGCAATGCGCCGGGGATCGGCCTGAACCAGCCCCGCAACGCGGTGGCGCTGCGCGCGGTGGTGCGCTTCTCGCACGAGGCCGGTGAGCGCGCGACGCCGCCCGAGCTCCCGACTGCGCTAGTGGCCCACCCCGAGTCGGGAACTTTCCAGGAGATCCGCGGCCTCGATCTCGAGCTCTCCGGGGCGCCTGCCGAGGCCGCGCGCGCGGCCTACGCGCGGGCGTTGGAGCTGGAGCCGCAGAACGCCGGAGCGCTGGCGGGTCTCGGCCGTCTCGCGCTCGACAGCGATCCCGCGCAGGCCCTCGGCTACTTCGACCGCGCGGCCGCCGCTGACCCCAGCGATCCCGAGCCGGATCTCCACGCGGCGCGAGCGTTGGTCGCGAGCGGCAATCCTGCCGCCGCCGCCGAGCGGCTCGACGCGCTGCTCGAGCAGCATCCGCTCGAGGTGGAGGCGGCGCTGCTTCGGGCGTCGCTGGACCTGGAGCGTGGGGTGGCGACGGACCGGACGCTCGAGCGGGCCCGGCGAGCGGTGCGCTTCGGCGGAGGGGTCCCTGCGCTCGAGCTGCTCGGCCGGGTCCACGCGAAGCGCGGCGAGTCCGAGCAGGCCGAAAAGGTCGCGGCGCGCGCCCGTGCGCTCCGCGAGAAAGGCGATAAGGCGGCCTCCGAGGGCTAGCCCGCGTGGGCAAACGAAGACGTTTGCCCACCCTACGCGGTTGTAGTGGTGGGCAAAGCGAAGCGTGCCCACGCGGAGCCTGATTTCTCCCCGCGGGGAAGAATCGCATTTTTTAGTAAATCTGATTTGACCTGCACGGTCGAGATGTGTTCCACTGTCCATTGTTCGATCTACAAACGTGGGGGCCGTGCGCCCCCGACAAGGAGACATGACTATGGCGCTCAAGAGCAAGTCGCTCCGCATCGCGTGCCTGTTAGTCGTCCTCGGCTGGGCCGGGGCGTCGCAGGCGCAGTATTACTCGATCACCGGTGGGGGTGGTCAGGCGCAGATCGGCGATGGCCTGCTGCTGCCGATCCAACCCACGACGATTTCGGGAAGCCCGGCCGGGACGATGACCATGTTCCCGCCGCTGCTGATCCCGGTGAACCCGAATCCCGCCAAGGCGTTGGTCTTTCAGCCCGCTGGACCTGATCCGAGGAAGATGACGGTTCCTCCGGGAGCGTTCTACAGGAAGGCTGCGCCGAGCGTTGTCGGCGTTGCGCTGAACAATCCGGCCGCCTTCCAGGTGAAGACCGCCATCGAGTTCTCTGGACCGGGGCCGGCGTTCGGGACGGCAGTCCTCAGCGCGGGCGGTCGGACCGGTGCGCCGACCACGACGATCATGGGTATTCCGGGAGTGGCGAGCGTCAGGTACTCCGCGAGCGCCGCTCAGTTCGGCGGGCCGTCTCGGACCAAGGTCATCCCTGCGACGGAGATCGCGGTCTGGGCGCACTCTTCCGCGATCGTGGCCCCGTGCAAGCACCCGGCATTCGGCGGCAGTACAGCGTCCCCGAACGACACGGGGTGCATCGCGGTGATGGTCAAGGCTCTCCCGATGACGCTCGGCGTCGCCGGTGCACCGATCGCCGCCCCGCCGGAGACGACGCCCGGTGGGCCCGTGATGACGAAGGGCGTCCGAGTCGTCTCCGTGCCCACGTCGATGGGGTTGGTCGCCATGTCGGCGGTTGCGGCGATGACCGCGCCGATATCGAACATGGCGACGACCGAGGGGTTCCCGTTCACCACCGACATGCTCACGATCTCGCAGCCCGCCGCGAAGGGCTCTCCCGAGGTGTTCACGCTGACCGGGATGGACTCGCGGGTCGGCGGCGTGGGGACGATCTCGCTGGTCGCCGGCGCGCTGAGCGACCGGGTCGCCACGGGCCCGAACGCGAACCGGAGCTGGGCACGGTACACCTTGCCCGAGCCCGGTGCAGTGCTCGGTGCCGCGGCTGCGCTCGCGAT
>Ga0184637_10003215_pt1 | contig 10262 bp, 10 predicted proteins | sample PLM3_127_b2_FD_133143 | JGI IMG/M metagenome (GOLD analysis project Ga0184637, IMG submission 133143) | Groundwater sediment microbial communities from an aquifer in East River, Colorado, USA - PLM3_127_b2 | ecosystem: Environmental > Terrestrial > Soil > Riparian zone | place: USA: East River... | reverse complement strand
GTTCATTTTGCCGAAAACCGTCCCCTTTAAGGGGGAAACGGCGGAGAAAAGCTCATTGGCCTCGACGCCGGTGGCCTGAATTTTGGCATCGAACCCTGGCCGTGAAAAATCGGTCAGGTTGCGGGTCAGATCCCCCTCCACCTTGCCATCCAGCATATCCATCGTAAAGCCGTTCATACGGATGATGCCGTCATCAATTTTAATCGGCGAGCGGAAGTTGGCGAACGGCAGCTTGTTGAAAACTCCTTTGGCAACGAAGATATTGCCGCTGCCGTTCCAGTCCGGCAAAGGAACGGTGTCCACTTTTACTTTTCCGCCGGGGAGCCGTTCCGGTTCGGGGAACAATTGGTCCAAATCCAGAAACTCCGAGCGGAGATTAAAAGTGGCCGTGGCCGGAACTTTTCTTTTCGTAGCCGCCCAGGCGACGGCATTGGCCACCTTGCCATCAATGGAAATGTCCGACCGCCCGGCTTTCAGCGCCAGCTTGAGCCGGCTGATGTCCTTGCCGGCAAAGTCGATGTCGGCATTCAAATCGCTGATCGGATATTTTGATTTGGAGGAGATGTAGCCAACATTCTTAAGCCCCAGGCGGCCGTTCAGGCGGAAGCTTTCCTTGTTTTTGGCCGAGCCGGAAAGGGATAAATCGGGCGAAAATTCGCCGGAAAGCTTGGCATCGGCCATATTCAAAAGCCCCGACAGTACGGCGAGATTTAATTTCCCCTTCAAATCCAGTTTCAGATCCTGCTTTTCCCAGTCGTTGAGAAGAAGCCCTATCTGAAACGGATCGCCGCCCCACAAGCCCTTGGAGATGGTCAGATTCAACCGCTTTGCTCCCAAATCCATTTTGGTTTCCAGTTTTTCTATTCTGACTTTTTCTTTTACCCCCGGAGCGGAAAGCTCAAAGCCGTTCACCACCAAGCCCAGCCACCCCTGCAAAGGGGAGGCAAAACTTATCTGTCCGGTTACTTTTCCTTTCCCGGCGACTTTCCAATCCTTGGCCGCCTCCGGCAGGAAGGGGGCAAAGCTTTCCTTCAACTCGGCCGCCGAGAACTCCTCCGATTGGATGTCGAAACGGCCTTTTTTTAGGCCGCGCAAGCCGGAAACTTCGCCGGAAGCCAAAAGGGCTATCTGACCGAAGCGGAAAGAGGCGCTCTTGACTTCCATCCGGTCTTCGTCCAAGGAATAACCGAGGTTATAGGCCACTTCCGGCACCAGCTTATCGGTTTCGAAATTCTGCTTGGGGGAGCGGAAGCGGACGAGGCCGGAAGTCAATTTGCCGGAGAAATCGAGCTTTTTTTGAGCTTCGTGATAAGCAGATTTGTTGTCCCAGTTCAGGCGGGAAAGAAAGAATATGGTGCCGGTGGAATCGTTGCGATAGCGAATCTGTCCGTTGGAAAGCGACAGGTTTTCAACCAAGAGAAAAATCGTGCCGCCCCCTTTCGTTTTCTCTGTATCGGCGGTGGCGGCAAACCAATCGGCAACGTTGCTCTTTCCGCTGGGCGCAACCTCGTAACTGATGACCGGCCCGGCCAGTTCCAGCGAAGCGACTTCCACCTGTTTTTTCAGAAGCGGCAAAATTTTTACCGCGAGGGCGATTTTTTGCGCCGAAAAAAGAAGGGCGTCGTGGAATTCAGGCCGGTTTTTTACTTTAACATCGGAAAGGTTGATTTTGATTTTTCCCCAGGCGGAAAAGGAGGCGTTCCCTATCGAAACCGGCCGGTTCAGGGCCCGTTGGGCCTTGGGCAAAACCAGCGCCAAAATCCGTTCCTTGGTGAAGTAGAAATATAAAACCGTGGCGGCGGCAATCCACAACAAAAGGAGGCCGCCGAAGAACCAGCGAATTGCCCTAAATAATTGTTTCATCAAAACTCCAAGGAGCCGCCGGGCTCCAGTATCACGACTTTGGAGCCCTTGACCCTTGAAGCAAAGGCCTTTGGGTCCTGTTTGATAATGTCCCAGGTGCCGTAGTGCATCGGCACCACCGTTTTGGGTTTCAAAAACTCCACCGCCTTCAACGCGTCCTCCGGCCCCATCGTGAAGTTGTCGCCAATGGGCAGGAGAGCTACTTCCAAAGGATGCATTTGACCGATCAGCTGCATATCCATAAAAAGGGCCGTATCGCCGGAATGATAAAGATTTTTCCCCTCGACGTTGACCACATAGCCGCAGGGATTCCCCAAATACAGCACTTTTCCATCTTCTTCGTAGCCGGCGCCGTGGTGGGCAATCGTCAGCTTGACGCGACCAAAAGGAAAATTGTGTCCGCCGCCGATGTGCATCGCGTGAATGTTGCAACCCTTCGACTCGCAGTAACCGGCCAACTCGTACGGGCCGATTACGGTCGCTTTCGTCCGTTTGGCGATGGCGACGGTATCCCCCAGATGGTCGCCGTGGCCGTGGGAAACCAGAATGTGGGTGGCCGGAATCTCTTCCGGCGTCACCGGCGTCAAAGGATTACCGGTGATGAACGGGTCAAAAAGAATTTTGTATTGGCCGGATTCCAAAAGAAACGCGGCGTGGCCGTACCAGGTCAGCTTGGCCATTTCCCCTCCTCATGATGGTAAACTTGCCGAACCATTAAATCCAATTTATACGTTCAATCGTCAATCACTTGCTCGATGATGCCGCCGCCCAAAACCAAATCTCCGTTGTAGAAAACCGCCGACTGGCCGGGGGTAATCGCCCGCTCCGGGGCGTCGAAAATCACTTCCGCGCTGCCGTCGCCCAGCGGAACAATGGTTGCCGGCTTTTCCTTGGCGAGATAGCGGATGCGAACCGAAGCGCCAATCTCTTTCTTCGGAGGCGTAATCGAAACCCAGTTCAGTTCGCGGACAATAAAGGCGCGCTTCCAGAGCTCGGCATCGTAGGCAAGATAGACCGTGCGATTGGCAGGGTCTATTTTCTTGACGTAGACCGGCCGGCCGAAGGAAATACCCAAGCCGTGGCGCTGGCCGATGGTGTAGCGATAAATGCCGGTGTGCTCTCCCACCTCTCTTCCATCCGGCCCGATTACCGGCCCGGACGCGTCAACCCCGACATGCTCGGAGACAAACCGGGCGTAGTTGCCGTCCGGGACAAAGCAAATTTCCCGGCTTTCCGGCTTGTCCGCCACCGCCAGCTCCATCTCCCGCCCCTTTTGACGCACTTCGGCCTTGGTCATATTCCCAAGCGGGAAAAGGGTCTGCGCCAGCTCTTTTTGGGTCTGGCCCCAGAGGAAATAGCTCTGGTCGCGGGATAAATCGACGGCCTTTTTCAAAACGAACCGCTCCCGCTCTTCGGAAAACTCAACCCGGGCGTAATGGCCGGTGGCAATCTTCTTTGCGCCGTATTGCCGGGCCCGCTCCCACAGCGCCCGGAACTTGATGAAACGGTTGCACTGCACGCAGGGGTTGGGGGTGCGGCCGGCCAGGTATTCCGAGGCGAAGTCGGAAATCACCGCCTCGAAAAACGGCTCCTGAAAATCCAACACGTAATGCGGGAAGCCGAAGCGCACCGCGGCCTGGCGGGCGTCGGCCATAGATTCCAACGAGCAACAGCGGCCATCCTGATGGGAGTCGCCGCCCACTTTGGAATAATCCCAGAGCTTCATCGTCACGCCGATGACCGGCCGGCCTTCGGAAGCCAGGAGACAGGCGGCGACGGTGGAATCGACGCCGCCGGACATTGCGGCTAAAACCAAATCCTTGCTCATCTGTTGTTACCTGCGGCTACCAACGGTAAATGACCCCACCCTGACCCTCCCCTCAAGGGGAGGGGACAATTATTTCTATTTCCTAAAAAAAGATTCACTTATTTCACCTCAACAATTTCTTTGGACAACGCTTTCAAGCGTTTGACAATCAACGGCAGGACGGAGAGGAAGTAGTCGACATCCTCCATCGTATTTTCACGGCCGAAGCTGACGCGGATGGAGCCGAGGGCCTCTCTTTTGGACATACCCAAAGCCATCAAAACGTGGGAGGGTTCGGTGGCGCCGGAGGTGCAGGCGGAGCCGGAGGCGACGGCAATTCCTTCCATATCCAGTCCGATGATTATCGCTTCGCCGTCCAGTCCGGGGAAGGAGATGTTCAGCGTATTGGGCAGCCGCCGCTCAAGCGTACCGTTTATACGAAAATCATCCACTTTCTCTTTTAAACCGGCTTGCAGCTTTTCGCTCAAAGCGGCAAACTTTTTTTCGTCCGCTTCCATCCGCTCCGCCGCCAGCTCGCAGACCCGGGCGAATCCGATAATCGAAACAAAATTTTCTGTCCCGGCGCGGCGGTTCTGCTCGTGGCCGCCGCCGATGGAAACCGGATTGATTTTGACTCCCCGGCGCACCCACAAGGCGCCGACCCCTTTTGGGCCGTACAGCTTGTGGGCGGAAATCGAGAGCAAATCGACTCCGAGTTCAATCACGTTGATGGACCGCTTGCCGGCCTGCTGCACGGCGTCGGTGTGGAACAGAATTCCTTTTTCGCGGGCGATTATTGCCAAATCGGCAATCGGCTGTATCGTTCCGGTTTCATTGTTGGTGGCCATAATAGAAACCAGAATCGTGTCGGGGCGGATAACTTTGGCCAATTCCTCCGGCAGAAGGATTCCATCTCTTGTGGGGGCGAGATAGGTGATTTCAAACCCCTGCGAGGCCAGCCGGTGGGCGGATTCCAGAACGGCGTGGTGTTCGATTTGGGAGATGATGATATGCTTGCCGCGATGGGCAAAAGCGGTGGCGACTCCGAAAAGCGCCAGATTATCCGCTTCCGTGCCGCCGGAGGTGAAAATAATCTCGGATGACCGGGCGCCGATGAAATTGGCCACCTTCTCCCTTGCCGACTCCAGGGCCACTTTGGCTTCGCGTCCGAAAGTGTGGATGGAGGAGGGGTTGCCGAAATTGGCGGTGGCTTCCCCCATTGCCTGCCAGACCTCCGGGGCGATTGGGGTGGTGGCGTTGTGGTCGAAATACACCTTGCGCTTCATAGCTGGGAAAATATAACCAATTTTTTGAGTTGCCGCCAATGCATTACCCCTGCCTGCAGGCCCGCCCGGGCGAGGAGACCTCGCCCCTACAAATACACCTCACCCTCGTTCCCTCTCCATTAATGGAGAGGGAAGATGGAGGTCTGAAGACCTCCGCTACGCTAACCTCTCCCCCGCCCTCTCCTGCAAGGAGAGGGGGAAAAGCAAAAAGCGCCTCACCCTAACCCTCTCCATAGATGGAGAGGGGGATAGAGCAAGGTTGACAGGGATTGGCGGAAAAAGTAAATTCTCTCTGCATTTATGAAAACTTTGGCCCCATCGTCTAGTGGCCTAGGACGGGTGGTTCTCAGCCATCAAACCGGGGTTCGACTCCCCGTGGGGCTATTTTTATGCTTGATAATTTGTTTCGTTTGCTTATGGAGGTGAGGCCATGACGACCACTCTACAGTATGTCAAGAACACAAAAGTATGGTTAAAAGATCATCCAGAATTTGATGAGAATTGGGTTCAAAGCATAATCGAGAATGACCCTTCAATTTTAGGACTTGGCGACATTGTATTGAAGGAAAGCCAAAGAACACAACCCAAAGCCGGACGGCTGGATTTGCTTTTTCAGGACACAGAAGAAGATAAAAGGTTTGAAGTTGAAATAATGTTAGGAAAGGTTGATGAAAGCCACATTATCCGATGCTTGGAATACTGGGACGTTGAGAAAAAAAGGTTTCCCAATTATGACCATTGTGCAGTTTTAATCGCGGAAGATATAACATCTCGATTCTTAAACGTTATCTCTCTGTTAAATCGCAGCGTCCCCCTTATTGCCCTCCAAATGAATGCCCTCCAAGTAGAAAATAGGATCACCCTCCACTTCACCAAAGTACTTGACGAATTCGAACCCGGAACAGATGAGGATGAGGAACGACTCTCCGAAAGAGAGATTGCGGATAGAGCTTATTGGGACAAGAGGGGAACGGTTACTACAATGGAAATGGCGGATGAGTGCCTGCAAATTTTAAAGGAGATAAATCCGTTAGTATCATTCAAGTTTAATAAATACTATATCGGCTTAGTTGATAATAACCGCGTGAATAATTTCATTCAACTGCGACCTAAGAAGAAATATTTAGACGTTGGAATCCGAGTCGTCGACCGTGAATCACTAAAGGAAAATGCCACAAAGGCAGGGATTGAAACGACTTTCGATAAAAGGTGGGGGTATCTTTATCTAACTCTATACGAAGGTGAAGTGCAAAATTACAGAGATTTCTTGAGGGGGGTATTTGACACCGCGTATAAAGAATCAATCACCTGAAAATGCACAAGTTTGCTGGTGCCATTAACCGTGGCAAGGCGCTTCACTCTTCATCAAATTAAAGTTTTCCTCTCCCGTTTTTCTCATCCCAAATACTTTATGAATGCCCAGCAGTTTGAGAAAGAAAAGCTTAAAAACCCGATGGTTTTGCGGACGGGGGTGGTGCGGAAGATTTCGGCGGAGCATTTCAGGGAAATAAGAAATTTTCCTAAAGAGAAGATTTTCAAGCTGTGCGAAGAGCTATTACAATCCGGAGACGGCAACCTCGGGGAAATAGCCAGAGATTGGGCTTACCGTTGCCGGAAGCGGTACGAAAAGAAAGATTTCAAAACGTTCGAGCGGTGGCTGAAGAAACACATAAGAAGTTGGGGTTCCTGCGACCATTTGTGTGTGCATCCGCTTGGGCATTTGATTCTCAAATTTCCCGAACTGGCGCCAAAGATGGAAAAGTGGACGCGCTCCAAAAATATCTGGGAACGCAGAGCGGCGGCGGTGGCGTTGATTCCGGCGTTGCGGAGAAAAATGCTGTTGAAGGAGGCCTTTGCAACGGCGGATATCCTTTTGCAGGACAAAGAAGATTTGGTGCAGAAGGGATACGGATGGATGCTGAAGGAGGCGGGCAACCGATTTCCGAATGAAGTTTTTAAGTTTGTGATGAAAAATCGAAAAAGGATGCCGCGGACGGCTTTGCGGTATGCAATTGAGAAGATGCCGCCGGGGTGGAAGAAAAAGGCGATGAGGAAGGATTAATGAAGTTCGCGACCCCCTCGACAAAACTCGGGGCAAGTGAAGTCGCGGCTACCCAGCCCACTCCACCCAGAATGGCAAAAGCGCCTCACCCTTGTATTCCCTCTCCACAAAGTGGAGAGGGAAAGGGCAGGCACGGGGGCCTGCCCCTACAACATAACCCCTGCGTCCCCCTGGCCGTGGCCCGAAGAAGGGGAGGGCGAACACGGATTCGGCTGCGCTCACCGCAGGCAAGGTTCGCCTCTACGGATACATCTTTTCAAAGATTAGATTATATTCTGTATCAATGAGCGTTACGCTTCAGAGAAAAGCGCTGCTTCTCTCCTATTTTACCGTCGGGTATAATCTGCTGGAAGGGTTGGTTTCCGTTCTGGCGGGGGTTTTGGCGCGAAGCACGGCCCTACTCGGTTTCGGTCTTGACAGTTTTGTGGAATCCCTTTCCGGCGGAATTATGGTCTGGCGGTTTCGAAAGCAGAATTGGAGTTCCAAATTGGAGGAAATGAAAGTGGAAAAGAAAGCCATCCGGCTGGTTGCCTTCACTTTCTTTATTCTCGGGGCCTACGTGCTTTTTGAATCCGGCAGGAAATTATATTTGCGCGAAGCGGCCGAGCCGTCTCTCTTCGGCATAATCATTGCCATTGTTTCTTTAATCGTAATGCCCGTGCTTTTCTGGATGAAATACAAAACCGGAAAATCGCTTGAAAGCCGGAGTTTGATAGCCGATTCGAAACAGACGCTGGCCTGTATGCTGCTTTCCGTCGCCTTGCTTGTCGGTCTTGGACTGAATTACACCTTTCGTCTCTGGTGGGCGGACCCGGCGGCGGGAATTCTCATTGCCGGTTATCTTTTGTGGGAAGGATACGAAACGTGGCGGGAAGAAAAGTTGTGCCAGTGTTAAAATCTGCAACTCCGAAAAGAGGAGAATAAAATGCCGCGCGACCAGCATTCCCTGATTGCCGACGTGGCCCTTTTGGCGGAAGGCAAGGTTTTGCTTGTGCGCTACAAGGATGCCAATAAATACGACCATCAGAAGGGGTGGTTTTTGCCGGATGATGCGCTGCAACATCTCGAACACCCCGACGAGGGAACCCGGCGGATTCTGAAAGAGCAGCTGAATTTCGACGCGTCCAAGCCGGCCCTTCATTATATCGAGTCGTTCAAAGGGAACGATAAGAGCTGGCATTTGGTTTTTCACTACAAGGGGGAACTTCCCAAAATCCCGGCCCTTTTGCCGTCGGCGGACGTTGAAAAATCAGAGTGGTTCGACCTGAAAAATCTTCCGCCCCCCGCGGAGGTGGCCCATCACGGCTGGGCTTTGGGCACAATTAAAACCGTAACACAGGAGGTTAAAAATGTTCAAGCAGGTTGATTACGTGATGGTGGTGGTTTCCGATATGCCCCGCTCGGTGGCGTTTTATCGCGATAAGCTGGGCTTGCCGTTGAAATTCGAATCTCCGGATTGGACCGAATTTATAACCGGGTCAACCACGCTGGCCTTGCACGGCGGAGGCAAACCGCAGGAGAGCAAAACGGGAAAGCCGGGAGAACAAATGGCCGGCACCTGTTCCATCGGTTTTAACATCGAAAACCTGGAAAAAACTTTTGGCGAGCTGAAAGCGAGGGGCGTGATTTTCGTAAAGCCTCCAACCGACCAGAAAGAAGAAGGTATCAAGCTTGCGGTTTGCACCGACCCCGACGGCCTGCCGATTGCATTTGCGGAAACGCTGCGCTAACCGAAAAGGAGTTCCCATGAAAAAGCTATTTATCCTTTCCGCTTTCATCCTGCCCTTGACAATCTCCGATGGATTAAAAACCTCGGCGCAGGAAAAGAATTCGTCTTCCCCTTATGCCTCTCCAAAACCGATGCCCGCGCCGCAGGTTTTCGCCGAAGGGATAATTTCCACCGGCGACTATGAGTCGCATCCGGAGTTCACGCCCGACGGCAAAACGCTATACTTTCTGAAAAACACCCCCGATTTTGGCCACTGGACCATCTGCGTTTCAGAGTTCAGGAACGGAAAATTGAGCCCGCCGGAAGTGGCCCCCTTCTCCGGGCAGTACAGCGATGCCGATCCCTTCATCTCTCCTGACGGCTCTATGTTTTTCTTCATCTCGACCCGTCCGATTGATACGGCCAAGAAACAGGATCTTGACATTTGGATGATGGAAAAAACAGCGACCGGATGGAGCGAGCCGAAGAATTTAGGGCCGACGGTCAACAGTCCTGCCAATGAATGGTTCCCCACCACCGCCGCCAACGGCAACCTCTATTTCGGCTCCGAGCGGGAGGAGGAAAAAGCCGGGTGGATATTTATCGCTGCAAATGGGAAAACGGCCAATATTCCGAGCCGGAAAATCTGGGGGATTCGATTAACACCCGCTTTGCCGAGTTCGAGCCGTATATCGCCCCGGACGAAAGTTTTATGATTTTTATGGCCGGCCGCGCGGAGGGTTTGGGCGGGTTCGACTTTTACGTCAGCTGCAACCAGAACGGCGTCTGGAGCGGGGCCAAAAACCTGGGTACGCCGATAAATTCTCCCGGCAACGAGCTTTCCCCCCAAATTTCGCCTGATGGGAAGTATTTCTTTTTCAGCAGCACCCGCGGTTTCACCGATGAACCCCTGCCAAAACGGCTGAATTACAAGGAACTTTTGGACAAGCTGCATAGCCCCGGCAACGGGCTGGGGGATATTTATCAGGTGGACGTCTCGGCCCTCGGAATCAAAAAACTGTAACCTAGGGAGTTAAAAAAGATGCAACTTTTCGCCCATTTACTTTGTAATATAAAGTGCTTGACAGTGCAAAAACTGTCGATATATTAAGTATGGATATGGTGGAAGAAAGGCCGTCCCGGCCGGGATCCCCGGCCGAAGCGCTGGACAACCTGAAATACATCCGCAACACGTTGGAGTGTGCCTCTTCCTTTACGGGAGTTCCGGGTAAGGGGTTGGTGGCGATGGGCCTAACCGCCATCGCGGCAACCATTCTCGCATCCAAACAACCGACGAGCCCAAAATGGCTTTTAGTCTGGCTGGTGGAGGCCGCCTTGGCACTTGCGATTGCGTTTTTGACCATCCGCCAGAAAGCCAAAAAGGCCGGCCAGCCGGCCCTTTCCGGACCCGGCTCGAGATTTGTTTTGAGCCTGGCCCCTCCCCTCGCCGCCGGCGCCCTTTTGACTCTGGCGTTGTACCGCGACATTTTCGCCTACCTGCCCGGCCTCTGGCTATTGCTGTATGGAACCGGCATC
>Ga0184637_10003214_pt1 | contig 10264 bp, 7 predicted proteins | sample PLM3_127_b2_FD_133143 | JGI IMG/M metagenome (GOLD analysis project Ga0184637, IMG submission 133143) | Groundwater sediment microbial communities from an aquifer in East River, Colorado, USA - PLM3_127_b2 | ecosystem: Environmental > Terrestrial > Soil > Riparian zone | place: USA: East River... | reverse complement strand
GGAGGGATGCCGAACGCAGGCACGACGCGGCCCGAGACGCCCCGGGGAGGGAAATAGGTCTACAATCGGGCGCACAGAACTCTCCGTCCGCCCGGGGGCTGGGGGGAGGCTCCGAGCCACCTGTCGTCTTCGGGGGGGCTGGGGGCTTCGCCCCCAGCGAAAGAGGGGCGGGTGGGTGGGCATAGGTTAAGGAGGCTGTGATGGTACGGGGCTACCCCATTATTTCCGCGGACTCACATCTGCAGATAGCCGCCGAGCGTTGGACGAACCGGGTGCCTGCGAAGTATCGGCATCTCGCCCCTCGTACCGTTCGCCAGGCGGACGGCACCGATGCGACGGTCGTGGCGGATGGCAAGCCTCAGTTCTTCCACGGCGGGCTTTCCGGAATGCCCTTCGAGAACCGGACTCCACGCCTGGGCCGCTTCGACACCGCGCCCGGAGTCGGCAGCCCCGAACAGCGCCTGCGCGAGCAGGACCTGGATGGCGTCGATGGCGAGATCATTTACACGTTCCCGACCGGCACGAGCTACTACCGTGGGATCAAGGGCAAAGACCTGGATGCCTACAAAGCGGTCATCCACGCGTGGAACGAGTTCCTGGCAGAGGAATACTGCCCGGTGGCCCCCAATCGGCTCGTAGGAATGGGCCTCATGCCTGACACCGGGGTGGACGATGCGATTGCCGAGATGGAGTACTGCGCTCGGGCTGGGCTGAAGGGCGTTTGCCTGACCAGGTACCCCAGCACCCAGGAGATTCCGACTCCGGAGGACGACCGCTTCTGGACCGCTTCGCTCGACCTCGGCATGCCGATCGCGTCGCACGTGTGTTTTGTGGGAAGCAACAGCGGCCGCCCCCCTTTCCCCCTCCAGGAGGATTGGAAAGAAGTCGCGGCGGACGTCGATCCGTTCTCGAAGTTCACCCAGTATTCGGTCAGAGGGGCCGGTAATGCGCTGCAGATGATCTTCGACGGTCTATTCGACCGCTTCCCGAAGTTGCGCATGTACTTCGCCGAGACGATGGTGGGCTGGCTGCCTCACTTCCTGGAGACGCTCGACGACCAGTACGATCGCCACATCCACTGGTCGGCACGCATCCTCGGCGTCCGCAAGCTGGATCGGATGCCAAGCGAGTACGTCCGCGAGCATTTCCTCTGGGGATTCATGCATAACCCGGTTGGCGTGCGCATGCGCCACGAGATCGGAATCGATCAAATGATGTGGGGCTCCGATTTTCCCCATGCCGAGAGCAATTGGCCCGAGTCGCAGAAGTCGATCGACGAAGTCTTCGCCGGCGTGCCCGAGGATGAATGCGCTCGGATGCTGGGCGGTAACGCGATCGACTACTTCAGTCTCGATCGCGAAGCATTCTCGCAGCGGACTGGACCCGCGATGGCGGCGGCTGGGTCCTAGCCCGCCGCCCGAAGGGGCTGGTCCGACCTTACTTCTGCGACACCCGTATCTCGATCTCGGTTCCATCCGGGTCTAACACCCGGAACTGAACGAATCCCCGCCCGTTATCCCTTGGTCCGTCAAAGGGCTCGGCCCCATGGGCACGCACGTAATCGAGCAAATCGCTGATGTCGTGCGTTGTCCCGAGCTGGAGCGCGAAATGCTGGAGGTTGTTGCGCTCGGTTTCGGGCGCATAGTCCGGCTCGTGATGGAGCAGTACGCGGGTAGTTGGCCCGAGCGCCATTGGGACGTTGGACGTGCCGGTCGACGCCGGTGGCCGGGCTGCGAACATCTCATAGAAGGCGATCGATTTCTCCAGGTCGCGCACCCTCAGCACGAGGTGATCCAGCTTGTCGACGGTAAACGGACGGTCCATCAGGGAACCTCCTCAGCTTTAGATCGCGGTCGTCGGATCCGGGATCCAGTCCTCTCGCAGCAATTCGTCGGGATCGCCGAATCGTTCCGCCACCGCGCGGACTTCCGGAGCGTCGAGGGCCACCAGGTGCCCATCTTCGATCACGGGGCGACCATCTGCGACCACCTTAGTAAACATCATGTCGAAGTGGCGGATGAGCTTGTGGTTCGGATTCACGAGTGCGGCGCCCACGCTGGCGTGCAGGAAACCGGAGCGCTTGTGCCCCAGGCACCACGAGTGGGCGCGCGCGGAGCCCCGAGCGTACTCCCACGAAGGTGACCGCCGGAACTTGGGGTTGGTGCACATGGCGAACGTGCTGATCCAGTTAGCGCCTGGGCCCGGAAGGTGGGCATAGGTCTGGTCTTTGTATTCTTCGAAGGATTGGCGCAGCCGATCCGCAAATTCCCCGCTTCCGTGCACCTGGGTGACCTGCCGGCCTTCCACGGTGAGCCGGGCTGGTTCGACCGGCCCGGCGAAGGTGAGGCTGCGGATCGTGATTTCCCCTTCGAGCTGCTTGCTCTTCGGGAAGGGAACGTAGAGGTGACCGGGCGAATATGGCTTGCTGGAAGGGGCACTCTCCTCCTCGCCAAAATTCCGCGTGTTGGACGCCCAGTCTTCGTCGGTTAGATCAAAGGTCAGATGGGTGCCTCCACCCTCATCGGTGATCTCGACGCGGCGCGCGCCGGCCAGCAGCTCGTAGGTCTTGTCGTCGATCGCTTCCCAGACCTCCGTCGGATAGGTGATGAGGGGACTGAGCAGCATGTCTGGCGGCAGCTGCCACTGGATCGGCCGCGCCTTGATGGGGTTCTGGGCGCCGCGCCCCCAGGGCAGGCTGGGCGTGTGTGGGAATTTGAAGAAAGCCAGGCATAAAAGCACGTCGGCCTGGTTGGCTGCGTCCCAGATCCAGTTGGGAAACCATTTCGTAGTATTCGGCCCGTCCACCAGCTCCAACGGGTCGTCCATCAAAGGATAACCTTCGAGAGAGACGACATCGGCGTGGCCACCCAGCTCTCGGATCGCTTCCGAGAAGGCTTCCGGCAGCAGCGGGCTGATAGTGCTATCGGTGACGATGAGCACCCGATCGCCCGGCTTGAGGGAGAGACCTTCTCGAGCGAACTGGTCCGGGGGGCGCGTCACGATGGTCCGCAAGGCGGGCAATATGTCTTCCGCCGAGGTGGGCTCTCGCACCTGGGGCATGCGCGGGTGGATCGCCATACTTGCCTCCTTCTAAGTTCGCAATTCACCGCCGTTCGGCTGGCAGCCTCGCGGCTCAGAATTGCGGGCCACTGGGCTGCGTATCTCGTTCGCAATTCACCGCCGTTCGGCTGGAAGCCTCGCGGCTCAGAACTGCGGGTCGCTGGGCACGGTTTCTTCTTTCAAGTTCGTGCGATCCGAAATATACTCGGCCCACGTCTGATTCCATCAGGGCGGCGCCATTATTCAGCCGGCAAGATCTGGCTGTCCAGACGATAGGAGGGAACAATGGGCGCAGGGAAGCCAACGGGCGCTCGCTGGGCGCTAAACGGCATCGTGCTGGTCGCCCTGTTGCTGACCGGTTGCGGAATCGGGAGACCCGTAACGATGGGGCCAGAGACGGATCCGGCCGCCGTGCCGCCCACCCAGGCGCGGCCGCTGGTGATGTTCACTGGGAAGGAACCGGCCAGCGTGGCCACGCGGGCGTTGCTGGAGTCGGGGATCTCTCTTCGCAGCACGCAGCGCATGTTCAACGCCCTTCCCGCGCTCCTGGATGCCCAGGGCCTGCCACGGCCGGAATTGCTCGTGAGCCTGCCTGCGCTCCACACCGACAGCTGGCAGGTATTCCCGGACGGCACCATGCGGACGACGTACACGCTGCGGTCCAACCTCACCTGGCACGACGGCCAGCCGCTTACCTCGGAGGACTTCGTATTCTCCTGGCGCCTGTACACCAGTCCGGAGCTGGGACGAGCGAGCCAGCCGCCCCTGCACGCAATCTCAGACGTGGCGGCCATTGACCGCGAGCACTTCGTGATCCATTGGAAACTCCCATACGCGGACGCTGACACACTTTCCAAGTACGGCATTGAGCTCCCGGCCCTGCCCCGGCATATCCTCGGCCCCGTCTTCGACCAGATGACGACCAGCGGTGCGGACGCAGTGGCCAACCACCCCTTCTGGGGCCCGGAGTATGTGGGGCTTGGGCCGTTCCGCATTCAGGAATGGGCGGCCGGCTCGTTTGTCGACGCGGTGCGCTTCGACGGCTACGCGTTGGGCGCTCCAAAGATCGCGCGCATTCAGCTGCGTTTCAGCGTCGACCAGAACACCGTCGTGGCCAGCTTGCTCGCCGGTGAGGCACAGGCCGCCGGTGAGGGGGCCCTCCCTGATGTTCCGGAGGCTCTGACCGAGCGGTGGACTCGGTCTAACACCGGCTTCGTCTTACAGTTCCCTCGCTCCCTCCGCTACACGGAGTTCCAGCATCGCCCCGAGGTTGCGACCCCGCGGGCAATTCTCGACCCTCGCGTGCGCAAGGCGGTCGCGCATGCCGTAGACAAACAGGCGATGAGCGATGCAGTCTACGGCGGCCAGGCAATCTTCGCCGACACCCCGGTCTGGTCAGGCTCCGCGTGGGGAGACGCGCTGGATGATTCGATCCTCACTTATCCGCTCGATCTGCGGGCCACGGAAAGCCTGATGAATCAGGCCGGATACAGTAAGGGCTCGGATGGCTTCTACCGGGGGGCCGACGGCCGGATTTCTCTCGAAGTGGCCACAGTCACGAGCCCGGCTAGCGTGACAGAGCTCATCGTCCTGGCCGACAGTCTGCGTGCGGCCGGCCTGGACGTCCAGCAGCGCGTGGTGCCCGCCGCCCAGGCGCAGGACAACCAGGTCCGCGCGACGCATCCGACGATGTTTACCAGCACCACCAATAGCGGGGAACCGGCCGTGGGAAACCTGGCTAGCGCCCAGATTCCATCGGCGGCCACCCGCTGGCTGGGCGGTAACAGGGGCGGCTGGTCGTCGTCAGACTACGACCGACTGCTTGGCGCCTTCAACACGACGCTGGACCGCGGCGACCGCGTCCGGCTCATGCGGCAAATGCTCCGGCTTTACAGCGAAGAGCTGCCCTCCATCTCGCTATTCTTCCGCGGCTCTGCATTCGCCTTTGTCAACGAGATCAAAGGCCCAGCGCGAGCGGCACCCGAATCGAACCCGGCTTGGAACATCTACGAGTGGGAGTTTTACTAGACCACCGACGGTGCGTACGCCGAGCTTGGTCGAAATAGCGCAGTTCGGACCAACACTGCTCAGCTAAGGTCTACTGGAGCTCCCATTCGTGAATATTCCACGGCGTATTCGATTCCGGTGCCACCGTGGTCGGGCCTTTCAGCGCGTTGACAACCGCGTCGTCTCCCACACTGAAGGCGAGCGAGACAATCGGCAGCTCTTCGCTGTAGATCCTGAGCATTTGCCGCACTTGCCCGACGCGCTCGCCGCGGTCCAGCGTCGTGTTGAACGCGTCAAAGATTCGGTCGTAGTCCGCCGAGATCCAGCCACCGCGGTTGACGCCCACCCACCGGTTGCCCGGCCCTGGGATCGAGGCGCTCGCCAGGAGGCTAAGGGCCGCCTCGCCTCCGGTGCCGCTGATGACCAGCAGACCGGGAAAGGTCGATCGCACCTCATTGTCCCGGGCCTGGGCCGCGGGGATAATCCGTTGCTGGGTGTCGAAGCCGGCCGCCTTGAACCAGTCGCTGAGAACCGCCGTTTGTTGGACCTTGTCCGGGGTGGCTGTAGAGACCAGTTCGAGGGGGGAGAGCCGGCCCTCGGCCCCGGCGTAGAGGCCATCTGGGCCCCTCCTGAATCCCACCTGATTCATCAGGCCTTCGGCAGCCCGCAGATCGTGCGGATACGTGGGGATGGAATTGTCCACCGCGGCTCCCCACTGTGAGCCGCTCCAGATCGGCGTGTCGGTTAAGATCCCCTGCCCGCCGAAGATCGTATCAATGAGCGTCGGTTTGTCCACCAGATGCGCGACTGCCCTGCGCACCCGGGGGTCGAGCGGCGCGCTCGGGCTCGCATACTCGGGTCGCATTTGAAACGAAATGTAGTTGATAGAACTGATGCTGCTGAGGAACCGGCCCGCGTTGGTCCGGGACCACTCCTGCTTTACGGCCTCGCTGCTGTCGAGGGAGGGGGCGATGTGCGCCGCACCAGCGAGCAGGCTGGCTACCAAAATGTTCGCGTCCGAGCCGAAGCGCATCTCTACGCGCCCGATCTTAGGAGCGCCCAGCGCATAGCCCTCGAAGCGCACGAGGTCGATGAACGATCCCGACTGCCATTGCTGGATGCGGTAGGGCCCCAGCCCCACGTACTCCTGGGTCCAAAAGGGACTGCTGACGAACGATTCCCGCCCGCTGGTTGCCATGTTGTCGAAGGCGGGCCCGAGGATATGCTGGGGCAGGGCGGGAAGCTCGCGGTTGGAATAGGAGAGGTTGTCGGCGTCCGGATAGGTCAGTTTCCAGTTGATCACGAAGTGCTCGCGGTCGATGGCCGCCAAATCGGCCATAAAGGCCATCGGCGGCTGGTTGGCCAGGCCGAGGTCCGGACTCGAGTAGACGCGCCAGGCGAACACGAAGTCGTCGGAGGTGAGCGCCTGGCCGTCGTGCCAGGTGAGGTTGGGCCGCAGAGTATAGGTAGTCTGCATGGTCCCGTCTGGAAAGACCTGCCAGCTGGCAGTGTTGAGCGCAGGCAGGCTCGCCAGCAGCTCGGGCTGTGGCAAGCCCTTTGCGTCGATGACGGTCAGCAGCGCGTTGGGGAGACGCTGCTGGAAGCGAAGGGAGGTCCCCGCTGATACGAGCGCCCGTGCGGCGATACTACTCGGCTCCCCCCCGACCAGGGCTACCAGCGTCCGCGTTTCGCTGCTCGGCGCGGCGGCCGGCGCGGTCGTCGCGCCCGGTCCGGCCGCGCCACAGCCGGTAAGTGCGAGGGCGACCAGCAGGATGCCGTGAAGCGCCCAGCGCGCGCCTGCCAATCTCATTGCTTCCATTTTCCCTCCCGACGCAGATCTACTGAAACTCGGCACCCCGGTCGCGCACCCGTCATCCGGCATTCCTAGAGGGTGAGCCGTACGGGGGCCGTCCGGTAGGTGACCGGCGGCATCGTACACTCGACTCCCTGTCTGCGGTTCGCTTCGATGAAGTTGCGGCGCACTTCCGGGTCCTCGTCATCGTAGTCGATCAACACGCCGCCCTCCCGAACCGGGGTCATCACGCTCTCGCGCCGCTGGGTCGCCAGCGGATTGGTGCTGCCGCCGTACAGCGCCACATGGCGCGGCGGGACGTCACCTGTACTCATGTGCTGGTGGAACCAGCCGTTTGGCGGCGAGTAGATGCTGTTGACTCCCCATTCGACGAACTCGACCCGATCGCCATGGCCATCCTGCCACGGATGGATGCCGAGCTCGTGGGGCCAGAGGTTCACGTAGCCCCGCCCGTTCAGGCCGACCAGTACCGCGCCCGGACCGTGATAGTGGGCCTTGTGGTAGCGACCTACGGGCCACGCGGAGATGTGCCCCGCCGGAAAGCCCCCTGCCATTCGATAGCCGGTCAACTGACCCCCAGCCACCTTATGGTCGAGGTCGTCGACGAACTCTTGGTTCACATTGGGAATGAAGTTCGTGTACCAGGTCTTAGGGTGATAGCCGCCAGGGTTGACGCGATCGTTTGTCCGGCTGAAGTAGTCCTCGCGGCCGTCGTAATACTCCAGGAAGTCGTGGTCGCAGCTGAATACGAACTCGAACTGGCTGGTCGGGCTCACGCTGAGATCATCATCGCGGCCCCCGCCGAACAGGCCAGTCATCAGACGCGGCGCTGTCGTCACGCCGAAAAAAAGCACTGGTTCCTGGCCCAGGTTGAACATGCGGTAGTAGGTGTTCTTGGGCGGGGCGAACAGGCTGCCCTTGGTCCACTCGAACGTCCGCCTGGGGCCGTTCTTCTGCCAGATCTCGGTGGCGCCGCGGCCCTGCACGAACAACGTGAACTGCTCGTAGAGGTGATGCTGGACGTCCAGCGACTCGCCGGGCGGGATCTCGCAGACGAACATGCCGCGCTCGTCCTGATAGGTGGCATCGAGCTCGAGAAAGACGCCCAGCCCCTTGCCGGTGCGCGCCCAGGACTCGCGAGGTACCGCGGTGATGTCGGATATGCCCGCCACCCCGAAATGGATCGGGATCCCTTCCCCTCGCATCCAGCCGTAGTAGGGCAAGCGGTCCCGAATGTCCAGATCTGGCGGGTTAACGCTTGCCTGAGTTGGACTCGCCTGCATGATGCCTCCCGGCCCACCACATCGACCGGCGCGTTCCCATCTCGCTCCCTCGACAAGCCTATACGAAGAGCTCCTCTGGGTCGAGGATGCGCTCCAGGGCGCCGAGGCGGTAGAAGAAGTCGAGTAGCGCCGCGAGATTCGCTCGGTTCCCAGGGGTCAGCCCGTACTGGTGCGGATCCTCGCGCAGCATCCCGATCTCGCGGTCGGCGAGCTGCTGCTCATCAGGCGGCCGATAGCGGCTGGCCAGCGCGTTCGCTTTGGAGAACAGGCTCACGAGGCGATCCGCGAGATCCGGGTGCTGCCGTGCTAGCTCGGGGCGCAGAGTGGCCACGTCCGTAATAGGATACAAGCCCGTCCGCTTGTACTGATCGGCGATCTGTGCCGGATCGTCCAGCAGCACCCGGATGCCCGCATGCTGCTTCACTTCCTCATCCAGCTTGTCGCCACCGAACAGCGACCAGTAGCGGGGCCCGTCGGTGATGAAGCCCGCGTCCAGATCGCCTCGCAACACCGCCTGGAACAGCTCTTCGTGGTTTCTCGGACCCGGCCGCAGTTCTAACCCCATCCGATTCACGGGATGCTCGAGACCGTTGCCGCAATGCCACTCGATGGAGTGGAGGTCGACGCCGTAGCCCAGCTCCAGCATCATCACCACACCCGCGCCCGTACCGGACTGGACGGATAGGCCTGAGCCGACTCGCTTGCCCTCCAGGTCCCGCAGTCCCCGCAGAGGGCTATCGGCGCGCACGAATATGTTTCTCTGCATGTGCTCCCGACCGAAAAAGACGGGAATCCCGTTAGCAGGCTTCCCTGCCAGCACATCGAAGGCGATGCGCCGCACTCCGTTTTCGCCCACGTCGAATCCGCCCGCGGCGGCCACTTCGAACCGCTCGGGCGCCGGCGCGACGTCCGATCGCGAGTCCCAGGTAAGTCGGGGCTCCCCGACCGCGCCGTCTACGAGCGCCTGAGTCCAGGGATCGGAAGGGAACAGCATACGCAGGTGCAACGCGCTCGCGGCGGCCATGTTCACCTCCATAAGCTTGCGCTAGTTTACAGAACGCTCCGGTGCGATGCCGGAGCGTTCTGAGCAGGCACGCGTGGCTGGCCCCCTGACGGCTCACTCGGTATACTCGCGCCAAAGCTAGTCGGAGGGAGCGAAATGGGAACGCGCCGAAAGATGTGTGTGGGCACCTCAGATGGCGTAGTGCTGTTGTCGGAACACGACAGTCGGTGGGAAGTAGCGGGGGCCTCGCTGCCGGGGAGACACATCGAGGACCTGGTAGGGTTGCCGAACGGCAGCGTCTTCTGCGGCGTGCCCCACGACGGCGTGTACGGCTCGGCCGATGGCGGAGCCCGCTGGGACCGGGTGCTCGAGATCGATGTGCGTGCTATGGCCGCGCTGCCCGAACAGTCGTCGACCATCTATGCGGCTACCGAGCCGGTGGGGCTCTACCGCTCAGACGACGGAGGGGACAGCTGGGAGGAGATCGAAGGTCTTCGCCAGATGCCGGAAGAAGTTCAGGAGCAATGGTTTTTCCCCGGCGACGAGTCCCACGACGGGCACGTTAAGACGATCAGCATCAACCCGGATGACCCGCGCGACATTATGCTGGGGATAGAGCACGGCGGTGTCGTGCGCACCCGGGATGGCGGCCTCACGTGGGAGGACCTTTCGGCCGGAATCGAATACCTGGACGTCCACGTGGTCATCCGGGACCCAGCACAGGCGGAGCTCTTCTACGCCACTACGGCGCGCGGCTTCTACCGCAGCGAGCACAGTGGCCACGACTGGATCCTTGCCCAGGAAGGTGTGACTCGGGACTTCTTCCATGACTTCGTGGTTCGTCCGGGCGTGGCGTCCTCCCTGTTCCTGGCCACTGCCAACGGCTCACCCCCGTCGTGGATACGAGATGGCGGCGCGAAGTCGGCCATCTACCGCAGCGAGGATGGGGCGCGCACCTGGCAGCAGCTGACCGGCGGGCTGCCCGACAGCCTGGAACCAATGGTCTGGGGTCTGGTTGGGGACCCCGTCGATGACGCGCGCTTGTACGCTGCTATCGGCAATGGGGTCTGGCAGAGCGCCAACCGAGGCGATGCCTGG
>Ga0184637_10003213_pt1 | contig 10264 bp, 9 predicted proteins | sample PLM3_127_b2_FD_133143 | JGI IMG/M metagenome (GOLD analysis project Ga0184637, IMG submission 133143) | Groundwater sediment microbial communities from an aquifer in East River, Colorado, USA - PLM3_127_b2 | ecosystem: Environmental > Terrestrial > Soil > Riparian zone | place: USA: East River... | reverse complement strand
GCGGGTAGCTGATCTGCACATCTGAGATGGGCTCGCGCGACAGGATCGCCACGCCGTTGTAGGTTCGCTCGCCCGAGAAGGCGGCGGAGTACCCCAGGTCGGCCAGAGCTGCGACGGGAAACAGCTCGTCGACGACCTTCGTCTCCTGTAGGCAGACCACGTCCGGCTGCTGGCGCTCGAGCCAGTCCGCCAGGCGGTCGAGGCGAGCGCGGATTGAGTTGACGTTCCAGGTGGCGAGCTTCAATGCTGCGTGATGTCGATTAGAACGCCGTCGGGATCGGAGATGTGGGTCGAGCCATAGCCGCAGGTCGCGAGCAGCTTCGCCCTCGCCGAGTGCTCTTCGTCTTTGGTTGCTCCCAGCGGCGCAAGCTCAGGGTTCCCCGCGACCAGCGACTTCAGGTCCGACCGGAATGCCTCCAGACTCTCCACCTCGAAGCCCAGGTGGTCCAGCGCAGGCCGTTCGATCCCGGAGCCCTCGTAGTTGCCGATCTTCCATGGGGCGACGACGAACCGGATTGTCCCATCGGTGAGATAGAAGCTCCCGTCGTGGGGCGCGCTCTCGTCGAGCCGCATGCCGAAGACGTCCCGGTAGAAGCCCGCCACCGTCGCCGGATCGACGACCCGAAGCATCAGGTGGCTGATGTGCCGTGGGTGCTGCCGCGCGGCGTCTGGCGCGTCGGCGTACATGCCGCGCCTGTTCTCCATGCCCGCTTGCGATAGGTCGAAGACGTTGCCCGCCGGGTCGTGCATGCTGATGCCGGCGAAGGGCCGATTCTCAGGGCGCTTCAGCCAGTCGATGGTCGGATAGTCGTCGCGGACGCGTGCGAAGACTTCCTCGACGTCGTCCACCTCGAACCCGAAATGGTCGAGGCCCGCCTGGCGGCCGGGCGCTCGGCGATTCACGTTCATGCCGATGTAGCCATCAGTCACGACGATCGCTCGGTCGCGCTTCATGCCGAAGACGCCCTCGTAGAAGCGGAGCAGCCGCTCCGGGTCGCTACTCACGATCGCCACGTGCTTCAGTTTGGCGGGCATCGCGACCTCCCTGGCTTTTATTGAGACTTGCGCGCTTCTAGACTAGCCGGCATCCCGGGCAACCGCAAGAGATCGAGGCCGATGTCTGCGAGCGAGGCGCAGCCGCACAACGCCATCGCACTGTCCAGCTCGGCGCGCAAAAGGGAGAGGACGGCCGTGACGCCCTCCTCGCCTGCGACGGCCAGCCCCCACAGGATCGGCCGACCGAGCATTACGGCGCGGGCTCCGAGCGCGAGCGCCTTCACCACGTCCGTGCCGCGCCGGATGCCGCCGTCGATGAGCACTTCTGCCCTGCCGGCCACGGCCTCTACCATTTCGGCCAGGACGTCGATCGTCGCCGGCGACGTGTCCAGCTGGCGTCCGCCGTGGTTCGACACGACCACGCCCGCCACGCCGCAGTCGACGGCTCGCGCGGCGTCGTCACCCCGGATCACGCCCTTCACCAGCAGCGGTAGCGACGTGATGGAGCGCAGCCATTCGACGTCCCTCCAGGTCAACGATGGGTCGAGCATGGACGCAAAGTACGCGGCAAGGCCGGAATCCGCGACGGCCGCCACGTCACCGCCGGCAGCCCCGGCGAGATTCTTCATCGCGAAGTCGCGTGGCATCTCGAAGCGGTTTCGGACGTCGCGCTCGCGTCGGCCGAGAACGGGCGCGTCGACCGTGATCATCAGCGCCCGGTAGCCGGCTGCCTCCACACGCCGGACGAGGTCGCGCGTCGCTTCGCGGTCGCGGTAAACGTACAGCTGGAACCAGAGAGGGCCGCTGGCGGCTTCAGCGACCTCCTCGAGCGACGAGCTCGAGAGCGTGCTGAGCGTCATGACCGTGCCCGCCGCGCCGGCGGCCCGCGTTGCCGGAATCTCACCATCTGGATGCGCCAGGCGATGGAACGCCGTCGGCGCGATGAGGATTGGCATCGAGACGGGCTCGCTAAGCACGGTCGTGGTCATGTCCCGTTGGCTGACGTCACGGAGGACGTGGTAGCGGAGCGCTATGCGGTCGTAGGCCGCGTGGTTCTCGCGGAGCGTGATCTCGTCGTTCGCGCCGCTGGCGTAGTAGGCGTACGCCATCTCGGCCAGGCACTCGCGGGCGCGAGCCTCGTAGTCGTAGATGTTGACGAGGTCCGAGCCGCCCCCCGTCATCCGCACTGGCCAGCCACGAGCATCGGTTCGTACACCGTTAGAATCCGCCGCATGGCACCGCCGAGAATAACCTTCGGGCACGGGTCCCGTCACGTTCTCGGACGTGAATTGTCGCCTGACGAGGTCGAGCGTGCCATCGAGGCTGATGTTCGATCGTCCGAGCTACTGACCGCCGCCCCGGGCTATTTTTCTCTAAGAACCATTGAAATCGAGGGGAGGCGAGTCGAGTACCATGCCTATGTAGTTCAGGAGGACCACATAAACATTGGCACGTATTTCCTGGTCCGGTGACAGCATGCCACCACAGACAGAAGGATGGCGCGACCTCTCTAAATGGGAACGCGAGACGCTCGAGCGGATGCTCCAAGAGGCGTTTGATGGCAGAGACGCGCTGCTTACCCAGCTCGCTAGCGCCCGCGTCCGAACGATCGATGAGGAGGGGAGTGTGCAATTCGACGCGCCCCTTGTTGATACATCCCAGGGGCCGCGTTACCGCAACCCCGTAGTAGCACGAGGCCAGGATCAGGACGGAATTCCAATTGAAATGGTGCTACTCGTGGGTGAGGATGGGCGAATCAACGAGCTCGATATCTGGAAGGGTGACGGCTCGGCGATAAGAAAAAGACCGAAAGCGTCCAGCCTTCAAATCGTAATTCGTTAGCCCAGGCGCTCGACGAGGCGTCGGCCCGCCGCCTGCGCCCTGGCCAGGAGCTCTGCCTCATCGACATCGACAACCCGGCCATTCTCCAGCAAGACTCGCCCGTCGACCATCACCATCTCTACGTTGCTGGGCCTGGCGCAGTGGACCAGCTGGGACGCCACGTTGTGCACCGCGACCGTATGGGGCCACCCGAGCAGATCGATCATGGTGAGGTCGGCCCGCTTGCCAGGCTCGATGCTTCCTACCAGGTGATCGATGCCAAGCGCCCTGGCGCCGTCGATGGTCGCCATCCGCAATGCCTGCATGGGCGTGACCGCGTGAGGATCCTGCGTACGCGCTCGCTGTAACAGGCCGGCAGCCTTGATGACCTCGAACATGTCCTGCGAATTGTTGCTCGCCGCGCCGTCGGTCCCCAGCGCAACCGTGACGCCAGCATCGAGCATCTCCACCACGGGGGCGAAGCCGTCGCCGAGAAACAGATTGCTGACGGGGTTGTGGCAGACGCTCACGCCGCGGTCGGCCATGACCTCGATCTCATCGGCCGAGACGTGCACACTGTGGGCGGCGATGACATTGGAACCGAGGGCCCCGAGCTCGTCCAGCCAGCGGACAACCCCCGAACGCTGGTATCGCTGCTCGACTGCGCTCAGTACACTCGCGCTCTCCGCGATATGGGCGCTCACCCGCAGGCCGTGCTCATCGGCAAAGCGCTTGGTCGCCACCGCTAGCTCGCCGCTCGCGCTGACCCCGGGTGTGTTGGGTCCCGTCATCAGCGTCAGCATGCCGTCGCCGAGGTGATCCCGGTGGCGGTCCAGCAGTGCTTCGGTCGAGCGCAAGCCCTGCTCCGGTGTTTCGAGCACCTCGGATGGCGCAAGCTCGCCCAGGTCCATGATGGTCCGAGCTAGAACGGTCCGCACTCCGACCGCTCGCATGCCCGCGATGGTCGCTTCGGGAAGCTCCAACCCACGGTTCAAGAAGTGGTGATCGAGGACGGTCGTCACACCAGACCTCAGGGCCTCAAGGCTGCCCAGCCTGGCCGACAGCTCGCAGTCTTCAGCCGTGAGCACGCGTCCGCACCCGTAGATACAGCGCAGCCACTCCGTGAACGGGAGGTGCTCGTAGACGCCGCGAATCAACGTCTGAAACAGGTGGGTGTGGGCGTTCACGATCCCGGGCAGCACTACTTTGTCGGTTCCATCGATCCGCCGGTCAGCGGCTCGGGTATCCAGCGGCTCGCGGGACACGGCGGTAATGGCGCCGTCGACGATCTCGATCCACCCGGAGTCGAGCACCTCGTCGTGCGGGTTCATGGTGAGGACGGTCGCGTTCTCGATGAGGGTGCGCATCGCTCAATGTCCCTCGCCGCTTGTTCGTCGGATAGTACAGCCAGACCCACTGGACTAACCGCCGGGCGCCTCGCTTAGAATCTGCTCAAGCTCGTTGGTGGCGGACCCGTATGGCGCAGGAGCACATCGCCCCATTTGGATCCTGGCGGTCACCCCTGAGTGCGGACGGCGTGGCCTCGGGCTCGACCCGCCTCGGAAGCGTCACCGTAGCCGGCGAGGATGTCTACTGGGCCGAGCTACGTCCGGCTGAGTCTGGACGCGTGGTCGTTGTCCGTCGAACAGCGGATGGGCGCACAACCGATATCACGCCGCCGCCCTTCAACGCCCGCACGCGAGTTCATGAATACGGGGGCGGCGCGTTCGTCGTCTCTGGCGGAGCTGTCGTCTTTTCCAACTTCGCCGATCAGCGGCTGTATCGCGCCGACGGCACCGCTGCCCCGGAGCCCATCACCCCTGAGGCGGAGCTGCGCTACGCCGACGCCGTGCCAAATCCGGCGCGTGGCCGGCTGATCTGCGTGCGAGAAGACCACCGGATCCATGAACGGGAGGCGGTGAACACGATCGTCGGCGTCTCGCTCGGAGGCCGAGATGAGGGCAGAGTGCTCGTTTCCGGGAATGACTTCTATGCGTCCCCCCGTCTGAGCCCTGATGGCGCACACCTCGCCTGGCTAGCCTGGAATCACCCCAACATGCCGTGGGACGGCACCGAGCTGTGGGTGGCGGAGCTGGACGAGTCGGGTTCCGTGGCCCACGCGGAACGGGTGGCCGGCGGCATCGACGAGTCGATCTTTCAGCCGGAATGGTCGCCGAACGGCGCCCTCTACTTCGTCTCCGATCGGACGGGCTGGTGGAACCTGTACCGACGACGCGGCGGGCGCATCGAGCCGCTCTGCCCTATGGCCGCTGAGTTCGGCGTCCCCCACTGGGTCTTCGGCGAGCCGACATACGCGTTCGGGCGTGCCGACCGGCTGCTCTGCGCCTACTCGCAAGCCGGCAGCTCGCATCTGGCCGTGCTCGACGCCAACACCGGGCGGCTCAAAGAGATCGCGACGCCATACTCGAGCATCGGCTCGGTCCGAGCAGCGCCGGGGCGCGTCGTCTTCATCGGCGCGTCGGCGACCGAGCCAGCCGCGGTCGTTCAGCTCGACCTCGCGACGAGCGCTATCGAGGTCTTGCGGCGATCCATTGACCACCCGGTCGATCCCGACTACATCTCCAAGCCGGAGGCGATCGCGTTCCCGACCGAGCGTGGACGCACCACCCACGGATTCTTCTATCCACCGCGAAACCGCGACTATCGCGCTCCCCCGGACGAAAACCCCCCGCTGCTTGTCATGAGCCACGGCGGGCCAACGTCCGCGACATCTACCGCGTTCCGTTCCGCGGTCCAATACTGGACGAGCCGCGGCATCGCGGTCCTGGACGTCAACTATGGAGGCAGCACCGGCTTCGGCCGCGAGTATCGACAGCGCCTCGACGGCGAGTGGGGCGTGGTGGACGTGGACGACTGTGTGAACGGCGCCCGCTATCTGGCCGAGCGCGGCGACGTGGACGCGAGCCGGCTGGCGATCACCGGGGGTAGCGCGGGAGGATACACGACGTTGTGCGCCCTGACCTTTCGTGACGTCTTTCGCGCGGGCGCGAGCTACTATGGCGTCAGCGATCTCGTGGCGCTGGCGAAGGACACGCACAAGTTCGAGTCACGGTACCTGGACCGACTCATCGGTCCTTATCCAGAGCAACGCGACCTCTATCGCGCCCGATCACCGATCTCGTTTCCTGACCGTATTTCGCGCCCCGTGATCTTCTTTCAGGGCCTCGAGGACGAGATCGTGCCACCGGACCAGGCTGAACGCATGATCGAAGCGCTGCGGGCCAAGGGGGTTCCCGTCGCCTACCTTACTTTCGAGGGCGAACAGCACGGGTTCCGACGCGCTGAGAACATCAAGCGGGCGCTCGAAGCGGAGCTTTACTTCTACTCGCGGGTCTTTGGCTTCGAACTGGCGGACGACGTCGAGTCCGTACCGATCGAAAACCTGGCGGTCTAAACCAGCGTAATGTGACCCGGCTGGTGGGCAGCCTCACCGGTGGGCTCCCAGGCCTCGATCTCTTCCATCAAGGCGGCGATTACCTCGTTCTCGGGGACGCGCCGGGCGGGCTTGCCCTTGATGTAGATCATGCCCACGCCGCGGCCACCAACCACGGCGATGTCCGCGTCGGCTGCCTCGCCCGGGCCGTTCACGGCGCAACCCATCACCGCGACCTTCACTGGTTTGGTGACGCGCTTCAAGGCCTCGGACACCTGGAGCCCGAGCGTGGGCAAGTCCACCTGTGCGCGCCCGCACGACGGGCAGGCGGTGAGCAGGGGGCCCTTACTGCGGATCTCCAGCGCTTTCAGGATCTCGAAGCCGGCGACGACCTCATCGGTCTTGTCCGCCGTTGTCAGTGAGACGCGAAGCGTGTCGCCGATGCCCTCCGCGATCAGCGTGCCGATCCCCAGCGCCGACTTGATATACGCCGGCATGGAAGGGCCAGCCTCGGTTACGCCCAGGTGCAGGGGATGGTCGATCTCCTTGGCCAGCAAGCGGTATGCCTGCACCATGTTGGGGACGTCGCTGAACTTCACCGAGACGACGATGTCCTCGAAGCCCATGTCCTCCAGCAGGTGGACGTGGTTGACGGCGGACTCGCACGCCGCCTGTGGTGTCGGGTAGCCGTACTTATCGAGCAGCTTCTGCTCGATCGAGCCCGCGTTCACCCCGACCCGGATCGGGATGCCTCGATCCTTCGCTGCATCGGCCGCGATCCGTACCGCGCGCATGCCGTCCGCGTTGATGATGTTGCCAGGGTTGATGCGGATCTTGTCTGCGCCCTTTTCGATCGCGAGGAGCGCCATTCGATAGTCGAAGTGGATGTCGGCCACCAGCGGCAGCGTCGTCTGCTGGCGGATCTCGCCGAATGCCTCACCCGACTCTTTCGTCGGCACCGCGATGCGCAGGATCTCGCAGCCTGCCTCTTCGAGCGCACGCACCTGCTTCATCGTCGTGTCGACGTCTTTCGTGTCGGTGCTGCACATGGACTGCACGGCGATGGGCGCGTCGCCGCCCACCGGCACGTTGCCAATCATTACCTGGCGCGAGGGCCGTCGCTCGATCATGACTCCACAGTCCGGGGGTCTGGGGGCGGAGCCCCCAGTGTCCGTCCGATCTCATCAATGCGAGCCATCACGTCCAGCACGTCCTGTTCGCGCGTGGATGCCCCCGCGGTCACCCCGACGACGGAATCCGCGGCGAACCAGGACGGGTCGAGCTCTTCCACCGTCTCGACCAGGTAGCTCGGGACGTGCAGCGCGCTCACCTCGACGAGCCGATGCGTATTGGCGCTCTTTCGGCCGCCAACGACGACCATCACCGTGCACTGCTCCGCAAGCTCTTCCGCTTCGTCCTGCGCCATCCTCGTCCAGGCGCACACCTGGCCCTGGTTCACGAACTCGTTGGTCTTGGTCTCCAGGACCTTGCAGATCCGCTCGTATTCCGACAATAGAGCGGTCGTTTGCGCTAGCGCCGCGATGCGCCCGAAGCGGGGCAGATCCTCGGCCTCCGCGAGCGTCTCGATGATCATTCCGCGTTGCGTGTAGGCGACTGTTGCCTTGGCCTCCGGGTGGTTCCGGTGGCCGTACAGGATGACCTGGTAGCCCTGATCCTCAAGGTTCTTGGCCTTCTGCTGCACCACGCGTACGATGCCGCACGTCGCGTCCACCACATTGAGGCCGAATTCCTGTGCGCGTTCGAACGTCAGCGGACCCTCGCCGTGGGCGCGCATGATGAGGGTTCCGCCCTCGGGTGGCGTCTCGCCCTCGGCGACGCGAAGCACGCTCACGCCGCGCGATTCGAGGTCGCGCATGGCGGGATCGTTGTTGATGAGCTCACCGGATACGTAAACCGGGCCTTCGGTGCCCGCTCGCGTCCGAGATGCGATGGACCACGCTCGCTTGACGCCTCCGCAGAAGCCGCTGAAGCGTGGAGCCCGAATAATTTCCAAGGATTCCCTCTCGTGAATCAGTTCTACAGTCGATTGTACCCGTCGGTTCCGGGTATCGACCCGCAGGGGCGTTATCACATTATCGACGGCGGCGCGCACCGGTGTACCATTCATCCACTTCCCTTGATCTGCAAGAGCCCCCACATCTGGCTTGCATCGGATAGGCATGGCTGACGCTGTCGCGATCTCGGCGCCCACTCGCACCCGATCTCCGGCGCTCGTGGGCGCCTTCATGTTCGGCCACTTCACCCACCACGTTACGAATACGCTGCTGTCGCCACTGCTTCCCCTTATCCGGGACAGCTTCGGTCTGAGCTATACCCAGTCGGGGTTCCTCGTCTCCGCGTTCAGCGTAACCGGGGGCCTTTCCCAGGCGCCGATCGGCGCTCTTGCCGACCGGATTGGCAGCAGGGCGGTGGTAACCGGCGGCTTGATCTGCTCCGCCGTGTTCTGCTTCCTGATCGGCTTATCCGGCTCATACTGGCAGCTGCTGCTCGCGCTTGTCGGGCTTGGCGTGGTGGCTGGCAGCTACCACGCGCCGGCCAACACGCTCCTCTCGCAGATTTTCCCCCGCGCGCGGCTCGGCGGTGTGCTGGGCATGCACATCGTCGGCGGCAACTTCAGCTTCTTCGTCACGCCGCTCCTCGCTGGAAGCCTCGCTGCCATGACGTTGACCTGGCGCACGCCATATCTCGCGTTCGCCATCGCCCCGTTCCTGGCGGGTCTGGCGTTGATCTTCGTGCTCCCCCGCGGTCCGGAGCGCGTTGGGGCGCCCGCGTCGCCGGGTGCCATCTTTCGCGAGCTGGGCGGCGTGTTCCGCGTCATCGGCCCGCTCGTCGGCGTGGCGGTCGTGTATCAGATGACCTACGCCGCTGCGCTCGCTTTTCTCGCGCTCTATCTGGTCGACGCGCGCGGCTTCGATACGGCGACAGCCGCGTTCTTCGTGTCGGTTCCTTACATCGGCGGGTTACTCGGCTCCCCGTTGGGCGGTGCGCTGTCGGACCGGCTGGGGCGCAAGCCGCTCATCATCGCGAGCCTCGTGGTGATGGGGCCGATCTTCCTGCTCGTGACGATGGTGCCGACGGAGCTCATCTTCCCGAGCCTGGCCGTCCTGGGACTCGTGGCGTCCGCTCGGATGCCGGTGATCGAAGGGTTGATCCTCGACCGGGCGCCCGTGGAGCGGCGAGCGACTACCCTCGGTGCGTACTATTTCGTCGGGCAAGAATTTGGCGGCCTGGCTGCCCCCGCGATCGGCGCGCTCGCCATGATCGTCGGCATCGGCCAGGCGTTCGGAACCCTCGGGCTCGGGCTCGCCGCGTTGTCGGGCGCGATTCTTATCTTTCAGCGCAAACTCTGAGGGGGAGCCTGCCACGCCAATCCAGATCCGACTGGTTTTTCTCGCCCTAGGACTCGCGACTGTTGCCGCATGCTCGTCGGATCCCTCTGCGCCAGGTGGCGCCGCCCCCGACACAGCGGCGTGGACTCGACCCGATCAGTGGTCTGGCGTGTCCGGCCAGCTCAGCGAAAACGAGGCGCGCTTCGAGTTCCGCTACCAGAACGCGGCCGAGTCCCTCTACAAGGTGCATGCCTCGACGCATGCAGACATGTCGTGGGACGTTTACTTCAGCTTCGCCTCGGCAGGCGGCAGCCCAATCCTTCTCCAGAACCCACACGGCGTCTGGGCGGCCTACTCTTGCGGCGCCACCCTCTACTGGCGCCTGGAAGCTGTGTATACGGGCGGGATTTTGACCGGCATCCAGGGGCCAACCACCGTCCAGTGCTGACCGCGAGAAATCCACCACCGAGCGCACCCCAGCCCGACCGTGCTTGACGCCGTTATTCCGCGCCGGCTAGACTGGTCGGTATAAAGTTGATCTTGTCGAGCGAAATAGTCAACATTGCAGCGCGGCCCGCATGCTGGGCGCGCGCGGGCCGTTCCTGTATCGGCGGGTGCTCCTACCGGCGGCACTCCCTTCATACCTCGCAGGGCTGAAACAGGGCTGGGCGTTCGCCTGGCGGAGCCTGATGGCGGGCGAGCT
>Ga0184637_10003212_pt1 | contig 10265 bp, 8 predicted proteins | sample PLM3_127_b2_FD_133143 | JGI IMG/M metagenome (GOLD analysis project Ga0184637, IMG submission 133143) | Groundwater sediment microbial communities from an aquifer in East River, Colorado, USA - PLM3_127_b2 | ecosystem: Environmental > Terrestrial > Soil > Riparian zone | place: USA: East River... | reverse complement strand
TGCCGGACTTGTCGGATTCGTCCCGGATGTCCGCGATCCCCTCGATGCGCTTCTCGTTGACGTACTCGGCGATCTTCTCCTGCAGCACCCGCTTGTTCACCTGATAGGGCAGCTCGTCGACCACGATCGCCTGGCGGGCGCCCTTGTCGAGGTCCTCGAAATGGGTCCGCGCGCGCAGCACGACGCGCCCGCGGCCGGTCCGATACCCCTCGTACACGCCGTGCGTGCCGTAGATCAGGCCGGCGGTCGGGAAGTCCGGCGCCGGCATCAGCTTGATCAGATCCTCGATCGCGATCGCCGGGTTCGCGAGGAGCGCGAGGGCGGCGTCGACGGTCTCGGACAGGTTGTGCGGCGGGATGTTGGTCGCCATGCCGACCGCGATCCCCGAGGAGCCGTTGATCAGGAGGTTCGGCAGCCGGGTCGGGAGGACGGTCGGCTCCTGCTCCTTGCCGTCGTAGTTGGGGACGAAGTCGACCGTCTCGCGGTCGATGTCGGCGAGCATCTCCGCGGTGATGCGCTCGAGGCGACATTCGGTGTAGCGCATCGCCGCCGGATTGTCGCCGTCGACCGAGCCGAAGTTGCCCTGGCCGTCGATCAGCGGATAGCGCATCGAGAAGTCCTGCGCCATCCGCACCAGCGTGTCGTAGATCGCGGTGTCGCCGTGCGGGTGGTACTTCCCCATCACGTCGCCGACGACCCGCGCGCACTTCACGTAGGGCCGGTTCGACACGATGTTCGCTTCCTGCATCGCGTAGAGCACCCGGCGGTGGACCGGCTTCAGCCCGTCGCGCACGTCGGGCAGCGCCCGGCCCACGATCACGCTCATCGCGTAGTCGAGATACGAGCGCCGCATCTCCTCTTCGAGGCTGACCGGCAGCGTTTCCTTCGCGAACTGATCCATCGAGGCGGGGCGTGTTGCGGGTGCGCGGGGCGCGACCGACGACGTCGGTTAAAGCCTCGCAAAAAAGGGGGAATTTTAGCATCCGCAGCGCGTCAGGACCACGCCGCGTAGCGCCCCGGAGACGGTGGCTGCGACACCCGCGGCGGCTACCCGGCGCGCGATGAAGTGGTGTACCATCGCGCCGAGTTCGGGCCGCCGCAGGGCTCGTCAATAAGACTCAACGCCACACCAAAGGGGGCTGCACCGTGAAAACCATCCACTGGACGTCTTTGCTCGCCCTTGCGGTCGCTGCGAGCCCGTTCTTCGCCTCGTCGGCTGCTGCGCAGCAGGCGGGCTATTGGATCGACGGGCGCGGCGCTGTCGTCAAGGACCCCTACAACCTCTGCTGGCGGACGAGCTACTGGACCCCGGCGCTCGCCACCATGGAGTGCGATCCGGATCTCGCCCCGCGCGCGGCGCCCGTAGCGCCGGTCCCGGTCCCGGTCGCGCCGGCCCCGTCGCCGACGCCGGCGCCCCCCGTCGCGGCGCCCAAGCCGGTGCCGGTCCCGGTCGCCAAGCCCAAGCGTTGCGACGCAACCGTCACGTTCGCTGCGGACGAGTACTTTGGATTCGGCAAGACGACGCTCGCCAACCCCGCCGTCATGCGGCCGCGGATCGAGAAAGAGGTGCGCCAGCGCCTAAACCAATGCGCGACGCTCGAAGGGATCATCGTCGAAGGCCACACCGATCGCATCGGCAGCCAGCAGGCCAACCAGAAGCTGTCCGAGCAGCGCGCCGAAGCGGCCAAGGAGGTCCTCATCAAGGACCTGGGCGTGCCCGCGAACAAGATCGAGACCCTCGGCATGGGCAAGACGCTGCAGGTCAAGTCCTGCCCCGACGCCGAGTACAAGACTCAAGCGGCGCTGATCGCCTGTCTCGCGCCGAACCGGCGCGTCGTCATCAACATCCGCGGCGTCGGCAAGTAACGGAGGCTGAACGCCCTGAGAAGCCCCGCGCCAGCGCGGGGCTTTTTCTTTCTGCGGCCATGGAAACGGTCGACTGCCTGATCGAGCCACGCTGGATCGTCCCGGTCGAGCCGTCCGGCGTCGTGCTCGACGGCCATGCCGTCGCCGTCCGGGGCGGCCGGATCGTCGCCCTCCTGCCGGCAGCGGAGGCCCGGGCGCGGTTCATGCCGGACCGCCGGTACGACCTGCCCGCCCACGTCCTGATCCCGGGGCTCGTCAATCTGCACACCCACGCGGCGATGACGCTGATGCGCGGGCTCGCGGACGACCGGCCGCTCATGACCTGGCTCAAGGAGCACATCTGGCCCGCCGAGCAGCGCCACGTTTCCCCGGAGTTCGTGTATGACGGCACGCTGCTCGCGTGTGCCGAGATGCTCCGCGGCGGAATCACGTGCGCGAACGACATGTACTTCTTCCCCGAGTCGGCGGCGCAGGCGTTCCACGACGCGGGCATGCGGGCGGCGATCGGTCTGATCGCGGTCGAATTCCCGAGCGCGTACGCCGCCGACGCCGAGGACTATCTCGTGAAGGGGCTCGCGGTCCGGGACCGGCTCGGTGACCGTGCCCGGCTGTCGTTCTGCATGGCGCCGCACGCACCCTATACCGTGAGCGACCGGTCGTTCCAGCGGATCGCAACCCTGGCCGAGGAGCTCGACCTCCCGATCCACATTCATCTCCACGAGACCGCGGGCGAGGTGAAGGAGAGCCTCGATGCGCACGGCAAGCGGCCGTTCGAGCGCCTCGAAGCGCTGGGTCTCGTCACGGAGCGGCTGATCGCCGTCCACGCGGTGCACTTGACCGCGCCGGAGATCGCCGCGCTGGCGCGGAACGGAGCGTCCGTGGCGCATTGCCCCTCCTCCAACCTGAAGCTCGCCAGCGGTCTCGCGCCGGTCGCGGAGCTGCTCCGGCACGGGGTGAACGTCGGCCTGGGCACCGATGGCCCGGCGAGCAACAACCGCCTAGACCTGTTCCAGGAGATGCGCACCGCGGCGCTGCTCGCAAAGGCGGTGTCGGGGGACGCCGAGGCCATGCCGGCCCACGACGCGCTGCGCTGCGCGACGCTGGGCGGGGCGCGCGCGCTCGGCCTCGAGCGCTCGATCGGGTCGATCGTGCCGGGCAAGCTCGCCGACCTCAGCGCGGTTTCGCTCGGGGAGATCGAAACCCAGCCCTGTTACGACCCCATTTCGCACCTCGTCTACGCCTGCGGCCGCGAGCACGTGACCCACGTGTGGGTGGAGGGGGAGGCGGTGGTCGTGAACCGGGTGCTCGGACGGGTCGATCCGCGGGACTTGGAAAAACGCGCGGGCTTGTGGCACAATCACTTAGCTCCATAAAGGGAACCGCTTGGCGCTGGACCGGCCAGACGGACAAAGGCTCGCGCTGCATATCTGAAAGGGGAACGCATGTTCACAAAACGAAAGGCGCTGCTCGCTGCTTCCGCACTGGTTCTCGGCGCACTCTCCGCCCAGGTGGGGGCGCAGGCCCCGAGCGGGTACGTGGTGGATGGCCGGGGCGGCGTCGTCAAGGATCCCTACAATCTGTGCTGGCGGACCGGGTTCTGGACCCCCGCGCAGGCGATCGCGGAGTGCGACCCGGATCTCGTGCCGCGGGCCGCGCCCCCAGCGCCGGCTCCGCCGCCACCCGCCGCTGCGCCCGCGCCGGCGCCGGTGCCGGTACCCGTCAAGCCGGCGCCCGCACCCGCGCCCAAGCCCGTCACCGAGAAGGTCACGTTCGCCGCGGACGTGTTCTTCGACTTCGACAAGGCGGTGCTGAAGCCCGAAGGCAAGGCTCGGCTCGACGATCTGGTCAGCAAGCTGGGCGGGACCACGCTCGAGGTGATCATCGCGATCGGCCACACCGACGCGGTCGGCGGCGACGCCTATAACCAGTCGCTGTCGGTCCGTCGCGCCGAGGCGGTGAAGGCCTACCTGGTGAGCAAGGGCATCGAGCCCAACCGGATCTACACCGAGGGCAAGGGCAAGACGCAGCCCATCGCGTCCAACGCCACGGACGCCGGCCGCGCGAAGAACCGTCGCACGGAGATCGAGATCGTCGGAACGCGGACGAAGTAACGGGTCCGCAAGGGGGCATCGCTCCCTTGCGCCCGCCCAGGAAAGCCCTGCCTCGGCGGGGCTTTCTTCTTTTGGGGCGCGACCGGCCGCGTCCGCGGTCCGCCTGTGGACCTTCCTGCGCGAGAAGCTGCCGTTCGTGCCATGAGTGAGGCGCCGACCAACGTCGATCCGAAGGAGCTCGCCAAGTTCAGCGAGCTCGCCCACCGCTGGTGGGATCCCGCCGGCGAGTTCCGGCCGCTCCACGAGATCAACCCGCTGCGCCTGGCGTGGATCGACGGGAAAGCGCGGCTCGCCGGAAAGCACGTCCTCGACGTCGGCTGCGGCGGCGGCGTCCTCACCGAGGCGATGACGCGCGCGGGCGCGCGCGTGACCGGCATCGATCTCGCCGAGAAGCCGCTGCGGATCGCGCAGCTCCACCGGCTCGAATCCGGCCTCGCGATCGAGTACGAGCTGGTCTCGCCCGAGCACCTTGCGGAGCGCGAGCCCGGGCGCTACGACGTCGTCACGTGCATGGAGGTCCTCGAGCACGTTCCCGATCCGGCGAGCACCGTACGCGCGTGCGCACGCCTCGCAAGGGCGGGCGGCGACGTGTTCTTCGCCACGATCAACCGCAACCCGAAGTCCTACCTCCTGGCGGTGATCGGCGCCGAGTACGTGCTTCGCCTGCTGCCGAAGGGCACCCACGACTACGCGAAGTTCATCAAGCCCTCGGAGCTCTCGCGCTGGTCTCGGGATGCCGGGCTCGACGTGGAGAGCCTCGTCGGGATGACCTACAACCCGATCACGAAGATCTACGCGCTCGGCCGGGACACGGACGTCAACTACATCGTCCACGCCAGGCGGGGAAGGCAAGGATGACGATCCGCGCGGTCCTGTTCGATCTCGACGGGACGCTCGCCGACACCGCGCCGGACCTGGCGGCAGCGCTCAACCGCCTCCTCGCCGAGCACGGGCGCCGGCCGGTGCCGCTCGAGCGCGCGCGGCCGGTCACCTCGAGCGGTGCGCGCGGGATGCTGCAGGTCGGGTTCGGCATCGATCCGCAGGATCCGCGATACGACCGGCTCAAGGCGCGCTTCCTGGACCTCTACGCGGAGCGGATCTGCTGCGAGACGCGGCTGTTCGATGGGGTTGCCGAGCTGCTTGCCGCGCTCGAGCGACGCGGTCTCGCCTGGGGCGTCGTCACCAACAAGCCCGAGCGCTTTACCGTGTCGCTGCTCGAGGCGCTCGAGCTGCGCGCACGCGCCTCCTGCGTGGTGGGGGGCGACACGACGGAGCGCGCCAAGCCTCACCCTGACCCGCTGCTCCACGCCGTGCAAGCGCTCGGGGTCGAGCCCGCGCGCTGCCTCTACGTCGGCGACGACCTGCGCGACGTCCAGGCGGCGCGCGCGGCGGGGATGCGCGTCCTCGCCGCCGCGTACGGCTATCTCGGGGACCACGGCGATCCGCTTGCCTGGGGTGCCGACGCGGTGGTCGCGCACCCGCTCGAGGTCTTGAATCATCTATAATGTGTGCTTCGCACGGATTCCCCGCGGGTCGCGATGCGACCCGCGCACGTGCAGTTCCTTGGGGGCGACTTGGTCTCGACGTGGGTCGCGAAGCAGCTGTAGGGCATGCCGAGGACCAGTTCCCTCGTAAATCCACTGGAAACCTACAAACGCCAACGACGAGCGTTTCGCTCTCGCCGCCTAACACCGGCGAGACGCTGCACTAGCTTGCTGATGGGCTAGGCCCGGTTCGCCGGGTGCAGCGCCATTTACGTCAGCCTCTCCGCCCGATCTGGCCGCTTGGCCGGGTGGATCCGTCGAAGCGGCTGGCCGAGCGTCAGCCTGCCGGCCGGCGGGCGCGAGGCGAGATCCAAATGACCTGGCTAAGCATGTAGGCCTGCCTGTGTAGGGCTTGCGGACGCGGGTTCGATTCCCGCCGCCTCCACCACCAAAGCCAACGGGGCCCTCGCGGCCCCGTCGGCTTTGATGCGCGGCGCGGAATGAGAACCCGCGCGGGTTCGACAACCGAGAGTCCGGCGGACTCTCGGTTGGACGCCGACGCGCCCACGCGCGGCGGCGGTCCTGAGCCGTGACTTAACGTCACGGCGAAGGATGGCCGGACCGCGGCGGCAACGCGGGACGGCCACATTCCCGCCGCCTCCACCATTAAAGCCAACGGGGCCCTCGCGGCCCCGTTGGCCTAATGCGAACCCACGCGGGTGTGCCGCTGCATCGCGCCGCCGGACTAGGCCGGTGATCGTATTGAGGTCTGAGCGGGCGCCCGCTACGCTGTCCGCAGATGGCTCATTGCCTGGATGGATTGATCATGAGCAAGACTCTCCCCAAAGGATATCTCTCTTGCCTCTCCGAGGCGTTCCGGTATACCCAGGCATCGAACACCAATATCTCCAGAACCTTCGCCCGGATCCGACGTCAGCTCGGGCGGCAAGAGCAGCCCGCGACCAAGAACGTCTGTGTGCTTCCCCAGCGAAAGCTGGGCGGCGACCGGGCGCACTAGCGCCGCGACGCGCTGCGCTCAGCGGCGCTCATCCGCCGTTCCGCTGTTCCGCTCCTCCGCCAGCTCCCGGAGCCTCGCCTTGAGCACCTTCCCCGTCGACGTCGCCGGCAGCGCGGCGAGGACGACGACCTCGCCCGGCCGCTTGTAGGGCGCGAGCCCCTCGGCCGCAAAGGCCCGCAGCTCCTCCGCCGTCGCGGCGGCGCCCGCGCGCAGCTCCACGAACGCCACCACCTCCTCGTCGCCGGCGACGGCTCGCCCCACGACCGCGCTCTGGCTGACCGCGGGATGCTGGTTCAGCACGCCCTCGACCTCGATCGGGTAGACGTTGAATCCCGAGCGGATGATCAGTTCCTTGCCGCGGCCCGCGATGAACAGGTTGCCCGACTCGTCCTGGCGGGCGAGATCGCCGGTATGCAACCAGCCGTCCGCCCCCAGCGCCTCCGCGGTCAGCTCCGGCGCGCGGTAGTAGCCCAGCATCACGTTGGGGCCGCGCACGTGAAGCTCACCCGTCTCGCCGGACGCCACTGCACGGCCCCCGCAATCGACGATGCGGATCTCGATTCCCGGCACCGGGGGACCGATCGACAGATCCGCGCGCGGCGCCTCGAGACGCGTCTGGGAAACCGTCGGCGAGGTCTCCGTCAAGCCGTAACCGTTGTGCAGCGGCTGCCCGAAGCGCGCTTCGACGTCCGCCTTGAGCTGGGCGTCGAGCGGCGCGCCGCCCGCATAGAGGAAGCGCACGCGCGGCGCCACGACCGTGCGCCCCGTCCGTTGCAGGTAGTCGAGCAGCCGGGCGTACATGACCGGCACGCCGGGGAGGACGCTGATGTCCTCGTCTGCCAGCGCCCCGGCGAGGCCCTCGGGCGTGAACCGGGGCACGAGATGGAGGGCGGCGCCGGCGAGCAGCGCGCTCATGCTCACCGACGCGAGCCCGAACACGTGCGAGATCGGGAGCGCGGCGTACACGCGGTCGCCGGGCGCGAGCCGCCGCAGTCCGGCGCCCGTCATCGCGGCGAACAGCAGATTGCGGTGCGACAGCATCACGCCCTTGGGCGCGCCCATGGTGCCGGACGTGTAGATGAGCGCCGCCACCTGCGCGGACGGATCGTCCGGCACCGGCTCCGGTGCCGCCGCGTCGTCGCGCGGCCCGACGGCAACGGTGCCGACGCCCGGCAGCGGAAAGGGGTCGGCGCCCAGCGCTTCCGCGTGCCGGGCGGCCTCTGCCGAGACCTCGGTGGTGAAGAACAGCCGCCGCGGCGAGCAGTGCGCGCGGATCGCCTCGACCTCGCGCCGGCTGAGCCGGGCGTTGACGAGCACCGGCCAGGCGTCCCGCAGCGTCGCCGCGAGCGCCAGCACCAGCGCGGCGGCGCAGTTCTCGTTGACGATCAGCGCCCGGTCGCCGGGACCGACGCCGAGCTTGGCCAGCGCGTTCGCGGCGTCGTCGACCGCGCGGGCGAGCTCGCGGTAGTCGAGGCGCCGCGCAGCCTCCACCAGAGCCGGGGCATGGCCGAAGCGCTCGGCACCGCAGTGAGCGAGCTCGCCGACCCGGCGCGGCGGGTCCGGCCGCGCCCCGCCGCTCAAGGCGCGATCGCGATCAGGACGCTGCAGGGCGAGTAGTCGAGCAGCGTGGCCCCGACCGAGCCGCGCCACCAGCGCGCGGCGAACGACTGCTTCTGCCGGTGGCCGACCACGATGAGGTCGCTCTTGAGCTCGGACGCGAGACGGCAGATCTCCTCGACCGGCTCGCCGACCGAGAGATGGCCGGAGACCGAGAAGCCGCGCTCCTTGAGCGCGGCGAGGCCCTCGTCCATCACGTCCTGCATCCGCTTCTTCTCCTCCTCGATCAGCTCCTCGGGGAGGAAGCCCTCGGTGAGGAACATGCTCGAGGGCATGCTGGCGACGGCAAGCAGATGCGTTTCGGCCTTCCCGAACGCCGCGATCTCGGCGCAGGCGAACAGCGCCGCGCGGCCCTCGCGCGTGCCGTTGTAGGCCATGAGGATCCGCGTGTACATCCGGATACCCTCCTCTCTCCTGTGAAAACGCGCTTCCTCGCGGTGCGGGCGATGACCCCGTGCGGGGACGGGCTTGGGGCCGTCGACGGCCGCTTGCGAAATCGCGCCGGCGCGGGCTTCGCGTGCGAAGCCGAAACGCTTGCGCCGAAGATTGCCGAAAACGGGCGCGAGCGTCAATGCGCGGCAGCCGCGGCCGGGGGGGCGCTACAATGCGCGGGCACCTCATCCGCCGGAAAAACAGCGACATCGTGCCTCTGGACAGCGCGCGTCCGGACCTCATCCTCGGCATCGTCGGGACCGGCGTCATGGGCCGCGGCATCGCGCAGATCGCGGCGCAGGCCGGGATCCGCGTCGTGCTCTACGACACCCGCTCCGACGCCGCGCCGGCGGCCAGGGACTACGTCACGAGCGCGCTCGGGAAGCTCGCCGAGAAAGGCCGGATTCCGGCCGAAGCCGCGGCGCGAGCAGCGCGCCAGCTCGACCTCGCCCATGTCCTCACGCACCTCTCGTCGTGCCAGATCGTCATCGAGGCGATCGCGGAGAACCTCGAGGCGAAGCGGGAGCTGTTCCAGCACCTCGAGGCGGTGGTCGCCGAGGACTGCATCCTCGCGACCAACACCTCGTCGCTGCAGGTGACGGCGATCGCCGCTGCCTGCAAGCGCCCGGACCGCGTCGCGGGGTTTCATTTCTTCAACCCCGCCCCGCTGATGAAGGTGGTGGAGGTGGTCGACGGGGTGATGACGGCGCCGTGGGTGTGCGAGGCCCTCACCGGCTTCGCCCGCCGGTGCGGCCACACCCCGGTGCGCGCCAACGACACCCCCGGGTTCATCGTCAACCACGCCGGGCGCGGATTCGGCACCGAGGCGCTCGCCTGCCTCCGCGAAGGGGTCGCGGAGTTCTACGAGATCGACCGCATTCTCCGGGACTGCGCCGGGTTCCGGATGGGTCCCTTTGAGCTCTTCGACCTCACGGGGCTCGACGTCTCCCACCCGGTGATGGAGTCGATCTACAACCAGTACTACCAGGAGCCGCGCTACCGGCCTTCTCCGCTCACCGCGCAGCGCCTCGTCGCCGGGCTGCTCGGCCGGAAATCCGGCAATCGCGGGTTCTACGAGTACGCCGACGGCGCCGCGACGCCGATGCCGGTCACCGCCGTGCCGAGCGCTGCCGTTCCCAAGGTCTGGGTCGCGCGCCACGGGCTGCACGACGAGGTGGCCGCGAAGGTGTCGAGGCTCGGCGCCCAGCTCGACCGCGGCGACCGGCCCGGGCCCGACGCGTTGATCCTGGTCGCGCCGCTCGGCCAGGACGCGACGACGGCCGCGCTCGCGGAGAACGTCGACCCGACGCGCACCGTCGCGGTCGACGCGCTGTTCGGCCTCGCGAAGCGGCGCACGCTGATGACCACGCCCGCAACCTCCACCGCGATGCGCGACGCCGCGCATGCGCTCTTCGCGCGCGACGGCGTGCCGGTCTCGGTCATCCGCGACAGCCCGGGGTTCGTCGCGCAGCGCGTGGTCGCGCACATCGTGAACATCGGCTGCGACATCGTCCAGCAGCGGATCTGCTCGCCGCAGGACCTCGACCTGGCGGTGACGCTGGGCCTCGGCTACCCGAAGGGCCCGCTCGCGTGGGGCGACGCGCTCGGCGCGGGGCGCGTGGCCGCGATCCTCGAAGCGCTGCTCACCGCCTCCGGCGACCCGCGCTACCGCGCGAGCCCGTGGCTCAGGCGGCGCGCGCGCCTTGGACTATCATTGCTCCATCCGGAGGCCCAGTC
>Ga0184637_10003211_pt1 | contig 10265 bp, 12 predicted proteins | sample PLM3_127_b2_FD_133143 | JGI IMG/M metagenome (GOLD analysis project Ga0184637, IMG submission 133143) | Groundwater sediment microbial communities from an aquifer in East River, Colorado, USA - PLM3_127_b2 | ecosystem: Environmental > Terrestrial > Soil > Riparian zone | place: USA: East River... | reverse complement strand
GTGCCGCAACGCCTCGCCGCCGAGTCAGATCAAGCCACGCTCAACGATCAGTCGCTACTGGATCACCTCGTCGGCACGCATCAACACGGACTGCGGGATCGTGATGCCGAGCGCCTTCGCTGTCTTCAGGTTGATCACGAGCTCGAACTTCGTCGGCTCCTCAACCGGCAGGTCCGCAGGCCTTGCACCCCGCAGGATCTGGTCGATCATCGCGGCGCAGCGTCTCCTCACAGCGGCGAAGTCTGCCGTGTAGGACATCAGCCCTCCTTCGGTCACCAGCAACTTGATCGAGTAGATCGCCGGCAAGCGCTGGTGTCCGGCAAATTCGATCACGCGGGCCCGATGTTCAAAGACGGCGCCCGTCGGGCTCACGAGGAGCGCGTCGGGACGATCCCGGGCAATGAGCCCGAGGGCGCTTTCGAGGTCCCCTGCTGTCCGAACCGGCAGGAACGCAGGCCGGATTCCCATGACATCGGCAGCACGCTCGGTCTGGCGACGATACAGCTCCATGCCCGGGTAGTCGGGCTCGAGCAGACACGCGACCCGATGGACGCGCGGCACGGCGTCGCGCAATACCTCGAGCATCTTGCCCGCCAACTCGGGTGCCTGGATCGTCGTGCCGGTGACGTTACCCCCCGGACGCGCCAGCGATGCAACGAGACCGAGCTCCACCGGGCTATTGACCAACACGAAGACAACGGGGATCGTCGACGTAGCGCGCTTCGCAGCCAACGCTTCAGCATTCGTATGGGCAATGATGAGGTCCACTTTTCTTGCCACCAGATCGGCAGCAAGGCCAGGAAGGCGGTCGGCTTGGCCCTCCGCGAACTGGTAGTCAAACACGACGTTGCGGCCCTCCTCGTAACCCAGGTCGTGCAGCGGAGGCAAGATGAAGCCTTGCCGTGGTGTGTTGAGCGTGAGCGCACCGATCCGGTGGGCCCTTCTTCCCGGCTGAGCATGGCCAGCAAGCGGCGCGGCGAGTGCGTACGCGCCAATACTCGCCAATACCATCAGTTCGCGTCGATCCATGACCGCATCACCTCGTCGGGTCGCCATCGCTGCGGTGAGCGTGCGCCGAACGACAGTGAGAACGATGCGACAAACCTGCGCCGTTCAATCATTCGATCACCTCGTCGGCGCGCAGCAGCACTGATTGCGGAATCGTCAGTCCGATCGCCTTTGCCGCCTTCAGGTTAACGACAAACTCGAACTTCGTCGGCTGCTCGATGGGCAAGTCGCCGGGCTTGGCGCCCTTCAGGATCCTGTCGACGAAGGTCGCCGTGTGCCGGAAGAAGTCGCGATAGTTCGGGCCGTAGCTCATCAGGTTGCCGGCGTGCGCGAACTCGGCCCAGCCGGAGATCGACAGCAGGCGATGCGAGATCGCGAATTCGGCGATCGGCTTCGCATGCCGGTTGATCAGCGTGTCGGGGAACGCGAGCAGCGCCGAAGCGTCCTCGCGCACGATCGACTCGAACGCTGCGCCGAAGTCGGCCGACGCGGCCACCGGAAAGTACTTCACCCCGATGCCAAGGCGTGCCGCAGCCTCCTGCGAGGCCTGCTGCTCGATACGCCGCCCGGGGTGACGGTCATTGGCGATCAGCGCCACTCGCTTGATGGCCGGCTGCACGTTCTTCAGCATTTCGAGCCGCTTGCCGGCCAGCTCCACCGACAGCGCGCTGACGCCAGTCAGGTAGCCTCCGGGGCGTGCAATGCTGGGCACCAGCCCGGCCTCGACCGGATCGCCGTTGATCTGGAACACGAGGGGTATTGCGCCGCTGTGCTGGCGAGCGAAGAACACCATCGGCCCATGCGCGACGATGACGTCGACATTCGCGCGCACCAACTCGGCCGTCAGCGCCACTGCCTGCTCGCGGTCGCCACCGCGCACCTCCAGCACCAGGTTGTCGCCTTCCTTCCAACCCAGTTCGGCGAGCCCTGAACGCAGCGCCTCGAGAGCGGCGGAAGGGTTCGGCGACGTGTCGCCGAGCCAGCCCAACCAGCCGACGCGCGCCGACTTCCTCGTCGGCTGCGCAGCGGCCAAGCATGGCGGCGCCAGGGCAACAAAGGATCTGAGGAGCAATGATCTGCGGTCCACGTTCGCCTCCTGGTGCCAATCATTCGATCACCTCGTCGGCGCGCAGCAGCAGCGACTGCGGGATTGTCAGGCCGAGTGCCTTCGCCGTCTTCTGGTTGACCGTGAGGTAGAACCGGCTCGCCTGCTCGACCGGCAGATCCGCAGGCTTAGCACCTTTAAGGACGCGATCGACGAAATACGGCAGCCGGCGCAAGGCGTCGGTCAACGTCGAGGCGTAGGACATCAGAATCCCGTCGCGCGCGCCTTCCTGAAAGGGAATGATCGCGGGCAGCCGATGCTCGATAGCCAGCTTCGCGACCCGCGCGCCGTGCGCGACCAGGAATCCCTGACCGAAGATCAGCAACGCGTCGACCGGCTCGCGCGCGAGCGTCGCGAACGCGGGATCGATGTCGTCGGGCGAACGCAGCTCGATCGGCCGCAGCGTGACGCCCAGGCTGCGAGCCGCCGGCTCGACTTCGGCCCGGAACGACGCGTGCACCGGGAACTCCGGGTTGTGCAGCATCGCAATGCGTGACATCTTCGGGACCACTTCCTTGAGCAGCTCCAGCTGCTTCGCCTGTATCCCGGGGCCCAGTCCTCCCATCCCGGTGACGTTGCCACCGGGCCGAGCCAGGCTCGTGACGAACCCCGATCCGACCGGGTCGCCGACGTAGAGGAACAGGATTGGGATCGTCGCCGTCGCGTTCTTCAGTGCCGCCGTCGGCAGCGACCCCGTGCCGACGAGCAGATCAACCTTACGCTGTACCAGCTCGGTGGCAAGCGCGGGCAGCCGCTCGTTGCGGCCCTCCGTATAGCGGATCTCGACTGTGTAGTTCCGGCCTTCGACCCAGCCCAGCTCGCGCATGCCTTGGGTGAACACATCAAACGGCGGCGAGCGGGGGTCCGACCCAGTGGTGAGAAAGCCGATGCGATAGACCTTGCCGTGCGTCTGGGCGCGCACAGCGAGCCCTGCGGCGAGCAGTGCTCCTGCCATGGCGCAGATCAGGGTTCGGCGTTTGGTCATTCGATCACCTCGTCGGCCCGCACCAGCAGCGACTGCGGGATCGTGATGCCCAGCGCCTTGGCGGTCTTCAGATTGATGACCAGCTCAAACTTCGTCGGTTGCTCGATCGGCATCTCGGCCGGCTTGGCGCCACGCAGGATTCGGTCGACGTAGACCGCGGCCATCCGAAAAATCTCGTCGTTGTTGACCGAGTACGAGAACAGGCTGCCGGCCGCCGTGTAGTAGCGCCCGCCCGTGTTGGCGAGCGGCAAGCGGCGCTTGATCGCCGCGTCGGCGATGCGTTGGTGGTTCCCATAGAACATCGGATCGGGGAGCGAAAGCAGCGCGTCGGCGCGCGTCGCGGCGATCGCGGGCTCGAGCTCGTCCGCGCTGCGGACTTCGAGCATCCGGCTGTCCAGGCCGAGCGAACGCGCGGCATCCGACATCACCTTCGCGAAGAACGCGTTCGCCGGATTCGCCGCGTTGCCGAGCAGGTCGATGCGCCGCGCCTGAGGCACCACCTCGTGCAGCAGGCTCAAGGCTTTCGGAATGATTTCCTGCCCGAGCAGCGAGACGCCGGTGATGTTGCCTCCGGGGCGTGCGAGACTCGTGACCAGGCCGCTGCCCACCGGGTCGCCACCGCCGGCCATCACGATCGGGATGACCGACGTCGCATCGCGTGCGGCGCGGGCGGGGGTCGTGCCCGCAGTGATGATCACGTCGGGGCGAAGCGCGATCAGCTCGGCGGCGAGCGCCGGCAGCGGCTCGGATCGGCCTGCGGCGTAGCGGATGTCGATGACGAGATTCGTTCCTTCGATCCAGCCCAGGTCGCGCAGGCGGTCGATCAAGATCACGTGGACCGGCCACCGGCCCCCACTTGGCGGGGCCTCGGCTGCCACGAGCCACGCGATGCGCGCGGTTCGCGTCTGTGCCTGGGCAACGCGGTCCGCAGCCACGGTGGCGAGTACCGAACCTAAAGACAAGTGCGCCAGCGCCGCGCCGGGCGACGACAAGACGCAACGCCGCGTGATCATCGAATCACCTCATCGGCGCGCAATGTCAGGGACACGATGAAGCCTCGTTTCATTGCATCACCTCATCGGCACGCAGCAACTGAGGTTCATTTAAGTTCCTTCGGCCTCGGCCATGGGGTGATGGTGTACACCACAGCCATGTCAACGAGCAACCGGCGGCGAGATTCGGGCCCGCCATCCCAGCGCAATGCCGTCGCAGCCGCGTTCAAATCAAAGCCGTGTTGAACGATCACCCGCGCGTCGACGCGTTGGGGCTACCGCGCAGGAAAGCGCCTGTAGAGCCCGCAGCGAACTCGGCGTCAGTCTCCGGAACCTCGCGCACCTCGAGCGAGCCGTCGACCTTCGTTGCTCCATCCGGATACTGCACTGCTGCATCTGCCTCGCTCAGCACAAAGCGCGTCGTGACGATGCGCTTGCGGACTGGATCGAGGTAGCGCCATCGCCAAAGCTCGAGCCGCTTCATTTTGTTGGCCGGTAGGTCCGCCCCTCGGCGTACTTCTTCGCCCATGCCATCGCAGCATCGCGCTCGGCCTTCGTGCCGCCCTTGATGTCGAGGTCCCATGCGTACGGGTCACCAGCCGGATACTCGCTCGTAATCGTCAGCTTCGGATATTTGCGCCGCACCGCGGCCGCGACGGCTTCGTGAAGGTAGGAGAACGTCACCATTCGATGATTCGATGATTCTGCCTGCTGTCCGATCAGGATCGAGCCAGGCTGCACGATCGGCCACGCGGTGACCCGTTGGAGCCCCACCGCAGCGCCAGGCGTTTGTACGGACCAGCTGCAACTGAGCATTCTTCACGCCTTTGCTCACGGGGGTGCCATCAAGTGGAAGCGCTGAAGTGCCGATATCTTCCTCGGGTCGACGCTCCTCTGGCGTGTCCTACTCCTAGGCATTGAATGCCTTTGCACGGCGGTTCCTCAAACGACCCGCCGTCTTTTTTTGCAGAGCGCGCGGGGGCCCGCGCAATCGACGGGCTCAACTCGGAGGTGGGAATGGCAACGCGGCCGGTATCTGTGGTTTCATCGTTCCGGTTGCGGTCACTTTGCTGGATTGACGCAGGACGGTGCGTTTACATCCCGCGGGTACATCAAGGTCTGCTCAAACAACCCGAACGACCTAATCGACTGGGCTGCAAAAAATCGGCTCGGCGCCACCGCGTATGAGTCGTGCAAGTCATGTTGTCCTGACGTCGAGCAATTGACGCCTCCGCTCGCTGAGGAAATCGAGTCAGCTGGCTCGCATGTCGAAGGGGCCGTTCGGGAAGTGAAGATAGTGAGCATTTCGCGGCCGCATGCGCGTCTTTGCAGCGAGGGTTGCCACTGCCGGATGAGCCCATCCGTCGTCATCGCTGAAGTCCGCGATGGCGAGCATCATTAGCAGCGCGCTGCCGCTGTGTTTGGACCCACCCCAGACCGCGCCGCTTGTGCGAACGCTCACAGCCGGATCCCATCGAGCAATACCAACCGAGGCCGAATCGGTGGGACGCACGAGAAGTGGTTCGGCCTAGGCCTGAGCATCTCGTGAGCCGACTTCACGCACCACGGCGTCGAAGCGATCAGGCTGAACATGCCGTCGGCCTCCAATCACGAGATATGCACCAGCGGCCCGGAGAGCATCGCGGTTCCGACGCATGAACCAGTCCAGCGAACCATCGGATGGAAAGATGTGCTGGCGCTGTTCGCGATACTGCGGCACAGGTACCAGCGAGGAGACATCGAAGACGTGGTTGTCCATCTGAGACTCTGTTGCAGTTGACGGGCCTGACAGAGCCCGGCGGCGCTTGTATGCGCCGTGCGGAGAGTTTCAGCGTTCGATCACGCCATTTCAAACCGCCGACATTGGCGTTTCGGCGGACTCATTTCTGTGCCTGCAGCGCCTTCTTCAGCCGTTTCAGATCCATGTAGCCGCGGACCCTCACTCCTTCGTTGTAAAGGTCTCGGCAAAGGGTCTTGCCAATGCCTAGTTTTTCACCGACCTCTTCAAAGAGATCGATCGTCAGTGGTCGGCGAGGGTTTTCGAGGATCTCGTTCCACAAGAGGCGTGCCACTTTTGCAATCAAGGACCCATTGGTTCGCAGTGCTTTAAGTGAGCGCTGGGTATGACGGGTCCGGCCGAACGCTTCGTCAGTCGTGAACACTTCATGGCGTTCGATCCTCGCGCAGCGAAGAAGGAACTCGTCTGCGAGCCAGTTTGGTGCGACCAGTCCGTGGGCTGTCACTACTGCAATGGCCCGAAAAACCTCCATCCCGTTGCCCTCAATCGCCGCGCGATTCTGATCGATGATCCTGGCCACAACCCATCGACGAATTGCTCCCAGCCCTGCCGCACGCGCTGACGTTTCTGAGTCGTGCCACGGATCGAAGTCCGCTGGCACTGGTCCAGACCGACCAGTGTGCAACCGGGGTTCCACCGAAAATTCTCTAATCAAGTTGCATTCACGTCGAAAACGCTGTTGCGCATCTACGAGTTCGGGCCCGTGCTTCTTGATGGGGCCTTTGGCGTTGGCAACTGAAGCAGCCGTCTGGGCGTATGTTTTCCGTTGCTTCGCTTGCTGCCTAACGGTCGGAGGTCCTTTGCGCTTGAGCGGATCAATGGCCCGTTCCATGGCACGCTGCGGATCGCCTTTGATTGGATCAGTCAAGGTTGACCTCCGTTTCACAGATGCTGGCCATCACTCGAGCGACGAGCGCGGACTTGTGCGCCGTCGTCAGGTGGCTATAGCGCTTTGTCATCGCGAGCTGCCGATGCCCGAGCACATCGCCGATTTCGAGCAGCGTCGCCCCGTGCTGTGCCAGCATCGATGCGCAGCTGTGGCGCAGGTCGTGGAACCGGAAGGTTCTCACGCGGGCTGCTTTCAGCGCGTCGAACCAGCGCAGCTCGAAGGCGTAGGGCTTGCCCGGCACTCGGGGCGACGCAAACACGTGCACCGAGGGCGCTGCCTTGAACCGTTCGAGCTCGGCCACCACGGCAGGCACCAGCGGCATCACGCGCGGGTCCCCGTTCTTTGTTTGTCCGACGTGCGCCAGGCCCCGGGGCACGTCGACGTCGGCCCAGCGCAGGCCGAGCAACTCCCCCTTGCGCGCGCCGGTCGTTAACGCCATCAGCACCAGCGCGTACAGACGCGGCCAGGGCGAGGCCTTGCAGGCGGCAAGCAGCCGCATGCGCTCGTCGTCCGAGAGGAACCGTGTCTTCTCGTTGTTCTCGGTGCGCCGCTCCACCGTGCGGCAGGGATGGACGAAGCCCCGGGTCGCAATTCGACGTTTGATAGCCCAGGTGAAGACGGCCGCGAGGCTGGCCATGTAGCGATTGATCGTGGCCGGCGCGAGCGGCTTGCGCTTGGCCCTAAAAACCGCTCGACCGTCTGCGTCGTGCCCGGCGTAGTAGCGGCTCGGCTGCTGGGCGAGGGCCTCGAGCCCGGCGTGCACGTGGTCGTCGCTGACGTCGCGCATGGCGAGCGAGCCGAGCTGCCCGCGCCACCAGCTCAGCCGCTGCACGCGCGTCGGGTCGCGACCGGCGTAGTGCGCCATGTACAGGTCGATCAGCTCAGCGATCGACAGATCGGCGGCGCGCAGCGGCAAAGGGGCGAGGGCGCCCCACGGGCCGATCGCGCCACCCGATGGCGTGCCGGTTTGCGCCGCACTGCCAGATACGGCGCCGCCACCGGCGGACTTCATCTTCTGGTCCATTTCGAAGCTCCACGTTGCCTGAGGACCGCCGTCACCGGCGGACTGGACGCGGAGCCCTGAAAGGCCCGTCACTGCAAGAATCTGGCTCCCCGACCTGGGCTCGAACCAGGGACCTACGGATTAACAGTCGGCGCGAACTTGGCCTAAATCAACTACATAGGTACCAAATCCGTTCCGCTATTTGGGCTCAAATCGGTGAATCTGAGCCCGGTAGGTTTCAAAATAGCGGAACAAATCTGCCCCCACTTTGCGGGACTCACTCGATGCTGCCCGGATGCTCGACGGACTGCTTCATCGAGCCTGCGCTGGCATGTCGCGCGCAGCACCTGCGTCCGCACCCATGCGCGCTGAACTTCACTCTCTGGCTATTCCAGACCCCCAACGCAGCGGCTGACGCGCCGCGGCTTCGATGCCGGTCTGCGAGACGGAAGGGGAGGGAACTGGAGCGTGTTGAGTTGAACGTGCCGGGTTCCAGTGCCCGTCGACTCACCATCGCTCGGGCCGGCGACGCGAACTGTCGAACACGCGCAGGACCTCGACCGTCTCGCCCCGCACCCGATAGGGCACGATGTAGCGAGTCTTGGCGACGATCAGTTCTCGGGTGCTGAGACGACCTGCGATCGTGACGAGGCTGGCCATGCGCTCATGGTGCCACAGCGTTCGGTCGCGAGCCTACAGGCGCCGCGCGACTGATCCGGATAGCATTTTTGCGGAGCACAAGCATTTCAATCTCCTTTGTGTCGAGCTTCCTGCCCAGGACATGCGCGCTGTCGCGACCCTTGCCTGCTGCGCAAGGCTATGAATTCGACCTGTAGTCGATTGCCAGAGCCCCAAGACAGCAGCGTCGCAGCTCGTGGCACGACTTGCGCTTGCGCGAATGCAAAATCCAGTTCGTCTCCAATGCAGAGACGCGGAGTTCCGATGCCCACCGACCGCGAGCTTCTGATCAGCACCTACGAGGCGTTCAATGCACGCGACGTGGACGCCGTGCTGGCCGTCATGCATCCCGATGTCGACTGGCCGAACGGCTGGGAAGGCGGCCGGGTGTATGGGCATCAGGGCGTGCGCGACTACTGGACGCGTCAATGGCGAGTGATTGACCCCACGTTGAACCGGTCGGCTTCGATATCGACGAGATGGGGCGCACCGTCGCAATGGTTCATCAGGTGGTGACCGCCGAGGCGTTCTGGCGTGCGGCGGCGGGTGCCGCGGATTGAGGGCGTGTTTGATACGCCCGCATGCAGATTCCTGCCAACCCGTGTCGATCTCCGAAACCTTCGTTCGACTATCCATAGACTCGTGGGCCGACACCCACGAGCAACGACAGGAGTAGACGAACATGAGAAAGCTGGTTGTGGGCACCTTCGTGACTCTGGACGGCGTCATGCAGGCGCCCGGCGGCCCCAACGAGGACCGTGACGGCGGCTTCCGGCACGGCGGTTGGCTGGTGCCCTATTTCGACGAAAAGATCGGCGAGATCATGACCGAGTGGACCAAGCGCGTCGGTGCTTTCGTGCTCGGCCGCAAGACCTACGAGATCTTCGCGGCTTCCTGGCCCAAGTCCACCGACCCGGCTGACGAGATTGCCAACGCGCTCAACACGCGGCCGAAGTTCGTCGCTTCGCGCACGCTCGACAAGGTCGACTGGAGCAACCCGATCTTGCTCAGGGGCGACGTTGCCGAGGAGGTCGCGAAGCTCAAGGCACAGGAAGGCGACGAGATTCAGGTCCACGGCAGCGGCGACCTGCTACAGACCCTGCTCAAGCACGATCTCATCGACACGCTGCGCATCTGGCAGTTCCCGGTAGTTGTCGGTATCGGCAAGCGCCTGTTCGGCGCAGGCACGATCCCGCGCAGCTTCCGGCTCGTCGACACGCAGCTGGCGACCACCGGTGCCGTCCTGCATGTTTACGAGCGCGCCGGCGACCTCAAGTACGGCGAAGTGGAAGTCGGCCAGGAGACCGTGATCTTCGATTCGGACGCCGTACGGCAGTGACGCATGGCGGCCGAGAACCCGACCGCCTTGATTTCAGACCGGGTTGACGAGCTTCAGACCGATGACACCGGCGACGATCAATGTGATGCATGCGATGCGCGCCGCCGTCACCGGCTCGCCCAGCAGCGTGATGCCGAGCAGCGCTGTTCCGGCGGCGCCGATGCCGGTCCACACCGCGTAGGCGGTGCCGATCGGCAACGACTTGACCGCGAGGCCGAGCATCACGACGCTCAGCACCATCGCGCCCACCGTGCCGGCGGTCGGCCACGGCCGCGTGAATCCGTCCGTGTACTTGAGGCCGATGGCCCACATGATTTCAAACAGACCCGCGATCACGAGGAGGGTCCAGGCCATGAGATGCACTTCCTTCGATGCTGAGCGGGGCCGTCCCCGCGAGAGGGCAGGCAGCCGCGAGGTCGTCCTCGAGCTGCTGGCTCCGCGTCACGATGAGGTCATGGAAGAAGCGCT
>Ga0184637_10003209_pt1 | contig 10267 bp, 10 predicted proteins | sample PLM3_127_b2_FD_133143 | JGI IMG/M metagenome (GOLD analysis project Ga0184637, IMG submission 133143) | Groundwater sediment microbial communities from an aquifer in East River, Colorado, USA - PLM3_127_b2 | ecosystem: Environmental > Terrestrial > Soil > Riparian zone | place: USA: East River... | reverse complement strand
GACAAGATACAGCACGGTGTGCCTGCAACCAGACTTTTGCCCGGTGCGGTCTTCCCTTGCCAGTCCGGATGTGTCTCGATGATGCATCGCTCTCCCTCCCCCAGGTGTGTGAACGTTGTGACGTTCTAGGCCATCAGCCGTGATCTCACACGTGCCCTATGGCAGGCCAGAGCCTATGTTGCCAGCTCCCGTCAGGCATGTGCCAGACCACTGTGACAAGGACAGAGTATGGGGCATATGGTACGGAGAGAGCCGGGGAAGTCAAGGGGAATTTCCGCAAAAGGGGGCAACAATGTCCACGTCCATAGAGGGATCGCGCCGCATCCGTGGCATTGTACCAGCATCGGACGCCCCCTTGTCCCCTCTTCGGCGCGAGGTAAGGGTTGACAAGCGTCCCACGTCCATGCCAAGCTGTTAGCCATATTTTACCCTTATCCTCTCGGTGGGTGTCGCCATGGCAGTGCAGGAGCATCGCGGCAAGATCCGCGACATGTACACATTTATCAGCGAGCGGCTGTACTTCAACCGGCCAGATCTGTCCGTGCAGGGGGAGTCCGCCAATGCCACCCTGTTGCTCAGCCTGTTCACGGCGCTCATCGGTGGGAAAGCGCTCATTATTGGTGAGCCGGGCTTGGGGAAGACGACCGCCGCGGAGTATATCTGCTCGCTGCTCTACTGCCTGCCTCTCGGGGTGATCTGGAGTGGTGAAGTGAGCGGGCATCCTGAGCAGACCGAAGAGAAAATCGTCGGGCGGCCGAACCTGGGGAAACTCAACCAGGGGGAAGAGGTAGTCGTCTGGAGTACTTTTGCACGCCTGCCCGTGAAAATTGTGGATGAGATCAACCGTCTCCCGGAGACAAAACAGAGTCTCATCCTCGACGGCCTGGAGCGGGGCAAGTGGGAGTACCTCAATCAGGGGCTGATCAACGACGAGTTTTGTTTGTTTGCCACGGCGAACTACCAGGACCAGGGGACAAATACCCTGGTGCCACCCCTGCTCGATCGTTTTGATGTGGTCGTCGAATCGAAACATCCGGGGGCGAACATTGCCTGCGTGATTGGGCAGTCCTCATCGCGCGAAACCCTCCTGCGGCATCCGGACAGTGAGGGAGCGTTTCTGGAAGCCTTGCAAAGCACCCGCAACGGCCACAAGATCGCGGATTTGGAGCCGCTGCACCAACGTTTTGCCAAGGCGGTGCGGGAGCGTTGTGGCGTCGTCATGCTCAGCCGGGCAGAGCGGCAGGCGGTGTGTCAGGAGATTGCGGCGCTCACCATGACGCTCGAGGCCAATGTCTTGCTGCGTATGGTCCTGGCTGAATTGTCGTTCTGCTGTAAATATGGGCAGAAGCGTTCCAGCGAGGTCTGTGATGAAGGCTGCCACTATACCGGCTACCTGTGCTACGAAGTGCGCAATTGTGCCTCCAATCGCCTACCGGGTTCCGTCTATCGCTATGCCCAGGCGCTGGCCTGGTGGTGTGGGAGTCCGCACGTGGACGTCGAACATATCCGTGCCATTTTGCCGTATGCCCTGGCGCATCGTGCCCAATGGCGCGAGTCGTACCTCCTGGCGCGTGAGCATGAGCGGCGTCAGGAGCCTTTGCTGTTGCATGCCGCCCGGCATGCGGCGGCGGCGGTGTTTCACCGTTTTCACGAGCAACGCCATGACATCCTGGCGAGTCTGGCTACTGCAGCGCGCCTCCTCGACGGTGCAGATCTCCCGCCGCCGCAAGGAGAGCATCCTTTGTACAGCGAAATCCGGCGTGATTTAGGACTAGAACAGGCATGAACCCCTTCGAGGCATTTCGCTCCTACAATGCGGTACAGCGTGAGTTACCGCTGGATCGCATTCTGGCCCGCCGCGATGCGGTGCTGCAACGGCTCTTGCAGCATTATCAGGCGTTCATCGACGAAGAAAGCAAGCAACTCATCTGGGTGGTCGAACAAGGGGCCTTGTCCCGCGCCTACACCACCGCCGTTGAAGCCATCAAGGGGGTCGATTTCAGCGTCGAGGATCTGGAAGACATGTGTCTGGAACTTGACGCCAGCGATGGCGTCACCACACCTATGGGAGCGCCCTCTGGCCTGTTTATCGCGGCCATGTGTAATCACGTGCCGGCCGACGACATCTCGCTCAATCTGCGCATCTTCCGCCGTCGCTGGCCGTTTCTGGGCTATCGCTTGCCGCGTGGGCGGCGCCTCTACCTGGACGGCGATGCGGGGGATTTTGTCGGCGCGTTGCTGGAGGGAGGCGACGTGGTGGTGACGGGCAACGCCGGCAATTACGCTGGTATTGGCATGAAAACGGGGACGGTACAGATTGGCTACAGCACCGGCAAGTATACCGGTGAGGGCATGCGCGGTGGGACCTTGCGCGTGGGCGGGCGGATTGCCGCCTTGGGACGTGTGAAACAGGGCGATATCTACGAGGGTGACCTCCAAGTGTTTCCTGTCACAAATCCAGAGAAACCCGCTGCTGTCAAACCTCTCGCAGGCACGGCACGGCACAAATGAACTGGCCGCAGGTGATCGCTGACCTCTGGCCACAGGTGCGTCGCAAGCACCTCTGGCCCGAGCTGCCGATGCCACAGATGGGGACCATCGAGGCTCCTGTGGCCATGCAGATGCGTGACAAGCAAATCACCTTAAATACCGCGACCTGTGAGGAGCTTGCCGAGTCTATGACGCCATCGGCGGTGATCGAAGCGCTGCTCGACCATGGCGTGAGCCACTACACCCGTTGTCCCTGGGACCTCGCCACCCACCTCCAGCTCTACGCCACTGCCAAAGCCGAATTGGGGCGGAAGTCGTTGGCGCGCCTGGCCACCGATAGTTTTATTGATGTGGTCGCCAACACGGCCTGCGTCAAAGAGGTGGCCACCCCCCTCCCCGAGGTGTATCGCCATCTCGGCGGGGGGCTGTTACAGGGAGCCCTGACCGCCCTGTATACCCAGATCTGGGGCATGGAACTGCACGGCAGCGCTGATCCCGCCCTCGTCCGTCGTCTCGCCCGCATTCCGTACCTCGACCGCCAGCAGTGGACGCATAGTCTGCGCCGCTTTGTGCAGTTGCTACGCCCGCTGTTAGAAGAGGAAGGGCGGGGACGCCAGCCGAAGCCCCCGGCCTTAGGGCATCACAGTTTAGAGAGTTACTCCCAGGCCGAGGTGACCCTGGGCCTGCAGGCGTTTGCCCAGCAGGTGCAGGATATCCAGCAGTTTTGCGATGTGGTCCAGGATTTCGCCAGAGAATTGGCCGCACTGGGCTATGGCAAAGCGGCGGGGGAAGGGGTGGGGCCCCAGGTGGATGCGGAGGCGCTGTACTACATGCAACTGGCGCAGAGCTATCACCTGCCGGTGCGGGGCGTGCCCATGGAGCGTAGTGGAGTGCTCGAACCCTATAGCCATGCCCCCTGGGAAGCGAGCCAGCCGGTCCACGATATCGACATCTGGACGAGTTTTGGCAAGCTTTTACCTGGGCTGTCGCAAATCTGGAAACGCCGGCAAGGGCTGGTCTATGGGCAGCGTGAAGGCACGCCTGATTGCCTGCTCGTACTCGATTCCTCGGGCAGTATGCCCAACCCACGCGCCCAACTCTCCGAAGCCGTGCTGGGCGCTGCCTGTGCTGCGGAAGCCTACTTACGCCATCAAGCGCGGGTCGCCGTGTACAACTTTAGCGATGCGCTCATGGGGGGGAAAACCGTTCTGCCGTTTACTACTGACCGCCAGGCGATCTATGAGAGCCTGTGTGTCTATCACGGTGGCGGGACCTCGTTGCGCCCGCGCGACCTTGATGAGCTGCGCCTCACCGTGCCACGCACCACACCTGACCTGCTCTTGATTACCGATATGCAACTCACCAACCTGGAAGACGTCATCGACTATCTGACTGGCATCGAAGGGCGCATCACGGTAGTCCACATTGGTGAGAACAGCGCCACGGGCCGTTTTCGCGCTGCCACCCGGCACCATCCACGCTTGCAGATCTTCACCGTGCTGGAACGCCAGGATATCCCCAAGATCGTGCTGGGGCAGGTGCGGCGTTATCTCAGTGGCTTGCAGGCGCCGGGGTGAGACGTACGCCGGACTTGCATTCCTCTCGCCCTGCCGCTACTATGTGGCGCGCTATGGTACAACACCTCTCTTGCATGCGACCTCTCTGTGTGACACGTTGGCGGTACGTCTTTTTCTGCTGGGTCTTCTTGGCGTGCGGCCTCGCCGTGCCTGGCCTGGCTCAAGAGATCACGTTAAAGGCCTGGACCATTGGGCCAGACGATCCGTCTGTATACCGTGCCACCAATCTGCACACTGCGGCGGTACGCCTGAACGCGGAGCTGGCGCAGGCCGGGGCGCCAGAGCGTGTCAAGGTCGATACCGACTTCTGGACCGGGCAGGCGCAGCAGTATGTGCAACGGGTCCTGCTGGCGTTTCAGTCAGGGGACATTCCGGACATTGTGCTGAATGGCCATGAGTTTATCGGGCGCTATGCCACGGCTGGTTATATCCGTCCCCTGGACGACCTCCTGACTGCTCACCAGGCAGCCCTGGCCGATCTGTATCCGGTGCTGTGGCAGGCGGTGCGCTTTCGTGGTCAGGTATGGGGGGTGCCGCAGGACACCGAAGCGCGCATGATGTACGTGCGCACCGATCATCTGCGCAAATTGGGCTGGAGTGAGGAGGCGATTACTGGCTTGCCGCAGCGTGTCGAGCAGGGGGCCGTTACCCTGTTCGATCTGGTCGAGTTGGCGCAGCAGGTGAAAGAGGCAGGCATTGCGCCCTGGGGACTCTATCACCACCCCACCGGAGGGGTGGATGTATTGCAGATTTACCTGGCGTTTGGTGGGCAGATGGTGGATGAGCCTGGGGCGCAGCTCATCCTCAACACCTCGGCCCTCAAGGAGTTGTTGCAGTATCACCACGACCTCGTCTATCGCTGGAAGATTACGCCAGCGACGATGGCCAATATTCCGTGGGGGACCATTCTCAAAAGCTTTGTGGATGGCGTCATGACCTTCTGGCAGGGGGGCACGTGGCACAAGGCGGAGTGGTGCACGAACTACGGGCTTACCGAGGAAGCTTTTACGAGTAATATCAGCTTTTTCCCGATCCCGCCAGCGCAGCGTGGGGGGCAGCCAAACGGTATCTCGCACCCCATGGTGTACATGATCAGCAGCCGTAGTAAACATCCCACCCTGGCCTTCCGACTCTTAGTACACGCCTCGGCGGCTGATCTGAACGCGCAGCACGCACTGCACAGCGGCCATCTGGCCATTCGTGCTGCGGAGGCGGCACTGCCAGCGTATAATGCCGACCGCTTTTTGCGTCAGGCCACGGGCCTGTTGCGCTATGCCCGCTTTGCCCCCAATCATACTGATTGGCCGCAGTACGAGGCGATTATCACAGAGGCCATCCGCGCGGTGCAAACGCGTCGCCTGGCGCCGCCCGAAGCGGTGCAATTTGTCACCACGCGCCTACGCCAACAACTGCACAACCAGGTGCGCATCGTGGACTAATTATGAGACAATGTACCCTCTCACGCTGGTTTGTTGCCCTGCTCCTGGTCGCTGGGAGTTTCGTCTTGGGGAGTTGTCAGCCGACTGTCCTGGGGCCCACCACGCCTTCGGGCTATCGCGTCGTGCTGCCTGAGGCATCGCAAGCGGTGCGCTCGCACCCTCTCGCACTCACGGTACGCATAAGTGACGCGGCAGGGAAGCCGGTGGACGAGGTCCTCGTGCGTTTTCACATCCCCGAGACCTGGGCTGCCCGCGCTCAGGTGGACCCGCCGACGGTGGCGACGCGCCAGGGGCAAGCGACCACAACGTTCCGGGCGCGGGCGGCTGGGCAGATGGTGGTGCAGATTACCGTGGAGGACCGCACGGCGGACATCCCCATTACGGTTGTGGGAGACGCACCGCGGTTTTGAAGCTGAGGCATGCACACTACACCTGCGGCAAAACGCATCTGGCTCCCCTCGCCATTGCTCCTGTTTCTCCTGCCTTCACTCCTGCTGATCGTCGTGTTTTTTGTCGTGCCTATCGGCATCACCGGTGTCATCAGTTTGACGAGTCTGGATTACCGCTTCCACTGGGACTTTGTGGGGCTGGCGAATTTTCTGGCGCTCTGGCAAGATACCCTCATACCCCGTGTGCTGCTCAACACGGGGATCTATGTGTGCGCGACGTTGCTCTTGTTTCATCTAGGGCTGGGGCTCGTGCTGGCGTTGCTCACGGCCGCGTTACCTGAACGCCCGGCGGCCATCTTCCGGATGATCTGGCTGCTCCCACGCTTCACGCCCTCGGTCGTCTACATCCTGCTCTGGCGTCTGTTGCTCGACCCGACGGACTATGGCCTGCTCAATCGCCTGCGCGCTGCGTTAGGCGCTGCGCCCGTGGACCTCCTCACCCAGCATCCCTGGAGCGTGATCGTCGTCGTCAACGGCCTGACAGGCGCGTCACTGGGCCTGATCATTTTCACGGCAGCCATCGAGTCCATCCCACGCGACTTGCTGCGTGCGGCACGCGTCGATGGGGCCACAACGTCCCAACTCGTCTGGCGCATCATTCTACCCCTGCTGCGCTGGCCCGTTATGTTCGTGACCACCTACCAGACGCTGTCGCTGTTGGCCTCGTTTGAAGCCATCTTGCTGCTCACCAACGGTGGCCCCTTTTATGCCACTGAGGTGTGGACGCTGTATGCCTACCACCACGCCTTTACCTTTTCGGCGTTTGGCTACGGCTGTGCCATGACGGTTGTGCTGATGCTGATTGGCAGCGTCGTGTCACTGCTATACTGGCGTGTGTTCCGTTTCCCGCGCCAAGTACAGCCGCCCCCGATCGAAAATGGCTAGGAGAGCAGGGGAGTGGGGCAGAAAGAATTTTTTGGTGTTTTTGACCGCCAGTCTATTGCCGCGACATGCAGCATTACGGATACGTATGAGGTGGAGAGGGACGACTATACAGTGACCGAATGGCTGCTTGCGCGTTACCCCAACGCGCAAATCTGGCTCCTCCGCGTTGGGCATCGTACGGCCTACCGCATCGGGTGGCGTCCGAGGCGCGAGACCGTATAATAACCGGTGTCGTGAACGCACACCATTAAGCGACGATTCGCCTGCCAGTGCGAGCCGCAGAGGGGCAGGAGCAGGAGGTTGAGATGATCCTCGACCGTCCGCCGAGTGGCCGTCTCTGGTGCGCTGTCCCCTATGCCTCCGCCGCCCGGCGCCGTCGCCAGCCGTAGCCCACCAAAGCACTACAACACCAGGAGCCAAGGACTACAACGTCTTTGCGCACCGGAAACCGACATCGCCGTCGCGGTCAGCCGGAGCGTCCCTGAAGCGGGTGGGCGCACGGACGCCAAGCGCGAGATTGTGCCACCCGCCGCCACGCGGGAGGGCTATTTCCCCTGACATTGGCCCCCGTGGATTGCGTGCAGGACTATGTTGATAGTACGTTGCATCAAACCAGTCAGCCACCCATTCCGCTACGTTGCCTGCCATGTCATACGCACCATAGGGACTCTTCCCGCCCTCATAACTCCCGACAGGTACGGTACTCCGCCGTTTAGAGGGGAGCAGGCAGTACGCATCGCAAAAACGCACCCGCTTCTCGTCGAACTGATTCCCCCATGGGTAGATTCGCCCATCTGTCCCCCGCGCAGCTTTTTCCCACTCCGCCTCGGTGGGCAGGCGTTTCCCAGCCCAGGCGCAGTACGCTTTGGCATCCTCCTGGCTCACGTAGACTACCGGGTGTTGCTCCAGACCTGCAATGGTACTTCCCAGTCCTTGCGGCGCGTGCCAGACGTATGTCCAACCTGCACGCTCAGCCTGCGTACGGTACCCTGTAGCCTGGACAAACTGCTGGAAACGGGTATTAGTCACCTCGTACTTGTCGATGGAGAAGGCATCCAGATAGACCTGATGCCGGGGCATTTCGTCCTTGAAGAACTCGCGATTAGCGTCGGGCCAGTCGCGTAGCAGGCGGTCAATCTCGTCCGCGTTACTGCCCATGATGAACTCCCCGGCGGGTACCAGGACCATCTCGGCTCCGTCATTGCCTCTCATGGTGGGGGGGACGTCTCGGGTTGCGGGGGAGAACTACCGCCGGCGACCTGGGGACCTCCTGGCGGGCTTAGCGGCGTCTGGTTTGGGGTAGGCTGTTTCCGCTGTCCTTTCGTGACAATGGTCAAAACCTGCCGTTGACTATCAAGCCCCCACGGGCCTAAGCGCTCCAGAAAGCTCTGTCCCAGCAACAAAGCACTGGAGAGCGTCCCAATACTGGCAGAGACGTTGGTGACGCGATGGCTACCGATTTTGAGGCTGCGGAGCAGGAACCGCGAACTATTGAGCGTCGAGCCATCCGCGAGGGTATAGGTCCTTCCAGGCAGAAAATCGGCATCCCGAATGGTACCAGCACGATACAGCGTGAGTGCCACATCAGCCGGGATATTGACGTCTGCGGCTCCTGTATCAAGAACAAAGTGCAGCGTTATAACCCTATTAATCTCAACTGGGAGCTGATAGACTCCCCCTCGTTTGATCAGTGGAATCTCCTCAGCAAGCAAGGCATATGGACACAGCACAACGATCACTACGAAGAGGAGGGGTGTCTTGCAAAGAGGCATCATTCTCGCTCGGAGAGTGAGCATGCGCTATATCCTACGTACTCTTCTGTGCTGCCTCACGTTCATCCCTGGTGTGGTGCTTCGGTAGTTATAATGAGTGGCCACTATGTAAGTGTGTAGCGATGGAGATCTACGAAGGCATCACTTTAGTGGCTCTAGGGCCTTTTTCAGACTGCTCAATATGGAACCTTACTCTCCTCCCGACAACTGGGATATATCCATCTACCACAGCCGTAATGTGGAAAAAGATCTTCTGACAGGAGGAGTTTATGAATCCAAAACCCCTTGAGCTGTTATAGTGATCGACCACTCCCTCTTGTTCATCTACTCCGATATTTTCATTCGCCCTACCGTTCGAATCAAGTTGCTGCAATGCCTCAGGTGACATCAAGGTCTTTTCAACCTCTCGCAATCGTTCTTGGGCTTCTGGGAAATCCAAGCCGTACTTCTGCCGCCTCAAGTCGATAGCGCGCATATATGCTTGCTTAGCAGATCCTCTTGGGCCACATGTTTCAAGCGCTCTGCCCAGAAGGTACTGAATATTATGGTTATTGGGGTCTTTCTTGGCTGCAAGTCGCAGTGTTTCCGACGCCTTGTCAGTTTTCCCTTGGTCAAGGTGTACCGACCCAAGATTCTTTAAGACAAAAGCACGCCGACGATGAGGTGGGATCGATTCGTACACCCTCTCCGCACGCTCAAGATCACCTCTGGCAACATAAGCCTGAGCAAGTCGATCTATCACGTAGTCAGTGCCCGGGTTAAGAGCATTCGCTTTCTCTAACTCCCGGATGGCTCCCCCAACATCATCGTTTTTGAGGAGGCATTTCCCCAACTCGTAGCGTCTATCATGGTCCTCGCCATCCATCTGGACAGCTATTTCAAGGGGACGCCGTGCCTTCAGGCTGAGCCCCTTACTCAAATACGCCTTCCCCAGTTGGAAATTGGCCTTCCCATAGCTCTTTTGTTCAGTCTGCTGAAGGACCGACGACAGCCGGTGCCAACTCTCAATGCACAACTGGAAGGCCTTTACCCCTTCATCGTATTGATCGCTCTGGAGATGAGCGTAGCCTTTACGGTATAGAACGATGATATAGTCGGGCTTCAATGTTAGGGCCTCGCTGAACCACGAAACGGCCTCTTTCCATAACTTTTGCGTGTAAAACTGATAGCCAATCATGTATGGCCATCTCGCTAACTGCGGCTGTTTGATACGGAGCCGCTGCAACACTTCGATGGCCTCATCGTACTGCCTCGCTTGGGACAAGGCAAAGGTAAGCTTCCCCTCAACCTCGATATCGGAAGGGTCTTCTGCGAGGGTATGTCGAAACGCAGTTATTGCGTCTTGCCATCGACACTCCTCAAAGGCACGGAGTCCCTTGTGGATGTGGTCGTGCTCAGGCGTCTCTTCATCTACCATAATTGTTTCCAACGTCCTGCTCTGCATGCGGACACTCCTTACATCTTTACTGCTCTACGACCCGTGAGGTGTTTTTGAAGTGTGTCTTGGTTACCTGCCGCAGGGCTTGTACCCCGCCTTGCCTAACGATGGTGCGTGCGGCCTCGTCAACTGCTGGAGAGGCGCCTTTGGGGAGGGGCACACCATACTGATTGCCTAACTGTTCTAGCCGTGCCAAAAAGAGGTCTCGGGCGAGTAT
>Ga0184637_10003208_pt1 | contig 10268 bp, 11 predicted proteins | sample PLM3_127_b2_FD_133143 | JGI IMG/M metagenome (GOLD analysis project Ga0184637, IMG submission 133143) | Groundwater sediment microbial communities from an aquifer in East River, Colorado, USA - PLM3_127_b2 | ecosystem: Environmental > Terrestrial > Soil > Riparian zone | place: USA: East River... | reverse complement strand
TGGGTATAGCCGTGCAGGAGCACCACCGGCGGGCCCGTTCCGGCGCTGAGGTAATGGAGACGAACGCCGCCGACGTCGGCGAAGCGACTCTCGACACCCGGCGGCTCCTGCGCTCTGGCGGGCCACACCGGGGCCATCGCGAGAATGGAGAGTGCCAGAACCATCCGTAATGTTTCGATCGCGCTCACGAAGCGTCCTCCCGGCGACGAGCATCGCCCAACGACCCGGCAATCGTCAGCCATTCGTCCTCCGGACGGCGCCGACCGCCGCCGTTTCGCCGCTCGGGTCGGCGAGAAACGCGTGCAGCGTCGCGACCACCTGCGCCCCTTCGCCAACGGCGGCGGCCACGCGCTTCACCGACCCGGCGCGCACGTCACCGATCGCGAAGACGCCATGGCGGCTCGTCTCGAGCGGCCGGTGTCCGTTCCCGAGATCCGCGCCCGTCCGCACGAAGCCCTTGTCGTCCAGCGCCACGTCGGACGGCGACAACCACGCGGTGTTCGGGTCGGCACCGATGAAGAGGAACAAGTGGCGGATCGGGCGCCGCGTCTCCTTGCCCAACGGCAAATCGCGCCAGCGGACGACTTCGAGCACGCCCCCCTGTCCTTCGAGGGCCGTGACTTCGGTCTCGACCATCACCTCGATGTTCGGCAGCGCGGCGATCCGGTCTACGAGATAGCGCGACATGCTCGCCTCGAGACGCGATCCGCGCACGAGAAGCCAGAGCTTGGGAACCTGGCCCGCGAGATACACCGCCGCCTGGCCGGCGGAGTTTCCGCCGCCGATCAGCGCCACCTCCTGCCCCGCACAGAGCTTTCCCTCGAGCGGTGTGGCCCAGTAGTGGACGGACGAGGCTTCGAACTCTGCGAGATTGAGGACATCGATGCGGCGGTAGCGGACGCCGCTGGCGATGACGACGGAGCGCGCGCGGGCCCGTTCCTGGTTCGCGAGCCCCAGCTCGAACCGAGCCTGCTCGCCGGCCGGTCGACATCGCAAGCGCACGACCTCAGCACGATCACCGAGAACCCTTCCGACGCCGCGTAGACGGCCGCTGCAAGGCCCGCCGGTCCGGCGCCGATGATCGCCACGTCGTACACCAGATGCGGATCAATCGGTCGCACGAGGCCGATGCAACGCGCCAGCTCGACCTCGCTGGGATTGCGCAGCAGCTGTCCACCCGCGCAGAGTACGATCGGCAATTGCGACGGCTCGACGCTGAATCGCTCGACCAGAGTCCTCGCGCATGCATCGCTGTCGGAATCGAGCGTCTGGTGCGGCTGCCCGTTGCGCGAAAGGAATCCCGCCAGCCGAAGCACGCCACCGGCGCCGGCCGGGCCGACGATCAGCGGACCCGCGACGCCGCCCTGGAGGAGCCCGACACGGCGCAGGATCAGGGCGCGCATGATGCGCTCGCCGAGCTCGGCTTCCGCGACGAGAACATCGCGCAGCCGGGGTGACGGAATCACGAGTGCCTCGACCGGCTGCACCGCGCGCGCGTCTACCAGCGACGGCCGGCCGGAAAGCTGGTTCAGCTCGCCGATGAACGACCCGGGACCGTGCGTGACGATCGCCTCTTCGTACCCGAGCGCGCTCTGCTGTGTGATCGCGACCTCGCCGTTCAGAAGGACGAACATGCCAGGACTGATGTCGCCCGTCGCGATCAGCCGCTCGCCCGCGCGGTAGGCGCATGGCTCGCCGAACCGCCGCAGCCGATCGATCTCCGACGGTTCGAGCGTCGGGAACATCTGATGCGAGCGGGTCTCGAAGACCGAAGACGTGGGTGCACTCACGGGCGTCTACCGACGATACGCTGTTCCAACCACCCGTCCAGCGAAAACCGCCCGCCGCCCATCAGGGCGAGCGCCAGGACGATGAGCGTGTACAGAATCGCGAGCTGCGGGTCGCGACCGGCCAGGAGGTTTTGAAGAATCGCACCGCCGAGCACCGCGACGAGCATTGCGGCGTTGATCCGCGTGAACAAACCAATCACTAGCAATGCGGAACAAATGAACTGCACTCCGGTGGCCGCAACGGCAGACGCGACCGGCGCTGGGAAGTGCATCTCCGCCACCTCCTCGGCCAGCTTCCAAGGTGTACCGTGCTGGAGATAGGCGATCCAACCCTCCAGTTTGTGCCAGCCGTGGATGTAGAAGATCATCAGGCCCGCCGTAACCCGGAGTGTGAGATGCCCGCAAGCTGCCGGCAGACTTCTCGAGTCCGAGTTCAAGGATGCTTTCAGCAGTTTGATCAGGTCAAGCGGTAGTGCGTTCATAAGAGGACCTTCGCCGTGACTTCCACGAAGTCGATATCCCGATGGGGGCCGGTCTCGCGGATGAACTCGCCCGGAAAGACGTGCGTGTAGACGAGCGTGAGGAGCAGGCTGCGGTGGACCTGCCACCGGGCGGTTCCCGAGACCAGCGTGCTCACGTAGCGCGCATCCGAAGCCGTCCCGTCTCGAAGCAGGTTTCCCGCTGGATCGTAGACGCCGTCCTCCCGGAGAGTCGCCAGAAGAAGTCCACGTCGGCGGTGAGGGTGAGATTCGGCAAGGGCTCGAGCGTGACACCGGGGTGCACGTTGAAGAAGTTCCGAGGGCCCAACAGGCCGAGCTCGTCGAAGTAGGTGCCGCGTGGGAAGAGCGGATTGAACGTCTCGAGCGTGCCGTCGTCTGCATCCCGGTCGCCGCTCGCAACGTTCGCGCTGATGCCGATCCGTGGCGTCCACGGCAACGCGGGCAGCGTGTAGCCCGTGTCGGTCGCCAGGGTCCAGGCGCGGATCTCGCGGCCTGCGAAGCGCCCGAGCTGGTAGAGCGCTTCCCAGTTCCAATCCCAGTCATCGTGCTGGCCCCAGGCGCGCGCGCCCAGCGAGTGGCGCGTCTCCTCACCCCAACCCTGGGCATACGTCGCGTCGTCGTCTCGGAAGCCGAGGTAGTAGGCGTCGAACCTCATCCTGGCCGCGCCCACCTCGGGGCTCACGGCGTAGGCGCCCAGAGCGCCTGATCGGTGTGGGTGCCGTCCTCGAAGAATCCGTCCTCGTTCTCGGCAGGAAACAGAGCCAGCGCGCTCACATCCCATGCACCCAGGCTCACCAGGCCGCGTAAGCCGTCGAAGCGCCGCCGGATATTCGGGCCTTCGCGCGTGGAAACGAGACGCTCGGACCCGAGGCGCATCTCTTGTCGTCCGGATCGGACGATCAGGTCCGTCGACGCGGCGTCGAACAGCACGACATCGGCGAACGCCTGTTGGAATTCCAGTTCGCCCTCCTCGACCGGGCTTGGCGCTCCCGCCCGGCCGTCCTCGAGAGCACTCCGAAGCTGCGCAAACGCGCGAAAGCGCGTTCCGAGGTGGGCATCCGCGTGCAAGACATAACGCTGGAGGAACGCGCCGTGGGGATCCTGAGGATCCTGACCCCATACCGGGTCGTGCTGGTAGTCGTAGCGAAGGCGCGCCTCACCACCCAAGGACCCATAGCTGTCGTCTCCGAAGGGCAACGGCATGTATTTGATCGAGTCGAGCGGCCCCTGGCGTGCATTCGGATCTCGCAGACACGAGTAATCCTCGTCGTATCGCAGCGTCTCGAACTCGGGCGGGCAAGGGACCGCCGGCTCGCTCCGCGCGTCGCCCGGAAGGAGAGCCAGCGTCAACACGCACGCCTGGGCATGGTTACACGACGTCATGTCGCATTTAGCCCGGTGCAGCTCGATCAACCGACGAAGCAGTCACAGCCGAGGCCATCCGCGGCGTGGAGGTGGCCAGCCGCAGCGCGCGGGGCCGAACGCGCGGGGGTGGGCGCTGCGGCCCCGCCGAAGCGCGCTACCGGCGACCACGCCGGGCTCACCGGCGGGAGCGGTGGCGCCAGCGCCGCGAACGGCTCCGCCGCGGACACGACCTCCCCGCCCACGATCGTCAGCACCGACTCGAGGGTCTGGATCTCGGCCTCGGGCACCGAGAAGAAGTCCTTCGAGAGCACGGCGAGGTCGGCGAGCTGGCCCGTCACCAGCGCGCCCTTGTTCCCCTCCTCCGACGAGAACCAGGCGCTGCCGCGCGTCCACAGGCGCAGCGCCTCGTCGCGCTCGAGCCGGTTCGCGTCCGGGTAGAGCACGGTGCCCCCGAGCGTGCGCCCGCTCACCAGCCAGCCGAGGCACACCCACGGGTTGTAGCTGGCGACGCGCGTCGCGTCGGTTCCCGCGCCGACCGGCAGTCCCAGCTCGAGCATGCGGCGGATCGGGGGCGTGCGCTTCGCGGCGTCCTTCCCGTAGCGCGCGATGAAGTACTCGCCCTGGAACGCCATGCGATGCTGGATCGCGATGCCGCCCTCGAGCGCGCGGATCCGCTCGAGGTTGCGGTCCGAGATGGTCTCCGCGTGGTCGATGAACCAGTGCAGGCCGCGCAGCGGGACGTCGCGGTTCGCGCGCTCGAACACCGACAGGAAGCGCGAGATCGACTCGTCGTAGGTGGCGTGGATGCGGAAGGGCCAGCGCTTCTCGGCGAGCAGGCGCACGATCGGCTCGAGCTGCGCCTCCATGCCGGCACCGAGCTCGGGCCGCTGTTCGAGGAAGTTCTCGAAATCCGCGGCAGCCCAGGTGAGGTTCTCGCCAGCGCCGAGCATGCGCAGGAAGTCGTCGCCGTCGCCAGGCCGTGTCATGCCGATCCAGCGCCCGTAGTCGGCGAGCTCTTCGCCGGCCTTCTGCGCGAACAGGTCGTAACCCACGCGCACGGTCATCTGCTCCCGGCGCGCGAGATCCTGGATCACCGCGTAGTCGCCCGGGTAGTTCTGGCCGCCGCCGCCCGCGTCGATCGCGCTCGTCACGCCGAGGCGGTTCAGCTCCCGCATGAAATGGCGCGAGGAGTTGGCCTGGTCCTCCGGCGGCAGCACCAGCGCGCGGCCGAGCGTCCCGTACAGGACGGCGGCGCTCGGCTTCGCGACGAGCATTCCCGTCGCGCGCCCCTTCGCATCCCGCTCGATCACGCCGCGATCGAAGGCGGGCGGATGCTCGTCGTAACCGAGCACCCGCAGCGCCGCGCGGTTCAGCAGCGCGCGATCGTAGAGGTGCAGGATGAAGACCGGCGTGTCGGGCGCAGCTGCATTGATCTCGTCGAGCGTAGGCATGCGGCCTTCGGCGAACTGGAACTCGCTCCATCCCCCCACGACCCGCACCCACTGCGGCGGTGGTGTGTTCTGCGCCTGGACGCGGAGCCGTTCCAGCGCATCTCCCAGCGAGCCCACGCCGTCCCAGCGCAGCTCGAGGTTGTAGTGCAGGCCGCCGCGGATCACGTGGAGGTGTGAGTCGTTGAGGCCCGGGATCACGGTGCGCCCGCGGAGGTCGACGACGCGCGTCCCCTCACCCCGGTGAGCCATGACGGTCTGCGTCGAGCCGGTGGCGAGGACGCGGCCCCCGCGCACCGCCAGCGCCTCGACGAAGGAGCGCGCCGGATCCATCGTCGCGATCCGCCCTCCCGAGAGGATCAGCGTCGCGGAGCCCTTGGCCGAGCGGGCGGGTCGCGGAACACCGCCCGCGGCCAGGGCGAGACCCGCGCCCACGCCCAGCTTGAGGAAGTCACGTCGGTCCAGGCCGTGCGACGCCATGTCGTCGTCAATTCTTCTGCTGCTTCGCGGCGTCCTGGGCCTTCTGGTAGCTCTCCGCCACGGCGGCGTAGTTCGGCGCTACGAGCGCATACAGCTTGGCGAGCTCGGCCGCTTCCGGGCGGTTCCAGGTGCGGTGCGTCTCCGACAGCACCGCATTGGTCGAGGTCGGGATCACACCTCCCTGCACGAAGCGCGCGAGCGATGTTCGCGATGCCATCTCGCTCGGGTCTCCGGAAGCATCGATCACCGCGTACACCTTGAAACCCGCCGCCTTGGCATCGAGCGCCGGGAACATCACGCAGACGCTGGTCCAGACGCCGGCCATGATCAGCGTCTTCCGGCCGGTGGCGCGGACCGTCTTGACGAAGTCTTCGTTGTCCCAGGCGTTCACCTCACCCTTGCGCGGGACGTAGGTCGCCTGCGGCGCGAACTGCTGGATCTCGGGCATGATCGGCCCGTTCGGGCCGTTGGGCTCGGACGCGGTGGTGATGACGGGGATCTTCAGCAGCGTTGCCAGCTGGGCGAGCATGACGACGTTCCTGCGCAAATCGTCGACAGGGATGTCCTTTACCGTCTGAAACAGCCCGGCTTGATGATCGAGCAGCAGGATCACCGTGTCGGAGGGATCGAGCAGCATTTTCCCACCGCCGGTGGGCAGCACGCTCGACTGCTTGCCACCGGCTTGAGCGAGCGCGGTCGGAGAGAGCGACAGAACGACGGCGATTGCGGCAATCGCACCAAGAACACTCGAAGCCTTCTTCAAATGAATGGACATGGCAGGCCCTTCCTTTCGGGATCAAATGAATTCACGTCGACCGCTCCGCTACTTGCGGCCCGTCTCGTAGAGGAACCAGACGCGCCGCTCCGCCTCGTCGATCCAGACCTCGATCAGGCTCGCCGTCGCCACGTCGCCGTGCTCTTCGCAGACGACGTGCGCCTCGCGCATGCGTGACACGAGTTGCTGATTGTCTTCGCGCAGCTCCGCGAGCATGTCGTCGGGCGTGACGTAATCGGCGTCGTTGTCCGCGACGCGCTGCAGCCGGCTGATCTGGCCGATCGACCGGAGAGTCGTGCCGCCGAGCTTGCGCACGCGCTCCGCGATTGGATCGGTCGTGGCGTAGAGCTGATCGGCCTGCTCGTCGAGCAGCAGGTGGTAATCGCGGAAATGCGGACCCGAGACGTGCCAGTGAAAGTTCTTGGTCTTCATGTACGCGGCGAACACGTCTGCCAGCAGGAGATTCAGCGCTGCGGACACGTCCTTCGTCGCCTGGGCGCCCAGGTCGGTCGGGGTCCGCAGCGGCGCCATGCGCCGCGCCTTCGCATCGGACCTCTTCACTTCGATTCCTCCCTTTATTTCGCCCACTCATCGGACCCGCAGTTCATGTCAGGCCTCGAAGAAGGCGAGCAGGTCCTCGTTGACCTGGTCCTTGTCGGTCGAGGGCAAGCCGTGGGGTCGACCCGGATAGATCTTCAGCGTGGAGCCCGTGACGATCTTCGCCGAGAGCAGCGCCGAGGCACCGATCGGCACGATCTGGTCGTCGTCGCCGTGGAGGATCAGCGTCGGCACGTCGAACTTCTTGAGATCCTCGGTGTGGTCGGTCTCGGAGAACACCCGGATGCAGTCGTAGGCGTTCTTGTGGCCGGACTGCATGCCCTGGAGCCAGAACGAGTCGATCAGGCCCTGCGACACCACGGCGCCTGGCCGGTTGAAGCCGAAGAACGGACCGCTCGCGAGATTCTTGTAGAACTGCGAGCGGTCGGCGAGGGAAGCGGCGCGGAGGCCGTCGAACACCTCGATCGGCAGGCCGCCGGGATTGGCCCGCGTCTTCAGCATCAGCGGCGGAATTGCGGAGATCAGCACCGCCTTGGACACGCGCTTGGTGCCGTGGCGGCCGATGTAGCGGGTCACTTCGCCGCCCCCCGTGGAGTGGCCGACATGGATCGCGTCCTCGAGGTCGAGTGCCTCGACGAGCGCGGCGAGATCGTCGGCGTAGGTGTCCATGTCGTTGCCGCCCCACGGCTGGCTCGAGCGGCCGTGGCCGCGGCGGTCGTGGGCGATGCAGCGATAGCCGCGTTCGGCCAGGAACAGCATCTGGTCTTCCCACGCGTCCGCGGAGAGCGGCCAGCCGTGGCTGAAGACGACCGGTTGTCCGCTGCCCCAGTCCTTGTAGTAGATCTGCGTTCCATCACGAGTCGTGATCGTGGCCATCCAGAATCCTCCCTCGTCGCCAAGCATCCCTCAGCCAACCGCCTTTACCCAGCGAATCGTCGTGAATTCGCGTGAAACGCCGGAACCTGCGGAGCGCCAACGCCTCACGCGCACCGGGTGCCGCTGTGCCAGCAAACGAATCACGCCAATTCACGGCGATTCACTGGCCTGGGGCGCATCGCGCGCAGCAGCATCACGGCATGCGATCCGACGACGCCAGCTCCGCGGCGAACCCCCGGGCGGCCGGCCGCTCCAGCGCGAACCCGGGCTATCTCGAACCCTCGACGCAGCATTTCATCGAAGCGCTGGCCGTGTCGGGTACGACGCCGTTCGACACGCTCTCCACAGCGGAGGCGCGCGGCATGCTCGCGCGCGCACAGGCCGGACCGGTCGGCAAGCCACCCGCGAGAGTCGAGGACACGAGCTTTCCAATCGGACCGAAGGGCTCCGTCGCGGTCCGGATCGTGCGCCCTTCGCGTCCCAACGGAGCGCTTCCCGCCGTCGTCTACTTCCACGGGGGCGGCTGGATTCTAGGCGGTGTCCACACGCACGACCGCTTGATTCGAGAGCTCGCCAACGGCGTGGACGCCGCCCTGGTCTTCGTCGACTACTCCTGCTCGCCCGAGAGCCGTTTCCCGACCGCACTCGAGGAGGCCTACGCCGCCACCCGGTACGTGGCCGAGCACGCCGCGGTGCTAGGCGTCGACGAGTCGCGATTGGCGATCGCCGGGGACAACGCCGGCGGGAATCTCGCGGCCGCGGTCTCACTCCTGGCAAAGGAACGCCGCGGACCCAGGATCGACTTCCAGCTGCTCTTCTATCCGATCACCGACGCGCGGTTCGACACCGAGTCGTACCGATGCTTCGCGAACGGGCCGTGGCTGACCCGGCGGGCGATGGAGTGGTTCTGGGACGCCTACCTCCCGGACCGGTCGGCGCGACGGCAGATCCTCGCCACGCCGCTCAACGCGTCGATCGACCAGCTGCGCGGCCTTCCGGAAGCCCTCGTCATCGTGGCCGAGAACGACGTGCTGCGCGACGAGGGCGAAGCCTACGCCCGCAGGCTTTCGGAGGCGGGCGTTCGCGTCACGTCGACGCGCTACAGCGGTACGATCCACGACTTCGTGATGCTCAACGCGATCGCAGACAGCCCGGCGACGCGCGCTGCGATCGATCAAGCCATCGCTGCGCTACGGGTCGCGCTCGCGTAGCTACGGCTCCCGCGCGGAGTCGACCACCGCGTTCGCCGGGTCGGGCAGGGTCGCCAGATCGGCCAGCAACGCCTGGAACTCCGGCGATGCGGTGAGAATTCGCCCGGCCGCCGCCACCGTGCGCTGCAGCTGCTCCTCGGAAAGCCGCAGAGTCGTCGGGAGCGCGGACAAGTAGGCGCGCTCGGCTGGGTCCGGATGCTGCGCGAAGGCGACCTCGACGAGATGCGCCGCGACGTCGCCACAGTTCGGCGGAGCGGGTACGTCGCCGTGCGGACGACAGCGCGCCTCGCGCAGCTCGGCGACGAGTTGCTCGAGGCTCCGGCGGAAGAGCTCGATGGTTTCGAAGTTGTAGCGGTTCAGCGTCACGGTGGTGGCCGAGGTCAGCACGTCCAGCGTACCCGGCGGACGGGCCGAACGACTCCACTCGCGAATCGAATCGGTCTGAGCGTTGAAGACCAGGTAGGCGACTCGGCGAAATCGCGTGAAGCCGCCCGCAGCGGCGAGCTGCGAGAAGCCGCCGGCTTCCACGGCCTTCTCGATCGTCAGGCGCAGCCCCAGGTTGTCGGAGACCGCGCCGTCGAGCAGGTGCACGTACGCTTCGGCGCCGCCGGCCCGATACTCGGCGATCCGCAGCGCCTCCTGGTGGCGGCGCGTAGAGGAGTAGCCGTGCGCGATCTCCTCGCCGACCCAGCTCGGCGGCTCGTAACCGCAACCGCGCGAGGCGTAGTTCTTCAGCGTGACGGGCGACAGCACGACCGGCACGGCCGAGGAGGCCGCCACCGCTCGCGCGATCGGAAAGCGGAGCGAGTCGGAGCACAACAGGTCGAACTGCTCCTGATCGAACGCGAAACGGGTGGCAAGCGTCATGTCGGTGGCATTGATCAGCAGGGCTGGACCATCGCGACGCAGCAAGTCGCCGAGCGTGGCGCCGTGGAACAATCGCTCGTCGTAGTACTCGGCCGCCAGATCGCTGCGGCCGAAATACGGCGAGGCGAGCCGCAGCCAGTTCAGCGGCGACAGCATCCGCCAGATCAGCGCCTGCTGGACGTCGCGCGCGAGGAATCGGCGCTCGAAATCGTCGAAGATCCGCGCGCCGTACAGCGCGAAATAGGCCGCCGTGAAGCTACCGCCGGAGACACTCGCGAGGATGTCGATCTCGTCGACCCGGGCGAGATCGGGGCCGTGCCGGCACCACTCGACGATCGTGTCGACCGCGTCGTCCGGTCCCTCGAAGACGGCTTCCACGCCGCCGCCCGGGAGATTGC
>Ga0184637_10003207_pt1 | contig 10269 bp, 5 predicted proteins | sample PLM3_127_b2_FD_133143 | JGI IMG/M metagenome (GOLD analysis project Ga0184637, IMG submission 133143) | Groundwater sediment microbial communities from an aquifer in East River, Colorado, USA - PLM3_127_b2 | ecosystem: Environmental > Terrestrial > Soil > Riparian zone | place: USA: East River... | reverse complement strand
GAAAAAAATTCTCTCGGTGGCGGTGTACAACCACTACAAGCGCCTGAAGAGTCTGACCAAGAACGATGATATCGAGCTCGCTAAAAGCAATATCCTGCTGATCGGCCCCACCGGCTCGGGCAAGACGCTGCTGGCGCAAACGCTGGCGCGGCTTCTCAATGTGCCGTTCGTGATGGCGGACGCCACCACGCTTACCGAAGCCGGCTACGTTGGCGAAGACGTGGAAAACATCATCCAGAAGCTGTTGCAGAAATGCGATTACGAAGTCGAGAAAGCGCAGCGCGGCATCGTTTACATAGACGAAATCGACAAGATTTCCCGCAAGTCCGACAATCCCTCGATTACCCGCGATGTTTCCGGTGAGGGCGTGCAGCAGGCGCTGCTGAAGCTCATCGAAGGCACGATCGCTTCGGTGCCGCCGCAGGGCGGGCGCAAGCACCCCAACCAGGAGTTCGTCCAGGTTGATACTACCAATATCCTGTTCATTTGCGGCGGCGCTTTTGACGGGCTGGACAAGGTCATCCGCAACCGCTCGCAGAAAGGTGGCATCGGCTTCGGCGCGGATGTGCAAAGCAAGGATAACCGCAAGAACATCGGCCAGGTATTGCGCGATGTGGAGCCGGAAGATCTCATCAAATACGGGCTGATCCCGGAATTTGTCGGGCGCCTGCCGGTGGTTGCCACCCTCGAGGAACTCGACGAATCGGCGCTGGTTCAGATTCTTACCGAACCCAAGAACGCGTTGCTCAAGCAGTATCAGAAAATGTTCGGCATGGAAGCGGTGGAGCTGGAAGTGCGCGAGAAGGCGCTGAAGGCGATTGCCAAGAAGGCGCTCGCGCGCAAAACCGGCGCCCGCGGCTTGCGTTCCATTCTCGAGTTGACCTTGCTCGATACCATGTTCGATCTGCCTTCGATGGAGAACGTGGTAAAGGTTGTGATTGATGAAGGCGTGATCCACGGCGACATCAAGCCGTTACTGATCTATTCCGACCAGCCCAAGGTCGTCGGCTCGGCGTGAACGGGCCTGACATCGCGGCTTGGATGGTCTGGCAACAATGCCTTGCGGTTCTTGATTTCCAACGGGCTGCCCTCATATTGAATTTATATTCACTTTTCGGGTAAAACGACATGGAACTACAAAATCCGGCTGCCGAACAGTTGCTAGCGCTTTTACCGCTGCGTGATGTAGTGGTGTTCCCGCACATGGTGATCCCGCTGTTCGTGGGAAGACCCAAATCCATAAAAGCGCTGGATACCGCCATGGAAACAGGTAAAAGCATTCTGCTTGTGGCGCAAAAATCCGCCGCCAAGGACGACCCGTCCCCGGAAGACATGTACAAGGTCGGAAGCGTGGCGAACATCCTGCAAATGCTTAAATTGCCGGATGGTACCGTCAAAGTGCTGGTGGAAGGCAGCCAGCGCTCCAACATCAGGCAAATCATAGACGCCAAGACGCATTACATGGCACAGGCGGAACTGGTACCTCCCGACCATGTGGAGAGCCACGAAGTCGAGGCGATGCGCCGCGCCACCCTGGGCCAATTCGACCAGTACGTGAAGCTCAACAAGAAAATCCCGCCGGAAATCCTGACCTCGCTTTCCGGGATAGACGAACCCGGTCGCCTTGCCGACACCATCGCCGCACACCTGCCGCTAAAGCTTGAGCAGAAACAGGAAGTGCTGGAGATGTTCGACGTGAAACAGCGCCTCGAGCATCTCTTGGGCCTGCTTGAGACCGAACTCGACATACTGCAGGTGGAAAAGCGCATCCGCGGGCGGGTCAAGCGCCAGATGGAAAAAAGCCAGCGCGAGTACTATCTCAACGAGCAGGTGAAGGCAATCCAGAAAGAGTTGGGGGAACTTGAAGAAGGCGGTGACTTGGACGAAATCGAAAAGAAAATCAAGGCTGCGCACATGCCCAAGGAGGCGCGCAACAAGGCCGAATCGGAACTCAAGAAGCTCAAGCTGATGTCGCCGATGGCGGCGGAAGCCACCGTGGTGCGTAATTACATCGAAGCGCTGGTGGCTCTGCCGTGGAAGAAAAAAAGCAAGATCAGCAAGGACCTTACAGCAGCCGAAGCGATACTGGAAAAGGACCACTACGGGCTGGAAAAAGTCAAGGAACGTATCGTCGAATATCTGGCGGTGCAGCAACGTGTAGAAAAGCTGAAAGCTCCTATCCTGTGCCTGGTAGGCGCGCCCGGGGTCGGCAAGACCTCGCTCGGGCAATCCATTGCGCGCGCCACCAACCGCAAGTTCGTGCGCATGTCGCTGGGCGGGGTGCGCGATGAGGCGGAAATCCGCGGCCACCGCCGCACTTATATCGGCTCGATGCCCGGGAAAATCCTGCAGAACATGACCAAAATCGGCGTGCGGAACCCCTTGTTCCTGCTCGACGAAGTGGACAAGATGGGGATGGATTTCCGCGGTGATCCGTCTTCCGCGCTGCTGGAAGTGCTGGATCCCGAGCAGAACCACACGTTCACTGACCACTACATCGAGGTCGAATACGACCTTTCCGAAGTGATGTTCGTCGCCACCGCCAACACGCTCAACATCCCGCCGGCGCTGCTCGACCGCATGGAAGTGATCCGCCTGTCGGGCTACACGGAAGACGAGAAAATCAACATCGGCATGCGCTATCTGCTGCCCAGGCAGATGAAGAACCACGGCGTCAAGGAAAGCGAGCTCAGGGTGTCGGTGAGCGCGCTGCGCGACATCACGCGCTACTACACGCGCGAAGCGGGCGTGCGCAGTGTGGAGCGGGAAATTTCCAAAATCTGCCGCAAGGTGGTGAAGGCCAACGTGCTCAAGAAGCGCGACAAGAAAGTCGTGGTGGCGGCCAAGAACCTGAACAAGTTTCTGGGCGTGCGGCGCTTCACTTACGGCATGGCCGAGAAAAACAACCAGGTCGGCCAAGTGACGGGGCTTGCCTGGACCGAAGTGGGCGGCGAGCTGCTTACCATTGAGAGCGTAGTGCTCCCCGGCAAGGGCAAGACCATTACCACCGGCAAGCTCGGGGAAGTGATGACGGAATCGGTGCAGGCGGCGCTGTCAGTCGTGCGCAGCCGCTCGCGCGCTCTCGGCATACCCGAGGATTTCTATCAAAAAAACGACGTGCATATCCACCTTCCCGAGGGCTCCACGCCCAAAGACGGGCCAAGCGCCGGCATTGGCATTTGCACGGCGCTGATTTCGGTGCTGACCGGCATCCCGGTGCGCGCAGATGTTGCAATGACCGGGGAAATCACGCTGCGCGGAGAAGTGCTGGCAATCGGCGGTCTGAAGGAAAAACTGCTGGCGGCGCACCGCGGTGGCATCAAAACCGTGCTCATACCTGAAGAGAACACCAAGGATCTGGCGGAAATTCCGGACAACATCAAGAATCGTCTGGATATTCATCCAGTAAAATGGATAGACCAGGTGCTGGCGTTGGCGCTCGAGCGCGTGCCGCAGTCACTGCCTGAAAAAGAAGAAGTCAAAGCGCCGCTGCCGGCGGTGGTTGATGACCAACAACCGGCTGCGCTGATCAAACATTAGGGAACCTCTGATTAAGTCCCACGCGGTTGCGACGGAGGCTTTCCGGGATGGTATGCGCGAAGCGAGGCGCAGCCAATGGCCATTCCCCTTGGCAAGCCGAGCGACAAAGCAGACCGCCCGGAAAGCCACTGTCCCTCTGGGTTGCGGCAAAATGCGGCGTCTGCATCGTTGCGCTCCTCGGCTTCGTAGTGCTGGCTACGACCTTCGTCGCGCGCCTCGCATCCATCCGCATTTTGCCAGCAACGCAATACACGGAGGACTTAATCAGAGGTTCCTTGTCGTCGGATAACGTCCTGCGCCGCCATCCGGCGCGCTGAATTCGATCACACCGCAATTAAAATCCGCTTTTGTGCGCCAATGGCTTGACACGGGCTTTTGGCGCTTGCTATAAAGTTGTTGGACGGTTTTAGTTTCGGCATGACCTCCAGGTTGTCCCGCATTGAACCACAATCGGCTTACTGTAATCATCCAACGAAAGGGGATTCTTCGTGAACAAATCTGAAATCATTGATCATATCGCCAAGACAGCGGATATTTCCAAAGCCGCTGCCGGCCGCGCCCTGGATGGTGCGGTTGGGGCGATCAAGGCAGCATTGAAGAAAGGAAGTATGGTGACCGTGGTCGGGTTTGGCACCTTTTATGTTGGAAAACGTTCAGCCCGCAACGGCCGAAACCCGCGCACCGGCGCCGCAATCAAAATCAAAGCCGCCAGAGTTCCGAAATTCCGTGCTGGTAAAGCACTCAAAGATACATTAAACTAACGCCTTTTTTAGTCGGGGTGATGCTTTATCACGGTCCGCACTAAAAGGCTCTGGGGCAGGCAGTTTACCTTGGCCGAGTTCAGGGTGCTTAGCTCAGTTGGTAGAGCGTCGCCCTTACAAGGCGAATGTCGGGAGTTCGACCCTCTCAGCACCCACCAGCTGATTTATTTGGAGTGGTAGTTCAGTCGGTTAGAATACCGGCCTGTCACGCCGGGGGTCGCGGGTTCGAGTCCCGTCCACTCCGCCATGAATTGGAACCTCTAATTAGGCGAACGCAAGTTCGCCTTTTTTGTGCGTAGATAACAACATGTTTGATTTTTTTCAACGCAATAAAAGAATCGCCCAGATCATCCTCGCGCTGATTTTTCTGCCATTTGCGCTGTTTGGGGTGGAACGTTATTTCGGCAGCATAGGCGGCGGGGAGTACATGGCCAAGGTCGGCGGCTACAAGATCACCCAGCAAGAATTTAGCCAAGCGCTGCGCGATGAGCAGGATAGAATGCGCAGCCAGATGGGCGAAAAATACAACCCGATTATCCTGGAAGACCCCGAAACGCGCGCTTCGGTCCTCGAGAACTTGATCAAGCAGCACCTGCTTTTGGCCCAAGCGTCGCGCGCGGGATTGACTCTAAGCGACTCCCAGTTGCAAAAAGTCATTGGCGAATTTTCCACATTCCAGGAAAACGGCAAGTTTTCCAGGGCCCGTTACGAAACGCTGTTGCGCAATCAAGGCCTGACCCCCCTGAGCTTTGAGGCCAGGTTGCGGCAGGAAATGGTGGTGGGGCAGCTGGCAAGCGTTTTCGAAAGCGAATTCGTTCCGCAATCGGTTGCCGATAGATTGATCGGTCTCAGCGAGCAGCAGCGCGAAGTCAGCCAGTATGTTATTTCTTCCGATCAATACTTGCTGCAAGTGAAAGTCGGCGAGGATACGGCAAAGCGTTTTTATGAGGAGCACCGCAGCGAATTGCAGACGCCCGAGCAAGTACGCGCCGAATATCTGGTGCTCTCCGCAGACAACCTGAGTTCGCAGATAAAAGTAAGCGCGGAAGAAAGCAGGAAATACTACGATGAGCATCCCACCCAGTTTCAGTCGCGGCAGGCAAGCCATATTCTGATTACGGTGCCCCCTAATGCCGGTGCCGAATCCAAGGCGCAGGCCAGAGCCAAGGCTGAGCAGCTTTATAAGCAGGTTCTGCAAAATCCCGCGGATTTCGCGCAAATGGCCAAGGATAACTCGCAAGATCCGGGTTCAGCAACCAAGGGTGGCGATCTCGGCTTCATTTCGCGGGGCGCCATGGTCAAGCCTTTTGAAGACGCGGTTTTCCAGATGAAGGAGGGTGAAATCGCCGGGCCGGTGGAAACCCAGTTCGGCTATCACATCATCAAGCTCAACGCCGTCAAACAGATGGGGTTCGAAGAAGCCGGAGCTCAGATCGAGCGCGAGCTCAAGCAGCAGCAGGCGGTAAAAAAATTCAACGAGCTTGCCGAAAATTTCAGCAATATGGTGTACGAACAGTCGGACAGCTTGAAACCGGCAGCCCAGGCTTTCAAGCTGGCCATCCAGCAAACCCCGTGGCTGACCCGCGACAGCAAGGAGGTTGCGCTGTTAAGCAATGAGAAGCTGCTGCAGGCGCTGTTTTCAGACGATCCGCTTAAAAACAAGCGCAACACCGAGGCCATCGAAGTCGCGCCCAATACCCTGGTTGCGGCGCATGTGCTGGAGCACAAGGCGGCGAGCGTTAAGTCTTTTGAAGAGGTCAAAGTGGACATCAACCGGTACCTGCTGTTGCAGCAAGCCTCCGAACTCGCGAAAAAGGAAGGGGCGGCCAAGCTCGAAATGCTGCGGCAAGGCAAGGAAGTCAACGCGGCATGGAGCGGGCCGAGCATGATGAGCCGCCAGCGCGAATTACCGGGATTGGGCGCAGCTACGCTGCGCGCGGTGTTCCAAACAGATGTGAGCAAGCTTCCGGCTTACACAGGGGTGGAGGACGCGCAAGGGGGTTATGTGCTGCTTAAAATAACCCGTGTCCAGGAAACCGACCGGAATGATGAAGCACAGCGCAAGGATTTAACCGAACAGCTGCGCCAGCTCGTCGCGCGGGACAGATTTTCCGCTTATCTTGCCAGCCTCAGGCAAAAAACGGAAGTCAAAATCAACCAGGAACAATTAGAAAAAAAAGAACGCTGAAAGCCGGATTCGGGATTCACGATCAGGAAAGTTCAGAGATCCCGCCGACCGTGGTGTTGAAGCCTGCATCAACATGAGTGATTTCACCGGTAATGCCATTGGCCAGATCGCTCATCAGGAAAGCGGCGGCGTTGCCTACATCCTCAATCGTCACGTTGCGCTTGAGCGGCGCATTTTCCGCAACAAAGCTGAGAATCTTTCCGAACCCGCTTATCCCGGCCGCCGCCAGCGTCTTGATCGGGCCTGAGGAAATCGCGTTCACGCGTATCCCTTTGGGTCCCAGGCTTTGCGCAAGATAGCGCACGTTGGCTTCGAGGCTGGCTTTGGCAAGCCCCATCACATTGTAATTGGGCACTGTGCGCGCCGAGCCCAGGTAAGTTAGCGTAAGCAGCGCGGCTTTTCTTCCCCGCATCAGCGGCAAGCCGGCTTTGGCGAGGGCGGCAAAACTGTAGGAGCTCACATCATGTGCGATATGGAAGGCTTCGCGGCTTAAACCATCCAGGAAATCTCCGGAAATCGCTTCGCGCGGCGCGAAGGCAATGCAATGCACAATTCCGTCCAGCCCGTCCCAATGTTTGCCGAGATCGCTGAACAAGCGCTCTATCTGCTCGTCGCTGCTGACATCGCAGGCGAAAACCAGCTGGCTGCCGAATTCCCGGGCCATTTCCTCCACGCGGTCCCGCACCCTTTCCCCCTGGTATGTGAAGGCAAGCTCGGCGCCTTCGCGCTGCATCACTTTGGCGATGCCGTAAGCGATGGAGCGATTGCTCAACAATCCGGTGATCAGCATGCGTTTGTCGGCGAGAAATCCCATGGCGAGTTCCTGTCTATGGACGCGAGGCTGTGGAATTATAACTTAACTTTTAGCCAAGGGTGGCAGGGATGACGCCGGCGCGCGCTTTGCTATACACTGTGAAGCCGATGAATTCCCAGTTCTGTCGCTTCGTTTGCCTGGTGTTGCCCATGCTTGCCGCGGCGTGCGGAAGCTCTGGCTGGAACAATCCCTATCCGGCCGAGGACAGCGGCAAGAACATCTACTATTCGGCGTTCACCGAGCGCCCCAAGCACCTCGACCCGGTGCAGTCGTACAGCGAAAACGAGGCGGTATTCAACGCCCAGATCTACGAACCGCCGCTGCAATATCACTACCTCAAGCGTCCTTATACCCTGGTTCCTTTAAGCGCGGCGGAATTGCCTCATGCGAAGTATTACGATAAGTCGGGACGCAAGCTGCCCGACAATGCCGATCCGAAGCGCATTGCCTACAGCATTTACCAAATCCGCATCAAAACAGGGATACGCTATCAGCCGCACCCGGCGTTTGCCAAGGACAAATACGGTAAATTTTTATATCAAGACCTGAAGCGTGAAGACTTGAAAGGTATTTACGCGCTTTCCGATTTCAAAGAGCGTGGCACGCGCGAGCTCAATGCCAAAGATTACGTCTACCAGATCAAGCGTCTTGCCCACCCGCGGCTGCATTCGCCGATTTTCGGACTGATGGGCGAATATATCGTCGGCCTCAAGCGATACGCCGAAACCCTGAAACAAGCCAACCAGGCGCTGCTTGCGAAGGAAGGCAAAGATGCCTGGCTCGATTTGACCCGCTATCCCCTGGAGGGCGTCGAGGCGGTTGGTCGTTACACTTACCGTGTCAAGGTCAAAGGCAAGTATCCGCAATTCGTGTATTGGCTGGCCATGCCTTTCTTCGCGCCGGTGCCGGAGGAGGTGGACCGTTTTTATTCGCAGCCGGGTATGGCGGAAAAAAACCTTACGCTTGACTGGTATCCGGTGGGCACCGGTCCTTACATGCTTACCGAAAATAATCCCAACAGCCGCATGGTGCTGGAGCGCAATCCCAATTTTCACGGCGAGACCTATCCCGCCAGCGGTGAACCTGGCGATGCCAAAGCGGGCCTGCTTAAAGATGTCGGCAAGCCGCTGCCGTTTATTCACAAAGCGGTGTTCAGCCGCGAAAAAGAGAGCATTCCGTACTGGAACAAATTTTTGCAAGGCTACTACGATGCTTCGGGGATTACTTCCGACAGCTATGACCAGGCGGTGCAGGTCGGCGCGCAGGGCGAGGCGGTGGTGACCGAAGCGATGCGCGAGAAAGGCATACGGCTGGAAACCTCGGTCGCCACTTCGAGTATTTACATGGGTTTCAACATGCTTGATCCGGTGGTGGGCAGCTACACGGAACGCGCGAGGAAACTCAGGCAGGCGATTTCGATTGCGGTGGATTACGAGGAATACATTTCGATTTTCGCCAACGGACGCGGCATTCCCGCGCAGGGACCGATCGCGCCGGGGATATGGGGTTTCAGGGACGGGAAAGAAGGCATCAATCCCGTGGTATACGACTGGGTGGACAACCGGCCCAAGCGCAAGCCTATCGAGGTCGCGAAAAAGCTGTTGGCGGAATCAGGCTATCCCGACGGCAGGGATGCCAGGACTGGCGAGCCGTTGCTCCTGAATTTTGACGTCACCGCGCGCGGACCGGATGACAAAGCGCGCCTGGATTGGCTGCGCAAGCAATTTGCCAAACTTAACCTGCAGCTAGTGGTGCGGGCGACCGACTACAACCGCTTCCAGGAAAAAATCCGCAAAGGCGACGCGCAGATTTTCAACTGGGGCTGGAACGCCGATTATCCCGACCCGGAAAATTTCCTGTTCCTGCTGCACGGGCCGCAGAGCAAGGTCAAGCACGACGGCGAAAACGCGGCGAATTACGACAATCCGGAATACAACGAATTATTCGAGCGCATGAAGAACATGGAAAACGGCCCGCAGCGCCAGGCCATCATAAACAAAACGGTGGCGGTCGCGCGCGACGACGCGCCCTGGGTGTGGGGGTTCCATCCCAAGGATTTTTCGCTGCATCACGGCTGGATGCAGAACGTGAAGCCCAACCAGATGGCGCGCAACTACCTCAAGTACGAGCGCATCAATGCGAGCTTGCGAGTGGAGAAGCGCCGTGAATGGAACCGGCCGGTGCTGTGGCCGGTGCTGCTGATTGCGGTGGTGCTAGTGGCGAGCGCAGTTCCGGCGCTACGCGCCTACCGGCGCAAGGAGCGCATGGCGGCGGGCCCCTATTCGGAATCAGCTGCGGATGCACCCGCAGGCGGGAGCGGGACGGGCTTGTCCTGAGCCCGTCGAAGGAGTGAGGGTGCAAATGTTAGCTAACAATTTGATGCTGATTCATGCTGTTCGTATACGCGGGTTTTCTTTGACTGCCAAGGCTCGCATTTGCACCCCCCCTTCTAACTTTCCCCCGCACGCGGGGGAAAGAACAATCGTTCCCTCTCCCGCAAGCGGGAGAGGGATTGGGTGAGGGATCGTGATCAACTACATCATCCGCCGCATCGCCTACGCCATCCCGATTCTCATCGGGGTCAACATCATCACCTTCGCGCTGTTTTTTGTGGTCAACACGCCTGACGATATCGCGCGCATGCAGCTTGGCGCCAAGCGCGTCACGCCTGAAGCGATCGTCAAATGGAAACAGGACCACGGCTATGACAAGCCGCTGCTGTTCAACGCAAGCGGAAAAGGCCTGGGCACGTTGAGCGACACTATTTTTTACCGTAAATCGGTGAGGATGTTCGTATTTGATTTTGGCCCGGCGGATGACGGGCGCGACATCGCGCATGAAATCATGACGCGCATGGGCCCCAGTCTTGCCATCGCCATACCGGTGTTTGTCATCGGGCTTCTGGTCAATATCACTTTTGCCCTGCTGATTGCGTTCTTTCGCGCGACTTACATTGATTTCTGGGG
>Ga0184637_10003206_pt1 | contig 10270 bp, 8 predicted proteins | sample PLM3_127_b2_FD_133143 | JGI IMG/M metagenome (GOLD analysis project Ga0184637, IMG submission 133143) | Groundwater sediment microbial communities from an aquifer in East River, Colorado, USA - PLM3_127_b2 | ecosystem: Environmental > Terrestrial > Soil > Riparian zone | place: USA: East River... | reverse complement strand
TCTCGGAGTGGCAAACTATGATGAGGCGATTCGTTTGAGGAAGCTGATACCCAATACCCCAATACTAGTTTTTGGGACACTGATACATTCAAAGCTGGAGCCGGCTAAATACGTTTCGATACTTCATAACCATAACTTAACTGCCACCGTGGCATCTTTTGATACTGCGAAATTTCTGAATGAATACAGCAGAAAATTTAAGAGCAGGTTTAAAGTTCACATTAAAGTTGATACCGGTATGCGGAGGATTGGACTTGATTACAAAAGGGCTTATAGGAATATTTTGCAGATTGCATCACTGAAAAATATTGAGCTTGAAGGAATATTTACGCATTTTGCAGCATCTGAAGAAAAGAATAAATCATTTGCAAAGCTTCAGCTGAACAGGTTTTATGATTTGCTTAACGAGCTGAAAAAAGCCGGTATAGAATTCCCTTTAATTCACGCTGCAAACAGCGGAGCTGTACTTGATTTAAAAGATTCGTATTTTAACATGGTTCGCCCCGGTCTGCTTTTATACGGCTACTATCCTGGCAGCGGAATCAGAAATAAAATTGAGCTCAAACCGATAATGAATTTAAAATCAAAGATAACCTACATAAAGAAAGTTGATGAGGGCGAAAGCATTTCTTACGGGAGAAAATATTTTACTAAAAAACCTGTTTTTATCGGTTCAATTCCAATTGGTTACGGAGATGGTTACTGGCGATTGCTGACAAATAAATCAAAGGTTCTGATTAATAAAAAGTTTTACAGGCAGGTTGGCTCTGTGAGCATGGATTGGATAATGGTTGAGCTGGGCTCAACATATAAGGTAAAAACAGGAGATGATGTTTTACTTATGGGAGAAGAAAATAGCTATAATCTGGGGGCAGATAAGCTTGCCGGAATTTGCCGCACAATTCCTTACGAAATGCTTTGCTCAGTTGCCGATAGGGTAGAAAGAGTTTACTTAAACTGGTAAAATATAATGAGAATCTGTAAAATATAGTGACATTTAAGAAAGATTATATTAACTATCTTTTATATACTGTCGTAAACACAGGCAGCAGTGAGTTTAAAGATAATTACCGGCTGAGAAAGCTCGTTGACAGCATAATGTCCGTTGATGATGTGATGAAGGTTACATATCTGGCAGGTAAAACCGCAGGGTTAGAAATTCTGTTCAAGTATCTTCTGTATATTTCAGATAAAATTGATAAATCACATGTAACAATATTCAATTTAAAGGATAATTTTGAATATGATGTTATGAACCTTACAAAAATTTGCGAGAAAATCACTCAATATAAAGGCGAGAATGTTCAGGAAGCTATCAAAAATATTACGAAAGAGACAGAAGCTACCTCAGATAAAAGGAGTATGGTAAAGATTGATGTTGATGAAGATACAAAAGAAAGCAATTTAATCAATATTGAAAACATTGAAGATGTTACTGACGAATCAGAGGAAGATTCCGGTGATTCGAAGCTCACATTGATAGAAAACGTTAACATCCACACCAGTGAAGCGGAAGTATTTGAGCTGGATAGTATAAACGAATCGATTGAAAATTCAGATGTTGAACAAAAAGAGGAAGTAATTGATAAAGATGAATCTATTGTTGAGGAAAATGCTGAAGAAGATTTTGAGGAAATACCGGAAGAAACAACAGAGATAAAAACAGAAATTGAAAAAGAGCCATCCGAAAGCCAGACGTCTGACGAAGAACCTGAAGATGAAACGGAAGAAATTGAACAGGGAACTGAAGATGAAATAACCTCAGAGCAAGAGCAGGTTATAGAAAAAAGTAAGGAAGAAGCCACAGAAGAAATTACAGAAGAAGTTATTGCAGAAAAGCTTCCCGAGGTTGAGATAGTAGTTCATAAGCCCATAAACCCTGCTAAAGAAGAAGAACATATTAAAGAAGAGGCTATTACAAGCGAAGCATATTATAAGTTCGAAAGCAGATTCTTTGAAGAGGTGAAAATACTGGAAAAACTTTTTGCGGCAGTAGATAAGGATTGCAAAACGGGTGAAGCAGGGAAGCTTGGGGAAAAATGCCTGCAAGGTTTAACGGAAATCATAGAAATAACAAGTGAGCTATCAAATCTTTCGCGGCAGCTTTCTTTTGATTTAATTGCAGATATTTTCCTGACAATGAATCTCTACTTCACAAAGGCAATCAGTCATCCTAAAATATTAACTGGCGAAAGAATAAAATTGTTTGATTCTTCATTAGCCCTTGTGAACAGCTTAATAAAAGGCGAGGACTATCTTAACTATGATACTATGGTTGATAAAATAGAAAAGCTTAAATCGGATATGAGTGGAACACAGGAAGAAGAATTTCATGAAGAAGAGTTAAAAATAACAGAGCCTGAAGAAAAAGAAACAGGATTAACAGAAAGCAAAGAGGAACTTATTGATGAGAAATATACCGAGCCTGAAGTTAGAGAAGAAATCCAGCTTGTGAGCGAAAAAACAACTGTAAATCAATCACAAATGGATTCTGCGAATTTTAAATTAAAATACCTGATAAAGGAATTCGAGAAAAGCTTTACGAGTATTGATTCTCTCAAAGGTGAGTACATCAAGTTTGATGCTCTTGAGAAAATCAGCGAGCTTAATAATATATTAAGGTTAATAGCTAAGATTTCTGCATCAGTTAAGCTTTATGATGTTTTAAAGCTTGCCGAAGTAACTTACGTGTTCTTAAAATATGTCAAAGATTACAGAATGAATCTGCTTGAACCGGAAATTAAGCAAATTATAAAGTATATAATCTTCACGTTTAAAATGCTGCTTACAAACAGGAAACCTGAAGATTTTAATGTTCTCGTCCAGCATCTTAATAATCCTGTAAAAATTTTCACCGACTCATAATTATGAAATCATACGCTATTGTAATGGCAGGCGGTGTAGGGGCAAGGTTCTGGCCTTATGGAACATCAAAGCTCCCGAAACAATTTCTGCCTATTACCGCGTCAAACGATACAATGCTTCAGCTTACGGTAAATCGGCTGAAGGATATTGTGCCTATTGACCGGATTTTTGTAATAACTAACAAACAATATATCGGCTTAGTAAAAAAACAGCTCCCTAAGATTCCCAAAGAAAACATTATAGGCGAGCCGGTGGGCAGAAATACTGCCCCCTGTATCGGGCTTGCCTCAACAATACTTAAACAGTTTGATGAGAAAGCAAAAATGTTTGTTGTTCCCGCAGACCATTTGATTGAAAATGTTGATGAGTTTACAAAGGTGGTAAATGCCGGTTTAAAATTCGTTGAAGATAAAGATGCTATCGTAACGCTTGGAATCGTGCCTACTCACCCTGAAACAGGATATGGCTATATTCAGTTTATAGAGGATGCTTATTATAATGCTCCGGAAAATGATGTAGATATATTCAAAGTGAAGACTTTTGCAGAAAAACCGACAGCTGATGTTGCTAAGATTTTTCTAGAAAGCGGCGATTTTTTGTGGAACAGCGGAATGTTTATTTTCAGAGCTGATGTAATGTATGAACAGATGGGAAAATATCTGCCTGATTTATACCATGCTCTTCAGAAAATTGAAAAAGCAATTCACACAGCTAAATACCAGAAAGTTCTTGAACAGGTTTTCGCAGAGATAAAAAGCATATCGATTGACTATGGGATAATGGAAAAAGCTAAGAACGTATATGTTATAAAAGCAGATTTGAAATGGAGTGACCTTGGTAGCTGGGATGAAGTATACCGTATCAGGACAAAAGATAAAAATAATAACTCTATAATAGGCGATACATTTATAAAAGATTCGCATAACAATTTAATAATGTCTCCAAAAGGATTTGTTGGAGTCATCGGAGCCGATGATTTAATTATTATCAATACAAAAGACGGCTTGCTTGTGTGCAAACGAGGCCGCTCGCAGGAAGTAAAGGAAATTGTGGATTATTTAAAGAGAAAGGGGCTCAGCGATTATATATGATAAAAGGAATCTCTCATCTTGGAATTGCTGTAAAGGATTTAAAAACTGCGTCTGAAATGTATAAAAAGCTTTTGCAGTCTGAACCTTCTGAAATAGAATATGTTGCAGAACAAAAAGTTAATGTGGTAAAGTTTAAAGTCGGTGAATCTACAATAGAGCTTCTGGAAGGAACATCTCCGGACTCATACATAAGCAAATATATCGAAAAAAAAGGGGAGGGTGTCCATCATATTTCTTATGAGTCTGATAATATTAAATTGGAACTCAAACGGCTTGATGAAAAAGGCTTTGAGCTTCTTAATAAAGAGCCGAAAACCGGCTCTGATAATATGCTGATTGCTTTTATCAATCCTAAATCAGTTGCCGGCGTATTAACAGAAATCTGCCAGCATTAAAACTCATCAATCTTTATCATTGTCTAATGTCCGTAAAATACTTTTCATGGCTGAAGGGCATCTGGGTGATTCCCTCATTTTAACCCCGGCATTAAAAGCGGTAAAAGAGCAGATTAATGATTCAAAAGTTACGGTTTTATTACTGCACCGTACGAAATATATCAACTCGGAAATTCCGGGTAAGATTGAAATAGAAAAAAGTAATTTCAGTGGAACGGCAGGGGTATTTAGCAGTAATCCTTATGTTGATGAAGTCCTTGAGTTAGACCGCAAGGCAATACGTTCACTAAAAGGAATTGCCCGTCTGAAAACGGAATTAAGATGTATTAATTATTTAAGAAAACAAAGATTTGATGCTGTGATTTGCACTTTTCCTCAAGACAGGTTTGTTATATGGTCTTACCTTGCTGGAATAAAAATAAGAATCGGGCAAAAAAAACAGAAATTCAGTTATCTCTTGACTCACAGACCTGATATTGAACGAAGCGATTCGGGTGTTCTTAAATATATTTGCAATCTCCTTAAACCATTGAATGTTGTTTGCAATTCATTAGAAACATTTTACAATATTCCCTCAGATGCAAAAAGCAAAGCCGATAAATTTTTCGCTGATAATAAAATCGACACTTCAAAAAAAATAATTGCTATTCATCCGGGCGCAAGTTATGTTGACAGGCAATGGACACCAAAAAATTATTCGGAATTGATAAACCACCTGTTGAAAACAGATTTATACAGCATAATTTTATGTTATAGCGTGTATGATTTGCTTTTTGTTGAGGAGCTTAAAAAAAATCTAAATAAATCTGTTACAGAAATTCAAACCGAAACAATTGGGAATTTATCTGCGATTCTTGAAAAATGTGATTTGGCTGTTGTACATAATTCAGGACCTCGCCATCTTGCCGCCGCTATTGGAACAGGCACACTCGCACTCCTTGAAAAACATGATGACATTACATGGAAAATTTATGAAGACCAAAGCAGACACGCGGTAATACGGTCACTTATACCCTGTATAAGCTGCAGTCATAATAAGTGTTCAGGGGTTATTCCCCAAGATGAAAAATATGGAGCAAGATGTATGCATGATATCAGTGTAAAGGATGTCTATTCAAGAATAGAAACATTGCTGAATAATAAGTAACTTTGTTGAAACTATAAATATGAAACTGTTATTATATTTAGTAATTTTTATTAATTTTTCTATGGCGCAAAATAAACCGGATATGGAAAAGCTCTCATGGATTATAGACAGATGGATTAGCAATGACGGGGAGAGCACTTCATACGAACACTGGGAAAAACAGAATAAAAATCTTTTTATTGGCGGCTCTGAAACAGTGAAAAACGGAGATACTATATTTAATGAAAAATTAAAAATAGAAAAAATAGGAGACGATATATTTTATATTGCAGATGTTAAACATAACCCGGCGCTGGTTTATTTTAAAATGACAACTCTCAGTGATGACGAAGCGGTTTTTGAAAATCCTGAGCATGATTTTCCGCAGAAGATAATTTACAAACACAAAGATGGAAATCTTCATGCATCAATAGAAGGTCCGGGAAAGAATGGCGTATGGAAAAAAATAGACTTCGTTATGAACAGAATGAGATAATATGTAAATATTAGCGTATAGAAAAATGTCAAAGAGGGAATCGGGATTATTAAATTTACAGTTTTACCTGCTTCTTTTTCTGTTTATCATTATACCTCTTGCAATAACCACCTTAACATACAGCAGGACTGATTTGCCAAAAAGCGCCTCATTACAGATATTCGGCGGAATTTTCATTATAACAGCATTGCTGGTTTTCTATTTCAGGTATTTCTCATTAAGCAAGGATGAAAATTTTAATATAACGGTTGAATATGATAAAACATTCGACCCTTATGTATTTTTATTTTTTCTCTCAGCAATACTTTCCACAATATTTTCCATTAATCCGAAGGTAAGCTTTTATGGTCAATACGAAAGACATATCGGGCTGATAACATACATTTATATATTTTTTATTTATCATTTTTCATCATATATATTTAAAGATGGAGAGAAATTAAAAAATACTATATTAATTATTGAGTTTACGGCGCTGACAGTTTCAGTTTATACAATTCTGCAATATTTAAACATGGACCCATTTAATATTCAGCCGCTGCAGGTTAAACGTCCTGTTTCCACGCTGGGAAATGCAGTTTTTACAGGAGGATTTTTAATGATGGTTCTGCCCTTTTCCCTGTTAAATATATCTCAAAAGAAATCAAAAGCTTTAAAAATAATCTTCCCATTGATAATTATTTCAGCTATTATACTTACCCAGACACGCTCGGCATATCTAGCTGTGATTGCGCAATTATTTATAATAGCGATATTTTATCCTTTCTTAATGGATAAATCAGCAGTGAGTTATAAAAGAAGATTGCGTATAATTATTTTTGTCTTTGTTTTTTTATGTGTATTGTTCGTGATAATTTCGCTATTGTTTCCGCAGAATCCTTTTACGCAAAGATTATTGAGTATCTTTTCAGAGGAATATAACCCGCGCTGGATTTTATGGCGCGATGCTTTCAATATATTCACGAAATATCCTGTTTTTGGCCCGGGAATAGCTATGTTTCCTAATGCGCTGGAGGAATTTTACTCCTACCAGCTTAGACATGCCGATGTGAAGAGATATTTTGATAACGCGCATAATAATTTTTTACAGGTATTATTTACAATGGGTATAGTTGGACTAGCTGCATACATTATTATAATATTTCAGGGTTTTAGAACTTGTATCCGCATGATATTCTCAGGAGGAATTGATAAAAAGAGAAAAATGGTATTTCTATCTTTCTTAATGATGCTGGGCGGCTACTCAGTTTACGGATTAACAAACTTTGATGAAATTACAATCACATTTTACTTTTTTATGTTTATTGCAATGCTGAGGGCTTTTTATGTTAAAGAGAATACTGCAAAAATAATTATCAAAAGAAAGCTTATAAGACCTGTTTTAATATTTCCTGCAATAATTATATTAATTTTATGCTATAATATTTACAATTCAGTTAATGAGCTTAGGGCTGATAATTATTTTCTCAGAAGCACCATCCTGTTTTCACAGCAAAAATTTGCAGATGGCGTATATAATATGAACAGCGCTATTTTACTCAATAAATCCTGCCCGGCGTATAGATTTACACTTGCAACAAACGTTTATAAGATAGCCACCTCAAACAGTAAAATGGCTCCGGAAAGTAAAAATCATTTACTAAAACAAGCTGCAGATGAAACAATTAAAGCACGTGAAAATTATTTTAACAAGAACGAGTGCGACGGGCTGCTTTCGTTGATTTATTATGAAATGGGCAGGGTTAATGAAGCTGACAGTATTAAAAATGATGTGTTAACAAAGAATCCAATAAATGTAGGTTACAGGTTAAATCTTGCGCTTTATTATCTTAAGCTCAATGATTTTAAAGAAGCTCTGGATAATATTGATATCGCTATTAAATTTAACCCCAACAATTTAGAAACTATGTCGATTGCTGCATATTATAATATAAAGATAAATAACTATGCGGAAGCCAGCAGGTACTGTGAAATGATTTTCCAAATCGACCCTGATAACCGAGCCGCTCGTGAACTCTTAAAACAAATTAAATAACCAAGTCAAAAAATGTGGATGGGTTGTGGGATTTTAATTATGAGGAGGAAGAGGTATTTTAAGGAAAAATCCGGAGCGAAACCGTGAGTTTTACAATAACTGGATAAAGATTATGAACTGGCTTAAGAGGTTGTGGGCTTGGGCAAAAGAAAAGGAAGCGCTACTTTTCTGGTTTAACATTGTCATGTTAATTCTTTTATTATACGCTTTCATGCCACCGTCATCCGAGACTCGACTTCGATTCGTGGGCTTGATTTTCCAGATATGTGGCGTTCTAATTGCCGCCTGGGGACTGTTGGATATAAGAAAACTGTTTGAACTCCCCACGATTCGGCAAATTACGCGAGAGTGGTTTCGTCGGTTTCCACCATTTCGGCCGAAATCAAAGCACGTGACCGTCGAAATGGGCACAGGACATTATTCATTAACCGGGTACGCTCCAGACATATGGATCGGTGCTGGACCAACAGCGTCTATTGAACAACGGCTTTCAGTTCTTGAGGATAACTTACAACGCGTCAATCAAAAAACAGTTGACATTCAGAATCAATTAAATAGTGAGGTGAGAGCACACAAAGAGGCACTTGCTCAAGCTAGCAGGTCCCTAAAGCAAACTGCTGAGGATATTCACCACAAACTGGAGCTAACTGAAACTAGTGGACTGCAGCTTTCGTTCGTCGGATTAGTTTGGCTGGGTGTTGGTCTAATTATAAGCACAATCCCAAATGAAATCATCCGTCTTATCAAGTATGTATATATATAATATTTTGAATGCCTAAACAAATTAATAGCAGATGATAGAATCATATTACGCAGTTGCCGTTGATGATGACATTGATTCCTGGGTCATCCTCACGGTCCGGCGTTCTGCCACCAACGACCTGTACGTCAATTTCCCTCGTGATGGAACACCCGATTGGAAGCCACACACGAGCTACCACGCGTCAGGTCAACACCACCAAAAGAGTTTCGGAAAGACGTCTCACGTCCATTATCGTGCGAAGCCCGACGTAAGCTTCAAGGATACTGAAAACCTAGTCACAACCGGAGTCGTCACAGGGGAAGCGCAAGCCATCGGATGGCTTTGTAACCCATCTCAATTTAAAGACGTTTTGCGTATTCCGGATTCCGAGGTGCGACCTCAGAGGTACTGCACGTATTTAGCCGTCCGATATTGCAGGGTCAGAGTCACAACTCCCAGTGATGCATGGTGCTCGGGTTCTAAGGCAGGCTGTGTGGAAGGATGCTGTCCCGTGGATCATCGTCACGTTCTATGAGGTCATGCCTGACGAATTTAAAGAAATGATCCGTCGGCAAAGAGGTGAAAGGGATAAATAGAGAGATAACAGGGAAACTTATTTTACTAAAACCATCTTCTTTGTATCTGTAAAACTGCCTGAATTTATCCTATAATAATACACTCCGCTTGGAAAACTTGAAGCATTCCATTCAACTTCATAAGTGCCGGGATTTAACTCCTCATTCACCAATGTAGCAACTTCTTCGCCAAGAATGTTAAATACCTTCAACTGAGCCAATCCGAAATTGGCGATCCGAAATCCGAAATGTGTGGTCGGATTAAACGGGTTGGGATAGTTTTGGGATAAACTATATTCGTTTGGTATTTCGTTTGAAATGGGCGTTATGCCAACTAATGTGCAGATAACTGTTAGCGTTCCGCCGGTGCCGGTTGTAGGTGTGGGCGTAGTAACTGTTGGAGTTGGAGATGTGACAGTAGGAGTTGGACTTCCAAAAATTCCCCCGCTTCCAACACTACCGCTTGAAGACATATTCCCACAGGTATTTCCGCTGCCGTTTAACTTTACTATGTAGAAATCAGAGTTGTTCCCTAATCCAAAAGAGCCTGTCCAACCAGCCACAGCATATCCACCGTCTGTGGTTAGTATCATGGAATAGGCAAGGTCCCAATTTGTTCCTCCGACAGTCTTGCTCCACTGAAGCGTGCCGCTGGTATCAAGCTTCACAATGTAGAAATCTCCACTCCCTGCACCAAAAGAACTGGTGTATCCAGCCACAGCATATCCGCCGTCTGTCGTTTGGATGATGGAATAGGCATAATCATAATTTGTTCCGCCGATAGTCTTGCTCCACTGTATCGTGCCGTTGGCGTCAAGCTTTACAATATACATATCATAGCTGCCAGCTCCAAAAGAGAGGGTCCGGCCAGCCACCGCATAGCCGCCGTCTGTCGTTTGGATGATGGAATATGCATCGTCATTACCTGTTCCGCCAATTGCCAGT
>Ga0184637_10003204_pt1 | contig 10279 bp, 10 predicted proteins | sample PLM3_127_b2_FD_133143 | JGI IMG/M metagenome (GOLD analysis project Ga0184637, IMG submission 133143) | Groundwater sediment microbial communities from an aquifer in East River, Colorado, USA - PLM3_127_b2 | ecosystem: Environmental > Terrestrial > Soil > Riparian zone | place: USA: East River... | reverse complement strand
TGCCGGCCTGATGCAGGTCAAATAAAATCTGATTCCACTCGAGCGCGTTCACGCCTTTCAAAACGCCGCGATCGGCGATCAACTCGAGACGCCGCTCGAATATGGAAAGGTAGATGAGCACGCCCATCTCCGCGTTTGTGTTGGCTATGCCCGCTTCATAAAACATTGCCGCGGCGCTGGTGCGCACCGCTTCGTCGCGGAATTTTTCACTCGACAGCAATCTGCGAAGCGTATTACTGCGGGAGGCAACAAACGTCCCCAGCAGGAACAGCAGCGCGACGTCTATGGCAACCCAGTATTGGTTGAAATCGAAAGGCGAGAAAAGGAGAAATAAGAGGCCGGCGAAAGCGAGTAACGCAGCGAATAGGTAATCGGCATGACGGTAAAAACCAGAGCGCCCGCGAACTACAAGGAGCAATTCAGCATCAGTCGTCGTCTCGATCTTTTTTACGCAGTTGGTGAGGGCCTCGCGCGCAGCATCATCGAATTTGGCTCGCTTCATGTTTTATCGCGGCTGGCCGGTGACGGGATTGTCGTTGGGAATAATGTTGGGAATCCAGAATATTTGCCCGTCAACCTCAACTTGTTTCAATCCGTGTTTGGGCAAGTCTTTCTCTTTCAGCCCAAGAAAAGTGAAGTGTGGCAAGTCGCTGAGTATTGTTTGAAACCAACCGTGCTTCGCGAGAATTTCGCGCACCCGTGGGTTATCAAACTCGTTTACGTCGAAGGCGAGCATAGCGATGTGTTGCGACGTGCCGGGCGCGGCTATGGAATAGAGGATTGACTTGGAAAGATCCTTGCTGAAGTAGATGCCGGTCTTTTCCAGCTCCAGCACATCGGCAATCTGGCTGCGCAGCGGCAAACCTCTCAAGCGCGCCACCTCGGCCTCGGTCAATCTTCCCTGCGCAAGCCAGTAGTCGAGCGCCGGCAGGAAGCGCGTCTGCCATAATTGCAAACTGTCTTCATAACTGCGGCGAGCAGCCTCGGCCCCATCGCGTGGCGTAATGTCCAGGTTTTCTTCCTGGGCTTCTTCGCGAGCCTTCAGCAACTCTCTCATCGCTTCCGGCTGCAACTCAACCTGATCGAAGCCAATCATCTCGCTCGTGTAGCCGGCGCGCTCCTGAAACTCCGCCACCTCGTCGTCGCTGGTAAAAATACAAACCGGCGGCGGCATCACTTTCTTGTTAGCAAGAAACATCGCGCCGTAGTCTTCAAGTACGCGTCGCGCCACACTGTCAGACGGCGGACAAATGCTCTCGAGCTTTGTCTTCCGCTTCTTGAGCGCCTTGCGCAATACCTCATAAAACGAAGCTGGTGAGTCTCCATCATTGGTTTCAGTTAGCCTGGTCATTGCTTCGGAGTGTTTTCCTATCATTACAGTCGTTATGGGAAATTGCCTGCCACGCGATTGCGCCGGGAAAGTCAGAGCAAGATACAAATTACTAAACCTAACAAAAACTTAGAGCATCGCGCACTTCTAACCAAGCTTTCACCGCATCTTTCGAATAACCTGTTAACTGAACTGGGTGACAGAGTGGATCATAGTAGTGCACGCGCGCACCGGTCAACAAAGCATTGTTTAGAGTTCAAGCTTTAGCTTGCCTTAGTCATTAATGTAGGGGCGCACCTGCGTGTGCACCCAGGGCGGACACATTAGGGTCCGCCCCTACAGCTTGACTGCTCAATGCGCTTGCTCACTATATACTGCTCTGCGAAATATTATTCGGCTAGAGAAGCGAATGAGCCACAGCGATCTAATAAAGGAAATTGTCGGCACTTACCAAAAGCATGGTTGGCAATTGCGGCGTGTGCTTTTGCGTCCGGAAACGCGCGCTGAGCTGGATGCCGAACTTGCCTCAGGTTCGCTACCTTTGGACAGCGCGAACGTAGAAGAAGGATCGGTTGATGGGCTGTGGTTTTCACGCCCGTCGCATGAGGAGCGCGAGGCCTGGGAATTGAGGCTGCTCGCTGAAAACCCTTTTGCGCTGTTTGAAACGTTTGAGAAAGACGAAACAGAGGAACAACGGGAAGAAATGCGCCGTGAAATGGAAGCTCGCCTACGAGACTACGTGAACAAATAGTGATGAATAATCAGTGATGAGTGATGAGTGATGAGTGAGATTAACGTGTAACTGCTGACTAACCACTGACTACTGACTACTGAAAACCGTCGACGTCCTAACATCACTCATCACTCATCACTCATCACTCATCACTCATCACTTCTTTACTGCCTGCCCATCTTTACAGGAATTTCCAAACGCTCGCCGCCTCGCATTACAACGACGTCGACGGGTTCATAGGGTGTTGCACGTCGAACGCGCGAAGTGAGTTCTTCAACCGTGCGAATCGGTACTCCATCAAACTCAATGACGATGTCGCCGTTTTTTATGCCGGCCATATCGGCAGGTAGGCTGGGCGAAACGTCGTCCAGCCTCACGCCAAACATTTTGGTTCCGGGAATGGGAACGCGCTCCGTGTTATCGTCATCGAAGCCAAACCGTCCCCTACCGTCCGAACGGCTGGCAAATTCCTTACTGAGTCGATCAGAGCCCTCCTCAGAGGTTGTAGTCAGTTTCGTGTTCTTTGTTTCGCCGTCCCGAATGTAAACGATGTCAATAGTCTTGCCGATCGGAGTTCGACGCAACAGCGCCATCATCTCATCGCGTGAATGCACTGGCTGTCCGTCGGCGGTAGTAATGATGTCGCCACCAACGAGTCCGGCCTTGTCCGCCGGCGAGCCAGGCGGCTCAACGTTGGCAAACGTGATGCCTCCATCAGTCGTCTCGAAACCATCAACTCCGAAGTATGAACGCGGCGGCGTTGCCGGTCGACCTATTCGAACGATGGGCATGTTTGGGGACTTTATAGCCGTGAATACAGCGGCGGCGATAAAGAAAATCAACAACCCGAGAAACATCCAGGTCATTCCGCTCATGCGGCGCCGGCGCTTCCCGAGTTTTCCCCCGGGCGAGACGGCCATCGGACCTCCGATACCGTGAGGGAACGAATTTGCTGAATTGGTGCCGACGGTTCCCGCAGGAACGTTCTGAAAACGAACTGTCTCTGTATACTCAGCCGATCCCTCCCCCAGGCGAAAGCCGCAGTTGCGACAAAATCGCAGCTCTTTCGGCATCGGTAGGCGGCAGTTTCCGCAGGTCGTTACTGCGGCATCCAATTCGGGATTCATAGACATTTCACTGGGAACATTTTTTAAATACGTTTATTTGCGCTCCGAACGGAAAAGAATACCAGATGTCTATACGCCAAACGGAGCTTTCCGGTTGCATGCAAGGTTAGTCCCAGAGTCAAACCTAAGGCGAGTGCGATTCTCACTTAGATGTGATTCCGCAGGTGATTCGACGCGTCTATTCTCCTGGCCGGACGCGACGTTTGTTGCCTCGGCTGTTGGCATGGGGCGTGCACCGTACTGATATTGCCAGGGCAGGGCGGGTTTGAGTAGTTCATGGCCTCGCATAGACAACTGCCCAGCTTCAGTGCAATATCTTTAAAACTTTAGAACAGTTCATTCGCCAAAAGTGGGTATGAACCTCGGAGGAAATGCTAACGTGGAAGTAACTAAAGCCCTCGCAGCCCTGCAGCCGCTGTACGGCAAAGATAATGTTGAGATTGTAACGGTTGATGGCCAACGCGTGCGGGGCATCGTTCGCAGTATGAAAACCACTCAAGCTCTCACAACTCCAAGCGTCAAGATGGAATGCGCGAATGGTGAGATAGTGAAGATACCGTTTCCAACGATCGCCGAGATCACGGATCACAACTCGGTGAACAGTGAGCACTGAGCAGTTTGCGGTCGTGCAGGGAGCGTCCTCACTCTACACCGCCCACGGTGCCATCTGACGGCGACTCCCTACTGTTTTTTCCAGCTCGCTTCGCGTATAGTACGCCGTTTTAGTTTTGCCCACGGGCATTTTCAGGAGAATTTAGAGCGTTGTCATTAACGATGGAAGATTTCGGTGGTCGGCTTGCAAGTGTTTGGTCGGAACTTCGCCCAACGACTCGCGGCCTCGTCGAACGCGCACTGCAAACTCCCAGCGCCCCGCCGGCGCGAGCTCGCAATCCCAATGCTCCTAGCGCTCCCTACGATGCGCGCGCCGATCATGAATTAAGCCGCCTGTTGGCGGCACTGGACGAACGTGCGCTGGAGCCTGATGCCTCGTTGGAAGCAGAGAAAGAAACTCAACTCCGCCATATAGCTGATACCTGTGCTGCTGTCTTACAGGAAAAGACTCGTTCGGCGGAAGTCTTCGCCCAACTCGTGCACCGCGCCGACAGCCAGCGGGATTATGCGCGTATCGATGCGCTGGCAGATGCGTTGATGGGTTTTGCGCCCAGCGAGATCTGCGAATTGGCGCGATCGCAGTATGTTGTCGTCAGGGCTCTGGCTAATGAGGCGCTGGCGCAGTTTCCCACTTCAGTCCTGATTGGATTGCTGAGTGATCCGGTCGATTCGGAGATTGCCCGCGACGCGCTTCACCGCCAGGCGCAGGATTATGGTTCAGAAGAGGCTCGGCAGATCGTGAACGCACTGGCGCAGGTGGACGCGTCCAGTGACGACTTTTGATTCAACCCTCAAGTCAAGAGTCAGGAAGATTTTCCATATCTCATTTCTCATTTTTCATTTGTCATGTAGTACAAGTCGGCTAACTAAAAGTTGGCTTGGTTTGCAATGACAAATGAAAATTGAGAATGATAAATGGAAAATCTCTCTTGTTCTGATGGACGGGTGCGCTCCGAAAGTGCTTAAGCAGCTGCTTTCTCACCAAGCTCGTGTAGACGCTGCACCACTTGATCGATTAACCAATTCGGCGTTGAGGCCCCGGCGGTAACGCCGACGCGCTTTGCATCTTCAAGGTCGGCCGGATTGATCTCTGCGGGTGTTTCTATCAGATAACTCTTCTCGCACTGTTCCTGACAAACGGCCAGCAGCTTGACGCTGTTTGAGGAGTGGCGTCCGCCAATCACATAGAAAACATCTACTTGTCCGGCGAGTCCGCGCGCCGCGTCCTGACGATCTCGCGTGGCAGAACAAATTGTATTCACTACTTGCGGCTCGGCATCGGCCTTCGCGCGCACCGCTTCTGCTACTTCGAGAAAAGTTTTCAGCTTGATCGTTGTTTGGGAAACAACAAGGGGGGATCGCAATTGCGGAAGCGAAGCAACTTCGCTTGCGTCGCGAACGACATAAGTATTGTCCGGTGCATAGCCGACGACACCGATCATTTCCGGATGGTCCGGATTACCGGCAACTACGACGTCTCTGCCCTCTTTCGCAGCGCGCTCCGCCAGGTGTTGGACTCTGGTAACGAACGGGCAGGTGGCGTCGATCACTTTTGCGGCGCGTTGTTCCAGATCGCGTTGAACCTGCGGCGTGACGCCGTGTGCGCGAATTACAGCTATCGTGTCGGCATCGGCTTCCGTCGGCTCGTCGATAGTCGATACACCCAGCTCACCGAGCCTCTCCATCTCCTGGGCGTTGTGAATCAACGGCCCAAGCGAACGGATAGGACGAATGCCCTCGTCCAACGCGTCTTCGACCATCTCGACAGCACGTTCGACGCCAAAACAAAACCCGTATTCGTCAGCTAATAAGACTTCCATGTTCTACGTAACGCCCATTCAGTTTATCGGCTCAGGCGCGCCTTCCGATTTGTCGCAGTTCCACTTCTGCTGCCATTCCTGACGCAGCCGATCGCCACCGGCAACACGTGCTTCGACCCACTCGATGTCTTTATCGATTAGCGAGCGAATCGTACTCAAGAACGATTTCTTTACGTCGCCCAAATTATGCGCCAGGTCCTCGGGCAGAATTGCGTAAGAAACGTCGCCCAGATAACGCAGAGCGTCACAGAGCTCGTTAATAACGCTGCTTTCCGATTCCGTTTGAGTTTCCGATTGAGATTCCGATCCCGTTGTTTCCGGCATGACTTAATTCCTCCAAACACCTAAAACCGTGGTTGATTCCTACGGCTTGAATATCTTAGCACTACTCAAATACGACCGCACGGCCGCACCCGTTCCATTAGTCTCATCGCCGCGGCTCCTGCCCGTTTTGAAGTGGGCTTTGAAGAGGCCTACTCAAACGAACTAACCGCTAACGAAATCTAAGCTTTTCGCACGCAGGGCGGCAAAGCCGGAGCCAGTCTCCACAGTCACACGCCTATGCTCTCGATAAGTTATGTAATAGCTTCAACTAACTTTATGCAACTGTGATGATTGTGGCGAGTGTACGACTTGTAACGCAAACTGTTAATTTGACGGAGATGGCAGTTGACTAAAGAAACCGAAGGAGTACTTATGGCTCTCATGCGTCCCACTGTTTTAGTCATAGGAATGCTGCTGCTAGCTTGTGGCCCTGCTTTAGCGCAGAGACCTGGGCCTGAATTTCGCCGCCCGCTCGCATGCGAGCCATTGGAGCCGCGCACGAAACTCGAAGCAATTGAGTGGCGATATGAAAGCGTTCTGGTTAAGGGCTTCAGTCAGATCGCTACTGTAAACGTGCGCGGCGCGGACGTTCGCATCGATGCTGTCGAATTGAAAGACGCCGGCGCCTCGACCCGAGCTCTCGGGATTGTTATTGCGCTGAGAGAAACAGGTGACACGCCTCGCGAAAACAGAGCCTTCATTGATTACGACGAAATCGATCGGCTGCTGAGGGCGCTGGAGTCGATCGCTCGCGTAAACGAAACAGTTACCAAGCTCGCCAGCTTCGAAGCCCGTTACCGCACCCTCGGTGACTTGGAGGTAGTCGTTTTCCGGCAGGGCCGCAGCGGTACGGCCGCGTCACTCTCTTGCGGCATCTGTGATCGCGTGACCGGGTTGCTCACGCTCGATGAGTTGGACAGACTTAAAGCACACATCGTGGAAGCGAAGAGTCGACTCGATGAGCTCAAATAAGCAAAGCAGAACGCGGAAGGTGTTCAATAGAAGAACCCAGGGTAAGCGCGTTAACGCGCCACCCTGGGATCCGTTGAGTTAATTCTTGATGTCGAGCCCCGCTTTAGCAGGCGACAGAATCGTGGTCGCTAAGAATTATGGATTAGAGGCCGGCTGAGCTTCTCGCATTTTCATTGGTGAGATGAAACGCAAGCTTAGCGTCGTCGGGCGGTAAAACCGGATGATAAGTTTTTCCGTAGTTGGCGACGATCTTCTTCACGTAGTTCTGAGTCTCGCTATAGGGGGGCACACCTTTGTATTTATCAACGGATCCTTCACCAGCATTGTAGCCGGCGAGTGCGAGTGAGACATCGCCGTCAAACCTCTTCAAGAGCCACTTTAAATATTTTGTGCCGGCTTCGACGTTCGCCGTTGCGTCGAATGGATCCTTGAGACCAAACCTCTGCGCTGTCGCCGGCATCATTTGCATGAGGCCTGCGCGCCTACGTGTGAAACTGCTTTTGGATTGTATCTCGATTCCTGCTTGATGACGGCGTGAATGAATCGCGGGTCAACACCTTGCTTCTCACCAGCGCGAAAGATGATCCAATCAAGATCACAATCGCCGGATAAAGGAATGTCCTCGGGTATCGTCTCTACCCGAGTTGCGGCGCCAGCGACGGGCGCCATTACGGGACTGAAGAAGAGTCCGGTGAAATTGAAAACAAAGAAAAAGGAAATGATGGCAAACGGTGCGAACTTTGCCGAGCGCAAATGCAGATTTCGAAGACGGTTGACTGGGCGCAAAGGGGACGCAGTTCGGGGAAACTTCAGGGGAAACTTCATCTTTGATTCTCCATGTGAGCGATGGCCGATGGGCCACCAAATTAATTCTTCTAACCTGGGAGCGCGGACATTCTGTCCACACTTTTTGTCCCTGGCTTTTTATCGCTACGCATGGCCGAACGATTTTCAAAGAACTGTAAGGCACTTGAAATCGGGACCGTGACTAAGATGGAGATTTGATTGCGATGGTTGCTGTTTTCTTGTCATTTAGGCTCGTCGATGTGACGTACTTAAACAAACCGTGTCGGATCGATTTCACCGCAACATTCTGTCCGATTAGGTGTCGTTCAGGATGCGCGGTCGAAGCCCCAAATGACTTTGGGGGAAGGGCATGCGGCAATCAAGCGCGGCCGGCTACTTCACCTGTTTGCGTGTTAACGCGGACCAGTTCGCCTTCCTTGATGAAAAGCGGTACGCGCACCGCGAGGCCGGTTTCCAGCGTTGCTTGTTTGGTTGCGCCTCCGGCGGCAGTGTCGCCACGCAGACCCAGTTCGGTAGAAGTGACAGCGAGTTCGACGTACTGCGGCAGTTGCAGCGAAACGGGCGCGCCGTTGTATTTTAAAACTTGTAGCGAAACCCCCTCCTTGAGATAGCCGCGATCCGCGTCAACCGCTTCGGGTGAAAAAGTAAACTGCTCATAACTCTTCTCATCCATGAAATGAAAACCGTGGGCGTCGCTATAAAGAAAAGACGCGGGCGCCAACTCGATATCCGGCTCCACAAACTTCTCGCTCGAACGGAAACTTTTTTCCATCACGGCGCCGGTCAATAGTTGGCGCAAGCGCGTGCGCACCATCGTCGCCGCGCCGCGCGCCGTGGGCGAAGCAAAGAAAACTTCAAGGACCACGTATGGCTGCCCCTCAACCGTGATCAGTAGTTTACGTTTTAGTTCGTTGGCTGTAATCAACGCCATTAAGTTTCATTCCTCCAAACAAGAGCGGGGGCAAGCCCGCCTTCCCGACCTGAGAGACTTTCCTGGTCGACTATTTAAGGTTCTCTGGAGAGCCTTTCAATCCAGCATGCACTCACTCAACATAGTGAAGCTCTGGGTCAGGAAGGTGGGCTTGCCCCCGCTCCTGGTTACCGTCCGTTAACGTGGACTATCTAAATTCAGGCAACCGGCCTGTGCTTCCAGCCACAGATGTCAAACGGCCAAATCCTACCTGACTGGTTCGCGCAGGACTGCGTCGGCAGCGATGGCGGCGATGCGCGCAGCCTCCGCGTGGGCCTTCCGCAATCCGGAAACTTGCAATAGCGCTTCACCCGTGCGCGAAAGCATGCGAAACAGATCGCCTTCTTCGGCGCCGGTTTCGTGAACCAGCGTGGACCACTCCGTGCCCGTGGCCCAACGTGCGGCGGCGGCAGCGGCAGAGAAGTTCAATTCAGGCGCGGGCTCTATTCCGAGTTTCCATTCTTCAGTCGATACCTTGAACCCGACATCTTCAAACTGTGCGAGCGCGTTTACAAGCGCATCTTCCAACTCCAACTGGCCGTAGTCGCGATCCTCGTCGGCAGTGAGCGCGGCCATGATGCCGGCCATCTGATGGAAATCGAGTGAGTTGAATAGTCCACTCTCGAGCGTTTCACCAACCAGCAACGGACGATCGATGTGCAGATCAGCAAGCCAGCGACCACGCTCAGTTATCTTTTCGGCGTCGAAGTCGAGATAACCGAATACAGCGAGTACGCGCGCGCGCTGATGAAACGGTTCCCAAACCTCTTCACGTAGTCTCTCCATCCGCCGCGTCGCGCGTTCAAGTTCCTCTGCGTCGACGAGCGCGCCCCACAGCGCCTGCGTGCACCTCAACTTCTCTTCCGCACCAAGAGTGGTGGGCAGGATTGACTCGATACGATCATCGAGTGCGCTTATTGCATCGACCTCCTCCGATTGCGCATCGCGCAGTCGAGGCTCGGGAATTACAAGCCCCTTGCCGCGCTTGCGCACATCTGCAAACGCTTCTTCAATGAATTCGTCTTTCAAACGATAGCTGGGCGAATAAACTCGTCCGATTCGTTCCAGGGCAAAGCTCGCGCTACGGCCGTCTTCGCGAATCCCGCGGACGTTGCCTTCGCGCTTCTCTGTAATCAACACCAGGCGGCGGCCGCTGCGACCAATGCCGACGACGCGGCCAGGTTGGACCACTTGATTGAGCCAGCCATGCAACGCATCGGCTCGCGTTTGCGGTTTGGATTCATGCAGCCGGGCGCGAGCACTAACGAGTCGTTCAAACCCGATCACTGTGGCTAGCGGCAAATCGCAACCTGCTGCCTGAAGTTTCAACTCTATTCGTTGCTTGCTCTCTGCCTGGGCTTTTTCAAGTTGTGCGATCTGCAGAGCGGCTTCGCGGTGTGCAAAACTCCTTTCCGCAATCTCGCGCACTTGTGCGAAGTTTCCGTAAGCATCAAGCAGATTGAGCAGGGTGGTGTAGGTTGCACGAAACTGAGAGACCAGCGGATCGGGCCGGGCTTTCAATAACTCGGCTATCCTTTGTGGATCCTGATGTAAGCCGGGAGCGACAATAACGAAGCCCACGTT
>Ga0184637_10003203_pt1 | contig 10280 bp, 9 predicted proteins | sample PLM3_127_b2_FD_133143 | JGI IMG/M metagenome (GOLD analysis project Ga0184637, IMG submission 133143) | Groundwater sediment microbial communities from an aquifer in East River, Colorado, USA - PLM3_127_b2 | ecosystem: Environmental > Terrestrial > Soil > Riparian zone | place: USA: East River... | reverse complement strand
GCCGGTGTTCAACGTGGACTTTGGTTCCAGCAAAACCACCCAGACCTCCTCTTTTGCCACCGGCATATGTTCCACCCCTTTGGGAACGATTGCAAACTCCCCTTCGTTCAGCGTCAAATCCCCATCCCTGAATTTTATGGTCATTCGGCCCTTGACCACCCAAAACAGTTCATCTTCCGCTTCGTGATGGTGCCAGACGAATTCGCCTTGAAGTTTGACCAGCTTGACGAAGGAGTCGTTCAATTCGCCGGCAATTTTCGGCTTCCAGAACTCCTGAAAACGGGCGAATTTTTCGGCAAGGTTTATCTTTTCTATCATACCGTACGGGAAGTATAGTTTTGTCAGCCCAATATTGCAACCCGCGCCGCCGAGACTTAAGCGGACGGCTGGCCGCCCGATTTACTTTTTCAGCTCCCCCATACTCCGGCTTTTGCGCAGCAGCTGGACGAAGCCGGAGATAAGCTCTTCCTGCGAAACGACAAGCGATTCGAAAACCGGGATGCCGGCTTTTATCACCTGCCGGATGACACCGGATAACGATAGGTCATATTTTTCGGCCAAAGCCGCAAGGCGGCCTTTCAACTCGTAAGAAACGTACACGTTCAGGCAGTGCTCCCCCCGTATTTTTTCTTTGTGAGTTTCCCCTCGACTGCGCTCGGGGTCTTCGATTGATGCCGGTTCAGGTACCGGATTAAGCTCCGGGCGTTGGTGCGGATCCGAAACTCGGTTTGCAACTTCCGCAAAACCTTTTTCCATGTTTCCTCCTTGGTTTTTGTTTTCAACACTTCTTCGATGGCCTTCCGGTTTTCGGAGCGGCAAATCCGGCAGTTGCCGGCTTCCCTCGAAATCCCGTACCGTTTTTGCACGAAGGGAGTCAAGTGCTCTTTTAATTTCCACCGGGCCTCTTGCAGAATGGCGCGAACCCGGAATTCGGAAATTCCCAAAGCGGCTCCAATTTCGGCGCAGGTTTCGCGGCAGAAATGAAACCGCTCCACCACTTCCCGCTCGGTGGATGACAACCTTTGCAAAGCCCCGCGCACGGCCTGATTCGCTCTCCAACTGGGCTGGGGCGCTTCCTCAAAGGGATTTTCAAAAAGCTTTGGAAAACCCTCCATTCGAATTTTTTTAATTTTTATAAGCATGCCGGTAGGTACGGTTTTGGTTTTCACCCCGCTTTCTCCCAAGCTTCACTTTGGGAAGGTGAAAGTAGTGGCAGGCGGCAAAATCGAAGCTATATTACCGGCAAAATGGAAGAGCTGCGCAAGCAAACCGGCGGTAAAAACGCCTGAAACCGAAGGGAGTCGAAGATGGAAAACGAGGCCAAGGATAAACAAAGTCAAAAAGGGATGATTGTCTCCGGATTGATAGTGCTGGGAATGGGGGTTCTGTTTTTGGCAAACGAAATGGGCTGGATCCCCGGCCTGCACCGCACTTGGCCGTTGATTCTGATTGTAGTCGGTCTCGCCCTGATTATTGGCGCCGTTTTCAAAAAGCCCTCCGCCGGTTCCGGGCAGTAGATGGGCGAAAGCCAACCAATTCAAGCTCCGATTTCCTCCGCTCCGGCTGAACCGGCAACGCCGGAGCGCCGCCCGCTAAAAATCTGGAGCATTCTTTTCCTTTTCTTCCTTCTGATTTTTCTTCCGGTAGTCAATTTCCCCCTTTTCGTGGGTTGGCTGGTTTATCAGACCACCGGCGTCCACCTGCCGCCCGATTTTGAAAAAGAGGTCGGGGATAATCGGATGTTCACGTATGTCGCCACGATGGTTTTTCAATGGGGGCTGGTGGCTTTTATGTATTTGGTTTTGAAGCTGGAAAGAATGAAAATGACCGACATCGGCTTTGGCGGGTTCACCATCCGGAATTTCAACATCGGAGCGATTTTCCTCGTCTCCTCTATTTTTATCACCTATTTGATAACTTTTGGGCTGGATGCCATCGGGCTGAAAGTGAATCGGGAGCTGGACTTTATTTTGCCCAAAACGCCGGGGGAACGGCTTACCTGGGTATTTCTTTCCTTCACGGCCGGCTTTTGCGAAGAGGCCATATATAGGGGTTATGTTATTTCACGGTTACAACTGGTAACCGGCGGGTGGGTTCTGGGGGCAGTTGTTTCTTCCCTTTCTTTCGGCTTGTTGCATTCCTACCAAGGGGTAGGCAACATTGCCTTGATTTCGATTTACGGTTTTCTTTTGTCGTTGCTTTTTGTCTGGCGAAAATCCTTGGTCCCAGGCATCTTTGCCCACTTTTTGCTGGACGTTTTCGCTCCGGTTTTGCAGCCATTGGGAAAGTAAATGCGAAAAGTCTTTCTGGCTTCCTTTTTACTTCTTTCGCCCTCAACTACTGCCTTTTCCCAGACACCGGACTCAACCTATGCAAAGTGGCTTTTGACCCCGGAAATAAAGCAGGGTTTTGACTTCGCCCTCTCCGCCGCCAAACTGACCTATCCGGATTTTACTTTCAGGACGGACTATTGGGAGGTTGATTTAGGAAGGATGAATTACATCAACAAGCAAATGACTTTCCCCCCTTCGCTTCCTTCTCTTTCTCTGAAGTTCGCTAACCAGCTGAACGGCCCCGATTCTATTTATGAGACTATTTCAAATTTGACCTATGAACTCTCTTTGTTAGACCGATTCGTCCCTGAAGGGACAGAGCTTCCCTCAAGCGTTGTTCCCTATGAAAATAAGGACACAAGTCGAAGCGTGGGGGTGGTAACGGGAAAGTTGCACGAAAAAACGAAAACACTTAATCCTAGGTTTAACTTTTACTACAGCATCCCTGAATTCAATTTTATTATGAAACAACTTTACAAAACGATTTTAGAAGACACAGCAGAAGAAAAGCTTTCAGTAGATGCGCTCGATAGCATCCAAAAAGTGGAAGAAAGTATCACACGACAGTTCGCACCATTGGTTATAAAGTACAACCCTGAACAAATGTACAAAGAGTTTTCCGAGTTTGCAAAGGCTGCTGAAGAAGCGGTCAATGCTCTTGAAAAATCAAAAAACTCAAAATCCCTTAAAGAAATACTTTTTGAGGGACAAACTGATTTGGGACGAGCTATAATAGGTGGCACTGGGTCGAACTATTACAAAGGAGACTATGGACTTATAATCGACCTTGGGGGAGACGATACTTACGAGTTGAATCGAAGGCCAAATTTTTCTAAACAAATAATCATCGACTTGGGCGGCAACGACAAATACTTTGGGCTGGAGGATTATGCTTTGGCGTGTGGCTATTTTGGCTATTCGGTGCTGATTGACGCCGCCGGAGATGATTTGTATCAGGGGAAAAACTTTTCCGTCGGGTGCGGGTTTTTTGGCTGCGGGCTTTTGTGGGATCAGGCGGGGAACGACACCTACATCGGCGACCAGTTCACCCAGGGGGCGGGCGGGTTTGGCATCGGCGTTTTGAAAGATGACGGCGGCAACGACCGTTACAGCGCCGCGCGGGCAAGCCAAGGATTTGGGTTTGTGCGCGGGGTCGGGGCGCTTTTGGACGCTCAAGGAAGCGACAATTACTTCGCCGGTGGGAAATACAAAGAGCTTTTGGGGCTGGCTGGTGAAGTTCGCTACCAGTCGCTTTCTCAAGGATTTGCCACCGGCCTGCGGCCGGACCTTTCCGGCGGGATGGGATTTCTTTTTGACTATGACGGCGACGACAGCTACAGCGTCGATATGTACGGCCAGGGGGCCAGCTACTGGTGGGGCTTGGGGGCGCTGGTCGATTTCAAAGGGAACGACCGCTATCTTGCCCAGCAGTACGCGCAGGGGGCCGGTGTGCATATGAGCTTGGGAGTTTTAGTCGATTCTTCCGGCAATGACTTTTACTTTTCCAAAGGCGTGTCACAGGGTTGCGGGCACGATTTGGGAGCCGGGATGCTTTTTGACCTTTACGGCAACGACAATTATGTGGCCGCCGATGGCTCGCAGGCGTATGGCTCAGCAAACGGGTTCGGTATTCTCGTCGATGGCGCCGGGAATGACGGGTATTATGTGAAAGACAAAAAAACCACTCAAGGCGTTGGCAATCCACGGCGAGAATACGGCTCCATTGCCATTTTCCTCGATTGCGGCGGAACCGACCATTATGACGGCAATGGGGGCGAAAACCGAATCTGGAAGCCGGAAAAAACTACCTGGGGAGTTGGCGTGGACGGAGATTTTGGGGCAAATGATACCCTGCAGGTGAAAAAGTGAAGCGTTTAGTTTTCCTTTCCACCCTCCTGCTTTCAAACATTGCGTTTGCCCAAACGGATACGTTACGAGCCAAAGTCGATTCGCTTTTCGTCCGCGCGTCTTCCGGGCAGTTGAAATATCGGGATTTGGTTGAGCCGCACAAGAAAGCTCTGCGCGAAATGCCGACGGCGATTCCGTATCTGGTGGAAAAGCTTTCGATTCGGGACGCCCGCGAAAGGCGCACGCTCATCGATATTCTGGGGAAAATGCCGGACGCGGTGATGCCGGTTTGCTCGGCAACCCAAAGTTCAAATCGGGACGTGGTCAAAACCGCCTGCGAAATTTTAGCCGAATTGAAAGGCAGCCGGGCCATTCCTTATCTGATAAAGGTCTTGGATCATCCGGATATTTTAGCCCGCGGCAACGCGGCCGTTGCCATTGGCAAGTGTGGTTCGACAAGCTCACCATCCCGAGCGCAGTCGAGGGACGGCGGGAAAGGAGCAAAAAACGGGCTTTTGAAGGCGCTCGAAGATTCTGTCAATTTCGTCCGCACGCAGGCCGCCGCCGGGCTGGGTTTTTTGAAGGATACGACAACTCTTTCAAACTTAACCACGGCCTTGCAGGATGAATACTACGGTGTCCGCTTTGCCGCCGTTAGTTCTTTGGCAAAATTCGACTCCTCCGCGATTTCATATCTCTTAAAATCGCTCGATTCTGATGAACCGATGGTGCGCCAGCTGTCGGCGGAAGCGCTGGGGAAAATTCGGGCGCGTAGGGCGGTGTCCCGTCTTTCCAAGTTGCTCAAAAGCAAGTTTTGGAGCGACCGGCTGGCGGCCATCGAGGCGCTGGCGCAAATCGATACTCCTTCGGCCAAACGGATATTATCTTCTCACATCGAAAAGGATGCTTTGGTCAAGGCCCGACAGAAAGATTTGCTGAAAAAATGACCTCGCTGGCCGCCCGAAGATTAACCAGCACCGATTTGGCCGAGATTTTGGAAGGGGAAGTTGTTGATGGAGCTATCCTTTTTGAGCGATTCTACTCCTTTGAACAAGTTTTCTTCCCGCAAAGCCCGCCGGATGAAATCGAAGCCGGGAAAAACATCGCCTGCGAACTTTTCTATCTTTGCGAAAGCAAAAACTTCCAATGGAAAGACCTGTTGGTTATCGACACCGAGACCACCGGTCTTTCCGGCGGCAGCGGAAACTTCGCTTTTCTCTTGGGCACAGCCGAAATTCAGCCCGGCGGCCTTAAACTCACTCAAATCTTTCTGCCGGATTTTGTTAACGAGCCGGTTTTGCTTTCGCATCTTTCCGAAAAAGTGAAGTCGAAAAACTTACTGGGCAGTTACAACGGCAAGGCCTTCGACTGGCCGCTTCTGGAAACCCGTTTTTTACTGAACAAACAGCGTCCGATGTCGCCGGAAGAACATCTCGATTTTCTTTTTGTCGCCCGGCGGCTTTTCAAAAACAGCATCTCCCCCCTTTCCCTTTCCAACCTCGAAGCGGAATTGCTGCAACGCCCACGAGTCGGCGATATTCCGGGGGAGCTGATTCCGCAGACTTATTTTGACTTCTTGATTACCGGCAACCCGTATCCTTTGAAAAAAGTTTTGGCGCACAATTTGAAGGATTTGGCCGCCACGGCGGCTTTGGGGCTTCTCTTTTCGCACTGGGCCGAAAAACCGGAGAAAGCCAAGGGCTTGGAAAGTCCACTGGGACGGTTTTTGTTAAAAGCCGGCAGCGTGGAAAAAGCCCGCCCGATTCTGGAGAAAACCGTTAGGGAAATAAAAACGGAAGAGAACGCTCGCGCCGCTTTTGAGCTTTCGATTTCCTACAAGAAGGAGCAAAACTGGGAGGCCGCCTGCCGCTTGTGGCAGCAACTGGCGGAACAGCCGGCTTTTCCAATCCAACGCCTTTTTTCTTTGCGGGAGCTGGCGATGCTTTACGAGCACCGCAAAAAGGAATATCCGGCCGCTTTTGCCTATGTCCAAAAAGCGGCAACATCTTCTCCAACTTCCAATACTTGGCTGCAAACCGATTTTGCACGACGTGCGCAACGGCTCGAAGGTAAACTTTCCGGGTAGTCGTTTTTAATTACGCCGGTTTGGCTTTCGGTTCGAAAACCGGTTGGGCGGCTGGAGGGGCCGGGCGCTGGTAGGATTTCCAGAGCTTTCCCCAGGGGGTTTTCATAAACTTCCAGACCCGCGGCATTCCAATCAAAGGATACCACAGCCAGTCGTGGTAGATGTTGGAGGCCGCCGGCGCCCAGACCATCAGAGGGGAATGCAGGGCCGGCTTTTCCAAAAAGCGCAAAGGCCCTTTGCGCAGCATCTGGTCCCCCCAGATGACGAAGCTTTTGCCGACTTTGAAATTCAGATTCAGATTGGAAATATCTTTGCCCATAACCTCGACGTTGATCTTCTGGGCGTTCCCCAGCCCCATTTTATCCGCCATCGCCAGATAGGGAATTTGCATCGGGTCGAAGCCCATAATCCGGGCGGCCACGGCGTCGATCGCCACCGAATCGGCCGAGGCCAGAATCAAATCCGCCTCCACCGGAACCATCGTGCGCGGCCCGGCGCCGTTCCCCGCCACGCTGCCGTCCATCACGGCAAAGAGGGAGGGATGCAGCTCCTTTTGCATCAAAACCAAATCGACCAAAACCTCGTGGATATGCTTGTGGGCGTAATGGCGCACCTCTTTCAAAAGTCCGCCAAAAGCATTCTTTATCGCGCCGGTAGTGGTGGAATGGCCGTGGGTTTTCATAGTCGGCAGATGCACGATTTGCTTGCCGGGGTAAATTTTCGGAATTTCAATCCCGCTCGAAAAAAGGTCGGGGAGTTTCAACAGTTTCGATTTGAAGTTGTAAACCTGCCATTCTTGCTCCGAAAGAGGGTTGAACTTCAGCCCATACCGTTCCAGAATCGGCATCCACAAATTTTTCTCCGCCCCTTTGCGCGGGTCGGTAACCACCGTTTTGTTTTCCACCACCCAGAGCTTTTCCTTGGGGTAGCCGGCCTCGGCGAGGTATTTGACCGTCCCTTCGAGCTGCCAGGGTTGCGTGGAGCAGGCGGGGAAAAACTTGGTCCAAGACAAATTCAGCTTGATTAGGGTATCTTTTTCTTTGGAAATGACCGACTCAAGGCCAGCCTGGCGGAGCAGATTGGCATAATCCGTCAAAACCGTCTCCGGCCGGGTCTCCAAAACCCAAACGATGGACTTATTCATACCCTACATAATATACCCCGGAAAATGGCTGTTTCAAGGGGGTTCTTGCCCCATCCCTACGGGCAGACACATCGGTCCGCCCCTACAAAACAAAAAGCCCCGCCCTTGCTGGCGGGGCTTTTATGTGAATTTGAAGGCTTGCCTCTACTTCAAAAAGACCATTTTCTTTTTTTCGATAAAATCGCCCGAGCGGAGTTGATAGAAATAAATGCCGGAAGGAACGGATGCACCCTTATTATCTCGCCCGTCCCAGTTCACAATCTTGGTTCCGGCGCTCAAATATTCATTTACCAAAGTGCTGACTTTTTGTCCCAACAGGTTGAAAAGTTCCAGAGTGACACGTCCGGCTTTTGGCAATTCAAAAACAATCTGGGTGTTGGCGTTAAAGGGATTGGGATAGTTTTGCGAAAGGGTGTACTGCCGGGGGATAATCCCTCGACTGATGTCTCGCACATCCGTTGCCGCTATGGTGAAAACCGAGTTTGCAAAATTTACTCTAATCCTGGTTCCGGCGAGGTCGCGGAACTCGATTCTATCGGACGGGTTATTCCGGACGGAGTCAAATAATACCTGCCCGGAAGCGGGTGGAATGGAGACCGTCACGGTATCGAATTTTATCTGCCAGAAAAGCTTGCGGGTGGTGTTCGGCGGCTCGGCCGTGGTCAAATCACCCGGATTATAGTCGCCGATGAGCTTGAACCGGTCCGGAGAGATGCCGTCGTACTGATTGCTGGTCAAACTGGTTGTCCATTGGAGAGTTATAGTTTGCAGATTCACCACTCCGCTAAAGGTGCGCGGGTAAGCAAGAAAAAGATAGGCGCCGCCCGAAAGGGAGGTTTCTTCCAAAGGGAGCTGGAATTCCGAAAGCGTATCCTTGTTGGTTATCCAAACGTTCATAAGTACCGTGGCATCCGGAGGATTAGTGGAAGGAGCCACCATTTTGGATTCCAGAATCACCGAATCGCGCAGGTCAATCTGGGACCAAACGCTCCCGCACCAACTGGCCAGGCAGAGCAGCGTTAAAGCCGTAATTTTTAGTCTGTTTTTCATCCATTCCTCCATTTTCGCGTCCAAAACCGCAAGCAGTCATAACCGTTGATATCCCAAAGAATCGCCTTCATTAACTATATCGGCAATCAAAAGATTGGCTGAACGATAACCCGTAGGGGCACGTTGCACGTGCCCTTACAAGGGCGAACGGCCGTTCGCCCCTACAAAAAACAAAATGTAGGGGTGAACCTTCAGGTCTGCCCTGAGCCTGACGAACGGGTTCAGCCGGGCGAATCTGAAGATTCGCCCCTACGTTTCAAAGACAAGCCAAACAAAAAAGCCCCGCCCTTGCGGGGCGGGGCTTTCGAGCGATGCGTCAAGAGGTGGCGAGGTGTATCAAGAAGCCAGTCCTATCGGCCCTGTGGTGAGCGGAGTCGAATCCATCCTGACGCCGGGGCATCCCCTGCCGCCGAGTTTTAGCTGCAGCCGGAAGTCCCGCCGCAGTTCAAACATTTATAGCACGAGCCGTTGCGCACCATTATCATCCCGCAGTCGGAGCAGAGCGGCGCATCCATCTGATTCTGGAAGGCGGCCTGCGATTGCCCGGCCCCAGCAACCCCACCCTGGGCGGGTTTGCCTGTCCCGAGCCCCGACCCGGTCGGGGAGGGAAAACCCGCCCCTACGGATTTGGATGGAGATTCAGATTTTGCCTCGCCATTCTCCTCCGTAGTTACGGTCAGCCCTTCCGGCTGGTCCTCCGGCGGCAAAAATTTCTGCCCCATCCAGCGGAAGATATAGTCCATAATCGAGCGGGCCATCGGAATTTGCGGATTGTTGGTGAACCCGGCCGGCTCGAAGCGCATATGGGTGAATTTATCCACCAGCGTTTGGAGCGGCACGCCGTACTGCAGGGAAAGCGAAATGGCGGTGGCAAAGGAGTCCATCAGGCCGGAAACGGTCGAGCCCTCCTTGGCCATCGTGATGAAAATCTCCCCCGGCGTGCCGTCGTCGTACATCCCGACGGTAATGTATCCCTCGTGACCGGCGATGGAAAACTTGTGGGTGTAGGCGTCCCGTTCGTCCGGCAGCCGTTTGCGCCGCGGCCCCTGCTCGGCTTTCTTTTCCAAACCGGTGACCAACGGCTGGGTCCGCTTGGAGCCGTCCCGGTAAATCGCCAAGGCCTTCAAGCCGAGCTTGCTGCCCTGGATGAAGGCGTCCATAATGTCCTCGACGGTCGATTCGTGGGGCATATTCACCGTTTTGGAGATGGCGCCGGAGATGAAGGGCTGGGCGGCCCCCATCATTTTCAGATGCCCGATGTGATGGATAAAGCGGCTTCCGGCCTGGGCTTTGAAGGCGCAATCGAAGACCGAGAGATGTTCGGCTTTGAGATGCGGCGCCCCCTCGATGGTGCCGGTCTCCTCGATAAACTTGACGATTTCCTCCATCTGCTCTTTCGGATAGCCCATATACTCAAGCGCTTCCGGCACGGTCTGGTTGACGATTTTCATCACCCCGCCGCCGACCAAATTTTTGTATTTGACGAGCGCAATATCCGGCTCGATGCCGGTGGTGTCGCAGTCCATCATAAAGGCAATCGTGCCGGTGGGGGCCAAAACGGTCGCCTGCGAGTTGCGGTAGCCAACTTTTTTGCCCAAAGCATACGCTTCTTGCCACGCTTTTTCCGCCGCTTCGAAAAGCTTGGGCGGGACTAACTTGGTGTTGACGCTATCGAGCGAGACCTCGTGTTTGGCGATGACATTCAGCATCGCATCCTTGTTTTTCTCGTAACCGGCAAACGGCCCCTGTTTTTCGGCGATTTCCGCCGACATCCGATACGCCTCGCCGGTCAAAAGGGCGGTGATGGCGGCGGCGGTGG
>Ga0184637_10003202_pt1 | contig 10283 bp, 11 predicted proteins | sample PLM3_127_b2_FD_133143 | JGI IMG/M metagenome (GOLD analysis project Ga0184637, IMG submission 133143) | Groundwater sediment microbial communities from an aquifer in East River, Colorado, USA - PLM3_127_b2 | ecosystem: Environmental > Terrestrial > Soil > Riparian zone | place: USA: East River... | reverse complement strand
TGATCAAAAAGGTCCAGATGCAAGGCGGCGAGGAAGCGAGGAGTGAGGCGTACTTGGTCGTACGTTGCAACGACGAGCGACGATGCCAACGCCGCAGATGGGCCTTTTTCATCAGCCTGCTAGTAGTGCTTTTTCAGATCCATCCCGGCATAGAGTCCCCCAACCTGGTCGGCGTACCCGTTGAACGTCAACGTCTTGCGGCGTCGGAACTCCCCGATGCGCCGCTCGGTCGCCTGACTCCAGCGTGGATGATCGACGCCGGGATTCACGTTGGAGTAAAACCCGTACTCATTCGGCGCGGCCTTCTCCCACGTGCTCTTAGGCTGCTCGCTCACGAAGCGGATCCTGACGATGGACTTGGCGCTCTTGAACCCGTACTTCCACGGGACGACGATGCGCACGGGCGCCCCGTCCTGATTCGGCAGCACTTGCCCGTACAGGCCGAACGTCAATAGCGTCAGGGGATTGAGGGCCTCGTCCATCCTCAATCCCTCCACATACGGCCAATCCAGCCCGCCAAAGTTGAAGAGACCCTTCCGCTGCGCCGGAAACTGCTCGGGATCGAGGAGCGTCGTGAACTCGACAAATTTGGCCTGACTGCTTGGCTCGACCCGCTTGATCAGCGACGCCAAGGGATACCCGATCCACGGAATGACCATCGACCACCCCTCGACGCAGCGCAAGCGGTACACCCGCTCCTCCAACGGGAAGAGGCGGATCAGCTCGTCGATGTCGTAACGCTTGGGGCGGGCCACGTGCCCTTCCACCAGGACAGTCCAGGGCCGAGGCTTGAGCGTGTGCGCGAGCCGTGCAGGGTCCTCCTTGTTCACCCCGAACTCGTAGAAGTTATTGTATGTCGTAATGCTCTCGAACTTCGTCCACGGGTCCTCCACCGCGAACGCCTCATTGCGCTTGGCGGCAAGGGGGGGGCCTTTCGGCGCGACCGTAGCCTCGGATCCGGAGGGGGCGAGCGCCAAGGCCGCCGCCCCGATCAGAAAGGACCGCCGATTCAAGTACAGCTTGTAATCCGTGATCTCGGATGATTTGATGTCTGGGGCGCGCCGAATCAGCATGCCATTCTCCTTCTTTGCCCCATGATAATCCCCGGGGACCTCACGGGCAATAGCGTCGGATCGCTCGTGGACTCCTCCATCGAGTTTCTGCTGGTGAGGTGGAGTGTCCTCCTTTGCCGCCAGCCGGTTGTCAAAGGACTGTCAAATGTTTGTGAACGGCGAGCCGGGGTGCCGCCTTGCCCCAAAAAATCTTGCTTGACAGGCCCGGTTGATTGTCCTATTGTCATAGGACAATGAGTCAATCTCCACGGGATTCGCGATGGACCTGAGGCTCGACCGGAAGAGTCAACTGCCGATTCACGTCCAGTTGAGAGCGCAATTGGCGCACCTGATCCAGGCGGGCCAGATTGCCCCCGGGGCGCAGCTCCCCACCGTTCGTCAGGTCGCCGGCTTCCTCCGCGTGAACCGGAACACGGTGTCAAAGGTATTTGCCGAGCTTGAGCGCGAAGGGTACCTCTCCTGCGAGCCCGGCCGCGGGACATTCGTCTCGCCCGTCCAGGGGGGCGCGAAAAGAGGAGAAAAGATGCGGGAGCTTCTCGCGGTGGTGGACGAGGCCACGGGCAAGGCGAGGCGCCTGGGGTTCAGCCCCGAGGAGTTCTCCGCGGCCCTCTTCGCCCGGACGCAGACGACTGTGGAGCCGGCCCAGGTCCGCAAGGTGCCGGTGTTGTTCGTTGAATGCAATCGGCCTCAGCTCAAGGGCTTCAGCGCCGAGCTGGAGGAGGCGCTCCCCCTCAGAGTTGACTCGCTGCTGATCAAGGAGTTGGAGCGACGGGCCAGGATCCCAGGCTCACTCCGGAGGTACGCCCTGGTCGTCACCACGTTTTTTCACGTGCACGAGGTCCAGACGCTCTTGACCAAGGCTCGGATCGAAGTGGTGGGCCTTCTGGCCGAGGCCAGCCTGGAAACCCTGATGCGCCTGACGGCGCTTTCTGAAGGCACCAAGGTCGGCGTGGCCTGCAATGAGTGGACCGGAACGGAAAACGTGAAACTCTCCATCCAAAACGCCGGGCTCACCCATCTCCGCCTGGTCCCAGGCTGCGGGCGTGAGCCCCAGAGTCTCCGCAAAATGCTTAAGGAGGCCTCGGTGGTCGTCTGCTCCAGCCTGGTGGCGGGAAAGATTCGGGGGATGGGTCCCCGAGGGACTGAGATTATCGTGGATGATCGGAGGCTGGATCGCGCCGGCATCGAGATGCTTCGGCGGCGACTCGGGGAGCTTCAGGGAAGGGACGGGGCCGGGAGAGAGTAATGCCGATCGTCGGATTGATCATCGGGACTTTCATGGTCCTTGGTCCGGTGATGGCCTTCATCGGACTCCTCAACTGGCGGGAGCGCCGAGAATCAGCTCTGCATACTTCCGTGCTAAAGCAGTTTGCGACTCGCGAGATTCGCGGCCGCATCGCGATCCAGGTGCGATGTGGTCTCTTCTCGCGGCCTGGGATCGTGACCGTTGACATGTGGACCTGTTCGCGTGACGAGGTCTGGGACGCCATCACGCGACTGGGCCGTCATCTACCGCCGGGCGCTCGACTTGTCGTGAACGGCAGCGTGGACCCGCAATTCCCGGCACGATTCACAGTGGAGACCGAAGTCAGGGCCTCCCTCTGCCGGCGGTATCGGACCTCGACGGTGACCCCGTGAGCAACCTCATGAAGATTGACGGGATTGACCACATTGTCCTGACGGTGCGCGACATCCAGGTGACGTGCGAGTTCTATTCCCGCGTCCTCGGAATGAGGGTGGTGACCTTCGGCCAGGGCCGGATCGCGCTTCAGTTCGGGCGGCAGAAGATCAACCTGCATGAATCGGGGAAAGAGTTTGAGCCGAAGGCCCTCACCCCGACACCCGGGGCAGGGGATCTCTGTTTCGTCACCGATCTTCCTTTGGAGGAGGTCGTCGCCCACATACGCTCCTGCGGAATTGATATTCTCGAGGGGCCGGTGAGGAGGACGGGGGCCTTGGGACCGATCGAGTCTATCTACCTGCGAGACCCCGACGGAAACCTGATCGAGATCTCCAACTACGGCAGACCGGCCACGGAGGGTCGCATCCCGCAGTAGCCGAGGAGGCCCCTGGCCAATGATCTACATCGGCACCTCCGGCTGGCACTACCCGAAGGCCAAGGAGGGCGCCTTTTCCTGGGACGGCCTCTTCTATCCTCCGAAGCAGCGCGGGGTCAAGACCCCTCCCGAGCTGGAATACTATAGCCAGTTCTACAGCACCGCGGAGGTCAACCTGACCTTCTACCAGTTGCCCCGTCTCGACATGGTCCAAGGGTGGGTTCGCCGAACCCCGAAGGGTTTCCTCTTCAGCGTGAAGCTCCACCAGAAGTTCACCCATCCCTCTCTGTACGAGGCCACGGAGACGGCCGCGGGTCGCACCCCCACCCCGCTCGCCACGGCCGACATTGAGGCCTTTCGAATGATCCTCGACGTGCTGGCTGAGGGAGGGAAGCTCGGGGCTCTCCTGATCCAGTTTGGGTTCGACCTCCCCCCCACGGCCTTTAACATCGAGACGGTGATGGCTCTGGCGCGGGCCTTCGAACCGCACCCCGTTGCCCTGGAGGTCAGGAGCCGGGGGTGGCGTTCGGCGCCCCACATCGTCGCCGAGCTTCGAGCCTCGAACGTCGCCTGGGGCTATGTGGACCAGTACACCCTCCACTACCCATCGATCCGGGATGTGGCCCCCACAGCGGATTTTTATTACCTTCGTCTTCATGGGCGAAACGAGAAATGGGTCAAGGCCAAATCCGGCGGGGAGCGCTACAACTATCTCTATAGCCGGGAAGAGCTTGGCCCCATCGCCGCCAGGATTCGTGGGGCCGCATCGACAGTCAACCGCGTCTTCGTATACTTCAATAACCACGCGGCCGGGAAAGCCCCCGTCAACGCCACGATGTTCCAGTCCCTCCTGGACCAACTCCCCCCAGCGGAGCACACCGACGCGCTGCGCGCCCGATACCCTGAGCTGGCGGACCTCTCGATGCGTCACGGCGTCGCGTTCAAGCCCACCTCCGATGTGATTGTCAGGGGGGGAGTCCCACCCACTCCTCCCCCTGGTCCCCCCCACCGGGGTTGATCGATGCGCGTGGTGGGCTTCTCTTTCTGCGGAGGCATCCTCGACGCCACCCGCGGGTCGGCACTGCTCACTGGCGCTAGATCTTGAACACGCGCTCTCATTGTCGGTCACTCGCCTGTCGGTTATAATCCATCTCGTATGGCCCTCCGTACGCTTTTGCGCTACTGTCTCCTCCGTCGCGTTCGGTATCTGGCAGGGTTTCTCTTCCTCCTTCTGACCAACGGCTTTTCCCTGGCGATCCCCTGGGTTGTTGGGGACGCGGTGGAGGCGATCCGTGCCGGGGCCGGCGTCAATGTCCTTGCGCGGGATGTGACGCTGATCATCCTTCTGGGCCTCTGCCACGGTGGCGCTCGTTCCGCCTCGCGCTTCGCCCTCTTGGGCGCGAGCCAGGCCGTTGAGTACGACATCCGAAACGATCTCTTCGCCCACCTCCAGCGTCTCTCCCCCAGCTTCTATCAACGGAGCCGCACCGGGGATCTCATGTCGCGTGCCACGAACGATCTCCAGTCGGTGGTTGGCCTCACCGGCTTTGGCCTCCTCTCCATTGTCAACACGTTCATCGTCTTTACGGGGGCGCTGGCGGGGATGCTCAGGATCGATTCCTGGCTGACCTTATACGCGTTCGCCCCGTTTCCGCTCCTGGTCCTCCTGGCCAGGCGCTTCAACTGGCTTATCCACAAGCAGACGCTTGAAGCCCAGGAAGAGCTAGGCCGCCTCTCCTCCAAGGCGCAGGAGAATCTCTCCGGCATGACCGTGGTGCGAGCCTACAACATGGCGCCCGGGGAGGAGGCCGAGTTCGGCCGGATCAACAGGGAATACTTCCGCAAGAGTCTCGTGATGGTCCGGACCCAGGGCGCCTTCTCCCCCATGATGGGGATGATCGGGGGGTTGGGTGCCCTTCTTGTTCTGTGGCTCGGTGGCAAGGCGGTGATTGACGGGCGGATCACCCTGGGGGAGTTGGTGGCCTTCCAGAGTTACCTGGCCCTGCTCACCTGGCCGACGGTCGCGCTCGGATGGGTCTTGACCGTCATCCGGAGAGGACTCACCGCGATGGAGCGGGTCGTCGAGATCCTCAAGACCGAGCCGGAGATCCGGGATGCGACTCCGGCTTCGGAGCCGCCTGATGTACGGGGGGAGTTGGAGTTTCGCAACCTGACGTTCGCGTACGAGGGAGACGGCCATGCCCCGGCGCTGCGGGACGTCTCCCTCCGGATTCCTGCGGGGAGCGTCGTGGCGATTGTGGGGACAACGGGCTCAGGGAAGTCCACGCTGGGGGCGCTGATCCCCCGCCTCTTCGACCCTCCATCCGGCGCGCTCTACCTCGACGGCCGGGAGATCCACGAGATCCCGCTTCGGCAGCTTCGCGCGGCCATCGGTTATGTGCCCCAGGAGGCCTTCCTCTTCTCCCGGTCCATCCGGGAAAATATCGCCCTCGGAGCCGTGGGATCCCTCGACGGACGGGTGGAATGGGCCGCGGGCATCGCAGGCTTGACGGAGGAGGTTCAGGCATTCCCCGCGCAGTGGGAGACGGTCGTGGGGGAACGAGGGCTGACCCTCTCAGGCGGCCAGCGTCAGCGTGCGGCCCTGGCCCGCGGGCTGGTTATCGATCCGAAGATCCTCATCCTCGACGACGCCTTCGCCAGCGTGGACGTTCGGAAGGAAGTTGAGATTCTCCGTCAACTCCGAGATGTGTACCGGGGACGAACCTGTCTCATTATTTCTCACCGCCTCAAGGCCGTTCGGGATGCTGACCTGATTGTCGTCCTGGACCAGGGGCGAATCCTGGAGCAGGGGAAGCACGAGGAGCTGCTGGCCCGCGGCGGGCTCTACGCTCGCCTCTGGCGCCGCCAGCAACTCGCGGAAGAGATCGAGGCGGCCCGGTGAAGGCGTGAACAGCAGAGCTAAGACCGGGGAGGGGCACACGTCGTGATGAACCCAGGTGAGGGGGTCAGTTTTTTCGAGCGCCGGCTTTGCCGGCGCAACCCTCGGGGGAGGTTCGGAAGGGGGGCGTGCCCCCCTCCGAGTGAAAGAGGGTGGAGTGGTTGGGACTCCCCCCCTGACAATAGATCATGAGCCGGTACGGCGAAATCCACGAAGACGAGGTCCTGGGGAAGGCGTACGACGGACGCCTCATGGCCCGCCTGTGGGGCTACACCCGCCCCTACCGCGGGTGGCTCGCCATCACCGGCATCATCTTCCCGGTCGTCGCGGCGGTGGAGCTGGCCCAGCCCTATCTGCTGAAGGTGGGGATTGACGACTACATCCTGAAGGGCGACTGGTTCGGGCTCTGGAGGGTCGCGGGCCTGTTCCTGCTCCTCCTCTCGGTGCAATATGCGCTCCGCTACTGGGAGGAGTACCTCTTGAATCTCACCGGCCAGCGGGTCATGTACGACCTTCGTCAAGCCTGTTTTGCTCACGTGCAGCGGCTCTCGGCCCGGTTCTTCGATCGAACCCCGGTCGGCCGGCTGATGACCCGGATTCTCAACGATGTGGAGGCCGTCAGCGAGATGTTTGCCTCCGGCATCGTCTCTATTGTCGGCGACATGGTGACGCTCACCGGCGTGGTGCTCATCATGGTCAGCATGAACTGGCGACTGGCCCTTGTGACGCTCTCCGTGGTCCCGCTCCTCTTTGGCGTCGCGACCTTCTTCCGCCTCAAGGGACGGGATGCTTACCGCGCGGTGCGGATCCGGATCGCGCGCCTCAACGCGTATCTGCAAGAAAATCTCCAGGGGATGAGGGTCGTCCAGTTGTTTGGCAAGGAGCGAGCCCACTGGGAAGAGTTCCGCCGCATCAACGCGGATTACCGCCGCGCCCTCTTCGGCCGCATGACCTACGACGCGCTCCTCTACGCCGTCGTGGAAACCATCGGCTCTATCGCCCTCGCCCTCCTCCTCTGGTTCGGCGGCGGGCTCATCCTCCAGGAGGCCCTGACCTTCGGCGTCCTGGTGGCGTTCATCGGTTACACTCATCGCTTCTTTCTCCCGATCCGTGATCTCTCGGCCAAATACACGGTGATGCAGGCGGCCATGGCCTCGGCCGAGCGGATCTTCTCCCTCCTGGATACCCCGCCGGAGATTGTGAGCCCGCCCGAGTCCCGACGGCCTCAGCGCATCGTCGGCGAGGTGGAGTTTCGCGACGTCTGGTTCGCGTACGAAGGGGAGGATTGGGTGCTCCGAGGGGTCTCATTCCGCATTGCCCCGGGGGAGCGGGTGGCGCTGGTGGGGGCGACGGGGGCAGGGAAGTCCACCATCGCTCGACTCTTGAACCGCTCCTATGATGTGAGCCGCGGCCAGATTCTCCTCGATGGGGTGGACATCCGGGAGTGGGAGCTTCGAACGCTCAGACAGGCGGTCGGGCTGGTGCTGCAGGACGTGGTCCTCTTCTCCGGGACGATTGAGGAGAACCTGACGCTCGGGCGTGATGCGGCCCATGAGGAGATTCATCAGGCGCTCCGGATGGCCAACGCCGAGGGGTTTGTCCTGGGCCTCCCGGGTGGCTTGAGGGAGCCGGTGCAGGAACGGGGGGCGAACTTTTCCCAGGGGCAGCGCCAACTGCTCTCCATCGCGCGGGCCCTCATTTATGACCCCGCGGTGTTGGTCCTGGACGAGGCCACCTCCAGCGTGGATCCGGAGAGCGAGGCCCTGATCCGGGAAGCGATGGAGCACCTCCTGGAGCGGCGGACGAGCCTCATTATCGCCCACCGCCTCTCCACTGTGCACGGAGCGGATCGGATCCTCGTACTTCACAAGGGTCAGATCCGCGAAGAGGGAACTCACTCGGCGCTACTCGTTCAGGGCGGCCTCTACGCGAGACTGTACGAGCTCCAGTTCGGGGATGAAGCGGTCGAGCCCATGGGTCGATGAATCGGTTCGATCGAGCGGTTTACCGAGTGGTGGGGATGATTCCCGAGGGCCAGGTCGTCACATACGGTCAGGTTGCGGCCCTCCTGGGGGCGCCGCGGGCCGCCCGCGCAGTTGGCCAGGCCATGAAACGGTGCCCCGCAGGGAGCCGAGTGCCGTGGCATCGCGTCATTAACGCCCGCGGCGGGATCAGCCTGCGGGCGAACGTGAGCGGCATGCTGACCCAGCGGATCCTCCTCGATCGCGAAGGGGTCCGTTTGGTTCGCCATCGGGTGAATCTCCGTCGCTACCGCTGGCGCGGCCCGCATCGGCGCCTCACGCGGATCCCGGCCCTAGCCTGCCTCTGATCGACAAAGGACGAGGCCCATCATGAAGATCATTCCTCTGGCGGCCGACTCCCTCGGCACACGCTCGATGGCCACGTATGTGGAGGCCGGCCAGACGCGGATCCTGATTGACCCGGGGGCCACTCTCGGGCTCAGGCGATTCGGCCTCAAGCCTGCCCCGGAGGAGCTCGATGCGTACGACCGCGCGGTTGGGCGGATCTCGACCTACGCCGTCCGGGCCACCTTCTGTTTCGTGAGCCACTACCACGAGGACCACTTCAGGACCGACCCCCTGCTCTACAGGGGGCGCCGGGTCTGGGTCAAAGACCCGCAACGACTCATCAATGCCGAGCAGCGCCAGCGAGCCCGCGGCCTGTGGGCGGAGATCAAGCCCATTGCTTCTTACCTGGAAAAGGCTGAGGGAAGCTATTTCGAGTTCGCCGACGCCACCGTCAAGGCTTCTCCCTCGCTCCCTCACGGTCCCGACGGCTCCCCCTTTGGATACGTGACCGCCCTCACGGTCAACGACGGCTTCCGCTTCGTCTTTGCCTCTGACGTTCAGGGGCCGTGCTCGGCCGTGGCCAAGGCGTATCTCATTCGGGAGCAGCCCGATCTCTTGTACCTCTCCGGCCCTCCCACGTACCTGGAGAACCAGGTGGGAACGGCCGAGATCCAGCGGGGGATCGAGTTTCTGTTGGAGATCATCGACGCGACCGGGTGCGAGGTGATTCTGGACCACCACGCCCTTCGCGACCGCGACTACCGAGAAAAGCTTGGACGGCTCTACGAGACGGGCAAGGTGGTGACCGCTGCCAGGTATCTGGGTGTTTCCGAGGAGCTTCTCGAGGCCCGGCGCCCCCAGCTCTGGGGCCGTGAGCGGTTGGAGTCACGGCCGCCCCGGCGACGGCAAAAGATCGTCCCGTCTTGACTTCTCTCCCTCGGCGCGGGTAGGCTATCTTTGCTCGACAGCCGTCCTTCCTGATCTACCCTCTTGACTCAGGGAAAGGAGAGCGATTCATGACGGAACAGCATGAGCTGAAGGTGGGTGATGCGGCCCCGGACTTCAAGCTGAAGGGGATCGGAGGGCAAGAGCATGCCCTCTCCGATCTCCGGGGGCAAAAAAACGCGGTCCTGCTTTTCTACGTGCTGGATTGGACCCCGGGCTGAACGAAGGAGATGCCTGCCTTCGAGTCCCGGCTTCGGGACTTCGAGGCGGCCGGTACCCAGGTCATGGGTATCAGCACGGACAGCATCTTCTCCCACGAGGCGTGGGCCAAATCACTGGGCGGGATCAGCTACCCCTTGCTGGCGGACATCCAGCGGGAGGTGGCGAAGAAGTACGGGATCCACTGGCCTGACATGAACGCGAATACCCGCGCCACCTTCATCGTCGACAAGCAGGGCGAAATCGGCTTCATCGAGAAGTACGGCCGAGGGGAGCTACCCGATCCGGAGAAGATCCTCGCCGAAGTCAAAAAGCTCCACTGAAGAGTCGCACCGCCTCCCGAGATTGGTCAGAGGGTGCTCCAGCGAGCCCCTCGGGTGGCGACGAGGCAGGCTGGGGGTCCCCTGAGCGCAGCATTCGCGGGAGCGACGGGGTCCCCACCGTGAGTGAGCGGGATGGGGGGGACCGAGCGGACTGGAGCCTGCGCAGCAGGCGCAGGGAGATATTGGGGGGGCCCCGCCCGCGAACCACGGAAGGGTCGTCGCGGGAGCGGTGCGGAGCGAAGGGGATCCCCGGCGTCGCCTCGCAGGAAGCGAGCGGGGCAGCCTCTGGTCAGTTCCAGTGGCGACCTGAGGCGACGTTAGTTGGAGCGGCACTGTGAACCTGGGCGCGCACATGTCCATCGCCGGCGGCTTGGCCCAGGCCCTCCACCGAGGGCAGGCCGTCGGTTGTTCCATCGTCCAGCTCTTCCTCAAGAATCAGGTTCAGTGGGCCGCGAAAC
>Ga0184637_10003200_pt1 | contig 10290 bp, 13 predicted proteins | sample PLM3_127_b2_FD_133143 | JGI IMG/M metagenome (GOLD analysis project Ga0184637, IMG submission 133143) | Groundwater sediment microbial communities from an aquifer in East River, Colorado, USA - PLM3_127_b2 | ecosystem: Environmental > Terrestrial > Soil > Riparian zone | place: USA: East River... | reverse complement strand
GGCCTACTGTGCGAGCGGCGAGCGGCCTCCCCGCTCCCGCAGCCTTCTCCGTGACCCCTCTCAGGTACCGCCCGAGGAGACGGGCAGTGCTTCGGTACCTGGTCCTGGGAAGCAGGGGAGTGCGCGAGGTGCTGTTCGGCAAGGTGCTTCGCGACGACGCGTTGCAGAGGACCTTCCAGGCTCATCGCGCGCTCGCCGGGAACGGGATCGCCCTCTCCCGGCCTCGCTCGTTCGATGGCCTGGGAGGCCTGGTCGTGTTCAGCCCGCAGTCGGGCCGAAGCCTCCGGGAGCTCCTGGTCGAGGAAGCGAAGCTCCCGTCGCCACGACGCCTGGTGGAGCTGCTGCATCACGTGGCGGGAGTCCGGTGGCAGGCGCCGGCCGCCTCCCGTCACCAGGATCGAGAGGTGCTGGCCGTGGGGCGGCTCCTGGCGCACCTCCTCCCGCACCGGAGCGCGGACATCCAGGCCGCGGCGACGGACCTGGCCGAGCGGGCCGCGAGCACCGTGCCGGGGCCAACGGTCCACGGGGACCTGTACGAAGGGCAGGTCTTCGTGGGGGACCACAACCGGATGGGGATCATCGACCTCGACGATGCCGGGCCCGGCGATCCGCTCCTGGACGGGGCGAACCTCTTGGCCCACCTATCGGTGCTGAGCGCGTCCTCGCCGCACGCTCACCGGCGCCCCCTCGCCTACCGGGCGCTCCTGCGCCCGCTCCTGCTCGACGGGTTGGGGGCCTCCGAGGACGACCTGGCCTGGCGGGAGGCCCTCTGCATGCTCAAGCTGGCCACCGGTCCGTTCCGCGTCCTCTCGCCCCGGTGGCCGACCCGCGTGGAGGCTCGTGTGGATGCGGCCATCCGCCTGCTGAACCGCGGGCTCGTCCTAGCCTGAGCCGGCGACCCGCTACGACTCGGCGCTCTCCGGCGACTCGGCGCGTCGACGCCTCTGCGGCCAGGGGAGGGCGGGCGGCAAGTAGTGCCCGTCGGGGTAGCGGTCCGTGGACCAGGGGGCCGGCGGGGCCATGGTCAGCCGGGCCAGCCCGATCAGCGCGGCGTCGTAGTTGACCCTCCACCCGGCGAAGTCGCGCCAGCACTGGTCGCGGTCGGGCTTCATCGGCACGCCCCCCGCGGCGAGCCGGTCGTAGGCGGCGTCGAACTCGCGGCGTTCGATCGAGATGGGGTCGGTGGGCGCCGGGTCCTCCGGCACGGGGATCCAGAAGAACGCCGCGATGTGCCGCAGACAGAGGTAACCGGCGCGGATCATGAACTCAGGCTCGGGGGTTCGGGGGACGTCCACGCTCGAGACGTACATCGACGCGCCGTCCAGAATGGCCCCGGCCGAGGTGACCCACGACTCGTCCGGGTGCCCCGAGCGGAAGTAGACCAGCGGTGGGAACGAGGTGTGGGTCTCGTCGACCTCCACGAACCAGTTCTCCCACTCCGGCCACAAGGCCTTCAGGATCTCCATCCGGCCGACGGTCCATGCCAGCTGGATGAGGTAGATGCCCGACGGGGGGCGTCCCGCGCGGACCTCGACCTTCGAGACCCCTGCTTCCCGCCGGGAGAAGGCCCCGTACAGGCTGGGCAGGTACGCGATGAACAGGGCCAGCAGGCCGAGGCCGATGGCCGCCTCGGTGAACATCAGCCCGATGGTGGCCAGGTTGCGTCCCCGGGCGAACCCCAGGGTGAGCAGGGAGGAGCCGGACTCGATGAACGCGGACGACGGCGGCCCGTTCCCCAGGGCCCAGTACATCGCGGTGTAGCCGATGAGGACGAGCGCCAGCCATAGCGTGAAGAGCGAGAGCAGCGCCACCGGCGCGTAGAAGGCCATTACCGCGTCCCGGCGGACGAAGTCGTGGCGAGTATTGGCGAACAGCCAGAACACCCGGCGAACGGTCACGAACACGAAGCGCGCCAGGTACAGCTGGAGGGCCCGGGGGACCAGGAACAACCGGATGGCCGCGCGGATGGTGTAGAGGACGAGCGCTAACCCCACCACGAACGCGACGACCTTCAGGACCTCCACAACCGGGCGAGCTTACCCCCGGCCAGGGTGCGGTGCGGGCCGGTGCGGGGTGGCCTCGCGCCGGCGCACCCTGGTCCGCGCGGCCTCCCGAGGGAGTTCCTCGACCCGGAGCCTGGAGAGCTCCACGTGCACATCCGGTGCCATCACGCCACCTCCCGCTCGATCGCCGCGGCGAACACGTTCAGCGTCGTCACCCATCCGCGCGGCGAGGCGTACCCCTCGCGAACCTCGGAGGCCTAGGCGCCCACGCGCTCCCATCCGCGGTGTTCCAGCTCGACCCGCGTTCCCTCGCCATCGGGGACGAACCGGACCTCGACCTCGGTCGGAGGGACCGGTCGGGAGTGCGGCTTCCACGCGAGGACGAACCTGAGGGCCACGTCGGCGGCCAGATCGTGGAGCACATGTCCAACGGCCAATCGCTGCCCTGGGGAAAAACCTGGCCTTTGAGCCGCCCACCCGGAGGAAGGCGTGAAGGCCGCTGAGACTCATGACCGAGGGAGAGATCGGGCTGCCCCCCTTGTAGTAATTGGCGATGACCTGCAGCAGGCTGCCGAGAAGAATATTCTGGATGAGTTCGTTCTGCGGGAAGACCCAGAAGCAGGTCAAGAAGCTGATCGCTGGCCCCGGCGTCTACATCTTCGACGAGTGCATCGACCTCTGTAACGAGATCATCTTGGACGAGAAGATCGATGATCTGGTCGACCCCTTCTTGAGAATGGATCAGTTCACCGAGCAAGAAGCGGATGTTTTGAAACTGGTCCTGGATTTGGCCATCACGGCCGTCGAGGAGCGGGGGAGGGAAGTCCTCCCGGACTGCGTGTCAGTCCGGAATTCGTGTGGCAGGCCCTCGAGAGAATGTTCCGGGTGCTGCAGCGGAGGGAGCGCCTCGAGTAGACTTTCGGCCGCTTTCTCGATCGCCGACAACGTTCCTTCCGCGTATACCTGGCGGCGAATCTAGCGACTACTGGGCGGGTTTCACCCACCATCCACCCCGGTACCACATCCAGGCGTGCGCCTACCTGTCTAGGAACGGCGTTCGGTACAGCACGCGCACCCAAAGTGGCATCGCCTCCAACCGAGGCGATCCGCCCATTGGCAGTGTCCAGTTCCACATTGGCAAAACATCGGGGCAGCGGCGTCCAGCCTCCCGGGGAGGGGACGAGCTGGGGCACCTGGTCCGGCTCTTCGGTCGCTCACACCCCGCATCGTGCAAATGCCGGTTTGGTCCATCAATGCTGCCGCCTCGCACCCTCCGACTCGGCGGACAAGGCTCCTTCTGCGTACACCTGCGAAGGGACGACTGAGGCCTCACGCGCCGGGGCGCGTGGACGTCACCGCGCCTTCGGCGGCTGTCGATTCACCCGTCGCCCGGCCACGGCAGTTCGAGCGCGTCCAGGAGGTCGAGGTCGCCCGGTGAGTGCCCGCACTCGGTGAGGTAGCGAGCGAGCTCGCTGCGGTGCTGCGTTCCGTGGTTCACGATGTGGGCGACGACCAGCCATCGCGGCCTCGCGAAGTCTGCGCTCATCGCCAGCGACTCGGTCAGCGCCGTATCGTCGAGGGACCCCACGTAGCTCCGCAGGCGGCCGTCCTCTTCGAGGCAGAAGGCGTGGATGGCCGGGAGATCGCCGAGCGCAAACCCGTGGTCCCATACGTAGGTATCTCCAACGTCGTTCCCGAGCAGAATTTCGCGCCAGCTCCAGTCGACGTCGACGACATGCCGGAGCGTCTGGAAGGCGGTGCCGTGGTCGAGATTCGCCGCCCTGCGGAACTCGTCATCCGGCAGGCCGGCCGCGGTCATCAGCACCCGGTCGTTCGCCCACGCGTGGAACCGGACGAGGGCGAGCAGGCTGTCTGCATCCACAAGCCCATCCTAGGCTTGGCTCTCAGTTCCGGAACCCGGACGCCTGGATGCGGCGGCGCGCGTCGGGGCACAAGGCAAGTTTGCCCCTTCTGACTCGCGCGCCGGGGCGCGTAGCAAGTTTTCGGCCCCTCACGCGTCCGGGGCGCGTCGGCCCCTTATCGCTAGCCGTCAGCAGCACCCCTGGCAATGGGGCGTGGCAAGATTGGCCCATGGTTTCCGGGCATGATCTGGCGCGGGCAGTTCTCGCGGAGGCACATCGAACATTCCTCGACAACACCCAAGCGATTAGGCTCGAAGAGGCCCTTCAGGCCGGCGGCGGCTACCGCTCAATCCTCGGGATCGTGAAGCACGCAGCTTGGTGGAGCGCGGTGTACTACTCGTACGCTTTCGAGCCGGAGCCTCGCCACTGGGATCGGACGGACTGGCCGCTCGGACTTCGTGATCAGATCGACCCGACGAAGGATTATCTGGATCAAGTACTCGCCTGGTTCGAGGTGACGTACGGACGATGTCTGCCTTCCCTTCAGGATGCCGAGGACCTTGACACACAGGCAGGTCCACTGGGGGAGTACAGCGCCGCTCGCGGACATCGCCGTGATGGTGGCCGCTCACTGGCTCTACCACGCGGGCGAGATCAACGCGATCTTGGCAATCCAGCGTGGAGAAGCGTGGGAGTACGGCGAGGGGGTCGAGGAGAACCACATCCCGACCATCGGCCACGGCGTCCGGCCCGACTGGATGACCGACGAGGAAGCCGCGCTGTTCGAAAGCGAACACAGGTAGACCGCTTTGCGCAGGTTACGTCAGAGTCTGAAGGAGCCGCTCGGCAACGGAGGGCTGCCGACGGCGCCGGGGCGGCGGGAGGCCGCCATCATTCAGACCTCTCACCATCTCTGCCCGCGGACAACGTTCCTTATGCGTACACCAGGAAAGGACGAAGGAGACCTCACGCGCCGGGGCGCGTGGACATTATCGACCTGGGGACGAGACTGGCTCGCTAGCGTCCCGATCAGCCAATGATGGCCGTACGGGTCGGCCACGCGACCCTACCAATGTCCGTCGGCCAGTTTGACATGGAGCTAGTAAACGGAGGCGCGTGGCAAGTTTGCCCATCTGACACGCCTGACCCGTTCGGCCCCTTGAGGCAGCCTCGGGCGCAGTGTCGGTGAATCGGGATCGCAGCCGCAGTAAGGTAGCCGAAGTGACCTGGTACTCAGGCGAGAACGTCGCTGAGCGAGCCGGGGTCGAGCCTCACTACCTCGTTCGACTGGTGGATCTCGGCATCCTGGCCCCGGAGGAGCCGGATCGCTTCTCGCCGGGCGATGTGCGCCGCGTGCTGATGGCCAAGTCGCTCGAGGATGCCGGGATCCCGCTCGAAGGTGTGACGGCGGCCATCCAGCGCGGTGCCCTGTCGCAGGCCTTCCTCGACGCGGCCGGCTACGAGAGGTTCGCCGCCCTCGCCGCAGAGACGTTCCGGCAGGTCAGCGACCGGACCGGGATCTCGCTCGAGCTCCTGACGGTCATCCGCGAGGCGATCGGCATGGCTCAACCGTCACCCGATGACCGGCTTCGCGAGGACGAGATGGCGATCGTGCCGTTCATCGAGCTCCAGGTCTCCGAGGGGTTCCGGCCGGCCGCTATCGAGCGCCTGCTCCGTGTCCAGGGCGACAGCACCCGTCGGATCGCCGAACAGGAGGCCGCCTGGTGGAACTCCGAGGTGATCGAGCCAGCCGCGGCTGCAGGCAAGGGCCCGGAGGAGATCGGGAACGCCCAGCTCACCGATCGGATCGCCCCGCTATCCGAGCAAGCCGTCCTCGCCATGTCCACGCCCACCAGGCGCGTGCTTGGACCGCCAACATCATCGAAGGCTTCGAGGTGCTGATGTCGAAGGCAGGGATCCACAGCCGCCTCGAGCGACTACCCGCTATCTGCTTCCTTGATATCACCGGCTACACGCGGCTGACCCAGGAACGCGGCGACGATGCGGCCGCTGACCTGGCCACGACGGTCGCGCGGCTGGTGCAGCGCAGCTGTGTGCAGCACGGCGGCAAGCCCATCAAGTGGCTGGGCGACGGCGTGATGTTCTACTTCGGCGACCCCGGCGCCGGCGTGGTGCCGCCCTGGAGATGGTGGACGGGCTGGCGGCCGCCGGGTTGCCGCCAGCCCACGTCGGCCTGCACGCGGGGCCAGTCCTCTTCCAGGAGGGCGACTACTTCGGCCAAACCGTGAACCTCTCTGCACGCATCGCTGACTACGCGCGGCCCGGCGAGGTGCTGGTCAGCCAGGCGGTCGCCGACGCCTCGCAGGAGGAGGGGATCGCGTTCGGGGACATCGGCCCGGTGGAGCTCAAAGGCGTATCCGGAACAGTGCACCTGCTACGGGCCCACCTCGCCTGATGATCGACTCCCGCCCCGCTCTCCCCTTCCCGTTCTGAGCTGACGGCGTCACCCTGACTTCGGCTCGGGTGCGTCGCGCCTGCTGGCGAGGCGACCGACCCACGTGCCCCTCGCGTGCCGGGGCGCGTAGCAAGTCTTAGCCACTGACACGCGCGCTGGGGCGCATGGCCTTTATCCCTTGGATAGGGCAGACCGTGCGGCCACCCGTCACGCTCGATCCACTCGTGCACGGCCGGGTAGGCTGAGGATGGCGAGGGAAGCGATGGGTCGGGCGATCGAGGACCGGAATCACGAAGCGGTGGATCGGCTGCGGGCATTGGGCGCGCGGCTCTCGGATGAGGATCTCAGCCAGCTTATCGACCCGCCATGGACAGCCGCGGCGCTCTTCGCCCATGTGGCGTTCTGGGATCGCTTCGTTCACGCTAGGTGGCTGCTCGCGGCGAGCACAGGGCGTCGTACACCCCTTCCCATCGACGACGCTCTCCAGGAACTCGTCAATGGCGCGTCCCTGCAACAATGGGCCGCCATCCCGCCCCGGACCGCAGTCCAGGATTGCCTCGCAGCGGCTGCAGAGATCGATGACCTCATAGGGTCGCTCGAAGCCGATGTCGTTTCGGAGGTTGTGCAGGCGGGGCGAGAGCGCCTGGTGGACCGCTCGCTCCACCGAGGTGAGCACCTCAACACCATGGAGACAGCATTCCCCTCCCCATGAACGTCAAGGGGCCATCGCGACGGATCGCAGATCCGTGTACCGCGACCTCAGAGACGGAAGGGCCTGCCCGACCGCGTCGCGCCGGCTGCCTGCGCCGGGGCGCATGGACTTTATGAACTCTAGGGTTGGGCACCCTGTCGGTGGCCCCTGATGAGGCTGCGGAACGACAGGCGCGCGGCTTGAAATACGAGAACACCAACAGCGACGTTGATGGCTCCGAGCAACGCTGCGGAGACGGCGAATGGGAGGCCAGAATCGACGCCAGTAACTATTAGGAGCACGGCCCAACTTATGGCCCCCGCGGGAATAACGACTCGCCACCACCTGCCGAGTACCAGCCCCACGAGCAGCAACGTCGGGATCACGTGCTCAGTCTATGCTCGCCGCAACTTCGGCCGGACGCCAGGATGTACACCGAGAAGGGCCGCGCGCGCCGGGCGCGGGACTTATTTGGCAGGGGTGGGTGGCACTATGAGTCGCGCCCAGTTCCCATTCGACGGGCCCACAGGAACACCGCTGCACCCGCCAGGAGCCCGACTCCGCCAATAGTCAATCGAAGGCCGATCCGGTCGAACCCGGGCGTCAAAAAGGGGCACCCCGGGAGGACCTGGTCGCCGACGCGACAGGGGTCGATGCTCGGCAGGGCGATCGCAGTGACCACGCCGGCGGTCGCGACGACGAAGGCGAGTGCGAGCAGAACCCGTCGCTTCATCCCTCAAGGATAGGGCGGGAAGGAGTAGGCCAGTGACGACGGAGGCCTCGGGCCTCGGAGCGCGTGGACATATCCGGCCCTCCGGTTACCCGCCCGCGAACTGCGGCCCGAGTAGGAGCTTGAGCGCGCTGAGCGTGCGCTGCTTGTCGCCGAAGTACAAGACGAGCAGCTTGCCCGCGCCGTAGAAGCGTGGTGGGTCTTCCCAGTTGATGATCGCCGTCCCGCCGCCCGCTGTCGGTACTTCGTCACCACGCGGCCTGATGGCGGAACGCACCTTGTCGAGCGCCTTCTCGGTCGGGTACTCGAACACCGAGGCCTGTTTGCCGTCGATCCACACCTGCTGACCGGGCACCGCGAGCAGGCTGAGTGGGAGTCCCGTTCGGTCTCCGGGGCGGACCCCGAACCCGGCGGCTTCCAAAGCCTGCGTGAACGAGGCGTAGTCGGTCACCCGCTGGGCGGACGGGGTCTCCGGGCTGGGCGAGATTGAAGTCGTCTGAGAAGGCGACGCCTCCTCGGGCGTTCCTGTGCACGAGGCCACCAGCACGACCAGCACAACTGTGATGAGGGAAGCCTTCATAACGGTTGGGTCGCGCAGAGCCGCCCGGGATCCGTCCACAACGTCCATCATGCCTCAGGGCGCGAGTCTTGTGACGGTTCCGGCCTGGCTGAGCAGCCTCGTACCCGGCCTCTCGTGCAGGGGCGCGTGGACATTATTCGTCCTCCAGGTCAAAAGGGGGTAGCAGGGGCGTACCGAGCCGGGCGTGCAGGAGACGCATGTCGTTGAAGTCCGTCTCGATTGGCGTGTACGCCTGGGAATGGCACCGCATCTGCTCGTTCGGCGTAAGGCACTTGACTTCGCGATCCCCAACCCTTCCGTTCCCGAGGAAGCCTCTCGCCGGAAACACCCAGTCATCGCCGTTTCTCATCCGATAGATGGCCGTTCCCTCGGTCGTCGAAACGCACGGGGTGAACATCGATTTCGCGCCCATCAGCGTCTCGCAGCACGATGTTGGAGTCGGTCGCACCCTCAACGAGTTGGAACCCGTCCTTGGCGAGGACCTCGCGCGTCCCGGGCACGTCGTCGACGCGAACGATGAGGTCGAGGTCGTCGTGAGGCCGCGTCTGTTCACCAAGGAGGGCGTCCACGCCCCATCCCCCGTCGAGCCAGGCTTCAATCTCGCGAAGGTCAAGGCGGTTCAGCACCTCGACGACGTCGCTTACGGTCATCGTCACGTCACGGGAAGTCTGGCAGGTGCTCCGGGCACGAGTGAAGGTCTCGTGCGCCGGAGCGCGTGTCAAGTTATCGAGGAGGATCGCGCGCCGGGGCGCGTGGACCCTATCTCCTGGAAGAGGGGGAAAGTCCGTCTTGGGGCCACCCTCTCGCTGGCGATCCGGGCCCTTCGCCTCGCGAACAACTCGTCGGACTCGTTCACCATTACCTCGGGTCATTCGCACGGGCAGACATCTTCGGTGACGATCTAGGCCTCCCCTTGACAGGCCGTCTTCCCGCCAGGTACCATGCGCGACATGGTAGCTGGTCAGGACAAGTTGTTGACCCAGATGCGGCGGGGGACGCTCGAGTACTGCGTGCTGGCCTTGCTGCAGCAGGAGGAGCGCTATGGCTTCGATCTCGTGAGGGCGCTCAGTGCGGCGGACGGCATGGTCACGAGCGAGGGAACGATCTACCCCTTGCTCAGCCGGCTCAGGCGGGACGGGCTGGTCTCCACCACGTGGGAGGAGTCGCCGAGCGGCCCGCCCCGACGCTACTACCGGCTCACGCCCAAGGGCCACAAGGCCCTCGGCGAGTTCGTGCAGGAATGGCAGCGGTTCCGCGATGCCGTGAACCGCTTCGTAGAAGGAGGGGAACGATGAACGGGACGAGGCATCGCGATGTCGGTGAGTACCTCCGACGCTTGCAACGATCCATGGGGGACCTTCCCGCCGAGCGCCGTGAGGAGATCCTCGCAGAGATCGAAGAGCACATCGCAGAGGACCTAGCGGATCGGCCCGTAGCGTCCGATGCCGACGTGCGCAACGTCTTGGAGCGCGTGGGCGATCCCGACGACATCGCGGCCGAGGCAAGAGAGCGCTTCGGGATCCCAGTCACCAAACCCGGCACGCCCTGGCTCGAGGTGATGACACTCGTGTTCTTAGGTGATTCCATTCCTGGGGTCGGTCGTGGGCATTGTGCTGGTATGGGTATCAGGCAAGTGGACGACGCGCGACAAGGTCATCGCCACGGTGGTCGTCCCTGGCGGCGTCATAGCCAGCTTCCTGGTGGCGGTCGGCACTGGCCCGGGCGGCGCGGGTCCACTGGAGGCCGGGCTGTTGTGGGCTCCCTTCCTGTTGGGGTTCCCTACCGCGATCTATCTTGGGATCAGGCTGCGCGCCACCTCCGACGCGATGCCCGCGACTCACTGACCAAAGTCGGCACCCGGCCGCGTCGCGCGCGCCCATGCGCTGGGGCGCATGGCCTTTATCTCCTAGACGGGATAGACCGTGTTGGGCCATCCTCACGCTGGCGCTCCGGAACCCTTCGCCCCGCGAACACGTCGTCGGGCCCGTTCACTATCACCTCTGTGACT
>Ga0184637_10003198_pt1 | contig 10294 bp, 9 predicted proteins | sample PLM3_127_b2_FD_133143 | JGI IMG/M metagenome (GOLD analysis project Ga0184637, IMG submission 133143) | Groundwater sediment microbial communities from an aquifer in East River, Colorado, USA - PLM3_127_b2 | ecosystem: Environmental > Terrestrial > Soil > Riparian zone | place: USA: East River... | reverse complement strand
GAGGAGCCGGCAACCGGGCGGCTGGCCGCCCCCTATTCAAACGACGGTCTCCACCTCACGACCGAGGGGTACAAATGCTTGGCCACACTCCTGTACGATCGCGTGTTCGCAACCGTGGATTTCGCCGACCAGCAGGAAGGGAAGCAATGAGGGCGGCATGCGGAGTGATGAATGGAAGATCCCGCTAGAGGGTTCTCCATTCTCGTCCGTCGTTCTGGATCAAGCGATCCGCTTCCACCGGTCCCCAACTACTGGCCGAATACTCCGGCAGCCATTTCGTCCCGTAGGTTCCCCACCCATTGAGGATCGGGGTGATCCAGGCCCACGACGCCTCGACCGCATCCCGGCGCATGAACAGCGAAGCGTCACCGGCCATCACATCCAAGAGGAGCCGCTCATAGGCCTCCGGTGATGGAGCGCCGAATGCATCGCCATACCTGAAGTTCATTTCGACCGGATTGGTCTGCGCCTTTGTCCCGGGCACCTTGGAGATGATCCGGAGTGACATACCTTCTTCTGGCTGAATACGAAGGGTCAGGACATTGGGCGCCTGCGGAGCGGCCGGGTTGGCGTTGAACAAGATCTGCGGAATATCCTTGAACTGCACCGCCACCTCGGTGGCCCGCTTCGCCATGGCCTTTCCCGTTCGAAGGTAAAAGGGGACTCCAGCCCATCGCCAGTTTTCCAAAAACAGCTTGATCGCCACGTAGGTTTCGGTTGTGGAGTCCGGAGGAATGCCCGGCTCGTGTCGATACCCCGGAACTTCGACGCCTCGGTCCTTATCCTGCTGGTATTGCCCCCGCACCAGGAACTCGTTTATGGGATCAAGCAATAGTCGGCGAGGGCCAGGGAACCTGCCAGAACTGTACTGGGCTCTGACCGTGAATCGCTCGACGTCCTTACCCGCGATCGGCCTGAGGCTGCGCAGCACATCAATGCGGGCATTGCGTACCACATCGGGGTCAAGCGAATAAGGAGGTTCCATCGCGAAGAGGCACAGCAGCTGCAGCAGGTGATTCTGCACCATGTCCCGCAGGGCCCCGGTCCCTTCGTAGTAGGCCGCGCGCGTGCCGACTCCCTCTGCTTCGCTGACCGTGATCTGCACATGGTCAATGTATTTGTGGTTCCAAATCGGCTCGAAGATGCTGTTGGCAAACCGCAGGACCATGATGTTCTGGACGGTTTCCTTGCCCAGGTAATGGTCGATCCGGAAGATCTGGGACTCGTCAAAGACGCGTCCCACGAGGGCATTGATCTGCCGGGCTGACTCCAAATCGCGTCCGATGGGCTTTTCCACAATGACCCTGCAGAAAGGACCGGCATGATCCGGTGGGCGCACCAGCCCGGCCCGCTGCAAGCCTTCACAGGCGGACGCATAGGAGGTGGGAGGAATCGCCAAGTAGAAAATCCGGTGGCCGGGGAGCGAGTGCTCCGCCTCGATCTTTTCCAAGCGCGTTTTGATGGCTTCAAAGGACTGGGGATCCTCGATGCCTCCCGAGAGATAGAAGAGATGTCGTTCGAATTCCGCCCATGGTTGGTCAGCTAGCCGTTGCCGCGAGTACGCGATGATGCCCTCGCGCGTGCCGGCGCGGAAGTCTTCATCGCTGAGGGACTTGCGGCCGATCCCGAGGACTGCGAAATTCGAGGGCAGGGTACCATCCAAGAAAAGATTATAGAGCGCCGGCACCAGCTTCCGGCGGGCCAAGTCGCCAGACCCGCCGAAGATCACTAACGTGCAGGGCTCAGGAGTGAGACTGCGACCGCTGTCTGGGAGTGATGGATGCCCCTGACCCGCCTCTGTCATGATGAGCCCCTCATCGGTTGCACGCCTTCATCGCCGGACTGCATGGCCGCCGAACGCATTGCGCAAAGCCGCCAACATTTTTTCAGCAAATGATTGTTCCTGGCGGGAGCGGAAGCGGGTGAACAAGGCAGTGGTCAGCGTCGGCACTGGAACGTCCTTCTCGATTGCGTCCAGGATCATCCAGCGGCCTTCACCCGAGTCCGGCACATAGCCTTTCAGTCCTTCCAGCTTCGGATCTTGCTTGAGAGCGCCAGCCGCTAGTTCCAAGAGCCACGATCGGACCACACTGCCGTGCATCCACAGATCGGCGATTTTGGCTAGATCCAGGTTGTAATCACTCTTGGACATGAGCTCGAATCCTTCGGCATATCCCTGCATCATGCTGTATTCGATCCCGTTGTGGACCATCTTGACGTAATGGCCGGCCCCGTGGCTTCCCACATAGGCCCACCCGTTTTCAGGAGCGAGGGTCTTGAAGATCGGTTCGAGCCGCATGACCACGTCCTTCTCACCGCCGATCATGAGGCAATAGCCGAGTTTCAGGCCCCAGACGCCCCCGCTCGTGCCGGCATCGATATAGTGGATGCTTTTCTTTTTCAGTTCGGCCGCCCGGCGCACGTCATCGTGGAACCTGGTATTGCCCCCGTCAATGATGACATCACCAGCCTGCAGCAACGCCGCAACGGCCCGCACCGTCTCTTCGGTCGGAGCGCCAGATGGAACCATGACCCAGAGCGCGCGAGGCGTGGCCAGTTTCGAGACGAGTTCCGCCAGCGAGGACGCGCCGACGCATCCCTGGCCTTCCGCCTGTTTGATCAGCTCCGCGGTCCGATCATAGACCACCACTCGGTGCCGGTCGCGCTGCAAGCGCGTGACCATATTCATCCCCATCTTTCCCAACCCGATGAACCCGATCTCCATTGGTCGTCCTTTCAGCCGTCCTGAATCTCCTCCACTCGGACGAGGACCAGCTCAATCCACTCTAGGCGCGTTTGGAACATCTTTCAAGAGCAAGTCAGCGAGCTGCCGGCCTAACTCGAGGCGCTCGGTCAGGCTCAGGGACGTCAGGAACCGGTTCAACAGGTCACCCATTGCAGGATCGCGTGAGGACACGAACCGCAGCATATCCGAGGGGGAGGTGAGCCAGAATCCTCGGAGACGAAAGAAGACCTCGACCAGATCCTCCAAGAAGATCCCTAACAGATACTGTGCGATGGCCGGTTGATCCATCAAGTCTTCCGCCTTCCCCAGCCAATGGAGACAAGCAGTCTTGAGGCGGATTTTTTCGTTCAGACCGACCGGAGGCGGGCCTTGGCGAAAGCGCTGTTGAGCCTTTTCCAACAGCCTGGTACCGACCCCCCTCTCATACTCGAAGAGAACACGGCCCTTGCGAAGGAGCGGAGGGAGTCGGGGAGCGAAGGACAGCTCTTCCTCGACGGCCTTCTGCGCTCGATATCGGATTTCAACGAAGCGATCGGCGATGCGGATGATTTCCTGTCCTTCATCCTGCCCCCTGATCAGCGCGATCAAGTCCAGATCGCTATGAGGCGTCAGCGCTCGGCGGGCACCGGAGCCCACTAAGATGACGGCCACCAGGTCGCCCCCACGCGCGCCGCGGACGTAGCTCAGCGCGGAGGCCAGGACCTGCTCGATCCCCAGCGGCTCAATGGGAGCCGGCTGCTCCGGAGGCTCCGGGACCTCAAGCAGTTCGGCGTTCAGTTCTTCCCTGCTGGGCTCGTTCGGAGGAGCGTCGCAAGACTGGGACGAAGAATTCTGGTCCATTAAGAGCCTCTAAGTTGTTTGATCCGACCTTCGAGGGTCACCAGCCACTGATCGAATGGCTGGTCCGCGTCCACCACGATTTCAATCTTGCCGTTCGGGAGCTTCCGCACCACGCCGGGACTGGCAGGAGTAAGAGGAATCTCGACCCATTCCCTGTTCAGCCCTAACTGGTCGGTGAGTTCCAGGATTTGGCTAATCTGTTTGAACGACACGACCTGTAATGACATACCATTCATTCCTTCGTCAGCACTGCGCTGAGGATTGTTCCAGCCTCTTCGATATCACGAGTGGGCACATCCAGATGTGTCACGGCCCTGAAGGTCGTCCCTCCGACCGCGTTCAGGAGCAGCCCTTCCTTCTTGAGAGCTGCCACAATGTCCTGGGCCGACCGACTGGAACCGACAACGTCAAAGATCACGATATTCGTTTCCACGTGATCCGGCTCAAGAGAAACGGACGGAATTTTCTGGAGTAATCTGGCGAGACGCCGGGCATGTTCATGATCCTCTTTGAGGCGCGAAATATTATACTCAAGCGCGTAGATACCGGCGGCAGCCAGAATCCCGGCCTGCCTCATCCCGCCACCGTACATTCGCCGGAAGCGACGGAGCTTGTCCACCATCGGCCTGTCGTTCGTGACGATGAGCGAGCCGACCGGCGCGCCAAGTCCCTTGGAGAGGCAGAAGGAGGCTGTCTCGAAGTGACGCGCATACTCGGCGGCGGACACCTCTGTCGCCACGACTGCGTTGAACAGCCTGGCGCCATCCAGGTGCATCGGAATTCCGTGCGCCAATGCGATCTCACGAATCCGCTCGATCGTGGCGAGCGGATAGATGGACCCACCTCCGCTGTTGTGGGTGTTCTCCAGACAGATGAGACCGGTGGGCAGGGTGTGCGGATCTTTTGGCCGGATCGCCGCTTCAACCTGAACGGGATCGAGGACACCACGATCAGTCGGGACCATATGGAGCTGCACGCCGGCCAGCGCGGCAGCGGCACCCTGCTCATAGCGCACGATGTGGGCTCGGCTCTCGATGATGACCTCGTCTCCGGGTTTCGTCTGGACGCGAATGGAGAGCTGATTCGCCATCGTTCCGGAAGGGACAAAGAGAGCGTAGGCTTTCCCAAGAAGGGCCGCGGCCATTTCCTGGAGACGGTTCACCGTGGGGTCTTCCCCATAGACGTCATCGCCGACTTCAGCACGCACCATCGCCTCGCGCATCGCCTCCGACGGCTTGGTGACCGTATCACTGCGCAGATCAATCATTACGGCTTCTCGTCAAACTTATAGGCTTGCCGGTTCAGCACCGGATAAATTGTAAAGATAGGCGTGTTGTAAGGAACCACCGCCGACTGGACCCCAGGCAACAGGCCGAGATGCATGTTGACGAAGTTGTAGCACAGGCCCTCCTGCCACGGCTCGCGGAATGACTCCGCATACGCCTCCACCCTGTCCGAGGCATAGGTGCGGGTCATCAATCCCGATGCCCCCTGCAACCCATATTCAGCCAGGTCAGGGGCCCCTTGGATCAACAATGAAACGACCGACGCGTCAAACCACACCTTGAACTTGCAACTCACCTGGACGAAGGGACCCAGCGATCCAACGTGCTCCAGCACCGATACAGGATAGGCAAATTCCTTCGGCACACCTGACTCTGACCCAGTCGGAACAAAATGGAACTCCGGCTCCTTGACGCCGGAGACAGACACAAAGACCAGGTTCGGATCATCCAGATCGATGTCCAGCATCTGCCCATCATGGTACCCGCACAGCTTGCCCATCTCATACCGAAGGGGATAGGAGTACCCAAGTTTGGCGTAAAAGATCCTGACACCGGCGTCCAGCGGATCTTCCGGTGTCCGGCTGATTTTGAGATCGAACGGCAGCATGAGATGGAAGGCATTCGTGCGCGCACTCATAAATGGCGCACAGGCGCCCGGGAACTCCTTCTGAACGGTTTCATTCTCCGGCTCAAACTTCTTCGGCGTGCCCCCGAAATGCTGCGCCGCCTTGGCCTCCTGAGGAAGCCGGTATTTGTTCTGGTAGTAGGCGGCGGCGCGTTTTTGCGCCAGATCCAGGAAATACTCAGGCGCCTCCGTCTCCACGATCAACCGCTGCGTTTTCAGATCATGCGCGCGAGGCACGCGCATAGCCTGGTTATAGATCTCCAGATCGGCACTGGTCTTCTGAATATCCTGCAGAAGCTGGCGCGCCAGACCCGGCTCCCAGAATCGCGTCCGGGGCAGGAGGTCATTGGCTTTCTGGAGACACTCGAGCTTATGCGTATAGCGCTTAGGTTCAGGCGCGAAGGTCTCCGCAGTCGCCATATAGAGGTTGAACTGCTCCTCCGGCGTCAGCCCAAGCTGCTCGAAGTCATGCTCTCTGATGAACGTCAGCGCCAACGGGCCAAAGGATTCCTCCTTCCTGATGCAGAGCGTCATCAGAAAATTGTACTGGGCCCTGGCTTCTTGCGGCGTCATGAGCGCTTTCCCGAATGTGCTGCATTCTAAGGGAACGCAGCATGATGGGACAAGCCCTGCTCCGAACTCTGGAGTGATTGGCGTCTAATCGCGAACCCTTTGGGGGAGTCTCTGCGAAATGCTATGATGCCAAGGACAACGATCGAGCTCTCCAGCGTGTGTGATTGCAAGACCTGACCGCATAGATTCCGTACAGATCTAGACTTACATTCAAGAATTCCGTATGCCCCACCACTCGGCAGAACAAAATGCGGTTGTGAATGAACGGCTAGCCGCTTTGTCGGCTATGTCATTCGATGAACTCGCAGCGCTTTCGAGCGTGACCAGCGAAGATCTGGTGTTGGCTGGAAAGAAGCACACCTTATCCGTATGGCACGATATTCTGGAATCAGGAGAGCACCGAATAGTTGTGCAGCTGTATAAGCATGGAATCTTAGGCGTTGGTCAAATGCTCGCGGAAGGCTTTGTTATCGATAGCAGGAATGAACGGAGAGGTCTGACGCAAGAGGAATGGGATCCATTTAGTTAAGCCTGGCCAAGGCAAGAGTAACAAGCAGGTTATCCGCAGGAGCGGAGACCGTGATAATGAAAACTGAGAATGACAACCTGTCCCGTCCGCGCGCCCGCTAAGCTGATCGCCTAGATTCGACCTACCTGGTGTTTGAATCATTCTCCCCCGAGAGGGATGGTCGGACCTGCGTCGCGAATTGCGCGGAGGCGTCAGCTTTTTCCTGACTTGCTCTTTCAGCGGGTGGCCTGGCTGATCCTCAAACTGCGCGCGTCGAACGAGCATAGCTTCATCGTGCGGGTTCCGCGAGCACAGAGGATTAGCCAGGCTGCCCGTTTCCACTTTCCTGAGCAAGCAGCTCCGACCATCCCTCTTTCCCCTTTTTGACTCTCCCAAAAACCGCGTGTTATAGTCCAGCGCCAAGCGACGCAGTCTGAAAGTCCTCAAGTCGAAAGCCCGAAAGTCGGAGAGCTTGAAACCAGGGACTTTCAGACCTTGAGACTTTCAAACTTTTCGACGTGAGCGAAGCGAAATTCAATGGTTGAAGTTCCACATAAGATATACATGGAGAACCTGGCGAAAAAGGCCAAGGAAGCGGTACGCCCTCTCTCCCTTCTTTCCAGCGTGATCAAGAACAACGCCTTGCTCGCCATGGCCGACCGTCTAGTGGAACAGGAGGAGGCTCTCCTCGACGCCAATCTGCAGGATGTCGAAACGGTGGGGAAAAATCTGGCAGGGGAGTCGAACAAGGATCGCGTGAAGGAGGCGGTGGAGCGAGTCCGTCTCTCCGCCGCCACCGTCAAGGGGATGGTGGACAAGCTCCGCCGGATCGCCGAGCTGCCCGATCCGGTCGGCGAGGTCACGAAGATGTGGCAGCGCCCCAACGGTATGCAGGTGAGCCGGGTCCGGGTCCCGATCGGCGTGATCGGGATCATCTCCGAGCTGGGGCCCCAGGTCACGACTGAGTCGGTCGCCCTGTGTCTGAAATCCGGCAATGTCTGCCTACTGCGCCCAGGGTCCGACTGGGTGTGCTCCAATCAGATCATCGCCAAGATTGTGCGCGAGTCTGTGGAACAGGCGGGTGTGCCAGCCGGCGCGATTACTTTGGTTGAACGGACGGAACGGGAAGCGGCCATGGAGCTGCTGCGTCTGAACAAATATTTGGACGCAATCATTCCTCGTGGCGGGGCTGGGTTGAGAAAGAGCGTCGTGGAGGGAACCCGTCTTCCCATCCTGTGTCACGATGGGGGGGTTTCCCACATCTATCTCGATGCAGGCGCCGACCTGCCGCTGGCCCAGAACATCGTGGTGAACTCCAAGGTGCAACTGGCCTCCGCCTCGAACTCCGCTGATACGCTCCTGATCCATCAGTCCACTGCGCGGATTCTGTTACCGGCCCTGCTCGGTCGACTCCTCGACGAGTTTAAGGTGGACGTCCGAGGCTGCCCCAAGACCATCGCGTTAATTGGCTCACAGTCCTTGACCGGATACAAGTCGATGGTCGAAGCGAAGGACGAGGATTGGGGCCGCCAGTTCCAGTCACCGACGCTCGCGGTCAAGATGGTCAAGGACCTGGATGAGGCGCTGGAGCACATCGCCCGATATGGTCCGGGTCACACCGCCACGATCGTCACCCGTGACTACGCCACGGCGATGCGGTTTACCCGTGAAGTGGATGCCAGCGCGGTGATGGTGAACGCCTCCACGCGATTGCACGACGGCCAGGAGTTCGGCCTGGGCGGGGAGATCGGCATCAGCACCATGCGTGTCCATGCGCGAGGCCCGGTCTCGCTTGAAGAGTTGACCTACGAGAAATACGTCGTCCTGGGAACGGGCCAACTCCGTCACCCCCATCCTGTGCCGGTCACGTATGAGGATGCGATCATGCTGAAGCGGCCCTCCTGAACTCCAGTTTTGAGTCGTGAGTGCTGAGTGTTGAGTTGACCTAGCAACCATTAACTCATAACTCAAAACTCAGAACTTCGCACTCAGTATGGATATCTCTGGCCTACAAGCCGCCCTCGCCGACCATCTCAAAGAGTGGGGGCTGCGGCGGTTCGAGTCCGACCAGGTGTACTTCCGGTGGCAGCGAGAAACCCTTCCCGCCCAGGACATCACCGAGCTGAACCGTCTAGTCGAACGGAAACGAGCCGCTGCTGCCGTCGGTGAGGAAATCGCCTTCTATGACTTCTCCGCAAAATCCCATATCCTGCCGGTCCTCTATAGCCAACATTACGACTACTATCTGACCGTCGGTCCTCTTGTGGCCGAACGAATCGGCCGAGCCAGGTCCACCTTGGACTTCGGCTGCGGCGTCGGGCTGCTCACGACCTTCTACGCCCGCCAATTCCCGGATCGCTCCTTTGTGGGGGTGGACCGTTCGGCGGCCTCGGTGGTCGTGGCTCAAGAACGGGCTGCGGCTCTGGGGCTCAACAATGTCCGTTTCGAGTGTCTGGACGTACAGCAGGGCTTTCTCACCGGAACCTATGACCTGATCGTCACCACCCATGCCCTGCTCCAGGCAGAGCATGATCTCGGACTCCCAAGCCTCAACTGGCAGACGTTTGAACGAGGCAAGGACCCAGTGCTCCAGTCAGCATTTGAGCAACGCACGGGCCTGAGCCCCCGGCTCGACCCCCTCTGCGCAGCCTTGACCCCGACGGGTCGTTTCATCGCATTTGAGAAAACCCGCCAACTCGCTCGCCGGGTTCCGTTCCAGCGAGCCCTGGCTGCTCGAGGTCTCATACTCCTGGAGCTGCCGCGCCCGATCCGCTATCTGCTGGTGGAGGAGGTGACCGATGACGGACCGCTTTATGCCCTGGGCCTTATGCCAAGCCAGGGCGGTGTCGCCTGGGATGAATCACCGGAGATGGATGCGGGCGACACACTGGACTTGTCGAGTCTGAAACACAAAGCTGTGCCCAAGGACGAGCCCCTCTACGAGAACCACCGTGCGTCGGCCCAGCAAATCTGGAAGCAACTCCCGGGACGCCACATGCTCAAGGAAACGACGCGCCAGGAGCCGGATGGGCGGCAGATGCACGTGGAGCTGGGCACCACGCAGGACTTCACCTATCTCTACTGCGCCAACACCTTTGACCAGCGGCAACTGGTGATCATGGGACCCGAGCAGGCCTCGCTGTTGGAGCAGTATTATCAAGAGCTTCTCTCCAATAGCCCCTAATTGCCCTTGACCAACCTCGTTCCGGGCGAATAGAATTGAGCGGTTTCGTAGGATATTAGCGGGCTTCGAGCGAAACGAGGGCTTCATCCCTAAGCAGGGGCCTCTTGCATGAAAATTGATTACTCGAAAGGGGAACGGGCCAGTTCGGGACTGATTCAACTGCATCGTCAAACCTCGGAAGCCGCAAACGGTCGGAAGACAAAGGTCCTGTTGATCTTCCCCCCCGACTGGTATCCCTCCGAACCCTATCTCAGCCTCCCCACGCTCACCGCCATGCTCCGAGCCGCCGGGCATCAGGTAGTGCAGAAGGACGTCAACCTCGAAATGTATGACTGGTACTTCAGTGAGGATTTCCTGCGACGTGTCCTCAAGAGAGTGCCCCAGCAACTGGACCGCCTGCGGAAAATCTCGAAGAAGCGGGAGTTGGAAGAGGGGGAAACCGACCTCCAACTTGCTCTGTGCGATGTGACACGGGATCGGATCGCTGAATTAACCGAGAAAGCGGAGACCGCCAAGCGGATCGTGAGGAGTC
>Ga0184637_10003197_pt1 | contig 10294 bp, 7 predicted proteins | sample PLM3_127_b2_FD_133143 | JGI IMG/M metagenome (GOLD analysis project Ga0184637, IMG submission 133143) | Groundwater sediment microbial communities from an aquifer in East River, Colorado, USA - PLM3_127_b2 | ecosystem: Environmental > Terrestrial > Soil > Riparian zone | place: USA: East River... | reverse complement strand
GTCCTCATGTCACTGAGCAGTGAATGATTCCAAGTGGCGGGACGGATCTCGTACCCGATCCTCCCGCTGTGTAAAGGGGGTACGTTCGGAAATTACAAGGGAGGGATTCTCAGAGGAGAGGACGACAGCAAGGGGAAGATGGTGCAAAGCCATCACGGTGCCGCCACTGTAAGCGGGGAGCGACCCTGCAACTCAGCCACTGTGTGCGATGAGCACATGGGAAGGCGCAGGGAAGCAACGATCCGCGAGTCAGGAGATCCGGCTGTCGGACCATTCCACTCAGCCCTTCGAGCATAAGGGAGGTGGGTCGTGAGGAATTTACTTGCTGGCCTCTGGGCCGTTCTGTTGGCAGGTCTCTGTCTTTGCACATCGGTTTTCAGCGCGTATGCCGAAGAGCAAGAGACGGTCGAAACAAGAGAGGTCGTAGTGTCGAGCACCCGGTTGCAGGACACTCCCGTTGACGCGCGCACGCTTCCCGCCAAAGTTAACATCATCACAGCCGAAGACATCCGTAGGTCTGGCGCCAAGACCGTGCAGGAGGCGATTCAATGGGCCAACAACATCGTCATGTACGATCTACTGGGCAATGCCTTCCAGCAAACTATCGATCTGCGCGGGTTTAACGCCCAGCCGGTTCCATCCACGAGCGTCTTCGTGGATGGTCAGCGAATCAATGAGCCTGATTTCAACACCGTCAACTTCGACCTCATCCCGTTCGATACGATTGAACGGATTGAAATCATCCCAGGCCCCGCGACTATTTATGGAAAGAATGCGGTGGGCGGTGTGATCAACATCATCACCAAACGTGGTGGTAAGAAGCATCAGGTCACAGGCGAGGCCATGGGCGGAAGTTGGGCGCGCCAGCGTTATACCATCAACGCGAGCGGGCCGATCGGCAAGTTTGACTACTACGCCAACTTCGCCAGGGAAATGGAAGACGGATACCGCGACGACTCAGGCGCCAAAATCTCACGCGTCTACGGGAGAATGGGCTATCATCCGGCCGACGAGACCGATGTGACGGTCTCGTACACCTTTGTGAAGGATAAACTCCAACAGGCCGGCGCGTTGCCCTTGAGCGTGGCCGAGGTGAATCCGAGGGCCAACTTTACGCCTGGCGATTTTGTTGACCACGACACCAACGTGGTCAGGCTGACCGGTCGTCAGGGCCTGCCTTGGGGGTTCTCGCTCAACGTCAACGGTTTCTATCGAGATCTGGACGAGCAGCAGTTCGGTGTCGGGCAGCCTGTCTTCCCGGGGTCGATCCTTTCCACAGCCCAGACGAATTCTACGACTCAGTCCTGGGGCGGCACGGTGCAGTTGACACAAGGCACCCCAATTTTTGGACATCAAAATAGTCTCGTGCTTGGTGCCGACGTCCAGCGCAACGAATTTGAGAGCCGTCTTATGTCAACCTCAGGCTTCGGACCGTTCAATAGCCATACGGACACCAATGAGAACATCCTGGGTCTGTATGCCCAGGATATGCTGAGTCTGCTCCCGAACCTCATATTGACCACCGGGGTTCGGTACGATCAGGACAGTATCGCGACGGATTTTGAAGACACCTTTACCCCGCCAGGATCTGGCAAAAAAACTTTTTATCGAACCAACCCACGCGCCGGTCTGACTTATCTCATCACTCCTGGCTCCAGCTTGTATTTCAACTTTAGCCAGGGGTTTCGAGTGCCCACATTCTTTGAGCTCTTTCCGGTCGTGGGTCTGTCCAACCCCAACTTGAAGCCGGTCACGTCTGACAATTTTGAGATTGGCGGCAAGGCTGGGCTGTGGAATTGGGGAGAGGCCAGCCTGGCACTCTTCAACTCCAATGTCCGGAACGAAATTTACTTCACTTGCACGAATTGTGACATATTCAGTGCCGGGTTCGACGGACTGAATCGCAACGTGGACAGCACGAGACGTCGAGGGGTAGAGGCCAGCTTGAAAGGCAGGTACAACCAGTATTTGGACGGAATCATCAACTATACGTTCACGGAGGCCACCTTTCAGTCCACATTCAACGTCTCCGCGACGAAAACGGTGATGCCGGGGGCCACCATTCCGCTCGTCCCCAAGAACCGCTTAAGCGTAACCGGAAGGGTTCACCCCGTGGAGGGATTGACCCTGTCCCTGATCGGATTATATGTCAGCTCGCAGTTTTACCTGAACGATGAAACCAACTCCCAACCGCGCCTATCCAGCTACTTTCTGCTCAATGGCCGTCTTGACTATGAGCGGCCAGTGCCGGGGGGACGGCTAAACGGGTTCCTGATGCTCAACAACATACTCAACCAGAAATACTCCACCTCCGGCACTATCGCGGCGAATACGCTCACCGGCGGAGGAGCTCAAGATCAGTTTGTCGTGCCTGCGCCGACGTTCGCGATTTATGGCGGGCTCAGCTACCGCTTTGAGAGTTTCTAGGCATGCGATGACTGGAGGGGAGGATTTCTTCAGGGCATATGCAACCGGGACCGTAGCCGGGTCAAGTGGGAGCGCGATGTTTTGGCCAAAGGAGCACGGCAATGCGAATTACGAAGGTGTACACCCGGACCGGCGATGCGGGGAGGACCCGGCTTGCTGGAGGGCAGCAGGTCTGGAAGGACAGCCTCAGGGTCGAAGCCTACGGGACGGTCGATGAGTTGAGTTCCTCGCTTGGGGTGGTGCGGGCATTCAATGCCGAGCTCGCTTCACGTAATCCCGCTGCTGTCCGTTTGGAGGAAGAACTCCGATGGGTTCAAAACAAACTCTTCGACACGGGCGGCATTTTGGCAACAGCCCCAGGCCAGATTTTCAAGAACATGCCCCAGGTCACCGCCAAAGACGTCACCAGGTTGGAACAGTTGATTGATGACTGCCAGAAAGATCTCGCCCCCTTGAAGGAATTCATCTTGCCCGGCGGCGGCAAGATCTCAGGCCTGCTTCATCAGGCCAGAACGGTCTGTCGACGCGCAGAACGGGTCTGTGTGCGCCTCTCACGCGAAGAGCCGGTGGATCCCATCAACATCAAATTCATGAATCGTCTGAGTGACGCGCTGTTCGTCTTAGCTCGCTGGATAGCCAAGACGCAGGGAGAGGCAGAGTTTTTCTGGGAACGAACTAGCAAGAAATAGCGGTCAATGCTGGTTCCAATTTTTGTCACCGATTGCACAACAGTGCACCTGATTGGTCCATTCCCTGTTCTTTTTGCTCACCTGCTATCCGATACCCCAAGATACACTCATACACCCTTACAAAGGCGTGATAAAGCAGTATTTTGTCATTTCCCGCTTCTTGCCCAGAAACCATGATCCCGCCTATAGTTAGCTCGGCATTGTAGTTGCAACCTTGCCTCCAGGGTTTTCTTGCCAACCGTCGTGCTGCGCCAGATTATGGTCCGATCACGAATCGGGAGGGAGATGGTGCGTCGGTGGCAAATGAGATGAGAAAGAGGGGTTGGGCAAGCTCTTCTGACCGACCTGACCATCGAGGTCTGAACCGTACTGGCAAGGAGGAGAGAATCATGAGAGTTCACATCGCTGCTCTTGCTCTAGGCATTGGGGCCACTCTGTTCGTCGGACTTCTGCTTCTTGCAGGGCCCGCGACGGCAGCTAACGAAGCCGAAACCGCCGACCTGCTCGTTAAACTGTTGAAGACAGGTCGCGGAGTCGTGTCAGCGAATCAGGACTTGATCAACGACGCCACCAAAGGACCAAAGGGTTTCACCGCCGAGTCTCTGGAGACCGCGATCATTCCAAAGTACCGAGAGCAAACGAAAGTTGACTTAAGTAAGCCCCCCACCACGCAACAGGAAAAGCTTCTTCATATCTTGCTGCAGTCCGGCAAGGAGGTGGTCACGGAATCCCAGCCGATCATCAACAAGCAGGGGCTGGGATTCAAAGGATTTCTCCCTGCCGTGTATGCTCGAAAGACAGGAGAAAGGTTCTACCAGAAAACCGGCATCAGGCTGAAGCTGACGGGAATCGACTACCGATACCCTGGAAACAAACCGGACGAGTTTGAGTTCGAGGTGCTGAAGATGTTTGCCGACCCGCGGCACCCCAAAGGGCAGGAATATTCCAAATCCACCATGGTGAACGGAAAACCGGTCCTCCGCCTGATGTCGCCTGAATACGCGGCGGCCTCATGCCTGAAGTGCCATGGGGAGCCGAGGGGTGAACGGGATATCACGGGCGGACGGAGGGAAGGCTGGAAGGAGGGCGATCTGGCCGGAGCGATCAGCCTGGTGCTTCCGATCCAGTAGCAACCAAGAGCTCAACTTGGCAGTTCGTCATAACCTGATTCCTCGCAAAAGGAGGCGCGACCAATGAGCAAGATCGTCGTAGTCGATGATTCCTATTCGGAGTTGCAGATGCTGGAAGGGTACTTGAAATCCGCCAACTACACCGTGGTGTCGTATGCCAATACCGATAAGTTAGAGGACAAACTGTTGACCGAGAAACCTGATTGCATCGTTCTGGACGTGGTCATGCCAGGCCGGAACGGGTTTCAAGCTTGCAGGGACATCAAGAACGACGAGCGATTCAAAAACATTCCTATCGTACTCGTGACGTCAAAAAGCCAGGAGAGCGACAAATTCTGGGGGCAGCAGCAGGGGGCCAGCGAGTATGTGGTCAAACCCTTCAAGCCGGAAGATCTGCTTGCCGCCGTGAAACGGGCCATGCGTTAACCCGATGCCTGACTCGCGCGACATAGTGACGGCTGAGGGCAAGGATCGCAGCGGAGCCTCCACCGCCCCGGTGACACCCTCTCTTGAGCGGATGGAAGGCGCGACGGCGACGCGCGTCTGCCTGATCAGCCTGTCGGGCGAGCTCTTTGCCATTGACTTGCGTCATATCCGGGAGGTGTTCGTGGTGGAATCGGTCACTTCCGTTCCCGGGATGCCGCGGGCCCTTGCGGGCGTAGCAAACCTCAGGGGGATGGTCATTCCGCTTGCCGACCTGCGTCCGATGTTGGGGCTCTCCATCACCGGCCCTGCACCCAAGTTCGGTGTGATCATACGACATGGGTCACACCAGATGGGCGTGTTGGTGGACCAGGTGCCAGAAATCCGAACCGTCTATACGGATGAATTTCTTGCTGCGCCGGCAACCGGATCCAATGAGAACAAACCCTTCGTCTCTTCCATCCTACGGGTTGAAGACCGCATGAGCGGCGTCGTGGAGGTCCCGACGCTGTTGGCATACGTGCAATCTGGAGGGTAACACTGAGTAACGAGGCGATGTTCGGGCCACACCATGTCCGGCTTGGGCCGACCAATTGGCAGCCCAACTGGCGCATAGAGGCATAATGAAGGAGGAGCGTCATGTTTAAGTGGGAAATTGCGGCTTGGTTTAGAAATCTCAAGACATTGACCAAGCTGCTCCTCGGCTTCTCGGCCGTAGGGATCATCATGGTCGCAGTCGGTATGATCGGTCTGTTCGGGCTCCAACAGCTTCGAGAAGAGCTTCGAACCGTGTATGAAGGGTCAACGCTCTCCTTGGCCAACATCGGCACCAGTAGCAGCAGCTTGGGTCTGTACCACGATGCCGCCCTGAACGCCGGCCGGAACACGCGCAAGGCCGATTTCGAAGACGCGCTCAAGCCGCTGGCCGATCTCAAGAAGGACATCCTGGAACCACTGGCGACCTATGGCAGCACGCAGTTGCGTGTCTCCGTGAGCGGTCGCGACGAAGCCAAAGACCTGCAGGCCCTCAATGATGCGCTGTCGTCCTATTTCGCCTCAACGGACGGAGCCATCAGCGCATTCCAGGACAGCTATTCGCCGGGCCTGACGGAGGAGCAGCGCCAGATGATGAGAGACCTTGGGACTCTGGCCATCTCCGTCGAGGTGGCTACGAAATACAACGCGGCGTCGAGCAAAGTCCGCGAGCTGCTGTCCACGATTCGGGAGATCGCCAAAGACACGAACGACAGTGGGCAGGCAGAGGCCTCGTTCAGATCGCGCGCCGTGGTCATCGGAGGGTTGGTGGCTATCCTCCTCGGAGGAACCATTGGGTACTTGTTGGCCAGATTCTTCTCGCGAGGCGTCATTCACATCGCCAAGGTCGCCGAACAAGCGGCCGCCGGGAACCTGCAAGCCCGAGCTACAATGCAGAGCCAGGACGAGCTGGGGCAGATGGCCGGCGCATTCAACCAGATGCTTGACCGAATCACAGCCCTGGTCCAAACGGAGGACGAACGAGACGTCATGCAGCGACGCCTCAAGGAGTTCCTGACTCTCGTCAGCGATGTGGGCAAGGGCGACCTGACGAAACGAGGCGAGGTTACGGCGGACATGTTCGGCAACCTGGCCGACGCGTTCAACTTGATGTTGGAACGATTCGGCAAACTGATGCGTCAGACAAGAGAAGCCGCCGACCGCGTGAACCAGTCTGCCACCTCAGTGCGTGAAAACTCAGGTCAGATGGCTGCGACAGCCAAACACCAGGCGGAGGAATCCACGCGGACGCTGACTGCGGTCGAAGGTCTGGCGATCTCCATGCGCAAAGTGGCCGAAACGGCAGGGGCCTCCTCGGAGAGCGCCAAACAGGTGTTGACGGCGACGGAGCGAGGCCGCGCCGCCGTGCAGGAAACGGTGCAGGACATGCAAGGCATCCGCGGAGCGGTGCAGCGCATGTCGAAGCAGGTGAAGGGACTGGGCGATCGGTCCTTGGAAATTTCCCAGATCGTGTCCACCATCCGAGATATCGCTTCACAAACAAACCTGCTGGCGCTGAACGCCGCGATCGAGGCCGCCGGCGCAGGAGAAGCCGGAGCCCGGTTCGCGGTCGTCGCCGATCAGGTCCGGAAGCTGGCCGAAAGCTCGACCCAAGCCACGCGCGAAATCGCCGACCTGGTCAAAATGATTCAAACGGAAACCCAGGATGCGGTCGTCGCCATGGAGCAAGAGACCCAGGCTGTGGAAGCAGGATCCGCCTCGGCTCTTCGAACCGGCCAGGTATTCGAAGAAATTTCTCACATCGCCCAGCGGTCATCGGAGCTCGCCCAGAGCATTGCGAATTCCGCCACGGAACAGACGGCCTCGACGGATAAAGTGGGGCGGGCGCTGAAAGACTTCACCGGCGGTGCCGTCGCGACACAAAAAGCCACGGACACAACCCGCGTGACGGTCGAAGAGATGGCGAAGTTGGCCCAGGGTCTGAACGCGTCGGTCTCTCAGTTCAAGGTGGCCTAGCCACGCGTACGGAAGCGATCTCGTTCGGCGCATAACGAAGGGGGCCAGATGGGCGCAGAATTCGACCGAGCAGCCTTGGTCAGCATCTTTGTTGCGGAGGCAACCGATGGCATAACGAAATTGTGGACTGCCTTGCATCCGGCGGACGCGTCACTCCCTGGCCCGGAGGCGATCCAACCCCACTATGTCGTTGCCCACACGATCAAAGGGACTGCCGCGATGTATGGCTTTACGGGTGTGGCGAGCCTTGCCGACACCCTTGAACCCGTGCTCGAACAGGCCACGAGAGTCTCGGGGACCGAGTGGCCCGACCTGGTGGCTATGCTACGCGACGCGGTGGGGACTTTACGGGCGCAGATCGAAGCCATTGGACGCCTGGGCTCGGAAGACCAACCAGCGATTGAAGCGTGGAAGACCCGATACTCCCATATGAAACCGGCATCTCAGGCCTTCCCTGCCGACAGCTCGCCAGACGAGTTCCTGTCTGCCAGCTATCTGAACCCTGATCTGGACCCGGAAGTCATCTCCTATTTCGCGCCCGAGGCCCAGGAATACGTGGAAGCCATTGAAGCGGCCCTGCTCCGCTTGGAGAAGAACCCGCAGGACCCGGACACCATCCAACAGCTCTTCCGGACCGCCCACACCTTAAAGGGGTCGGCTTACACCGTCGGCTTCAAAGCCATCGGCGACCTCACCCATCACGTCGAAGACTACATGGGCGCGATCCGGGATGGCCGCATGCAGATGACGCCGGGGGTGACGGATCTCTTCTTCCGCGCCGTTGATGTCGTCCGGCAGTTGATGCGGCGAGACCGGAGCAATCTGGACAAGACCCGTCGCGAGTTTTCAGCCGTGATGCATGGACTCAAGGAGATGAGCGGGGCTCCGACAACCGCGGTGAGTGCCCCGCCCGAGCAGAAAGCGGCCGTCGCGCCGAGCTGGTTCGAACCAGCCGACCGTCAGATGGTCGAGCCGCCGGAAGCCCTCACCTTTCAGAGACCGGAGGAGGAAGCGGGCAAGGGTCAAGAGGCTGACCGACAGCAGGGAGCCGAGCCGAAACCGACGGAAGAAGGAGCCGTCATACGAGTCAGCCGGGAGCGGCTGGAGCGGCTGCTCAACTTGGTCGGCGAGTTGGTGATCGGCCGTGGTCGGTTGGAGCAACGGCTGTTGGTGCTGGAGCAACTATCGCATCAAGTGCAGATCTATAAGAACCGGCTGCAGGACTCAGTCCGAACCTTTGAAGAAAAACATGCCTTCACTCTCCCGTCCTCCTCGCCGAGTATGGGTGAGGCCAGCGGCCCCGGGTTCACCGGGCTGACCGATTTCGGCAGCCTCGAGTTCGACAAATACGACGACTTTAACGTGTTTGCTCGACGGACCGCCGAAGTCTCAACCGACATCAACGAAGCCATGTCGCAACTGAGCAACTCGATCAAGAGGGCGCGTGAAGATATGGATCAGGTCCAACGGCTCACCCTGGGCATGCGAGACGAGATTGCCCGCGCGCGTATGGTCCCGATTGGGACGCCGTTCACCCGCTTCCGCCGGGCCGTTCGTGAGATGGCGCGGACGACCGGCAAGGATGTCACGTTGATCACATCCGGCGAACAGACTGAGGTCGATACCGGGGTCGTGGAACGGCTGGTTGATCCTCTCATCCATCTTGTCCGCAATGCCGTATATCATGGCATTGAACCCTCGGCCATACGCATCGCCCAGGGCAAGCCTCCGGTCGGCTCCGTCTACATCCACGCGGCTCATCGCGGGAACGCGGTGGTGATCGAAGTCGAGGATGACGGGAGAGGCCTCGACCTCGAGAAGATCAAGGCCAAGGCCGTCCAGCTTGGCCTCCTTCGCCAGGCAGTGGCGTCCGCGCTGTCCGATGCGGAGGCGGCCAAACTCATCTTTCTGCCGGGGGTCTCGACAGCCGAGCAGGTCGGAGACCAAGCCGGACGCGGCATGGGCATGGATGTGGTCAAGCGCGCCATCGAGGGCATGAATGGACAGATCGACATCGAAAGCGCCCGAGGAGTTGGCACGAAATTCGCGCTGACCCTCCCGGTCTCGCTCTTGATCTCAATGGCGCTGCTGGTTCGTGCTGGGAACGAGCGTTATGCGTTCCCCCTTCCCAGCACGCGTGAGGTGGTCTTACCCCCGCCAGGCGCGCTCCAGGATATGGGCGGCCGCTCGGTCCTGCAAATCGGAGAGGAGGCGATCGAGGTTCGCTCGCTGGCCCAGCTGTTGGGGATCGAGACATTAGAGCCGTCAGGGCCTACCCCCGTCGTCATCGTCCGCGCCCTGAGCGGCGCCGTTGGGCTAGCCGTGGACGAACTGCTCGGCCGGCAAGAAATCGTGATCAAATCCCTTGGGTCCTTGCGACCCTTCCAGAAGTCGTTCTTTGCCGGTGCGACCATCGATCCAGAAGGCCGGGTGGTGTTGGTGATTGACGTCGGGCGCTTGCTGGCGGGAAGACTGGGCCAGGAAGCCCTGGTAACCGAGCACGCGTCCCTGCCAGCCACGGAGCCTGGTACCCCGACGGACGAAGGCGGGCTCCAGATCGCGGACAAAACCGCTCGCATTCTGCTGATCGATGACTCGCTGAGCGTTCGGAAGTTTGTGGGCCGTATGTTGGAAGGAGGCGGATACGCGGTTGATACGGCGGTGGATGGGGAGGACGGCCTCCGGAAAGCTTCAGCTGTTTCCTACCGGTTGATCATTACCGATTTGGAAATGCCGAAAGTGAACGGCTACGAGGTCATCCAGGCGCTGCGGAGTCGGCCGCAAACCCAAGCCACGCCGATTCTCGTGATGACCACACGAGCCGCCGACAAACACCGACAAATGGCGATGAGTCTGGGCGCCACCGCCTATATTGCCAAGCCCGTGAATGAGCGCACCCTGATCCAGGACATCGAGCGCTGGATCGGCCAAACAACAAGCGTCAGACCCTAACTCCCCTTCGCGGTGTTCACGAAGGGCGGCCGGTCGAGGCGAATGCCCAGGTCGCGCTTGGTCTGCGCTGACGGAGAATCCCTAAGGTGAGCCTTCGTGGCCGGACAGAGATAAGGGTCCGCGCGTCCAGCACGACGCGCCTCTTGGTCGTGACGTGCGCCG
>Ga0184637_10003196_pt1 | contig 10297 bp, 3 predicted proteins | sample PLM3_127_b2_FD_133143 | JGI IMG/M metagenome (GOLD analysis project Ga0184637, IMG submission 133143) | Groundwater sediment microbial communities from an aquifer in East River, Colorado, USA - PLM3_127_b2 | ecosystem: Environmental > Terrestrial > Soil > Riparian zone | place: USA: East River... | reverse complement strand
CTGTCCTCGATCGCCGTGCGGATCTCGTCGAGTGCCGCGAGCGCGCGGTCGCGCTCTGGCGTCCCCAGCGGGTGATGGCTGAACCGGGCCAGCTCGAACAGGCCCGTCAGGGCCGGCACCGCCGCGCGCGGAACGGGCAGGCGTCCCAGCGTCTCGCGCATGAACTCCATCGGCGTGGACCAGGGCGGGCGCTTGAGGCCGGATTCTGCGGCGACGCGCTCGAACCTCGCGTAGCAGCGGATGATGGCCCGGCGGGGGTCAGGCTCGGCGCGCAAGTCATCGAGGCTCTCCTCAACCGCCGCGGCCAGGGGCTCAGGTGGCTCCTCGGCAGAGGTCCCCGCCCACCAGACCGCCAGGCGTTCGCCGAAGACGACCCAGAGGGCCAGCGCCAGCGCCCCCAGGCCGGCGGCGAGAGCCAGCGCGCCGAACGTCCACGCAACGAGTGGCGGAGCGCCGGGGCCCGGCGGGGCGGGCGCGGCCCCGATCGCCGCCCCGGCACCCTGGCCCATCGACATCATGTTGACCAAGGGGATGGCGCCTCGCCACAAGACATACGCCACGGCCACGAAGTACGCGAGGGAGAGGATCTGCGTGAGCGTCCGCAGCCACGCCGGAATCCGAGGCGGCTCGGGGCCGAGCGTGCCCTCGTCTTCCTCCTCTCGCCGGCGAGCCAGCGCGCGCCGGAAGAGGTCGGTGAGGAACACGAAGGCGGCGAGCGAGAAGAGCACCACGATGGTCGTGGTCAGGACCTCCGGCAGGCGAATCATGCCGGTGATGGCGCCGCCTCCGGACGGTGCCGGGGCCGCCATCCGGATCACGGCGGCCAGCCCGATCACGAAGCTCACCGCCAGAGGGACCCAGACGAGCGCGGGCGCCACGCCGACACCATGAGGCCCCGGGGAGCCGAGCGCAAGTGCCAGCGGGGCTAGTGACGTGGGGGGGCCCCGAAATGGCCCCCCACACCCCCCAACGTTCGGAGCGCCCCGGCAAAGCCGTGACGCTCCTCGATACTCCGACAGGTTCTTAGCGGGTCCAGGCGAAGAGACGGCGGAGGAGTGGGGCGAAACGCGGGAGGATTGAGCCGAGGAAGTGCTCGTCGGCGAGCGCGCGATGGACGTCGCCGAGCGTGGGGTAGACGTGGATGACCGCGCCCAGCTTGCTCAGCGAGAGCCCGTGCTTGATGGCGAGGGTCATCTCGCCGATCAGCTCGCCGGCGTGCGCGTGGACGATGGCCGCGCCCAGGATCTTCCCGCTCCCCTGGCGCGTGAGGACCTTGGCGAAGCCTTCGGGTTCACCGTCGCACACCGCGCGGTCCACGCGATCGAAGGGGACCCGGTAGACGTCGTAGGCCACGCTGCGGGCGCGGGCCTCGGTCTCCGAGAGCCCCACGCGCGCCACCTCCGGCTCGGTGAAGGTCGCCCATGGCAAGGCGTGGCGGTCGTCGCGGGTGGCGCCCGGCAGGAGCGCGTTGCGCACCACCAGGCGGGCCTGGTGGCCGCCCCAGTGAGTGAAGCGAAAGGTGTCCGTGACGTCGCCCACGGCCCAGATCGACCTGACCGTCGTGCGGCCGGCCGGCGTCACCTTGATGCCCTTGTCGTCCACGGCGACGCCCAGGCGCTCGAGGCCGAGCCCGTCCACGCGGGGGCGTCGGCCCGCGGCCACGAGAATCGCGTCCACCTCGAGGCAGCGCTCGCCATCCGGTGTGCGCACATCCACGCGCCGCTGCAGGCCGACCAGCGCCACTCGCGTGAGCTTCGAGCGGTTCCAGACCGTGACGCCCTCCTCGGCGAGACGGCGCTCGAGAACCTCGGCGACGTCGGGATCCTCGCGGGCCAGGAGATGGTCGGAATGGTTCACGATGGTGACGCGCGAGCCCAGGCGCTGGAAGGCCTGGCCCAGCTCGCACCCGATGGGCCCGCCTCCCACGACGAGCAGTGCGCCCGGCAAGGCGTCGAGGTCGAAGATCGTCTCGTTGGTGAGAAATCCCGCCCCGGCCAGGCCGGGGACGGCCGGCACGTGGGCCTCCGATCCCGTGGCGATCACGATGTGACGGGCCCACAGGACCTCGCCGGTGCCCTCGGCCTCCACCTCATGGGGCGAGCGCAGGCGCGCGGAGCCGGCAATGACTCGCACGCCCATCGCGGTGAAGCGCTCCGCGGAGTCGTGCGGAGCGAGCCGCGCCTGGACGGCTCGCACGTGGTCCATCACCTTCTTGAGATCCTGGGGCGGGACCGGGCTCACGCCGCTGATGGCATGATCCGGCGCCCTGCGGATGAGTTGCGCGACCTTGGCCACGTGGAGAAGGGCCTTGGACGGCACGCAGCCGGTATTCAGACACTCGCCGCCCATCCGAGCACGCTCCAGGAGCGCGACGCGCGCGCCGACCAGCGCGGCGCCGCCAGCTACGGTGAGCCCGGCCGCCCCGCCCCCGATGACCACCATGTTGAAGCGCTCCATCCGCCCTCCTCGCTCGCACCCGACGCAGCCGGGCCGTCGGTGACGATCAGTATGGCGTGGTGATCGGAGAAGGGAATGTCAAATCTGGGTTCGCGAGCTTTCGCGGGGCCGTGTTCCGTCCGGGGCGGGGCTCGGCCCTCTTCAGCCTGGATCCGGGGATCACCGGGCGTCATTCCAGCGACAGCCCAGGTCGGAGCCTCTTCGGCCACCGGGGCGCGTCCACGTAGAGCTGTTGCTCGGCGGAAGCCTGGCGCGTCACCTGCCCGCGCGTCGCCCGCTCGCTTGTTTGTGCTAGTCTCCTCTCGGCATAGGGCGGTCCCTCCCGAAGCTCATCCGCGGCTTGCGGGTGCAGCACCGCGAAGAGACGGCCCTGTCCCTTGAGCTCCCGAGCAGCCGCAAGGCGCAAGCCCTCCTCGCGTTGCTCCAGTTCGATGGGGAAAGGGTACGTATGACGACGGCGACGAGCACATCGATGGCGGCAGGCTGATCTTTCGAGGATGCTGCAGGGGCCGGGGTGCCGAGCAAAGGGCCCCCGTCATGGGTGAGTCGACCCTGAGGGGCGCGATCCTGGTCGTAGCGCTGGTCGGTCTCGGGCTCGCGGGCCCGCCGGCCTGGGCCCAGCTGGCCGCGGAGCCCGCGGTGTTCCACGAGCGCGACTTCGCCCGGAACCCGGCACTCGCGGCCCGGCCGCATGACGTCGTGGTGCTCGAGCTGGAGGCGGTGCGCCGGGGCCGGGCGATGCGCCAGAGCCTCGCCCGCTACCGGCTCGACGCGGGAACGCACACCTTCTGCCTGGACGCCGACGATTCTCACGGCACCGGCCTGATCGTCGAGGACGCCGCCGGCCGCCCGGTCCTCGAACTCCATCTCCCGGCGCGCCAGCGACGTAGCCGCGCGCGGGCTCCCGCCCAGGTACCCGACAAGTGTGCCCGGACGGTCTTACCGTCCGGCGTCTACCAGTTGCGCTACACCCACGACGGCCGGCTGATCACCGGCGCGTCGCGCGTGGCTTTCGCACAAGCCGGGTCCCCCAGCCCACCGCTCCTCGACCATCACGGGAAGCCGGTCGGGGGCTGGTGGGCCCTCCGTCCCGACCCTAGCCTGGATATCGAACGGCGGGAGGGTCGCGTGGTGCTGGGCTCCCAGTCGGAGTTGGCCGCGGGGATTCGGCCCGTGGTCGCGGACTTCGCGTCCAAGCAGATCGACGACGCGTCCCTCTTCGACGTCCACGACCCGAGCCGGCCGCTCGTGAAGGCATCCGGAGGGCTCCCGCTGGACCTGGCGAAGCTGGGTTCGAGCCCGTACTTGACCCTGGAGGCCGACGACCCGGGCCGGACGCAGACGTTCTTCCACGACACCACGCACCTCATCGTCACCGACCTCGGCCAGTACCGCGCGCAACTCGGGGTGCAGCGCGCGGACGGGCAGGTGGCGAGCATCTTCCTCGGGAAGACCTCTCCCGCCGCCGTCATGCTGAACTACGATCAGGCCCGCCCCGACCCGGCGCCGCCGGCGTCCGTCGACGTGCTGTTCCGATTCTTCCCCGATGGCACCCAGATCGGGGATCTGCAGGAGGGCGAGATCGCGCTCTTCCAGGAGTGCAACTACGGGGGCAAGGCGGCAGTCTTCGCGGGAAGAATCCCCAACCTCGCCGAGCTGTCGAGCGCCGTCGTGACGCTCGCGGCGAGTGCGGCCTCCGTGAAGCTGGGGAACAACACGGGCGTGATCCTGCACACCGGGCCCGTCTACACGGGCACGAAGCAGATCGTCGAGGTCGACACGCCCTGTCTGGACGGGACGCCCATCGGGAGAAACACCGCGAGCCTCGAGGTCCAGCTCCTGGCCCCGACGATCCTGCTCTCGACCAAGAGCTGCGTGGGATGCAGGCTCGTCGGCGCCGATTTGAGCGGCTATGACCTGTCCGCGGTCGTCCTCACGGGCGCGGATCTGACCCGGGCGAACCTGGCAGGCAGCACTCTCCTGATCCAGAACGGCGGCATCGTCTCCGCGAGCGTCAAGCTGGCCCACGCGACTCTCGATGAGGTGATCGGCTTCAAGGGCACCGATCTCAGCCTGCTCGACCTGAGCACTACCAGTCTCAAGGGGGCCGACCTCGGCGGTGCCAACCTCGAGGGGGCCAAGCTGAACGGGGCCAACCTGGAAGGCGCCAACCTGAGCGGCGCGTCCTTGACCAACCACCCGACCAGCATCCCCCAGGCCGCGAGTCTCGTTGGAGCCCATCTGAAGAACGTCAACCTCATGGGCGCCAACCTGAGTGGCGCGAACCTGACCAACGCGAGCTTCTACGGTTCTCTTCCCCTGGACCGGGGAACGTGTCCTATCGTTGGAGGCTTCACCCAGAACTGCGCCAGCGCTCAGCGGGCGACGATGAACAACACGCAGTTCGCCGGAGCGTACCTCTACGGGGTGGACTTCACCCACGCGAAGATCCAGGGCGTTCAGTTCGGCAATGCCGTGCTGATTGGGGCGAACTTCGATCAGGCCGAGCTGTCAGCAGACACGAACATTGGCACGAACTCGGGGTTCAGCTCGGCCTTCCTTCAGGGCACGAACCTGGGAACAGCCACACTGGTGGGGACGTCGCTCCAGGGAGCCTTCGTCGATTTCACGGATGGGGGCAACGACATGTACCTGCAGCTTGACGGCACGCATACCGTTTTCCCCGGCTGGAAGACCCAAGGCCAGCAGGTGTGCGTCTTCGTCTTCTATGGCACCGCCACGACCGTTCCCACGACGGGTACGACGCTGACGTGTCCGGACGGCTTTACGGCCGCGCCGAACGGCTGCGGGCCGATGGAACGTGCGAACCTGAGGTGGAAGAGCCCTGTGGACATCGCGCAAGCAAACCCTCCCGCCTCGTATGTCAATCCCGCCACGTATACGCTGGCGGCCGGTCCGATCTGCGAGCCTCCGAGCGCGGACTGGTGACAATCGTCAGTGATCGGGGGTCCGTGGTCAGGACGATCCACTGACCACTCGGAGGAATCATCATGGCGCGCACACCTACGATCGGCAGACCGCAAGGAGGAGGGCAAGAGTCCACCGCTCTCACCCGGCGCGCCTTTCTCGGCTACACGGCGGCGGCGGGAGCGGCCGCCGGCATCGCGCCCATGTTCCCACCCGGAAGGGAGGCGCAGGCTGCCGGCCGGCAGACGTCCGAGCGTGCCCTGTTTTTTAACCTCTCCCATGAAGCCGACTGCCACACGGCGACATACTTCCTGGTGGCCGGAGGCCGCCGCTATCGTCTGAGGCCCGTCCAGGAACATCCCCGCATCCTGAAGCGCGAGCGCCAGGCGAACCGGTTCCTGCGCGGGGTACCCGACAGCGCCCTCACTCACTTCGTCCACAATGTCGCCGTGGTCGCCGACGCCGTGACCATCAGCTACGTCCTCAAGAATCCGGACTCGGGGGCCGGGACGTGGTCGATGTCGTCCATCTTCTTCCAGTTCCCGCCCGGCGCGGTCCTCAGCGCCCATCAGTCGGCATGCGACTGCTCCGGCACTGGTCGGCGCTCCCTTTCGGCCAAGCGGAGGATGTACGGGCACCGTGCCGCGCGGAGCGCACAGGACTACCTCGAGGAAGAGGCGTTGAAGGATGTTTCAGATCACGCCACCGCACTCATCGCCCTGCACCCGGAGGTGCTCAGCGCCGAGCCCAACAGCGCCGCCAACATTCAGAAGAATCTCATCGCGACGAATGGGGACACCACGGCCCTGCGCATTCAGATCCAGCAGCTGGGGGATGCGCAACCTCAGCAGACGGCCGGCCACCCCAACGCCGCGGGCTGGGCAACGCTCACGCCATTCACCCTGGAGAATGGAACGCCGATCACGAACACGACCGGTCAGAACAAGGGGCTGATCCAGTACAACGCCGAGTGGCATCCCGTTGTTCAACAGATCGCCGGTCGCGCCATCCGCGACGTCGTCCAACAGGTGAAAAATTGTGCGTGCCTGGGAGCGGACGTGACGGGTGCACTCAACGGCGAAGGGGCCCCGTCGCTCGCCGGCACCATCTGGCATCGGCGTGACGGGCTGCCCACCGTGGTCCAAAGCATTCCCGCGGTGCCGCGGGACCCGGGGACGATCAAGTATGCCCTTGTCCCGTCGAGCCCTCAGGCCGGCTACAACTGCACAGCCACTGTCACGACTTCTGGCAGCGACGTCAACGTCCAGCTCAATTTCGAAAACTGGTACCTCCGATGGCTCGGGCTCTGGATTCAGTTCCAAGATTCGAACGGTGTGGTGCCCATCTCGAAGCTCCCGCCGAGCTTCCCGCGGCACCCCGGGGACACGGAGACGGAAGCATTTATCGGGATACTGACGCCTGAATTCACGGTGTACGGTATTCCGGTTCAGTCATCCAAGGCGACGGCCGCGTTCAGGTTTCCCACGGAAGTGGCCTCGAGCGCCAAGATCCTGGCGAGTGGTGCCGGAATAGGCCCGCATACCTTCCGAGACATCGAGGCGTTCGGCACCTTTTCCACCCTGGTGTTCAATGTCATCGCCCCCCCATTCTTGATCGCCGTCGGTGCCGCCCAAAATATCGACGCGTGGATCAAGCTGGGACTCATACCCCTCGTCCAGACGTCACTGATCGAGCTCGACGCCTTCATTCAGGATCTGGAAGGCGATCTCAGTCTGAGCAACCTGCTCACCATCTTCGTTCGGGCGGTAGCCCGCACCGGGGCGGCGGTCCTCCTCAAGATTGTCGCCACGGTCGAATTGGAGATGGTGGCGGGCGAGATTGAAGACGAGGTCCCAATAGTGGGTCAGATCATCCAGGCCATCGGGGCGTTGGGCGCAGCGGCGGAGCTCGCGGAGACGGTCGTGGAAGTAGCGCTGTCGCCACATACGTACGAATATGACTTGACCCTCACCCACGACCTCACGGTGACCATCAAGCCCGACCTGAATCACAACACGACCCCGACGTCGGCCAATCAATACAAAGTGACCGCGCTCTTCGATGGGGGCGGGACGCCACGCGTGCAGGTGGTCGATCTGCAGCAGCCGGTCGACGAGGTTACCGCCCACTTCACCGGAGTCCCGCTGGGCGGCCAGGTCAACGTCGCGGCCGCCTTTTACCAGAAATTCATCGACTCCACCCGAACTCACATCCTGCTCGGCAAAGCGAGCAGCGGTCTGGTCTCGAATGCCGTCGACACACTGGACGTCATCAGGATCGCGGAAATCAAGTACCCGATCGGCCCGCAGACGACCTATGAGCACAAGCAGAAGACCGTCCTGGACGCCGACGGCAACCACCTCTGGGCGTCCGGCCCGGGCCCGACGGTCAAAGCGCGCGACATTTCGTGCGAACAGGTGCCGGGCACGCTCTGTGACTTCCGCGGTATCACGGTCCGCCAGGGCACTGCGCAGGCGCCCGGCTACCTCGGGTATGCCTGGCAGGGCTACAGTGTCGGGGTCGGCGACTGCATCTCCGGGGCCCAGGGCCAGCTCGATCAGATGGCCAACCTGGGCACGGACGAGAATCCCCAGGACGGGTACAGCAACCCCGCCTGCGGACTCCAACCCGGAGCCTTGCTCGCCTACAGCTTGCTGACCCACTCGTCGGCGAACTTCTACCTCGACTCGACCAGCAAGGTGATCCGCCAGGTCCAGCTCGATCCGACATCGAAGTTCGCTGACCCGAGGGGCAATCAGGCGTGGGGCAAGTTCAATCTCGAGTCCGACTCGCTGCTGCTCCACCCGACGGGCAGGTTCGTCAGCATCAACGGCGCCAACCACAAGATCGAGACCCTCAAGGTCCCTCCGGTCCCGATGTCGGATGAGGACGCCGGGGTCCATCTGCTCGCGCAGGTGCACGCCGGGCGAGGCTCACGGCCGGGGTTGATCAGTTCGCCCGCCGCCGCGGCGATCTCCGCAGATGGAGTGATCCTGGTGCTCGAACAGGACAACCACCGGATTCAAGCCTTCGACACGGGGGCCAACCCGGTTCAATTTTTCAAGAAGCAAACGGAACCCTACTTCTTGAAGCTGACAGCGACGGCCGGCGGGGACACGATCTATCTGGACCTGGCGGTGGAGTTCACGGGCTACATCTACGTGCTCTCGTATGACTCGAGCGCGAACACCTACCGGCTGGACATCTACCATCCGGAGCAAAGCGATACCAATCCCATCTCCACGACGATGGATGTCAATGCGGCGAGGCTCACGGTCGACTTCTGGCGGAACGTGTACACGCTGAACTACGAGGTCCTGCAGGTGCCCCAGGGGGTCCACGCGCTGGCGGAACCATCGGTGAGCCTCTGGACTCCCACGACGGTCTGAGCGCCGGTGCGCGTAACGCCGAGGTCTGACGATACGGCGATGAGATCGAGACAAGTCACGTGGCGCCTACCGGTGACGCTCGCGCTGCTGCTGGCGTGCGCCGCGAGCGCGCTCGCCGGGCCGATCGGAGAGGCCGCCGCCCAGGGCCGCTGGACGCCCGTCGGCTCGCTCGAGACGGGCCGCCGCGAGCACACCGCGACGCTCTTGGCCTCGGGCCAGGTGCTGGTGGCCGGTGGATTCAATTTTCCCAACCATGTCCCCACTGTCCTCAGTAGCGCCGAGCTGTACGATCCTGCGACCGGGAAGTGGACGCCGACCGCGCCGCTCAACGCGGCCCGGATGCAGCACACCGCGACCCTCTTGCTCTCAGGCCAGGTGCTGGTGGCCGGTGGATTCAATTCCCCCGAGAATCCGAATGAGCTCAGCAGCGCCGAGCTGTACGACCCCGCGACCGGGAAGTGGACGCCGACCGGGGCGCTCAGCACGGCCCGCTACAGCCACACCGCGACGCTCCTGCGCTCGGGCCAGGTGCTGGTCGTGGGCGGAGGTAGCGCCAGCGCCGAGCTGTACGACCCCGCGACCGGGAAGTGGACGCGGACCGGCGCGCTCAACACGGACCGCGACAGCTACACCGCGACACTCCTGCCCTCGGGCCAGGTGCTGGTCGCTGGTGGGTCGGACGGCGACCCCCTCAGCAGCGCGGAGCTGTACGACCCTGCCTCGGGGCTGTGGACGCCCACCGGGGCGCTCGGCAGGGGCCGCGAATTGCATACCGCGACGCTGCTGCCCTCGGGCCAGGTGCTGGTCGCCGGTGGATTCGGCAGCAGTGGATTCGTCCGCAACGAGAATCTTCAGAGCGCCGAGCTGTACGACCCTGCGACCGGGCGGTGGACCTCTACCGGGGACCTTGGCACCGCCCGCTCCGACCACACTGCGACGCTGCTGCCCTCGGGTCAGGTAGTGATTGCCGGTGGATCGCCCAATTGCTGCCCCCAGGGGCACCTCGCCAGCGAGCTGTACGACCCCGCGACCGGGAAGTGGACGTCGACCGGGCCGCTCGGCACGGACCGGAACCTCCACACCGCGACGCTGCTGCCCTCGGGCCGGGTGCTCGTCGTCGGGGGCGCCGACTCCGTCAGCACGGTCACGAACAGCGTCGAGCTGTTCGAGGCAGCGACCGGGCGATGGACGCCGACCGGCGCGCTCGGCAATGGCCGCCAGTCGCACACCGCGACGCTCCTGCTCTCGGGTCACGTACTGGTCAGCGGTGGTGAACTGGATTTTTTCAGTGCCGAGTCATACGACGCCGCGACCGGGCGGTGGACCCCCACCGGGGCGCTCGGCACGGGCCGCTCCGAGCACACCGCGACGCTGCTGCCCTCGGGCCAGGTGCTGGTCGCCGGCGGACTCGGTGTTGATACCTCCGTACTCACCAGTGCCGAGCTCTACGCCCCTGCGACCGGACGGTGGACCCCAACCGGGGACCTTGGCACCGCCCGCTCCGAGCACACCGCGACGCTGCT
>Ga0184637_10003195_pt1 | contig 10297 bp, 12 predicted proteins | sample PLM3_127_b2_FD_133143 | JGI IMG/M metagenome (GOLD analysis project Ga0184637, IMG submission 133143) | Groundwater sediment microbial communities from an aquifer in East River, Colorado, USA - PLM3_127_b2 | ecosystem: Environmental > Terrestrial > Soil > Riparian zone | place: USA: East River... | reverse complement strand
TGGTTGCTTTCATTCTGCTTGGCATGCGTCTCGGCGGCGCGACGGATGTTGGCCGCGGCAATGTAGATCCCGGCGACGATCAGCAACAGCAGCAGCGCGACGCCGATCAACATCAGCGGCACCGTGCGGCTCATGAAGTTGGCGCCCGCACTGCTCACCACGGGAGTCAGATCGCGCGTCAGGCCGGCGAGAGAATCCGCGGTGCTCGCCATCTCTCCGGCTGCCTTCTGTGCGGCGATGAGCGACTGCGTTGCGGACACGGCTTCGTGTACGCCTTCGTTAAGTTGACCGTAGAGCTCCTGCACGGCACGCAAGCGCTGCTCGGCATCGGCGCCGGTGACTCGCTGCACGCCAAGTCCGCTGTCCTCGCCCGCCAGGCCCTTCAAGACCTGGCCAAGGTAATCGGTGCTGTCAGCAACGCGCTGTGCGATCGCCGGCGCATCGCCGACGCCTGCTGCCAGCGCCTCGAGATCCTGCTGGACCCGCTGAAGATTGAGTTCGAATCGCTCCAGGTACCGCCCGAAAGCCTCCAGCCGGCTGCCGAGCACGCTCGAGAGATTGCCGACCTCGGCAAGCAGGCGCGGGATCAGCTCGCGCGCTTCCGTCGCCGACTTGTTGACCGTCTCGGCGGCTTCGCGGCCTTCCAGTACCACCGCTGCCGAGTCAGTCAGTTGCTTCCAGCGCTCATCGCCGGCGGTCTTCGCATCCGTGTTCTCGAGACCCGCGAGCGCGGACTGCAATTGCTTGCTCCCACTCTCGAGCGCCTTGAATGCCGCCATATCGCCCTTGAGCGCCATTTGCGCCTTGAGCGGCAGGCTTTGCGACAGGCTCGCCAGCCGAGTCGCCGCGGGTGGACCGCTGATCGAGCCGGCGAAGCGATCGCCGAAGAGCACGCCTGCCGCCGCCAGCAGCAGGCACAGCAGCGCCGCAACCATCAATACTGGCATGAGGCGCAGACCGTGCAGTTTTGGAATTGGAGGATTGGCCATTACATCGATCTTCCGACTCAATCGGACCCCCGCTTGCGCGTCCGTCAGGACGCTGCCTGCAAGAAACTTGGACTCTCGACCAGGTTGCGCAGGCTCAACACCGGCCAGACTTCATTGCCGCGCCGGAACGCGCCGGCCAGGTAGCGATCCACTCGCACCACGGTCGGCGGCACTTCGGCTGAGAATTCGCGGTCCGCGAACCGCCGGAACCCCAATACTTCATCGACCATCAGGCCCGCCGGCACCTCGCGGTGATTCACCACCAGTACACGCGCATTGCGGCCGGGCTGCGTGACGCCGCTGCCCAGGTACTGGCGCAAATCGAGGATCGGCAGTAATTGCCCCCGTACGTTCGCAAGCCCCTTGACCCAACTGCGGGCCCCCGGGATTCGCGTGATCACGGCGGGAAGCCCGAGCACTTCGCGGGTTTCCTCGCGCGCTACCAGGTACACCTCCCCCGACATCCGAAATGCCACGCCGACCCACTCCCTGTCCGGACCCGTATCGCGTCCCTGCTCCGCCGCGCCGGCGCGGCTGCGTCGCTCGAGCTCCAGCAGCAGCTCAAACGGACGATCACGTAGTGTGCGCAGCGGTACCGGTGACTCCATATCAGGCAGCGAGCACCGCTTGCGCCTTCTCGACCAGCCTGGCGGGCGTCACCGGTTTCACGAGATAGTCGACAGCGCCCTGACGCAAGCCCCAGATGCGGTCGGTTTCCTGTCCCTTGGTGGTCACCATGATGATCGGAATGGCGCGCGTGACAGGATCGTTTGCCAGCGTGCGCGTGGCCTGGAAACCGTTCACTCCCGGCATGACGACGTCCATGAAGATGAGATCAGGGTGCATCTCCTTGGCCTTGCGGATGCCCTCGGCGCCGTTTTCGGCCGCCGCGGTCTGAAAGCCGTGCCGTTCGAGGGCTTTCTGCATCACGTGCACCTCGGTGGGCGAGTCATCCACGATCAGTATCAGGGCCATTCGCAAGCCTCCGGTTCCCCCGTTCACCTGGCGACGTGATTCTCGATGGCGTTCAAGAGCTCGTCCTTGGTAAACGGCTTGGTCAGATAGTGTTCCGAGCCCACGATCCGACCGCGAGCGCGGTCGAACAACCCGTCCTTGCTGGAAAGCATGATCACCGGGATCGACCTGAATACCTTGTTGTGCTTGATCAGCGAGCAGGTCTGATAGCCGTCGAGGCGCGGCATCATGATGTCCACGAACACGATGTCCGGTTGATGGTCGGCGATCTTCGACAGCGCGTCGAAACCATCGATGGCCGTGTAGACCTCGCAGCCCTCCTTGCTGAGCAGCGTTTCGGCGGTGCGACGGATGGTCTTGCTGTCGTCGATGACCAGCACCTTGAGCCCGCTCAGCTTTGACTTGCCGTTCACCACGCGCGATTTCTCCCTTTGAGCCGACGCAACGAGCACGCGTTTTAACATATCGGTTTCGCCTCCGCTAATGCGCACAGTTCACAATTTCGCGGTCCATCAACAGCGTGACGGGGTTCACAGCTAGCGCCGCGCGCGCGTTTCGGGATGCCAAGGCGTGAATTGGGCGAAAAGCGGCGCCAAAGTGTGGCAGTGCCGCAGCCGGGGTAGTATCCGCGTCGCCCGACCCGGACGGCTTGGATTGAGGAGAGTGGACGAATGGCGGATCGCGTGCGTCTCGCGGTAGTCATGGATCCGATAGGCAGCATCAAGCAGCCCAAGGACAGCACGCTGGCAATGCTGCTGGCCGCCCAGGCGCGTGGCTGGGGTCTGCATTACCTCGAGCTGCGCGACGTCTGGCTGCGCGATGGTGATGCCTGGGGGCGTGCCGCCCGGCTCGAGGTTCGTGACGACCCCAAGGGCTGGTATAGCCTGGGTGAGCAGCGCGCGGAGCGGCTGGCGACTTTTGACGTCATCCTGATGCGCAAGGATCCGCCGTTCGACACCGAGTACATCTACGGCACATATATATTGGAGCGGGCCGAGGTCGGGGGCGCGCTGGTGGTCAATCGCCCCCAGGGCCTCAGGGACATGAATGAAAAGGTGTTTACCGCCTGGTTCCCCGACTGCTGTGCCCCGACTCTGATCTCCCGCGACATGGCCGATATGGCTGCCTTCCTCGCTGAGCACGGCAAGATCGTGGTCAAGCCGCTGCACGGGATGGGCGGCCGCTCGATCTTCGTGCTCGAGCGCGGCGACAAGAACTCCAACGTGGTGTTCGAAACTCTGACCGATTACGGCCAGCGTTACGCGATCGTACAGCGCTACCTGCCGGAGATCGTCACGCGGGGCGATGCCCGGGTGCTGCTGATCGACGGCGAGCCGGTGCCGTATGCGCTCGCACGGATTCCGGCGGCGACCGACAATCGAGGCAACCTAGCCGCCGGAGCGCGCGGCGAGGGTCGGCCGCTGAGCGACCGCGACCGCTGGCTCTCGAGCCGCATCGGCCCGACGATGCGCGAGCGCGGCATGCTGTTCGTCGGGCTCGATGTGATTGGCGACTTCGTCACCGAGCTCAATGTCACGAGCCCGACCGGGATACGGGAGCTCGACAAGCAGTTCAAGCTCGATATCAGCGCACTGCTGATGGATGCAATCGCCCGGCGGCTGGGACGCTCGTGATGGTCCTGATCGCGAGGCCACGGAATTGATCCAGGCCGCCGCCGTGGACGTCACGCTCTCCAAAGAAGGGATCGCGCCGGTCAAGGATCGGCTGATGACGACTTTGTTCCTGGCCGGCCTGTTTCACGGCATCGTGATTCTCGGTGTGTCCTTTGGAGTGCAAAGCCGCTCCAATCCCGACTCGCTGCCGGCGCTCGAGGTGCTGCTCGTCAGCAATCGCCTGCCCGAATCGCCGGAAAACCCCGATGCCGACTACCTCTCACAGCGCAGCCAGCGGGGCTCCGGCAACGCCGTGGGCCAGCGTCGCGCCGAAAGCCCGCAATCGTCACTGGTTCCGATCGATAACGCAGGCATACCCCAGGGCCAGGCTTTGACAAGCCAGCAGGCGGGCCGCGCGCGGGCCAATGCCGAAGTGCTCGCCTCGAGCGGCCGGGCAAATCACACGGTGCGCTTCATCGATGCTGCAGCGGAGAACAGCGGAGCGCCCCAGACGCCGCTGCTGATGCGTGCCGGGCCGGTCTCGCCCCTGCCCTCGGTCGACGACAGCGAGCAGCTGGTGCTCAAGGGCCGAAGTGAACGCGAGCTCGTCGTGACTCCCAACACGCGCGAATCGGACGTCGCCGTGTATCTCGACGCCTGGAAGCGCAAGGTGGAACGCGTCGGGACGCTCAACTTTCCACTCGCGGCGCGCCGCGAGGGACTCTCGGGGAGCCCGGTGCTGGAGGTCGCAGTACGCGCCAACGGCGAGATGGAAGACATCATCCTCCGCCGCAGCAGCGGCCATGCCGAACTCGACCAGGCCGCGCTCGCGATCCTGAAGCTCGCGACTCCCTTCGATCCCTTCCCGCAGGACCTGCGACAGCGGCACGATGTGTTGCGGTTTGCCTACGAATGGCAGTTCCTGGCCGGAGAGCTGGTGCAATCGACGGTGCGCGCGGCTGCATCGCCCTGACGCGCCCTCACCCCCACACTTCTCCCGTGTCTTCGCGGGAGAAGGTCTGAGAACGATGCTCTCCCGCAGGCGGGAGAGGGAGTGGACTGGCGGGCGGCTTGAGCGTCGCCGGCCGAGACCGGATACTTGGCGCATGGCGGCGCCCGAGTTCCTCAGCAATCAGCTTCTCATCGCCATGCCGGCGATGACCGACCCCAATTTCTCCCAGACCGTGACTCTCATCTGCGAGCACAGCTCCAAGGGAGCGCTCGGGCTCATTCTCAATCGGCCGCTGCCCATGAAGTTGAGCGACGTGTTCGAGCAGCTGTCGCTCGATGCCGCCGATGCGCGCATCGGTGAACAGCCGGTGCTGCGCGGTGGACCGGTGCAGACCGATCGTGGCTTCGTGGTGCATCGTCATGGCGGCAGCTGGGACTCGACGCTCAAGGTATCGGAACAGATCCAGGTCACCACCTCGCGCGACATCCTCGCCGCGATGGCCCGCGGTGAGGGCCCGCCGGATGCGTTCATCGCGCTGGGATATGCGGGTTGGGACGCAGGCCAGCTCGAGCAGGAAATCCTCGCCAACGCGTGGTTGAGCGCGCCCGCCGCCAAGGAAGTCATCTTCGATCTGCCGTTCGAAGCACGCTGGCAGGCGGCGGGCCGGTTGCTCGGCATCGATCTCACCCGCATTTCCACCGTCGCCGGACATGCCTGAGTTCAGGCCGCATCAATGGACAGCACTGGCCTTCGACTATGGCCGCAAGCGGATCGGCATGGCGGCCGGTGATTCCGTCACCCGGTGCGCGCGGCCTCTCACCACTGTTCATTGCGGTCCGGCCGGAATCGACTGGCCGGCCATCGAGCGCGTGGTCAGCCAATGGCAGCCGGCGATCATCGTCGTCGGTGTGCCATTCAACGCGGACGGCTCACGCAGCGAGCTCACGTTACCTGCCGAGGCATTCGCGCGCGAGCTCGGCCAGCTGCACCAGATCCCGGTAGATACGATCGATGAACGCTTCTCGTCGCTCGAGGCCACCACCGAGCTGCGGAAGGCGCGTGCGGACGGGAGCCGCAGCCGGCGAGTGCGGCGCGAGGATGTCGATGCGGCGGCCGCGTGCGTGATCCTCGAACGCTGGTTCGACCGCACCGCCAACGAACACAAAATGGCTACGATGCCGCACACAACATGAAGGTTCCCCAGCCCAACGCCGCGATGCTGCAACAGCTCGATGCCGACGGTCGGCTGCAACACCTCATCAACCTCGAAGGCCTGCCGCGCGCGCTCATCGAACGCCTGCTGAATCGCGCGCAGCAGTTCATCCGGCCGCTTGGCGCGCCCCCAGCGCGGTCGTCGGCGCTCGCCGGAGTGACCGTGGCCAATCTCTTTGGCGAGCCGAGCACGCGCACCCGCGGGTCATTCGAACTCGCCGCGCGCAGGCTTGGCGCGGATGTGATCAATCTCGAGGTCCACCTGTCCTCGCGCAGCAAGGGTGAGACGATTCTCGACACCGTGTACACCTTGCAGTCGATGCAGATCGACGTGCTCGTCATGCGAGAGGCGGAGTCGGGCGTGCCAGGCTACGTTGCGCGCCACGTCGCGCCGCACGTCAGCGTGCTGAGCGCGGGCGAATCGCATCTCTCGCACCCCACCCAGGGATTGCTCGATGCGCTCACGATCCGTCAATGCAAGGGCGGCTTTCAGAAGCTTTCCGTGGCGATCGTCGGCGACGTCGCTCATTCACGCGTGGCGCGTTCGACGTTCCAGGCACTGAATGCGCTCGGCGTCGGCGCGGTGCGGATCGTCGCGCCTCCGGCCCTCATGCCCGGGCCAGAGGAATTCTCTGGCTGCGAGCGGCTGCATTCACTGGAACAGGGGATTCGCGGCGTCGACGTCATCATGATGTTGCGCATTCAGAAAGAACGAATGTCGGAATCGACCGTGCCCGTCGGGGCGAATTATTTTCGCGAGTTCGGGTTGACGTACGAACGGCTCCGGCTGGCCAAGCCCGATGCGATCGTGATGCATCCGGGCCCGATGAACCGCGGCGTCGAGATCGACTCCGAGATCGCCGATGGACCGCAGTCGGTCATTCAGCAACAGGTCACCAACGGCGTGGCGGTGCGCATGGCCGTGCTCGAGGCGGTCACCGAAGGACTGCGACGCGATTGGAACCGGGCGTGACGCACAAGACGCATCGCGACACGATCTTCGTCGAAGAAGCGGCGGTGCTCGAGCAATCCGCTCATCCGGGTGACCAGTTCATCCTGCGGCTCAAGGCTCCCCGCTGTGCCGCGAGCGCCACCGCGGGAAGTTTCGTGCACCTCACCTGTGATCCTTCGGTGCCAATGCGGCGGCCACTGTCGATCATGCGCGCGAACGTGCGCGAGGGCTGGATCGAGGTTCTCTACAAGGTGGTCGGTGCGGGGTTACGCCATCTCGCCACGCGCCGCGCCGGCGATGCCGTCAGCACGATGGGTCCCATCGGCAAGGGGTTCAAACTGAATCCGGAGCATCCGCGCGTGTTGCTGGTGGGCGGCGGTGTCGGCATTCCACCGATGGTTTTCCTGGCCGAGGTATTGCACGAGCGTCGTGAGGCCAAGTGGCAGCCGCTGGTTCTGATGGGCTCCGAGATTCCATTCCCGTTTCGTGCGCGACCGTCGACCATTCTCGTGCCCGGAATGCCCGCGGGAGTGATTGCCGCCATGCCGCTGCTCGAGGACTGGAGCATTCCGAGCCGGCTGGCAAGCTTTGCGGATTTTCCCGGTTGCTATCACGGCTACGTCACGAGCCTCGCGGCGGCGTGGCTGAAGTCGCTTCCGGCCGCTGAACTTTCCAAAATCGAGATGTTCGCGTGTGGGCCGACGGTGATGCTCAAGGCCGCCGCCGCGGTGGCGCGCGAGTTCAAGATTGCCTGCCAGATGTCGCTCGAAGAATTCATGGCCTGCGCAGTGGGTGGATGCGCCGGCTGCACGGTTCTGGTCCAGACCGAGTCGGGCCCCGCGATGAAGCGCGTGTGCGTCGATGGACCGGTGTTCGAAGCGGCCGCGGTGTTCTAGGGTCAGACTGACCGGGCGCCGGCGATTGCGGGTTCGCCACTGTTGTCTTCCTCCCCGACTTTCCCACAGCTCCCCACACGTGCGACCGTCATCTCGTACCCACGGTCAGCGATCGCGGGATTCGTTGTAGGTTGATCCGCAGCAATCAGGAAGGACGGGGAACCGTGGGAAAGTCGGGGAGGAAGGCAACAGTGCGCTGCTTCCGCGAGATCTTCTCCTCCCGACTTATCCACATGTACCCGTCCTTCTTGATTACGTTCATTCTGCGATGCCGTCTCCCGCGTACTTCAGCGCTCGATTCCACGATGCGAGTCGTTGCGTGTGGGTAGATGTGGATAAGTCGGGAGGAGAAGATCTCGCGGCTCGGTTCGACAGGCTGCCGGGCACCCGCCCTCAGCCGAAATTGATCTTGGCCTCGAGGTTGGTGCGCGAGTCTGCGTTCGAGAGGGCTTCTTCGAGCTCGATCTTGCCCTGCTTGAACAGCCCGTGGAGAGAGGCGTCGAAGCCCTGCATGCCGCGCTCGGTGCTGGTGCGCACGGCTTCCTTCGCGCCCACGACGTCACCGCGCTTGATGAGCTCGGAGATGTGCGGCGTATTGAGCATCACCTCGACAGCCGCGATGCGTTTGCCATCGCGCGTCCGTACCAGACGTTGCGAAACGATGGCCCGCATGTACTGCGAGAGATCGAGGAATACCTGGTTGTGCTGGTCGCGCGGGAACATGTTGATGATGCGATCGAGCGTCTCGGCGCTGTTGTTGGCGTGCAGCGTCGCGATACACAGGTGGCCGGTGCCCGCGAGCGTGATGGCCGCCTCCATGCTCTCGCGATCGCGAATTTCACCGATCAGGATCACGTCGGGCGCGGCGCGCATCGCGCCGCGCAACGCGCGGGCGTACGACTTGGTATCGAGGCCCACCTCACGCTGGTTGACGATCGACTTCTTGTTGGTGTGCAGGAACTCGATCGGATCCTCGATGGTGAGGATGTGATCTGAGGAGGTCTCGTTGCGGTAGTTGATGATCGCCGCCAGCGTGGTCGACTTGCCCGATCCGGCGGCGCCGACCATCAGCATCAGCCCGCGCTTGTGCATCACCAGCTCCTTGAGGATCTCGGGCAGCCCGAGCTGCTCGAGGCGCGGCATGTCGGCGGTGATGTAGCGCAGCACCATCGAGGGGTAGCCGCGCTGGTGAAAAACGTTGACGCGGAAGCGTCCGAGACCGGGTTCGGAGATCGCGAAGTCGATCTCGAGCTCCTCGTTGAAGTACTCCACCTGCTCGGGTGTCATCAGTCCGTAGGCGGCCTGGCGCACGGTCTCGGGACTCAAGACCTGCTTGTTGACCGGAAAAATCTGGCCTTCGATCTTGATCTTGACCGGTGAATTCGAGGTGAAGAAGAGGTCCGATGCCTTCTTTTCCACCATCAGCTGGAACAGCGGCTTGGTGTTGAGCGTTGGCTGCGCCTGCCCGCCCGGTGACTCGCTCGCATCCTGCATGATCGCACCCTCGGCCATCAGAACACCTTGCCTTCGGTTTCTTCGAGAATGCGCAGCGACTGCGCCCCTTCTGCCTCAGCCTTCATTTCGCGCTTGCTCTCGAGCTTGATGCGCAAGCGCAGCTCGTTCTTCGAGTCCGCGTTGCGCAACGCATCCTCGTAGGAGACGTACCCGGTCTCGTAGAGCTCGAACAACGCCTGGTCAAAGGTTTTCATGCCGAGGCGGTTCGAGCGCGACATCACTTCCTTGATCTGCGTCACTTCGCCCTTGAAGATCAAGTCCTGAATCAGCGGCGAGTTGAGCATTATCTCCATCGCAGCAATACGCCCCGTGCCGCTCTCGCGCGGGATCAGGCGCTGCGAAATCATGGCGCGGATATTCAGCGACAGGTCCATCAGCAGCTGCTCGCGCCGCTCATCCGGGAAGAAGTTGATGACGCGATCGAGAGCCTGGTTGGCGCTGTTGGCATGCAGCGTCGACAGCACCAGGTGGCCGGTCTCGGAGAACTGGATACCGTACTCCATCGTGTCGCGATCCCGGATCTCACCGATCAGGATCACGTCGGGGGCCTGGCGCAGCGTGTTTTTGAGCGCGGTATGCCAGGAATCGGTGTCGACGCCCACCTCGCGGTGCGTAACGACGCAGCCCTGGTGGGGATGAAGGTACTCGACCGGGTCCTCGATGGTGACGATGTGACCGCGCGTCTTTTCGTTGCGGTGGCCCACCATCGCCGCAAGCGTGGTCGACTTTCCCGAGCCGGTGGCGCCGACGATGATCACCAGCCCGCGCTTCGACAGCACGATCTCGCGCAGGATCGGCGGCAGCTCGAGCTCTTCGAACGTGGGGATCTTGGCGTTGATGGTGCGCAGCACCGCGCCGATCAGCCCCTGTTGCACGAAGGCGCTCACGCGGAAACGCCCGATACCGATCGGGGCGATCGCGAAGTTGCACTCCTTGGTGGAGTCGAACTCACGTGTCTGCTTGTCGTTCATGACGGCGCGCACCAGCGTGGCGCTCTGCTCCGGCGTGAGCGAGCGCTCGCTCTGCGGCCGGATCTCGCCGTCGATCTTGATCGCCGGCGGGAAGCCCGAGGTGATGAAGAGGTCGGAGCCCTTCTTCTCCACCATGCGCTTCAGCAGGTCCTGCATCAGCTTGATGGCTTGATCGCGTTCCATCAGATGCTGTCCTTGTGTTGCGCCTTGTAGCGCGCCTCT
>Ga0184637_10003193_pt1 | contig 10297 bp, 5 predicted proteins | sample PLM3_127_b2_FD_133143 | JGI IMG/M metagenome (GOLD analysis project Ga0184637, IMG submission 133143) | Groundwater sediment microbial communities from an aquifer in East River, Colorado, USA - PLM3_127_b2 | ecosystem: Environmental > Terrestrial > Soil > Riparian zone | place: USA: East River... | reverse complement strand
GGCCCACCGCGCGCGCCTGAACGTGCTGGTCAACAGCCTCGGCAAGATCCCCGCCGACTTGTTTTCCGAGTTCGAGGGCAAGCACGCCCACGAGTTGTCCTCGGGCGACGTGAAGTACCACCAGGGCTTCTCCTCGGACATCAAAACCGCGGGCGGCACGGTGCACCTCACGCTCGCCTTCAACCCCTCGCACCTCGAGATCGTGAACCCCGTGGTCGAGGGCTCGGTTCGCGCGCGCCAGCATCGCCGCGGCGACCACACCGGCGACCAAGTGCTGCCGCTGCTGATCCACGGCGACGCGGCCTTCGCGGGCCAGGGTGTGGTGATGGAGACGCTCGCGCTCTCCCAGACCCGCGGCTACAAGACCGGTGGCACGGTGCACGTCGTCGTCAACAACCAGATCGGCTTCACGACCTCGGACACGCGCGACGCGCGCTCCTCGCTCTACTGCACCGACATCGCCAAGATGGTCGAGGCGCCGGTCTTCCACGTCAATGGCGACGACCCCGAAGCGTGCGTCTTCGTGGCCGCGATCGCCGAGGAATACCGCCACAAATTCCACAAGGACGTCGTGATCGACATGGTGTGCTTCCGCCGCCTGGGCCACAACGAGCAGGACGAGCCGTTCGTGACCCAGCCGCTGATGTACAAGAAGATCGCGCAGCACCCCGGCACCCGCAAGCTCTTCGCCGACAAGCTCGAGCGCGAGGGCGCGATCCCCGCGGGCCATGGCGACGAGTTGGTCACCAGCGTGCGCGCGGCCCTCGACGCCGGCAAGGGCACGAATCCCAGGATCCTCTATGGACTCAAATCCGCGCTGCAGATCGACTGGGCGCCCTATATCGGCATCGACTGGCGCCAGGCGGCCGAGACCGCGGTGCCGAACGCCAAGCTAAAGCAGCTCGCCCAGAGGCTCACCGACATTCCCGCCAACTTCAAGCTGCATCCGTCGGTCGAGCGCCTGCTGGCGGCGCGCCGCGAGATGGGCGAGGGCAAGGCGGCGCTCGACTGGGGCATGGCCGAGAACCTCGCCTATGCCTCGCTCGTCGACGAGGGCCACCCGGTGCGCCTCTCGGGCCAGGATGCGGGCCGCGGCACCTTCGCGCACCGCCACGCCGTGCTGCATGACCAGAACCGCGAGAAGTGGGACTCGGGCGTATACATCCCGCTGCAGAACATCCGCGAGGGGCAGGGCAACTTCCTCGTGATCGACTCGCTGCTGTCCGAGGAAGCGGTGCTCGGCTTCGAGTACGGATACGCGACCGCGCAGCCCTATGAGCTGGTGATCTGGGAGGCGCAGTTCGGCGACTTCGTAAACGGTGCGCAGGTGGTAATCGACCAGTTCATCGCCTCGGGCGAGGCGAAGTGGGGGCGCTTGTGCGGCCTCACGTTGTTTCTCCCCCACGGCTACGAGGGGCAGGGCCCCGAGCACTCGTCGGCGCGCCTCGAGCGCTTCCTGCAACTGTGCGCCGAGCACAACATCCAGGTCTGCGTGCCCTCGACCTCCGCGCAGTTCTTCCACATGATCCGCCGCCAGGTCGAGCGCCCGATGAGGAAGCCGCTCATCGTCATGACGCCCAAGAGCCTGCTGCGCAAGAAGGAGGCCGCCTCGCCGCTCGCCGAGTTCGCCTCGGGGGGCTTCCAGGTGATCCTGCCGGAAGTCGAGAAGATCGCGGCGAAGAAGGCGAAGCGCATCGTCGTCTGCTCGGGCAAGGTGTACTACGACCTCGCCGCCGAGCGCGCCAAGCGCGCCATCGACGACATCGCGATCGTGCGCCTCGAGCAGCTCTATCCGTTTCCCCACGACGAGTTCCAGGCCCTGATCGATTCCTACCCGGCCGCGAAGAGCGTCGTCTGGGCCCAGGAGGAGCCGGGCAACCAGGGCGCATGGCACCGCATCCAGCACTACCTGCTGCGCCACATGCGCGCGGAGCAGACGCTCTCCTACGCCGGCCGGACGTCGACGGCCTCGCCCGCCGTCGGCTACATGCAGCTGCACGCCGAGCAACAGAAGGCCCTCGTGGACGCGGCCCTCGGCTGGGACGTGGCGAGCAAGAAAGAAGCTGCGTAAAGGACCAAAACCATGCAAGTCGAAGTCAAGATTCCACAACTCTCCGAATCGGTCTCCGAGGCCACCCTGGTCGCGTGGCGCAAAAAGGCCGGCGAGGCCGTGAGGCGCGACGAGAACCTGATCGACGTCGAGACCGACAAGGTCGTCCTCGAGCTGCCCGCCCCGAGCGATGGCGTGCTGGTGAAGATCGTCAAGAACGACGGCGACAGCGTCACCAGCGGCGAGGTCATCGCGGTGATCGACACCGAGGGCAAGGTGACGGCGAGCGGGGCCGCCGTCACCCCCGCGAAGGCCGGGGCCCAATCGACGGCGAGCGCAGCCGCCGTCGCCCCGGCGCAGGCCGGGGTCCACCGCGCGCGCCGCCGGCCGCTGCGGCGCGGGCGCGGCAGGCCTGGCCACAGGCTGCGCGCCGCCCTCGACGGCGTGCATGACGTCTTCCTTGGTGACGCGGCCACCGCGGCCGGTGCCGGAAATCCCGCCGGTATTGACCTGCCTGTCCGCTGCGAGTTTTTGTGCGGACGGCATTGCCGAAGGCGGCGCTTTCACCTCGATGGTGGGAGGCGGCTTAGATCCTATCGTTGGTGTGGGCGTCACTGCGGATCGGGACTTCGTTTCTGATACAGCCGCGGCGGCCGGAACCGCCGCCGCGGCTTCGGTGTCGATCTGGGCGATGACCTCGTTGCTCACTACCGTGCCGCCGTCGCCCTTGACGATCTTCACGATCCTGCCCGACTCGGGGGCCGGCGTCTCAAGCACCACCTTGTCGGTCTCGATGTCGACCAGGTTCTCGTCGCGCTTGACGAAATCACCCGGCTTCTTGTGCCAGGTCAGCAGCGTCGCCTCGGCGACCGACTCCGAGAGCTGCGGGACTTTGACTTCGACCAGCATGCTCACTCCGTTGCGCCAGGATTTTCCCGGACCTGTGTCCGACAAAATCCTAAGGCAAAACCGCCTGCAACAATACTGGAATTCAAGTCGAAGCGCTTCAATCCAAACTCAACTGCATGCCCCACAGCGGGGCAACGGCAGCGGTTATCCTGACTCTCACTTGAAATACGCAGGCGGTTTTGCATATAGCGGGCTGTTCAGCGTCCAGCTCGACAGGCCGCTACCTCACCCCGTCCGCACGCGATGCGACGCCCACCGACAGCGCCAGTTCCACCAGCTCCTTCTGCTGGCGATCGTGCAGCGACTTGTAGCCCGCTGCCGGCGACGCGGAGGAATCCCGCCCGGCATAAATCAGCTTCTGGTGCGGCAGCATGTGCCGCTCCAGGTAATGCTGGATGCGATGCCACGCACCCTGGTTGCGCGGCTCCTCCTGGCACCACACGATCTCGGTCGCCTTCTTGTAGCGCTCGATTTGCGTCTGCAGGTCGTCGTGCGGGAACGGGTAAAGCTGGGCGATGCGCGCGATCGGCAGGTCCTGCAAGCCCTTCGCCTTGCGCTCGGCGCGCAGGTCGTAATAGACCTTGCCGCTGCAGAAGACGACGCGCTTCACGTTCTCCGGGTTGATGTCCTTCGATTCCCAGTCCTCGTTGACCGGCTTGAACTTGTCGGTCGCGAATTCCTCCAGCGGCGATATCGACTCCTTGTGCCGCAGCAGGCTCTTCGGCGTGAACATGACCAGCGGCTTGCGGAACGGCCGTATCATCTGGCGCCGCAGGAGGTAGTAGAGCTGCACCGGGGTTGCCGGTATGCAAACCTGCATGTTGTAGTCGGCGCACATCTGCAGGTAGCGCTCGATGCGGGCGGAAGAATGCTCCGGCCCCTGCCCTTCGTAGCCGTGCGGCAGCATCAGCACCAGTGCGCACAGGCGGCCCCACTTGGCTTCGCCCGAGGCGATAAACTGGTCTATGACGACCTGCGCGCCGTTGGCGAAATCGCCGAACTGCCCTTCCCAGATCACCAGCTCGTTGGGCGCCGACGTCGAATAGCCATACTCGAAGCCCATCACGGCTTCCTCCGACAGCAGCGAATCGATCACCACGAAGTCGCCCTGCTTGTCGCTCACGTGCTGCAGCGGCACGTAGGTGCCCTGGTCCCACTTCTCCCGGTTCTGGTCATGCAGCACCGCGTGGCGGTGAAAAAACGTGCCGCGCCCGCTGTCCTGCCCCGAGAGCCGGATCGAGTAGCCTTCGTTGAGCAGCGTGGCAAACGCGAGATGCTCGGCCATGCCCCAGTCGAGCGGCAGCTTGCCCTGCGCCATCAGCCGCCGGTTCTCGATGATCCTCTGCACCGAGGGGTGGAGCTTGAAGTTGCCGGGAACGGTCGTGATGCGCTCGCCGAGCATCTTGAGCGTCTCGACCGGCAGCTGCGTGTCGTCACGCTCGTTCCACTTGGCCCCCTGGTAGCGCCTCCAGTCGATCTCGAACGGAGGCTTGTAGTCGGACAAGATGGTCTGGTTGGTGTGATAGCCGCCGTCGAGCGCCTTGCGGCAGGTCGCGACCATGGCGTCGCCCTCGCCTTCCTTGATCGTGCTTTCCCTCTGCAGCCGCTCGGCATACAGCGTGCGCGTAGTCGGCAACTTCGAAATCGTCTTGTACATCAACGGCTGGGTCACCATCGGCTCGTCCTGCTCGTTGTGCCCGAGCCGCCGGTAGCAGACGAGGTCCACCACCACGTCCTTGTGGAACTTCATGCGGTACTCGAGGGCGATTTCCGTCGCCAGGCACACCGCCTCGGGTTCGTCGCCGTTGACGTGGAAGATCGGGATTTCCAGCATCTTGGCGATATCGGTGCAGTAGAGCGTGGAGCGCGCGTCGCGCAGGTCGGAGCAGGTAAAGCCAATCTGGTTATTGACGACGATGTGCAGCGTGCCACCGGTGCCGTAGCCGCGCGTTTGCGCCATCTCGAACGTTTCCATATTCACGCCCTGCCCGGCGAACGCGGCGTCGCCGTGGATCAGCACCGGCAGCACCTGGTCGCCCGTGAAGTCGCGGCGGCGATGCTGGCGCGCTCGCACCGAGCCCTCGACCACCGGGTTGACGATCTCCAGGTGCGAGGGGTTGAAGGCGAGCGTGACGTGCATCGGCCCGCCCGGCGTCATGACGTTGGACGAGAAGCCCTGGTGGTACTTGACGTCGCCGGCGAGCAGGTCGTCGTGATGCTTGCCCTCGAACTCGGCGAACAGGTCCTTCGGCATCTTGCCCATGGTGTTGACCAGCACGTTGATGCGGCCGCGGTGGGCCAAGCCGATCACCAGCTCCTGCACCCCCGCCTTGCCGGCGTTGGCGAGCAGGTTGTCGAGCTGCGGGATGAGCGTTTCGCCGCCTTCGAGCGAGAAGCGTTTCTGCCCGACGTAACGGGTGTGCAGGTATTTTTCGAGCGTCTCGGCCGCAGTCAGCCGCTCGAGGATATGCTTCTTGTACTCGGCATCGTAGCCGGGCGTCGCGCGTATGCTTTCCAGGCGCTCCTGCACCCAGCGCTTCTGCGTCATGTCGGTGATGTACATGTACTCCACGCCAATCGCCCGGCAGTAGGTGTGCTTCAGGAACTGCAGGATATCCCTGAGCTTCATTTCCTTCGGTCCGACCAGCGTGCCGGTGTTGAACACCATGTCCATGTCGGCCTCGGTCAATCCGTAGAAGGCAGGTTCCATTTCGGGGATAGGCGGCTTCTCGCGGCGCTTGAGGGGATCGATATCGGCATGGCGCGCGCCCTGGAAGCGGTAGGCCGAAATGAGCTGCAGCACGGCGAACTGTTTCTCGCCGAGCTGCGGACGGTTGACCAACATCGCCGCCCCGGCAGCGCGGCGGCCCTTGGCGAGTTGCGAGAAGCGCTCCTGCACGTCGTACTGGGAGACGTCCGCCGCCCCCTGGTCCAGCCGCTGCAGCTCGTCGAAGTAATCGCGCCAGCGCGGCTCGACCGCGGCCGGGTCCCTGAGCCAGGCCTCGTAAAGCACCTCGATGAACGGCGCGTTGGCGCCGAAGAGATAGGAGTTGCCGAGCAGCTGCTTCATCACGGTCGTAACCTCAGTGTCGAGTTCCAAGTGCTGAGTGCTGAGTTCTTAGTGTTAAGTTTTCACGCAAACCGCGGCTGACTCAGCACTCAGCACTCAGCACCAAGAGCACTGCGCTACTTGCGCTTCGCCATCGGCATGAACTCGCGACGCTCGGCGCCGGTGAATAGCTGGCGCGGCCGGCCGATCTTCTGGTCGGGATCCGAAATCAGCTCGTTCCACTGCGCGATCCAGCCCACGGTGCGCGCCAGCGCGAAAATCGCGGTGAACATCGCGACCGGGATGCCGAGCGCCTTGTAGACGATGCCGGAGTAGAAATCCACGTTGGGATAGAGCTTGCGCTTGACGAAATACTCGTCTTCGAGCGCGATCTTTTCCAGCGCCATCGCCAGCTTGAACAGCCTGTCGTCCTTGAGGTTGAGCACTTCCAGCACCTCGTGGCAGGTCTTCTGGATGATCTTGGCACGCGGGTCGTAGTTCTTGTAGACGCGGTGGCCGAAGCCCATCAGCATGGCGTGGCCGTCCTTGTCCTTCACGCGCTTGATGAAGGCGGGAATGTTCTTGACGTCGTCGATCTCCGCCAGCATTTTCAGCACCGCTTCGTTGGCGCCGCCGTGCGCGGGTCCCCACAGGCTGGCGATGCCGGCCGAGATACAGGCGAACGGGTTGGCGCCGGTGGAGCCGGCGAGCCGCACCGTCGAGGTCGAGGCGTTCTGCTCGTGGTCGGCGTGCAGGATGAGGATACGCTCCATCGCGCGTGAGATCACCGGGTTGGGCTGGTACTCCTCGCACGGCGTGCCGAACATCATGTAGAGGAAGTTGTCGACGTACGACAGCGCGTTCTTCGGGTACATGAACGGCTGGCCGGTGTTGTACTTGTAGGTCATCGCCGTGATGGTCGGCAGCTTGGCGATCAGGCGGAACGCCGAGATCTCACGATTGCGCGCGTCGTAGATATTGATCGAGTCGTGGTAGAACGCGGACAGCGCGCCAACCACCCCGCACAGCACCGCCATTGGATGCGCGTCGCGGCGGAAGCCGGAATAGAAGCGGCCCAGCTGCTCGTGCACCATCGTGTGGTGCGTGACGATCTGCACGAATCCATCGAGCTGCTGCTTGTTGGGCAGCTCTCCGTTCATGATCAGGTACGCGACCTCGAGGAAGCTGCACTGCTCCGCCAGCTGCTCGATGGGATAGCCGCGGTACTGCAGTATCCCCTGATCGCCGTCGATGAAAGTGATGCTAGAGCGGCAACTGGCCGTGGACATGAAGCCGGGGTCGTAGGTGAATTTCCCGGTCTTGGCATAAAGCGCGCGCACGTCGATCACGTCGGGACCAACGCTCCCGGTAAGAACCGGAAAGTCCACCGGCGGCGTGCCGTCGCTGAAGGTCAGGGTTGCCAATTTTTCTGACATTGTTATCTCCGTTATTTCAAGGAGTTGATTAACTTACTTAATTCTGTTTCTGGATAACGATCAGACCGCCCGCAGCAGCTCGATTACCGGCAGGTAGCGGGGATCGCGCGGCTCCCCCCGCCCCAGGGCCCAGTCGAGCAGGTCGTTGTCTGATTCGTCCAGCAGCTGGTTGAAAAGATCCCGCTGCCCGGCGTCCAGGAGATCGAAGTGGTTCTCCAGGAAGCGCTTCAGGATGAGGTCCAGCTCGAGCAGGCCACGGCGGCAACGCCAGCGTATGCGGTCGAGGTCGCCCATTGTGATCGACCTAGGAATTCGCCGAGCTTTCACCCGGCGAAATCCTTACATGTAACAGCATATAGATCATTGGTGCTGGCTCCCATCGCCCGCCACAACCTACCCCATATCGCCCAATTCGAGAAATCCTGATAAGGAATTCGTCGGGATCAAGCCCCGACGAATTCCTATACTGTCCGCTTCACCAGCAAGTCCTTGATCTTGCCGATCGCGCGCGTCGGATTGAGCCCCTTGGGACATACGTCCACGCAATTCATGATGGTATGACAGCGGAACAGGCGATAGGGATCTTCGAGGTCGTCCAGCCGCTCGTTGGTCGCCTGGTCGCGCGTATCGGCGATGAAGCGATAGGCCTGCAGCAGGCCCGCCGGGCCAACGAACTTGTCTGGGTTCCACCAGAACGAAGGACAGGCGGTCGTGCAGCAGGCGCACAGTATGCACTCGTAGAGCCCGTTCAGTTCCTCGCGGTCCTCGGGCGACTGCAGACGCTCCTTCTCCGGCGGCGGATCGTTGTTGATGACATAGGGCTTGATCGAGTTGTACTGCTTGAAGAACTGCGACATGTCCACGATCAGGTCGCGCACCACCGGCAGGCCCGGCAGCGGCCGGATTGCCACCGGTTCCTTCAGCTCGGCGATCTGCGTGATGCAGGCGAGCCCGTTCCTGCCATTGATGTTCATGGCGTCGGAGCCGCACACGCCCTCGCGGCAGGAGCGGCGAAACGACAGCGTGTCGTCGTGCGTCTTGATGCGCACCAGCGCGTCGAGCAGCATGCGGTCGGTCGGCTCGAGCGTGACGTCGTAGCTCTGCATGCGCGGCTTGTCGTCGGCCTCGGGGTTGTAGCGGTAGATGGAGAAGCGCATTAGTTGCTCCGCAGGTTCGTAAATCGTGAATCGTGAATCGTGAATCGATAAATGCGAGCCACTGTTCCCATCCGGTGTAGTTGCGATTTACGTTTCACCATTTACGATTCACGCTAATAAACACGGGCCTTGGGTTCGAACGGTTCCACGGTGAACGGTTTCGTATGCACCGGCTTGTATTGGAGGCGGTTGCCTTCCCTGTACCAGAGCGTGTGCTTGATCCAGTTCGCGTCGTCGCGCTTGGGGAAATCGGAGCGGTCGTGCGAGCCGCGGCTCTCCTTGCGCGCATCCGCCGACACCAGCGAGGCGACGGCGGTTTCGATCAGGTTGTCGAGCTCCAGCGCTTCCACCCGCGCCGTATTGAAGGTCCTGGATTTGTCCTGGATCTCGGTGCGGCCCGCGCGCACGGCGACTTCCTTCAACTTCTTCACGCCGTCCACCAGCAGGTCCGGAAAGCGGAACACGCCGCAGTTCAGCTGCATGATGCGCCGCATGTCGGCGCCGACCTCCGCCACGCGCTCGCCGTTTTTCTGGCCGTCGAGGCGGGCGAGGCGCGCTAGCGTGAACTCGCCCGCGTCCCGCGGCAGGCTGCGCTGGGCCGTGCCGTTGTCCTTGAGGTCCTGTATTACCTTTTCTCCAGCCGACTTGCCGAACACGAGCAGGTCGAGCAGCGAGTTGGTGCCAAGCCGGTTGGCCCCGTGCACCGAGACACACGCGCATTCGCCCACCGCGTAGAAACCGGGCACGACCGTCTCCGGCGAGCCGTTCTCCGGCACCACCACCTGCCCGTGGTAATTGGTCGGTATGCCGCCCATCTGGTAATGACAGGTCGGCACCACCGGGATCGGATCCTTGACTGGATCCACGTTGGCGAATTTCCTGGCGATTTCGCGGATGCCGGGCAGGCGCTTGTTGATGGTCTCTTCGCCGAGATGGTCGAGCTTGAGCAGGATGCAGTCGCCGTCCTTGCCGGCGCCGCGCCCTTCCTTGATCTCGGTGGCCATCGCGCGGGACACTACGTCGCGCGAGGCCAGGTCCTTGGCGTTCGGCGCGTAGCGCTCCATGAAGCGCTCGCCGTTCTTGTTAAGGAGGTAGCCGCCCTCCCCGCGCACGCCTTCAGTGATCAGCACGCCCGCCCCCGCCACGCCGGTCGGGTGGAACTGCCAGAACTCCATGTCCTCGAGCGGGATGCCGGCTCGCGCCGCCATGCCCAGCCCGTCGCCGGTATTGATGAAGGCATTGGTGCTCGCGGAATAGATGCGTCCGGCGCCGCCGGTGGCAAATACCGTCGCCTGCGCCTGCAGGATCATCACCTCGCCGGTTTCCATTTCCAGCGCGGTGACGCCGAGTACCGTGCCGTCGCGGTCGCGGATGAGATCGAGCGCCATCCACTCGACGAAAAAGTGGGTGCGCGCCTTGATGTTTGCCTGGTACAGCGTGTGCAGCATGGCGTGGCCGGTGCGGTCCGCCGCAGCACACGCGCGCGGCACCATGCGCTCGCCGTAATTGCGCGTCTGGCCGCCGAACGGGCGCTGGTAGATTTTGCCGTTGGGCAGGCGGTCGAACGGCATGCCGAAGTGCTCCAACTCGTACACCGCCTCGTTGGCCTTGCGGCACATGAACTCGATCGCGTCCTGGTCGCCGAGGTAATCGGACCCCTTGACGGTGTCGTACATGTGCCAGTGCCAGTTGTCCT
>Ga0184637_10003192_pt1 | contig 10300 bp, 8 predicted proteins | sample PLM3_127_b2_FD_133143 | JGI IMG/M metagenome (GOLD analysis project Ga0184637, IMG submission 133143) | Groundwater sediment microbial communities from an aquifer in East River, Colorado, USA - PLM3_127_b2 | ecosystem: Environmental > Terrestrial > Soil > Riparian zone | place: USA: East River... | reverse complement strand
GATTCTCGATGCCGACCCGGTCCGAGATGAAGCACAGGACCACGTGTTCGCGGAACACCTCGCTCGGGCGCTGCGCACCAAACTCCTGATGCGTCCAGAAGCGGTGGCGTTCATAGACGTAGTCCACGCGCTCGAGGAAGAACGGAACCCAGCCGACACCGGCCTCCGAGAACGCGAACTTGATCGCCGGGAACTTGCGCAGCACCGGCGACCACAAGAGGTCCGCCGCGCAGTCCACCATCGCGATCGGCATCAGCGTGATCACGGCGTCCATCGGCGTGTCGAGCGTCGGACAGACCATCCCGCGGCCGCTTCCGAAGTGCAGACAGACGATCGTTCCCTCGTCGGCACACGCGCTCCAGAACGGGTCCCAGTGCGGGCGTTGCAGGCTCGGCAGGCCCAGCTTCTCCGGGTTCTCCGAGAAGCTGACCGCGTGACATCCCTTGCGCGCCACGCGGCGCACTTCCTGCGCCATCTGCTCGGGATCCCAGAGCGGCGCGATCGCCAGCGGAATGAAGCGGCCGGGCGCGCCGCCCCACCACGCGTCGATATGCCAGTCGTTGTAGGCGCGCAGCACCGCGAGCGCGAGATCCTTGTCCGCGGCGGCGCTGAAGACCTGGCCACAGAAAGCCGGAAACGACGGGAAGCACATCGAGCCGAGCACTCCGTTCGCGTTCATGTCGGCGATCCGGGCCCGGAGGTCGTAGCACCCGGGTCGCAGCTGCTCGTAGGCGGTGGGCTCGACGCCGTACTCCTCGGGTGGGCGGCCCGCCACAGCGTTGAGGCCGATGTTCGGCATCGAACGCCCCTCGAACACCCAGACGTCGCTGCCGTCGCTCTTGCGCACGACCCGCGGCGCGCGATCGCGGTACTTCGCCGCGAGCCGTCCTTCGAACATATCCGGCGGCTCGACCACGTGATCGTCCACGCTGACGAGGATCAGATCTTCGGCGCGCATGCTTACTCCCTTGGCCGCTAGGCCTCCGAGCCGCGCGCATAGTGATCGCGCAGCTTCGAGAAGTCCCAGCTGTAGACCCGCTCGATCGAGAGCCGCAGCATCACCCGATCGCCGCGCTCGAGGCGGCGCTCGCGGCTGTGCGCGAACCACGCGGGCAGCTCTTCCGTTCCGCTGCCGATGCGCGCGTCCTTCTCCCGCACAGATGTTTCCGCCCGCGCGATCTCGTCGGGATCGTCCACCTCCGCGCAGCGACCCTCGATCCGCACGCCGCGCAGCTCGAAATAGCTGTCGCCGGTCTCGGCGACGGCGCAGAACCGAGAGTCGCGCGAGACGTTGCGGACCTCGAGGCTGTCCCGGCGGGTGTTCACGTACAGCGCGTCGCCGACGCGGGCGAACCACAGCGGGTGCGCGACCGGCGAGCCGTCGGGCCGCAGGCTGACGAGAACGAGCGTGCGCTGGTGATCGAGGAACGCGTCGATCTCGGCCGCGTCCATCGCGGTAGCGCGGTCCGAGCCGCGCTCACCCGGGCTGCGCGTCAACACGTTCAGTTCCCTGGAACGCCAGCACGTCGGGCCGGCTGACGTAGCGGAGCGCCGGCAGCGTGACCGCTGCGATCGTGAACGAGCCCGACACCGGGTAGCTGGGACGCGCGCCGTCGGCGTTCCAGGCCGCGGCGGCGAAGCGCTCCACCACCGGTCGGCCGCGCTCCGCGCGCTCGACCTCGAACTCGGGGTCGACCTGCACCAAGCGGAGGCCGTGCGGCGTGTGTGCGAGGTTCACGTTCGCCACGTAGTAGGCGTCGGCGTTGCGGAGCGGCATCGGGTCGCGCAGTGCCGCGCACAGGACCTCCTCGCCCGCGACGCGCACCGACGCGCGGATCCGGTCGTAGGCGCGATCGAGTTGGATTTCTCCGGGACGCAGCGCATAGCCCCAACGTTCGGCGAGCGCCGCGCCGGCCTCCGCGCAGTCGACGACGCCCCCGCGCAGGAAGCCGCGCGGGCGCAGCCCGCTGCGGCACTCGATCCGGCACTGGGCGAGCGAGAACGCGCCCCACGGGCTCTCCGCAACGCGCTGCACCAGCCAGGTCACCGCGGGCGGCACGGTGGGATGCAGGCCGGGCGGAAGTAGCGCGTCGGAGCTCTCGCGCTCGATCTCGCAGAAGATCTGTAACGTCTCGACGCCGTGCAGCTTCAGCGGCTCGGTGCCGAAACCGGCCAGTGTCGGAGCGCCGCGCGCGAGAGCGCCGGGATCCGCGGTGCCCGTCAGCACGCCGCGAACACCGGCATCACCTCTTTCGCGAAGAGGCGAAGGCTGTCGAGCACCTGATCCTGCGGCAGCACCTCGACCGAGTTGACCAGGAAGTTGATCTGGTCGACGCCGATCGATTCCCAGCGCCGGACCGCGCGCAGGATCGCGGCGGGATCTCCCAGACACAGGCCCTCGGGAACCCCCGGGCGGTCGCCCGGACCGCCCTTCTTCGACGGCTCGGGCGCGAGGTTGGCCAGCGACTGGTAGGCGCTCGTCGGGTAGGCCTCGCGCGTGAACAGGAGATGCGCGTTCAGCATCCCGAACATGCCCAGGAAGTGCAGGCCGCGCGCTTCGGCGACCGCGCCGTCCTCGTGGCAGTACAGGAAGTTGAGGATCGCGACGCGGTCGTTGACTGCGCCGCCCGCCGGCGAGCATTGCTGGATCCGGCGGTGGTATTCGCGCGTGCGCCGCTCCTGCTCGGCGAAGCTCGCGGTGGCCACGCCGAGACAGCCGAGCCCGCGGTCGGCGGCGTCGAGCTCGGTGCCCGGGCTCGTCACCGTGACCCACATCGGCGGGTGCGGCTGCTGAAGCGGCTTCGGAAGGATCGCGCGCTCGGGCATCGAGAAGCAGCGACCCTGGTGCGAGAAGCGCTCCTCCATCCACATCCGGGGCAGCACGCGGACGAACTCGTCCCAGTCTTTCTTCGTGTCGTCGGGGTCGGCCTGGAAGCCGCCGATCTCGGTCCAGGTCGAGGAGCGGGCGGTTCCGAACTCGAGCCGCCCGCCCGAGAGCAGATCGAGCACGGCCGCGCGCTCGGCGACGCGGATCGGGTGGTTGATCTGCGGGACGCAGACCACCGCGCCGTGGCCGACCCGGATCCGGGTCGTCTGCGTGGCGACCGCGGTCAGGAACAGCTCCGGCGCCGAGCAGTGGGAGTACTCCTCGAGGAAGTGGTGCTCGACGGCCCACGCGCACTCGAAGCCCAGCGCGTCGGCGAGCCGCGCCTGCTCGAGCGCGTTCTGGTACACCAGGGATTCGTTTATGCGCGTGAACGGGCGCGGCACCGAGAGCTCGAAGAAGATCCCGAAGCGCATCGTCACGCCACCAGATCGCCCATCTTGCGCAGCATCTTGACGGCCTTCTCGGGCAGCAGCGGCGGCTCTTTGCCGACGGCATAGCAGCCGAGGATCAGCTCGGCTGAACGCTCGACGATCTCGACCATGTCGGCCGCCCGGCGCAGGCTGCGCCCGCAGACCACGAGCCCGTGGTTCACCATCAGCACCGCCCAGCCCTCCTTCATCGCGTCGGAGACCGCCTCGGCGAGCTCCTCGCTGCCGGGCATGATGAACGGCACGCGCGGGATGTCGCCGAAGAACGCGGCCTCGGTGCTGATCGGCAGGAACGGGAACCCGGCGTTCGCGAGCGTGGTGGCGTGCGGCGCGTGCGCGTGGATCACCGCCTTGGCCTCTGGCTTCTTCTTGAGGATCATCGTGTGCATGCTCCACTCGCTCGACGGCGAGCGCGAGCCGGGGTCGAGCGACTTTCCATCGAGGTCGATGCGCACCAGCACCTCGGGGCGCAGATCGCCCTTGAAGAGCTGACTCGGCGTGATCCAGACCTCGTTCGCGGCGCCCGGCACGCGCACGCAGACGTTGCCTCCGGTCGCGGTGATCACCTGGATGTCGTAGAGCTCCTTCGTCACCGCGACGAGGTCGGCGCGGATATCGTTCGCGGCGACCGGCCGCGACGCCGCCGCGGGAGCCGCGACGCCCGGCTGCGCGAGCGCGGCGAGGTCGCCCGGATCGCCCACCTCTGCCCGCGCCGCGGTGTAGATCCGCCGCATGTCGCCCTGGAGCTGCTGGATCGCCATCGCCTTCGACGCGTCACCGGTGAACGCGATGTCGCCCGACATCGCGCGCTCCATCGCATTGATCTTTCCGAAGAGCATCCCGTCCAGGATCTCCGCGCGCATGCGGAGCTGTACCACGGACCCGCCGTCGGGCTTCCCCATTCCGGCATCGACGCGGCCGGAGCGCAAGGCGATGTGGAGGTCGAGGCCGATATCCGGCAGCACGAAGTAGAGCGCCACGTCCTGGTCGACGCTGGACGCGCGCACGGCCTCGTCCGCGGCCATCGCCGCGGTGAACGCTTCGAGCAGGCGGGTCATGCGCGCGACGGTCTCGGCCGGCGCCGACGTTTCGCCCAGCTTCTCGGGCTGCGCCTCCGCACGCGCGTCGCGCTGGAGGTCGCTCACCGCCGGGCCCGGGCGTTTCGCGAGCCGGGCCAGCTCGTCGGCGGACGGGGCCGGGCGCGGCCCGGTCCAAGCGAAGCTGGCGAGCACCTCGGGGTTCAGGATGGCGCGCGGCGACTCGCCGCACAGGAGCTGCTCGAGCGCGTCGCCGATGATCCGGCCCTGGTGCGCGGCGACCTCGTTCGTGTTGCCGCCGACGTGCGGCGTGTGGATCACGCCGCCGTGCTTCACCAGCGGGTGGTCGGCGCCGGGCGGCTCGACGGCGAACGTGTCGAGCGCCGCGCCCGCGAGCTGCCCGCGATCGAGCGCGCCCAGCAGCGCCGCTTCGTCGACCAGCGCCGCGCGCGCGGTGTTGATCAGAAAGGCGCCCGGCTTCATCGCCGCGAACGCCTCGGTGCCGAGCAGACCGCGCGTCTCGTCGGTGACGGCGGCGTGCAGGCTCACGAAGTCGCTCTCGCGCAGCAGCGTGTCGAGCGCGACCCGCTCGGCGCCGGCGAGGATCGCCTCGTCGGCGCTGACGAACGGGTCCGCGACCAGCACGCGCACGCCGAAGCCGGCCAGCCGCCGCGCGACCGCGCGGCCGACCGCGCCGAGCCCGACGAGACCGACCGTCTTCGACCACAGCTCGTAGCCCTGCAAACCGCGGAACGCCCGGCCCATCACCGCGAGATTGCCCGCCGTGACGGCGGGATCCCGGAGGAACACGGTGGCCGCCGGCAGCCGCCGCGCGAGGCTCAGCATGAACGCCAGCGCCAGGTCCGCGACGGCGTCCGCGTTGCGCCCCGGCGCGAACAGCACCGGAATCCCGAACGCGGTGCAGGCGGCGACGTCCACGTTGACCGCGTCACCGCGACACGCCGCCACGACGCGCAGCTGCGGAAGCTGGCTCAGCGCCGCCGCGTCGACGACATCCACCTCGGTGATCAGCACCTCGCGGTCGCCCAGCGCCTTCACCAGACTCGGACCGGTGAGCAGCTGCATGCGATCGCGGAAGCTCGCGTACTCGACTTCCGCGAACCCGCGCATCCGCTCGATCGACGCGTCATCGAACGCGGCGGTGACGAGGACGGACGGCCGGTGGACCGGAGCGTTGCGCGGCCCGCTGCGCTGCGCCGCCGCGAGCGCGAACGGGAACGCACGCCGCGCTGCGACGGGTGTCGCCGTCGACTCGCCCGCCGCGCGCCACTCGCTCCAGCTCCGGTAGAGCTGGTCGTACGCGTCGGCCTCCGCGGCGAGCGGCAGGACGCTCTGCCCGGTGCGGACACCCTTGCGCGCAGCATCCTGCAGGTCCGCGAACACGCCCGCGCCGACCCCCGCGCACAGCGCGGCGCCCAGGCCGGTCGACTCGGGCACGTCGGCGCGCACGACCTCGGCCGCCGTGACGCCGGCGAGGATGCGCGCGAATAGCGCGCTGCGCGAGAGACCGCCGGCCAGATGCACACGCTGCGTCGTCTGGCCGCTGACGCGCGCGAGCTCTTCGAGGTTGGCGCGCACGCCGCACGCGAAGCCCTCCAGCACCGAGCGCGCGAGGCTCGCACGCGCGGCGTGCCCTTCCGCGCCGGTCATGTGACAGAGCGAGAATGATCCGACCGGGAAGCTCGGCGCGCGGTCGTTCGCGATCAGAACGCCGTGGCTGGCGAGCATCCCCGCCGATCCGATCGCGGCCGTCGCCGCCTCGGCCGCGAAGCGCTGCTCCGGCCGAGCCGCGTCGGGATGCAGCAGCCGCGCGAGCCAAGCCAAGCTCTCGCCGATCGGGCCGACGTTCGCCTCCAGCACCCAGCGCCCGGGCACCGCGTGGTGCCCGCTGCGCAGCCGCCCTTCGCCGTCGATCGCGGGCTCGCCGAGGACCCGCTCGAGCGGCGCGGTGGTTCCCGCGATCAGACCGACGTCGCCGTCCGCGACCGCGCCCGCTCCGAGCAGGCCGCAGCGCGTGTCGCCGGCACCGAGCGCCACCGGCGTCCCGGGCGCGAGCCCCAGATCGCGAGCGGCGCGCGCGTCGAGCTCGCCGATCCGCTCGCCCGACGGTCTCACTTCCGGGAAGATCTCGCGCGGGAGGCCAAGGGCCTCGATCAGCGGCCCGCTCCACTCGCGCCGCCGCAGGTCGAACAGGCCGGTGCAGCCGGCCTGGGAGTAGTCCGTGATCCGGCGGCCGCAGAGCCGGAAGTTCAGCCAATCGGAGAGCGAGAGCAGCGAACGCGCGCGCTCGAGCCGATCGGGATGCGCAACGCGCAGGCACAACAATCGCGCGGACGCGTGAATCGGCAGCGGCCACATCCCGGTGCTCGCGAGCAGCGCCTCGCCGCGCTCGGCCGCGAGGCGGAAGCTCTCGCCAACCGCGCGCGCGTCGCGGTTGGGAACCGCCAGCAGCGCGTCGCCGTCGGCGTCGAGCAGCACGGTCGCGAACCGCATCGCGGCCACCGAGACCCCGGCGACGGCATCGCCGCCGACCCCGGCGCGGGCGAGCGCCGCACGAGAGGCTTCGCCGATGCGGGCCCACAGACTGTCGAGCGGGAGATCCCACCCGAGACCGCCCGCCCCTGCCGCCGGCTGCGCGCTCCACGGCAGCGCGGTCTCGTGGCGAGCGCCCGACTCGGCGTCCCACAGCACGCAGCGGACGCCGCCCCCTCCGAGATCGAAACCCATGAGCAGGTGCGGGGTCATCGCGGACTCTCCTTGTCATCGTCGTTGAACCGGTCGAACAGCACCTTGACCGCTCCGTGGTCGCCCTGTGCATAGCAAGTCATGAATGCGTCGCGATAGGCCGTCAGCGGAAAGCGGTGCGTGATGATCGGCGTGACGTCGATCTGAGCAGTGCGCAGCAGCTCGAAGTACCACTCCATTGCGTGCTGGCGGCGGCCGTCGTACTCCTCGACTCCGAAGCCGTTCGAGCCGACGATCGAGATCTCCTTGAAGTAGAGCGGCGTCCACTCGAAGCGCCGCGGCGGCTCCACGCCGAGTGCGACGATCGACGCGCGGCTGCGCGCGACGCGGACGTCGACCTCGAGGGTCTCGGCGGAGGATACGGTGTCGTAGACGACGTCAACGCCGCCGTTCAACATCGGGAGGCCGCGCCACGGGTGGACGAGCTCCGCGCCGGTCTGCTCGGCCACTGCCTCGATGATCGCGAACGTCGGCCGATGGCGCACGATGCGCTCCGCGCCGAATTTTTCCGCCAGGCGTGCTTGGTGGTCGAAGCGCGCGACGGCCAGCACGCGCACGCTGGGGTGCAGCGCGCGCAGGATCGCGATCGCGAGCAGACCCAGGGTTCCGGCTCCATAGACGACCGCCGTGCCGCCCGGCGTCGGGGGCGTGCGCAGGATCGCGTGCAGCGACACCGCGAACGGATCGGCGAGCACCGCGGCGTCGTCGCTTACGTCGTCGGGGATCGGGATCCACTGCGACTCGTGCGCGGGCACGCGCGGCGCGAACCCGCCGGTCGCCGTCGCGCTGTTTCCGCTGTGGATCCCGCGCGCCGCGGTGCCGCGGCCGAAGTTCATGCACTGCGCGAGATCACCGCGCTTGCACCACTCGCAGGGCGGCAAGCCGCGCGGCGCGCACGAAAGCCACGGGTTCAGCACCACACGTTCGCCGATCCGCCGCGTCTTCACCCCCGGACCGAGCTCGTCGATCACGCCGACCACCTCGTGCCCGAGCACTTGGGGCCAGGAGATCATCGCCGTCATCGGGCTGTCGGTGGATCCGTTCATGAACACCTGCTTGTAGTCGCTGCCGCACAGCCCGCAAAGCCGGGTACGCGCCACCGCCCAGTCCGGCGCCGGCAGCATCGGCGCGGGGATCTCGCGCAGCCGCATCGGCGAGAGCGGGCCCACGAACGCGCGGGGCGTCAGCGCCGCGAGCAGCTTGGTGGCGACGAGCCGCGGTATGTCCTTGTCGATCACGAGCGCGCGCACGACGCCTCCGGTGTCTGCGCTCGTTGACCCATTCGTTGACGGGCGTCGATCGCAGTGATTTACTGTACGTGTGACCAATAAGAATCGCGCGCGCGGCCGGCGATCGCAAGAGGAATCCGGGCGCACGCGAACGAAGATCCTCGACCGCGCCGAGCGGCTGTTCGCACGCCGCGGCTACCGGGGAGTTTCGGTGCGCGAGCTGTCGCGCGCCTGCGGCGTGCGCCCGTTCACGATCCAACACCACTTCGGCTCGAAGCCAAAGCTCTATCAGGCGGTGCTCTCTCGCTGGGACGCCGAGATCGTCACCCGGGTGGGCGCGATCGTCGCGGAGCAGAAGGACCTCGCGACGACGGTGGAGCGCGTCGTGGAGGAGCTGTTCGACTTCTTCCTCGAGAAGCGGAGCTGGGTGGCCCTCTCCGTGCGCGCGACGCTCGGCGAGGGGCTCGCGAAGGAGATCTCGCTGAAAGAGCAGAGCTGGGTGCAGTTCATCGACGAGTCGCTCCGCGATCGCCGCTTCGGCGCGTTGAAACACGACCTGGGGCTCTTGCTGATCACCGTGGAAGGGATCCTCCACCACCACATCCTGTCGACGGCGCACTACCGGAAGCTCTACGGCAAGGACCTCTCGGACCCGCGCATCCGTGCGCGGACCCGACAGCATCTCCAGACGGTGATCCTGGCGCTGCTCGAGAGCGGGCGATGACGCGCCTGCGCGACTACGCGTCGGTTCGCGCGCTGGTGACCGGCGCGTCGAGCGGGATCGGCTGGGCGCTCGCGCGCAGGCTCGCGCGGGAAGGCGCCCGCGTCGCGCTGGTCGCGCGGCGCACGGACGAGCTCGAGGCGCTCGCGGCCGAGATCCGCGCGGACGGCGGGCGTGCCGTCGCGCTGCCCTGCGACGTGTCTCTACCGGAGCAGGTCTTCGCCACCGCCGCGCGCGCGGAGCAGGAATGGGGCGGCATCGACCTGCTGGTGAACAACGCCGGCTACGGGCGCCACCGCACGTTCCTCGCGTCAGAGCTCGCGGACATGGAGCGGATGATGCGCGTGAACTATCTCGGCGCGCTCTACTTCACGAAGGCGCTGCTGCCGCGCATGGCCCTGCAGCGGCGCGGCTGGCTCGTGTTCGTCGCGTCGGTCGCCGGGAAGATCGCGCCGCCCGAGGAGGCCGCCTACGCCGCGTCGAAGTTCGCGATGGTAGGCCTCGCGTCGGCGCTCTCGATCGAGGTCGAGGACGCGGGCGTGCACGTGCTGACCGTGTGCCCGGGTGTGATCCGCACGCCGTTCTTCGACAGCGAGGCGCTGTCGCGCATGGCCCCGGTCTCGCGGAGCGGGATGGTGGAGCCGGAGGCGCTGATCGACGCGATCCTCAAAGCGCTCGCGAAGGGCAAGCGCGAGATCACGTTCCCGCGCGGGATCGCGCCCGCCTACGTCGTCCAGGCGCTCGCGCCCGGCTTCATGCGCCGCCAGGTCCGGCGCAACACGATCGACGCGCTCCCCAAGCAGGACGATCGATGATGGAGATTCTCGAATGAATCCGACTCTGCGCGCAGCCTTCGAGTCCGAAATTGGCGAGGCTCGATCCGCGCGCCGCGCTGGCAACCTCGTCGAGGCCTTCCACCACCTGGAGCGAGCCCACATCCTGGGCCAGCAGTTCGTCCGACCGCACGTGCGGAGCCACCTCGAGATGCTCCGCATCGGCATCCTGCGGCGCGACGCGCGAGAGATCGTCGGGCAGCTGCTGCGCCTTCCCGCCGCCGTCATCGCTTCGGCACTGGGCGTCCCCCCCGGCGGCAATACCGGAGGGGCGAACGTCGGCTTCTTCGCGACGATGGAGATCCCGCCCGACCTGAAAGCGCTGCTCGACGCACGCCGATAGGCGACCGACCTCTCCTCTCGATCGACGGGCTAGTGTCGCGCCGTGATGTCGCTGCG
>Ga0184637_10003191_pt1 | contig 10306 bp, 15 predicted proteins | sample PLM3_127_b2_FD_133143 | JGI IMG/M metagenome (GOLD analysis project Ga0184637, IMG submission 133143) | Groundwater sediment microbial communities from an aquifer in East River, Colorado, USA - PLM3_127_b2 | ecosystem: Environmental > Terrestrial > Soil > Riparian zone | place: USA: East River... | reverse complement strand
TCGAGCCGTTCGGGGCTGAAGAGCTCGGCCCGGATGGGGTCTTGGGACTCGCGGGTGAGGGGAGACGAGGCGTCGGGCGACCGCAAGTCTTGGGGACGCAAGCCGGCTCTCATTCGGTCAAATGTATCATGATATAAGGTACATAAGTGACATCGGTGATATCGTACGACCCGGTGTCGAGTTATTCCTTGACACCGGTGAGATCGGCCTGTAGCGTGGGGCTCGGTGCAGATTCACCCGGCCATCGGTCACAGCGAGCAGACGAAGACGAGTCGCGAGTAACGCCGCGCGGGTATCAAGCCGCTCGGCGTTTTTGTTTGTCCTCCACTCCTGGAGGGCGCCCCCGCCATGGTGGCGGGGTTTCACGGAGGCGCAAGCCTCAGAAGAAAGAGGTAGTGTCAATGGCACAGGGTACGGTCAAGTGGTTCAACGATGCGAAGGGCTACGGCTTCATTACCCAGGAGGGTGGCGAGGACGTGTTCGTGCATTTCAACGCCATTCAGGCCCAGGGCTTCAAGAGCCTGGCCGAGGGCGACAAGGTCGAGTTCGAAGTGACCAAGGGCCCGAAGGGGCTCCAGGCCGCGAACGTTCGGAAGGCCTGACGAGAGCCCCCGCGTCAAACGGAAGGCCGGGTCCCCTTCGGGGGGCCCGGCCTTCTCGTATTTGCGGCGGAGAGCGAAGCGGCTAGAGGTAAGCGCGCTTAGCGGATGCGTTCGTCACGCAGCTGCCACCCAAGTCCGACGAAGCTCAGCAGGACTCCGAGCCAAAAAGCCAGCTCCCGGGTGGTCGTACCATCTCCGAGGTGGCCGATGATGACGAAGGCGATGCCAACGGCAAGGGGGACGTGCTTCGGCTTGATCGCCATGAGGCGGCCTCGGGTCGGGCTCTACGCCTCCCGGTCGTTGGACAGTCGGCCCCACTTCTTCTTCGCGAAATTGAACAACCACACACTGCCGTCGGTGTCGAGGGCGTACAGCAGCGTGGGCGACAGCGGGGCAACCGTGGTCGTGATCTGAACAAACTTGGGCTGTCCTTGCGGGTCCATGGGATGCCCTCCTCGCGCGGGGATGGCGGGCGCGGCAAAATCGTCGAATGGAGCCGCTACCGGATTGCCGGACTCCATGCATGTATGATATAAGTTAAATAAGAATAAGAACGTATATTCTTAGACGTATATACGTAGAGATGTGCGTGAAGAAGCGCGCGTCGACCGGCCAGAAACGCGGAGGTGGCGATGTTCGAGGACAGGGCCAGGGTCCTGCTCATTCTCCCGCAAGAGGTCATGGACCGGGCGCGCGTGTTCGCGGGCGAATCGATGACGAAGCTGAAGGGCCCGGTGAGCCTGCAGATGGTGTTGCGCGCGCTCATCGACGAGGGGCTGAAGCGAGAGCGCGACCGAGCCCTTCTGGCCAACGTCGAGGGCCAGATGCGGGCAGTGCGTGAGGTCCGGAGCCGGGGCCGCCGGCTGGCCGCGGCGCCTCGGCCCGCGAAGCCGAGCGCCCGGGCGAGCGGGCGAAGGGGATAAATGGCGTCCACGATCTTCACGGTTGGAGACTTTGTCCGGCGGGTCGTCGATAGCCTCCTCCGGGGTGACTGCCGAGGCAAGTTCCTCTGTTCGCGCTGCCTGGCGAAGATGACCAAGGATCACCTGGACAAGAGCTACACGACCCGCGAGGTCGCGGAGGTGATGGACGAGATCTTCAGCGCGCCGGGCTCTTTCACGCATGCGCCGGCCTCCACGTGTGCCGCCTGCGCAAGGAAGAAGCTTCCGTGCCTAGGGGCGCCGAGTGCGTGACGGCTAACCGCCGATATCAGGGGGTCAGAGGTACGGGGACCCGAGGCAGGGCTTGACGTTCCGGCAGTGAGCACACCGGAACGCGGCCCGGGATTCCATGGGAACACCCGGTGCCGCGTAGACCTTGTCTATCGCCCGGGTGATCTCCGACGGTCGCCATCCCGGGTGCAGGCTCTCCAGCGTCATCGTGACGAGGCAGGGGAGGCATAGGAAACTGTTCCGGTACTTGACGCCGCGGAGAATGCGGTGCAGCGAATGCCGGACGAACTCTTCGGTGGTGTAGGTCATGGCTCGGGATTCGGCCGCGTGGCCATTGGGTGGAGTATGCGCCACCGCGCAGCGGCGGCGCAAGGATACCGCGGCGCCGGGATACACGGGCGGGGCAGCCAAGTACGGGGGGCGATCATGGGGGGCAGGAATCGAGTGATGGCGCGACGCCACTTCATGGGCAGTCGGATCTACAAGGGGCTGACCTATACCCTGGAGCTCGAAGCCGTCGAGGAGTCCGTGTTCAAAGCGCACGCGAGACTCTCCCCATCCGGCCCGGAAGTGTCCATCGTGGACGAGGCCTCGGACAGCGCCCTCAAGCAGGCCGAGGCCGGGATCAAGCATGTGATAGAGCAGCGGGAGGCGGGAGCCGTCGTCCGCGAGCGACTTCCGGAGCGGATGTACGGTGACGTCAAGTACACGATCATCGTGCGGACGGAGGCGACGCGCGTGGTGGCGGAGCTGTATTTCATCCGGTCCAATGCGCAACCGCGCCGCCCGGGACCCGGCACCTTCTTCGCGCTCTTCGAGGGCAAGACCAAGCAGGGAGCCATCGGGCAGGCGGAGCGGGGACTCAAGGCCAAGCTCGACAAGGAGCGCGCGAGCCATCGCGGCGGGACGCTCCGCTGAATGCCTGAGCTGGGCCTTGGCCTGAGGGCCTTGTGGGAGGAGCGTGACTACAAGGCGTGCGGTGCCTCGATGGAGTGTCGAGGCCGCTTCATTCTCGGGAAGCTGTTCGACCGCGACACCCGGATGCTCAAGGTCGCGTGGCTCGCCGCCTTCGGAACCCGGGTGCTTGGTCCGCCGGAGATCCGGACCGCGGAGATCACGAAGTCGCAGTGGCAGGTGCTCCTGTCCCACATGGGCGCCAGCCCGGACGAGATCGCCGACGTGCAGACCCGGATGAGTCGGGTCTGACGGTCGGCTAGCGGCGCGTCCGAGTAATCTCCGTTCGAGCGCCGGCTTCGCCGGCGCACCGTGTTCTGGTCGGAGGGGGCCCCCTTCTTTAGACTTCAGAAGGGGCCCCCTCCGATGATCTAGCGCCACACCGCGAAGGCCATCCCGACCCCGGTGCCGGCCGCGGACCGATAGCAGGGGACGTAGTCCACCAGGTCCATGCGCAGGTGCTCGAGGGCCCCCGCCGCGACCAGCCAGTTGCGGATCTCGGAGCTGCCGGACTCGAGCTGCGCGGCGGGAAGCGCGGCGACGGCGTCGCCGGCGGTCTTGGCGAGGATCGCGAGCACGTGGCGATCCAGCTCCTCGTCGACGAAGAAGTGGCTGAGCCCGCCCGAGGCGATGATGCCCACCCGCTTTGACGCGGGCCAGGCGTGGACGGCCTGCCGGATCGCTCGCCCGAGCTGGTAGCAGCGCCTCGGGGTCGGCTGGTTCGGGGGGAAGTACGTGTTGAGCAGCACCGGCACGATCGGAACGATGTGCCGGCCCATCAGGCGCTGGTGGACGAAGCCCCAGGCGTGCCCGAAGGGGGCGTGGCGGGGCTGCACGCGCAGGTGGGCCACGTCGAACTCGTGCACGCGCGTGAGGGTCTCGACCAGGTACCTGCCGAGCCCGGCGTCCACCGGGAAGGAGCGGTTCGCCCCGTCGCCGTAGTAGCCCCAGTACGACAAACGGCGTAGCGGCAACATCTGGTCGGATGGCGGGGGGAGGTTGTCGACGGTCTCGCCCCAGTAGATGCAGAGGGCGGGCTGGTTGTCGGCGCTGAACCATTCGCCCTGGTCGTCGCCGATCACGACCAGCACGTCCGGCGCCGCGGCGGCCACCACGTCGGCGAGGCGCTGGATGGCGGCTTGGGTGGCGTCGTATCTCGCCCGCGTCACCTCGGGGCGCAGCTCGCGGCCGATCCACGAGGCATGCTCGTGAACCTTCTCGTCGAACTCGGGCAGGCGCGCGCGGTCGAGCTCGGCGAGCCCGGCGAACGCCTCGTAGGGCGTGCTCAACATCGGGCTGTGCGACGTGCCGATACCGAGCGCGACCTCCGCCATGTCCCCCCCTGTTCAGTGGAGCGGCGCGTCCGGCCCGCCCCGTTGGTGGGGTGGCCCCTTGGTGGCGTGGATTATAGCAGGAGCCGGTTGACCGCGGAGCCCGACGGCTGCATCATCCGCACCGGCATGACGACGCCCCCACCCGTGAGCGAAGGCGTGTCCCTCCGGCTGGGAGCGGGCGCGGTGATCGCCACCGGCCTGCTGCTCGTCCTGGCCGCGACCGTCGGGCCGCTGCCCGCCCCGGCGGGCGACCCCGGCGCGAAGGTGATGATCCGGCTGCCCGACGCGGTGCGGGTGGTGGTGCTCGGCCTTCTCGCCCTGTCCACCATCATTCTGTTCTCGCTGCAGCGGCGGCGGCGCCCGACCGAAGAGACGCTGGCCCCCTCGCCGGCGGCCCCGCGCCTCCCCCCGTGGGCGGCCGCGCTCGTCTCGCTGCTGCTGGTGGTGCTGGCCTGGTACCTCGTGTGGCGCTACTGGTCCGGCCCGGACGGCCAGCCGATCGAGAAGGCCTTCGCCGCGATCGCCGGACTGCTCGACCTCCTCACGCTTCCCCAGAAGCCTCCGACCTCGATCCCCTCCCTCGAACTGGCGATCGCGGCGCTCCTCCTCCTGCTCGCGCTCGCCGTCTTCGCGGTGATGGTCCTGGTCGCGATGGCCGATCGGCTGGAGAAATGGTGGACGCAGCGGGACGGCGCCGCTCGCCCGCCGGCCATCCCCGAGACGCTCGCCCTGATCCAGGCCGATCTGCGGGCCGAGCCCGACGCGCGGGTCGCGATCATCCGCGCGTACGGCCGCTTCGAGCGGGCGCTCGCGGCGGCGCGGGCCCCGCGGGCCGCGTGGCAGACGCCGGCCGAGTTCATGCGGACCACGCTGGCCCGGCTCCCGGTACCGGCCGTGCCCGTCCGGCGCCTCACCGCGCTCTTCGAGGTCGCGCGATTCAGCACCCACCCCCTGGGGGCGGAGGCGCGCGATGCGGCCTGCGATAGCCTGGACGAGATCGGCACCGCCCTCGAGGAGGACGCGGCCCGTGAGCGCTGAGCGGCTCCTCGCGCCCATCGCGATTCGCTGCGCCGCGCTGGGAGGGGTCGTGCTCCTCGCCGCCGTGCCGGTCTACGTCTTTGTCGAGCCGCCGTGGCGCGCGCTCGTGGCGCGGCTGGCGGTGGCGTTCGTGCTCGGCGTCGCGCTCCTGCAGCTTCGCGGCGCGGTGGCCGCCCGGCTCGCGCGGGGCGGGGCGTCACCGCTCGAGCAGGCGCTCGAACGGCCCGGGAGTCCGCCCGCGGTCCCGCTCCGGTTCGAGGAGTTGATCGACGATGTGCGCGCGACTCGACGCAGCCGGGGCCACTTCGAGCGGATCATGTGGCCGCGGCTGACCGCGCTCGCGTCGCGCCCGCTCGCCCGCCCGCCCGCCCGGCTCGGCCGCGGGCCAAGCCTGGCCGACCTTCGCCGCGTGATCGCGGACATCGAGAGGGAGCGGTGAGGGTCGCCGTCGTCGCCGAGCGGGTGCGCGAAGTGGTCGCGACGCTCGGCCGGATCGTGGTGGGCAAGGACGACGTGCTCGAGCGGATCCTGGCCGGCGTCCTGGCCAACGGCCACGTGCTCATCGAGGACAACCCGGGTCTGGCCAAGACCTTGATCGCCCGGCTCCTGGCCCAGGCGCTCGACCTCGGCTTCCGCCGCATCCAGTTCACGCCCGACCTGCTCCCGAGCGACATCACCGGCAGCTTCCTCTACGACCAGCGCGAGAGCCGGTTCGAGTTCCGGCCCGGCCCGATCTTCACGAACCTCCTGCTCGCCGACGAGATCAATCGCGCCACGCCCAAGACGCAGGCGGCGCTGCTCGAGGCCATGCAGGAAGCGCAGGTCACGATCGAGGGCCAGTCGTTTCCGCTGGAGCAGCCGTTCGTGGTGATCGCCACCCAGAACCCGATCGAGATGGAGGGCACCTACCCGCTGCCGGAGGCCCAGCTCGACCGGTTCCTGCTGCGCGTGGGCATCGGGTACCCGGGACCGGAGGCCGAGCGGGAGATCCTGAAGCGGCGACGCGAGCGCCGCACCGACGCCGCGGCCGTCCCCACCATCGTGACCCGAACCGAGCTCCTGGCCATGCAGGGCGCGCTCGAGGACATTTTCGTGAGCGAGGCGCTCGAGCGTTACATCGTGGCCCTCGCCCAGGCCACGCGGGTCGATCCGCGCGTGACGCTGGGGGCCTCGCCGCGGGGAAGCCTCGCCCTGCTCAAGCTCGCCCGGGCGGAGGCGGCCATCCGCGGGCGCGACTTCGTCCTGCCCGACGACGTGAAGGCGGTGGCGGTGGCCGCCCTGGCCCACCGGCTCGTCCTCCGACCGGAGCTCTGGGTCTCGAGCACGACCCCGCGCCACGTGGTGGAAGGCGTGCTCCGGGAGGTTCCGGCGCCGGCCGGGGAGTCCGCGTGACCTGGCGGCCGACGGCGCTGAACGTGTCCTTCCTGACCGTGGTGGGCTGGGCGCTCTTCCTGGCCGTTCTCACCGGACGTGTCGAGCTCGCGGTGGTCGCGGTCCCCATGGTCTTCGCTCTGGTGGCGGGGCGGCGCACCGGGGCGCCGCCCCGCTGGCAGATCGATCGAACGCTGTCGACCACCCGCCTGCTCGAGGACGAGTGCGTGACCGTCACCGTCACGCTCCGCGCGGAGAGGCCGCTGCCCCTGGTGGAGCTCCTGGAGCCGCTGCCGCCGAGGGTCGGTCTCGAGCGAGGGAGCAACCACGCCTTCTTCACGCTCCGCGAAGGCCGGGAGATTCGCTGGACGTTCGAGCTGCGCGGCGCCGGGCGCCAGCGCCTGCGCCTCGATGGCCCGCATCTCCGGCTGTGGGGACCGCTCGGCCTCGCCGCCGCCGAATCCCAGCATCGCGCGCCCGCGACGGTGGCCGTCTACCCGCGGCACGCGCCGGTCAGGCACCCGCCGCGCCCGCTGCGCACGCAGACGTTCGTGGGCAACTACGTGTCCCCGACGCAGGGGGAAGGCATCGAGCCCGGCGACATCCGGCCCTTCGCCCCCGGTGATCAGATCCGGCACGTGAACTGGCGCGCCACCCTGAAGCTCGGCACGCTTCACGTGACCCAGCATCATCGGGAGCGAAACGCCGACGTGGTCCTCCTGCTCGACACCCTGTCCGAGGTGGGCCCGGACGGCGAGACGGTCGTCGACGTGGCGGCCCGCGGCGCGGCCGCTCTCGCCACGGCCTACCTCGCCCGCAAGGACCGCGTCGGTCTGATCGAGTACGGCGGCCAGCCCCGCTGGGTGAGGCCGGGCGCGGGCCGGGCGCATCTCGAGCGCCTGCTCGACACCCTTCTGAGCGCGTCGGTCGTCTTCACCTACGTCAATCGCGACCTCGATCTGGTTCCGCCGCGCATCCTGCCACCGCAGGCCCTGGTGGTGGCCTTGAGCCCGCTGCTCGACCGGCGGTTCGTGAGGGCCGCGACCGACCTCGCCGCGCGGGGCTTCGACCTCATCGTCATCGCGGTCTCGCCGGTCCCGGCGGCCCGCGCCGCGGCACCCCGATCCGCGGTCGCCGACGTGGCGGCGCGGTTGTGGGCGCTGGAGCGCCGCGCCGCGCTCGACGAATACCGTCGCCGCGGGCTCAGCGTCGTCGAGTGGGACGGTACCGGGCCCCTCGATGCGGCCCTGGCCGCCTTGGGCCGGCGGTGGCGGCGCCGCGTGCTCGCCGGATGATGCGCCTGGCCGCGATGGTGCTCCTCGCGGTCCTGGCCGCGCTCCCGCTCGCGGTCCGGCCGTCGTTTCCCCCCGTCACCTGGCTCGCGACGGCCGCGCTCGTGGTGGGCGGCGTCGGGGTGATCGCGTGGTCCGTGCCGCTCGTGACCGCGGCCGGCTCGCTGGTGCTGATCGCCTACGCACTGGCGCTCGTGCTCGCGGGTCCGGCGGCCGATCCCCTCGCGGCGATCGCGCTCGGCTCGATTCTCGTGCTCTTGCTCGCGCTCGTCAACTTCGCGGGCCGCGCGCGCGGGGCCGCCCTCGGCGCGTCGGTCATCGCCTCGCAGGTGCGTCAGTGGCTGGCGGTCGTGGGCCTCGGCTCCGTCGCCGCCGCCGTGCTCACCGCGGCGGCGGCGCCGCTCGGCGTCGCGCTCCGGAGCGCGACGCTCCCGGTGGTGGTGATCGCGGCGGCGCTCGGCGCCGTTTTGACGGTGGCGGGCGTCATCGCGCTGGTCGCGAGAGAGGCGAGCGGCGGGCCGATGTCCTGACCGAGATGAGTGTCCCGGCCGCGCCGATCAGGCCCTCGGCGCCGCGGGCTCCGGTGGCCGCCGGCTCTTCCAGTCGGTGGCTTCCTCGTAGGCGTGGCCGATCCGGAGGGCCATCGCCTCGTCCCCCGCGTGCCCGACGATCTGCAGTGACGTCGGCAGGCCTCCCGCGGTGAAGCCGTTGGGCACCGCGAGCCCGCAGAGCCCCAGGTAGTTCACCGGCCGCGTGAAGTGCGCCGCGGTGCCGGCCTGATCCGCCTGCTCGATCGGGATGGGCGGGGTCAGCGCGGTCGGCGTGAGCAGCGCGTCCACGTCGGCCAGCGCGGCCGCCACCTCCCGGCTGCGCTCGTCGCGCTCGGCCAGCGCGAGCAGGTAGTCGCGCGCGGAGACCCCGCGGCCGATCTGGATGCGCGGTCGCACGTGTGGATCGACGGGCAGGCGCTCGTCGTCGACCAGATGCCCGACGAAGCGATAGCCCTCGGCGCCGATGATGCGGCCGGTGGCGGTCGCGTAGTCGCCGAAGCGGTGGGGCAGCTTGACGCGCTCGATCCGCGCGCCGAGCTTGGCGAGGGTGTCCACCGAGGCGTCGTAGGCGGCGAGCACTTCCTTGTCCACGCCCACCCGCTCGGCGTCCGGCATCACCGCGAGACGGAGCCCGGCGGCGCCGCGGCGCAGGGTCGGCATCGGGTCGGCGGGCGCCCAGGCGAGCGTCTGCGGGTCGCGGGGGTCCGGCCCGTTGAGCAGCCGGAAGATCAGGGCGGCGTCCTCGACCGAGCGCGCCAGCGGCCCCGGGGTGTCGAGGGTGAAGGAGAGCGGGAGCACGCCGAAGGTGCTGATGCGCCCCGCCGTCACCTTCAGGCCGACGATCCCGCACCACGCGGCGGGCAGGCGCACCGAGCCGCCGGTGTCGGTGCCGATGGCGACGGGCGCCAGCCCCGCGGCCACCGAGACCCCGGAGCCGCTGGAGGAGCCGCCCGGCGTGCGGTGCACCGTGGGGTCCCACGGGTTCCAGGGCGTGCCCATGTGCGTGTTGGTGCCCCAGCTTCCCATCGCGAACTCGACGGTGTGGGTCTTGCCGAGGACGATCATGCCCGCCGCGATGGCCCGCTCGGCGAGCGTGGCGGTGACCGGGGAGACGCGCTCGGCCCAGACCTTGGAGCCGCCGGTGGTGACGCGGCCCTCGAGGTCGACGAGATCCTTCAGCGCGATGGGCACGCCGTGGAGCGGCCCGATCCGGTGGCCGGAGCGGATCGCCCGGTCGGCGCCCTCGGCGGCCAACCGGGCCTGGTCCGCGTAGACCGAGACGAAGGCGTGCAGGCGCCCGTCGTGACGGCGGATGCGGTCGAGCAGCGCGTCCACCGCGTCGACCGGAGAGAGAGTGCGCGCGCCGAAGGCCCGCGAGAGCTCGGCGACGCCGGCCCACACCGGATCGATCCTGGTCATTCCGAAAGTCCTCCGCGTTGGTTGGGTCCGCGCTTGTCCGAGACGATCCGCCCCTCCTTGAAGACGAGGAGCAGCCGGCGCAGGTTCGTGATGTTCTCCAGGGGGTCGGCGGCCACCACGATGAGGTCCGCGAGCTTCCCGGGCTCGATGGTCCCGAGCTCGTCGCCGACCCCGCACAGCTCCGCGGCGTGGCGGGTGGCGGCCAACAGCGCCTGCCACGGCGTGGCGCCGGCTTTCACCCACAGGCCCAGCTCCAGCAGGGCGGCCTCCTTGAGCGGCCGGATGTCCGAGCCGAGCGCCATCCGGATACCGGCGGCGAGGGCCTGTCGGAAGGCCTCCCGGTGCGGCTCGGCCGCCGCATCCGCGCGGTGGCAGAGGTCCGGGGCCAGATCGCGCTCCTCCACCCAGCGCTTCTCCCACGGATCTTCCGCCTGGTCCGGCGTGAGATGGGTGATGGCCAGGGTCGGGACGTACCAGGTGCGGTGGGCGCGCAGGCTCTCGATGGACGGCGCGTCCATGATGTAGCCGTGCTCCACGCTGTGGGCGCCCAGCCGCGCCGCGGCCTGGACGGTC
>Ga0184637_10003190_pt1 | contig 10310 bp, 9 predicted proteins | sample PLM3_127_b2_FD_133143 | JGI IMG/M metagenome (GOLD analysis project Ga0184637, IMG submission 133143) | Groundwater sediment microbial communities from an aquifer in East River, Colorado, USA - PLM3_127_b2 | ecosystem: Environmental > Terrestrial > Soil > Riparian zone | place: USA: East River... | reverse complement strand
GTGTAGCGGGATTGCCCGGCAGTCGGTCGATCAAGCTCGGCCAGGTCGCCGAGCGCCGGGCAGATCCCGCTCGCCGATCGCACAGCAACGCCTGCGCCTTGCGCGGGACATCCCGAGCCACTCGCGGGCGAACGCGGCCAGATTCGAACCGCTATGAGACCGGTAGCCTCGCGAGCGCGCGACCTCCCGCAGCAGCGGGCCGATCTCGGCCAGCAATCGCTGCTCGATCCGCAGCGTGCGCACCAGCCGCGCCTCGAGCGCCGAGACCTCCGCGGATTCGAGGCTCTCGATGAGCGGCGCGAGGAAGGCAGGCAGGATTCCCGGAAGGCTGGACGGTTTTGCACCCGGCTCGGACCGCGGCGGCGGACACTGGCTCGCGGATACCCGAGCCTCGTGCGGTCCCTGCTCCGCGCACCCGTTTGCGGCTCGTGGGAAGAACGGCGTGGTGAGCCCGGGGCCCCGTCGACATCGAAGGCCGACATCACCTTCGCGGCCACCACCTCGGCCACCGCATGTAGCGTGTTCTCCGACCCGGCCGGCATCGTTCTTGCTGAAGCAAGTGAGGCTCTCGCGCGCTCGGTGGCGCTCATCGGAGGTCTCATGCGAAGCACCCGGCTGGCCCTCCCGCTCGTCGCACTCACCACCCTTGGCCTCGCCGGCTGCAGGTCGCTGCCCGAGGAGGCGGGCTATGGCCCGAATCCCACGCTGCCGCCTCCCGACAGGTCGTGGATCCCCACCATCCACATCGCTCCCGCCCGAGGGTGGCCCGACGGCGCCAAGCCGCTTCCCGCTCCGGGTTTCGCGGTAGCCGCGTACGCGACCGGCCTCGACCATCCGCGCTGGCTCCACGTGCTGCCCAACGGCGACGTGCTCGTCGCCGAGACCTCCGCCCCAAAGCGGCTCGTCGAGCCCACCGGGATCCGCGCCTGGATGAGGAAGCGCATCCAGAAGCGCGCGGGGAGCGCCGTCCCGAGCGCCGACCGCATCTCGCTGCTGCGCGATTCGAACGGCGACGGCACCGCGGACTACCGCGCCATCTTCCTGCAGAGGCTCCGATCCCCGTTCGGCATGGCGCTCGTCGGCGACACCTTCTACGTCGCCAACACCGACTCGCTCGTGCGGTACCCGTATCGCAAGGACGAAGTGAAGATCCGCGGAGGAGGCGAGAAGATCGCCGACCTGCCGGGGGGTTTCATCAATCACCACTGGACGAAGGGTTTGATCGCCAGCGCCGACGGCAAGTTCCTCTACGTGACCGTTGGCTCGAACAGCAATGTCGGCGAGAACGGCATGGACCAGGAAGTACGCCGCGCCGCCATTCTCGAGTTCGAGCCGGCGATCGGGCGATTGCGCGTCTTCGCGTCGGGCCTGCGCAATCCGAACGGGCTGGCGTGGCATCCGGAGACCGGGGCGCTCTGGACGACAGTGAACGAGCGCGACGAGATCGGAGACGATCTGGTTCCCGACTACATGACGCCGGTGGCCGAAGGCGGCTTCTACGGCTGGCCGTACAGCTACTTCGGCCAGCACGTCGACGACCGCGCGCAGCCGCCGCGCCCGGATCTGGTCGCCGCGGCGATCGCTCCCGACTACGCGCTCGGCGCGCACACGGGCTCGCTCGGGCTCGCGTTCTACGGAGGCCGCTTGTTTCCGGAGCGCTATGTGGGCGGCGCATTCGTCGGCCAGCACGGCTCGTGGAACCGCCGGCCGCGAAGCGGTTACAAGGTGATCTTCGTGCCCTTCGCCAAGGGTCGTCCCGCGGGCACGCCCGAGGTAGTCCTCACCGGTTTCGTCGACGGCGATGGCAACGCGCTCGGCCGACCGGTTGGCGTTGCGGTCGACCGCGCCGGTGCGCTGCTCGTCGCCGACGACGTCGGAAACACGATCTGGCGTGTGACACCCGGGGTTACGGTTGCGCCTGTTCTTGGTCGAGCGACTCGACGGTGAAATCGCCGAAGGCCCGTTTGCCACGCCAAGCCAGAAGTGGTGGCGCCGGGCGAGAGCGCGTGGCTTCGCGTCGACCGCGCCGTTATTGGCGGCGTCGGCGCAGCGCGAGGCTGACGGTCGCCAGCGCCACGCCCATCACGAGCGCGCCGCTCGGCTCGGGAACGACGGTTCCGAAATCATCTCCAACATCGTCTCCGACGACGAAGTCGCTGGCGAGCGCCAAGACCGGCGTCAGGAACAGAAAGGCGGTGAGCAATAGAGCCTTGGTCAGCTTCATTTCGTTTTCCCTTCGAGCGAACCAGCGGGGGCTGGTACGTGCGTGTGATCATCTCACAACGGGTCCTTCGAGGGGAAGCGCCCCCGCGACTCGACCGCCCATTCTTTTGATTAATTGGAAGGTCGCCCGCCCCCCGGGGGGCCATCGGATCCGATCCCGTGCAGGCTGTAGCGGCGTGCGATCAACAGCGCCGAAATGCAGTGCTGGGTGAGGTCGGTCCTCGTATAGGCCTGGTAGCGCCCGGCGAGGAACGCGCCGTCGTAGCCTTGGAGGGTGGGCGCAATCAGGTGCCCCCCGGCCCCGAGCTCGAGGCGCTTCTGCCCGGGCCGGATCTGGAGCGCCCGGTTTCGGGCCAGCTCGATCGCGACGCGCTCGCGCATCCGGGCCAGCAGATCCTCTCGGCCGGGGCGGGATCCGATCACCGCGATCGCTGACGCCAGCCCTTCGATGAGCGAGCACGTCGACTTGTTGCGGCTCTCCGCGGCCGGGAGGGCGTCCAGGATGAACGTTGCCTGATCCGCTGCGAACGCCACCAGACGCGCCGCGTCGCCCGTTGGAAGACGCGCCGCGCTGGCCAGCGCGCCCCAGTGGTAGAAGAACCGGTCCGGCTCCTGCGCGTAGCGATCGAGAACGTAGGCTTCGAGCTCGTGCAGCGCCTGCCTCGCAGCGGCGTCGTCGGGGAATGCCTCGTGGTAGAGCGCCAGCGCGAGCCACGCCTCGCCATCGACGTAGGGTCCCGTCCTCAGCGTGATTGGGCTCTCGCGAATCCCGCCCCCTGGCACCTGAAGCGAGAGAAGCCCGCGCAGCCAGCCGTCGCGAAGCTCGCGGTAGCGTCCGTCGCCGGTGGCGCGGAAGTACTCGAGCTCGGCGATCAGCGCTAGCGCGGTCGCACCGGCATGGGCGCTGGCATAACTGTTGTCGCCGCTGACGACCCGGCCGTCGCCCGCCGGCTCGTGGAGCAGACCGTTGCGTTCGAGCGCGCGCTCGAGACGCCAAGACTCGATCGAGAACACCCCGAGCCGCTCCAGCAGCGACTGCAGCGTTCCGGTTCCGATCGGCAGCGACCGCTGCGAAAGTGCGTCGAACCCCGCGCGCAGCGGCGGAACGACCGCGGGATCGCCGGTGTCGGCGAGGTACGCGCCGAGCGCGAACAGCGTCCCCGCCTGACGCACGATGTTGTCCTGCCCGGTGGGTTCTCCGGCGAGGAAGTCGAAGTCGTAGCGGAACAGACCGTTCGGGAGCTGCGTCGACAGCGTGTGCTCGACCGCGCGGCGGATCCGGTCGGCGTCGTCCTCCGCGAGCGCGGCGCTCGCCGCGAGCAGCGCGATCGATGCTGCGGCCGCGGCCCGGCTCACGCCTCCGAAGGCCTCCGCGCCCTGCGCCCTTCGAGCAGCTCGAGCCCGGCGATCAGCGCGTTGCGCAGCTCGCGCGGGTCGATCACGTCGTCGTAGGTGAGGCTCTGCGCCATGCCCCACGGCCCCGAGCGCTGCTTCGCCTCGACCTTCGCCTGGGTCGCGTCGTCGAGCTTCGCGGAGCGCCCGCCGCTCACGGCGGGCATCGCGTCCATCGTGACGCCGGGGAACGCGAAGGAGAGCGTCTGATTGTCGAACGGGTTCTGCGCCATCGTCGTCGAGCCGAAGCCGAACGACTTGCGCAGCGTCACGTGCAGCTTCGGCACGCGTGCGCGGCGCTGCGCCTTGAACATCTTGCCGCTCCACTTGAGGATGCCGTCGCGTTCGGCCTGGGTGCCGGCCATCACACCCGGGTTGTCGGCGAGGAAGACGAGCGGCAGGCCGAACGCGTCGGCGGTGGCGATGAAGTCCATCGCCTTGATCGCGGCGGGGCTGTCGACCGCGCCGGCGCGCACGGCGGGGTTGTTGGCGAGGATCGCGACTGAGCGGCCGCCGAGGAACGCGAGGGCGCAGATCAGCGAGCGCCCATAGCGCGGCTGCACCTCGAACAGGCTCCCCGAATCGACGAGCTCTTCGAGCACCGGGTGCATGCGGTACGGCCGGCGATCGTTCGCCGGCATCCGCTGCAGGATCTCCTCGAGCCGACGCGGCGCGGTGTCGGGCCCGTCGCGCCGCGGCGCGGGCTCCCAGCGGTTCGCCGGAAAGTAGGAGAGGTAGCGGCGCGCCAGCGCGATCGCGGCCGCGTCGTCGGGCGCCACGTTGTGTGCGGTGCCGGCGATCTCGGCGCACACCACGGGGCCGCCGAGCTCCTCCTTCGTCACGTCCTCGCCGGTGGCGGCCCGGACCAGCGGCGGCCCGCCGGTGAACATCGCGGCGCCCTCGCTCATGATCGTGATGTCGGAGAGCGGCGCGGTCAGCGCGCCGTGCCCGGCCGAGGCACCCAGCACCAGGCACACCATCGGCACCTGGCCGGACAGGTCGGCGAGCGCGAGCAGGTCGTTCGGAGCACGGCCGCCGCCGCCGTGCAGCGAGCTGGTCAGACGGTGTCCTGCTCCGTCGAGCATCATCACCAGCGGCACCCGCTCCTGCGCGGCGAGCTGACACAGCCGGTAGCGCTTCGCCATCGAGCCCAGGCCGATCGAGCCGCCGAGCACGCTGAAATCCTCGGCGCCCGCCAGCGCGATCCGGCCGTCGATCCGCCCGAAGCCGGCGACGAGCGCGTCGGCGGGAATCTCCTCGCCGCCGACCAGCGCGCCGATCTCGACGAAGCTCCCCGGATCGAAGAGGTGGTCGATCCGCTGGCGCGCATCGAGCTTGCCGCGGCCGTGCAACAGGCGCGCGACCCGCTCAGGGCCACCCATCGCGCGCGCCCGCGTCTGGCGGCGCTCGAGCTCGTCGAGCAGCGGCTTCCAGCCGTTCCAGGGGTCACCGGTGTCGCTCACGACATCCTCCGCGCGCGATGGTATATCAGCGGTCTTGCCGTTCCGATCGGGGCGGCCCGGGCCACGAGGAGATGCGATGGACTTCGGACTGTCGGAAGAGCAGCGCCTGCTCCAGGATACGATCCGGGGCTTCGCCGCAGCCGAGTGTCCCCCGGCGCGGCTGCGCGCGCTATTCGAGGCGGCAGACGGACACGACCCTGGACTGTGGAAGGGCCTCGCCGAGATCGGCGTCGCCGGGCTCGCGCTCCCCGACGCGTACGGCGGCAGCGGGCTCGAAGTGCTCGACCTCGCGCTGGTCGCCGAGGTGCTGGGCGAGAGCGCGCTGCCGGTGCCGTTCCTCGGTCACGCGCTCGCCGGTCTCGCGTTGGCGTGGGGCGGCAGCCCAGCGCAGCGCGAGACCTGGCTGCCGCGTCTTGCGACGGGAGACGTGGTCGCGACGGTGGCATTCGGTGAGCCGGGCGAGCTCTGGCAGCCGGAGCAATGGACGGCCGAGCTGGCGGGCGGCTCGATCTCGGGGCGCAAAGTGTTCGTGCCCGAGGGCGACGCGGCGGACCTGTTTGTCGTCGGCACGCGTGGCGGCGGTCTCGCGCTGGCCCTGCGCAGCGCCGCGGGTGTGCGCAGCGCAAAGGTCGCCGGGCTCGATCGCACGCGCGGCCTCGCCGATCTCGAGCTCGCTGGCGCGCCCTCGGAGGCGCTGGCGTTTGGCGCGCGCACCGCGGCGCGCGTGCGCGACGCCGCGCTCGTGCTGCTCGCCGCCGACGCGTTCGGCGCCGCGTGGCGCCTGCTGCGGATGACGGCAGGCTACGCCGGTACGCGCGAGCAATTCGGCACGCGGCTCGCGCAGTTCCAGGCGGTCAAGCACCAGCTCGCCAACGCGGCCACCGAGCTCGAGCCGACCCGGGGTCTCTTCTGGTACGCCGCGCACGCGGTCGACCATCTTCCCGAGCGCGCGCCGCACGCGGCGGCGGTCGCGAAGGCGCACATCACCGATCGCGCGTTCGGCGTCGCGCGCGACGCGGTCGAGCTGCACGGCGGCATCGGCTACACGTGGGAGTCCGACGTGCAGATCTGGTTCAAGCGCATTCTCTTCGATCGCGCGTTCCTCGGCACGCCGGAAGTGCACCGCGAGCACAGCGCAGACCTGGCGGGTTGGTAGGGGGGCCGGATGGACTTGCGATACGGCGAGAAGTACGACGCGTTCGGCGCCGAGCTTCGCGAGTTCCTGCGCGGCTGGCCGCTGGCCGGGAAGGAAGCGGGGTTACCGCAGCGCGAGCGCGAGTCGCTCTTCCGCCAGCGCGGCATCGAGCGCGGCTACGTCTACCGGCACATCCCCGCGGAGTACGGAGGCGCTGGCCGCGAGCCCGACGTGATCATCGACCAGGTCATCTCGGAGGAGTACGCCGCGGCAGGAGCGCCGGGCCCGCTATTCACGCAGGGCGCCGGCATGTTGGCGCCGACGCTGCTCGATCTCGGCAGCGAGGCGCAGAAGCAGCGCTTCGTCGCGCGCGCGTTGACCGGCGAGGACGTCTGGTGCCAGGGCTATAGCGAGCCCGGCGCCGGCAGCGACCTCGCGTCGCTGTCGTCGCGCGCCGAGCGGGTGGGTGACGAGTGGGTGATCCACGGCCACAAGGTCTGGACCTCGGGCGCGGAGAAGGCCGACTACATGTTCGGCCTGTTCCGAACCGAGCCCGGCGCTGCGAAGCACGCCGGCATCTCGTACCTCTTGCTCGCCATGAAGCAGCCGGGAGTCGACGTGCGCCCGCTGCGCGAGATGACCGGCGGCGCGCTCTTCAACGAGGTGTTCTTCGACGGCGCACTCACGCCCGCCGACTGGATCGTCGGCCTGCGCGGCCAGGGCTGGCAGGTGTCGCGATCCACGCTGAAGCACGAGCGCAACATGATCGGCAACCCGAACGCGATGCGGCGCCTGTTCGACGAGCTGGTTGCGATGCTGCGCGGACAGCGCCGCGACGGCGTGCCGGCGCTCGAGCACCCGGCCGTCCGCCAGCGCCTGGCCGAGATCGAGGGCTACCTGCTCTCCCACGAGTACACCGGACGGCGCATGCTCACCTCGACCGCGCGCGGCGATCAGGGCGACCTCGCACTGCCGAGCCTGATGATGAAGCTCCACGGCACCAACCTGCGGCGGCGGATCTCGGAGATGGCCTACGACGCGATCGGCTCGGCTGCGCTGGTCGCGCCGAGCGAGCCCGAGCAGCAGCCGCTCGCGACCGGCACGCCGGGCACGTGGACGGCGCGGATGATGGGCGCGATCGCCGTAGCAATCGCCGGCGGCGCGTCGAACATCCAGCGCAACATCATCGGCGAGCGCGGCCTCGGCCTGCCGCGCGACCTGCACGCGCGCAAGCGCTAGTTCGTGGCCGAGATCCAGCCCTGCTTCTGGAACGCCACCCGCAGCTCATCGGCGATTGCGTTTGCTGTTCGTTTGGCTGTCCCCTCGATGGTCGTCCTACCGGTGAGCTCTCCGCCGGTCTTCACCGCGCCGCCGACGATCAAGCCGATCGGGTTCGCCGTCACGATCGTGACGACGAGGGGCACGGCGACACCCGGCGTCTTGCCGCCCCCGGAAGCGACCCCGCCGGAGCCGAGCTTGCGCAGCCCGCGATCCGTCATCAGGTAGCCCTCCACCTGCGTCTTCATCTCCGCAGCCCCGGAGCCGAAGCCGATCACGACGCGCTTGACGGCGCTGCCCTCGTCGATCGATTCGAAGTAGCCGACGATCGCGATGTCGCCCGCCTGCGGCGCGGGTTGTCCCGCGGCCCTTACGGCCGGTAGCCCCATCTCGCGGATCTGCGCGACGAGCTCGGTTGCGACCAGCGCGCCGAGCTCGCGGCCCGTCGCGATCTCCTCGGCCTTTCGTGGTGTGCCGGGCGCAGCGTAGCGGTCCCTGGCAGCCGACCAGGCGGGAAGGTCGGCGGAGGTCGCGGCAAAGTCGTGCACGAGGATGCGACCGGGCCGAGCGAGTCTTTCGCCCTGGTACGTCCGGCGCTCGGTGACCTCGGTCGACGCGCACCCGACGACGGCGATCAGGGCTAAGGCTGTTGCGATGCGGGCGTGGGACTTCATGACGGCCTCCAATCTTTGCAAGCGTCGCTAACTTAGCCACTCCGCGGCGGAAAGATGCGCAGCGACGCGCGGCCGCGCGCGACCACGCGGTCCTCGGCGTCGCGCAGCTCGCCTTCGCAGCGCACGGTCGGCGGGGCGAGCTCGAGCACGCGGCCGAAACCGCGGATGACGCCCGCCGCGGCAGGCCGCAGATAGTCGATCGCGAGCGCGGTGTGCACCGCGAACACGCCGTCGGGCAGGGCGGACAGCGCGGCGAGCCCGGTCAGCGAGTCGAGCATCGCGGCGAGGACGCCGCCGGCGAGCGTACCGATCCGGTTGGTCGCTTCGGCGGGCGCCTGGTAGTGCACCTCGACCTCGCGCCGTTCGGCGTCGGCGCGCACCACCGATCTGCCCAGCCATTCGCCGAACGGGGAGTACCGCGACAGATCCTGGCGCATCGCTGCGCGCGTCCGTCAGATCCTTTCGCCCTGGTAGGTCCGGCGCTCGGTGACCTCCGTCGACGCGCACCCGGCGATGGCGATCAGGGCGATCAAGGATGCTGCGATGCGGGCGTGGGACTTCATGACGGCCTCCAGTCTGTGAAACGGTCACGCCCGGCGTGTACCAAATCGGCGAGACGTTGGCACGTTCCTGCGTAACACCGGCCGATCGTCCCCCGCGAATCAGACGCTGGCGACGATCTGCGTGGGCACCGCGACGCTGAGCTCGACGCGGTCGTCCGCGAGATCGCGATCGACGCGGCCGCCGCTGGGCGCTCGCGACCGAGACGACGAACGCTTCCAGATGCCCTACGGTGGCTGCTACGGGGGTGCCGGCACCGAGGCCGCCGGCTTGGACGAGGCGATGACCGGGGCCGATCGCGCCGAGACGCAGGCACGGACGCCGATCGGCCGCGTCTTCGCAGCGATCCTTCGGGCGCGTTGGTTGGTGCTCGCCGTGTACGCGCTCCTCGTCCCGTTGAGCGCCTTCCAGGCGGTGAAGGTCGGGCAGGACAACTCGCTCGACCGCCTGATCGTGCCGAGCGATCCCGACTACGTAGCGACGCGCGCGTTCCAGGAGGTCTTCGGCCAGGGCGAGTTCGCGCTGCTCCTCGTCGAGGCGGTCGACCCTTTCGCCCCGGCCGTGCTCGAACGCGTCGACCGCCTCGAGCGCGCGCTGACGCAAGTCCCGCGCGTGGCGCCGAACTCCGCGCTCTCCATCTTCCGGCGCACGCGGGCGAGGTTCGATTCGACTCCCGAGGACGCGGCCGCCTTCCGGGCCTTCGCCACCGGCACGGACCTCCTCCACCGCCAGGGCCTCGTGGCCGACGGCCACCTCGCGATCGCGCTCGCGCTCGACGTCGGCAGCCCGGCGGAGCGTCGGGAGACCCTCGATGGGATCGAGCGTGCGATCGCCGAGACGGGCGCGGCCTCTTCTCCGGTCCGGGCGATCACGCCCCTCGGCTTGCCGTTCGTGAACGCCTACCTCGACGAGACGCAGCGCGATGCCCCGAAGTACTTCGGACTCTTCGCGGTCTTCGTGGTGGCGCTCGTGCTCTTCCTCTACCGCTCCGTGCGCACGCTGCTCGCGTTCGTGCTGACGCTCGCGGTCTGCCTCGCGCTCTCGGTCGGGTACATCGGCGTGACGGGCGGCATGTTCACGCTGGTGTCGCCGATGGTGCCGATGACGGTACTCGTCACCGCGACTTCGAGCCTCGTCTACCTGCACTCGCGGTTCGTTCAGAGGCCCGAGGGCCGGCCGGTGGAGGAGCACCGGCTCTTCGCGCTCGAGAACAAGTTCCTCGCGTGCACCGCATCGATCTTCGCGACCGGCGTGGGCTTCGGGGCGCTCACGATCTCGAGCATCCGCCCGATCTACGAGATGGGCGTGTGGGTGGCGGTCGGCTGCGCGATCGCCTGGGTGGTGACCTTCACGCTCTTCCCCGCGCTCCAGCGCGTGCTCCGGACGCCGACGCGCGTCGAGCTCCCGGCCGCGGCGACGGATCGTTTCGAGCGTCTGGCGGACTGGCTCCCGCTCTGGACCTTCCGCTTCCGGTGGCTGTTCGTCGGCGCCGCCGGTGCGCTCTCGGCCGTCGGCGCCGGCGCGCTATTCGGAGTGCCGGGGTGGATCGCGCCGATGCGCGTGCTCACCGACCCCGTGGAGTAC